>Ga0209211_10001000_pt1 | contig 55654 bp, 42 predicted proteins | sample RifGroA2_FD_183992 | JGI IMG/M metagenome (GOLD analysis project Ga0209211, IMG submission 183992) | Groundwater microbial communities from Rifle, Colorado, USA - Groundwater A2 (SPAdes) (version 2) | ecosystem: Environmental > Aquatic > Deep subsurface > Groundwater | place: Rifle, Colorado... | reverse complement strand
GGCTGTTCTTTCACGACGAGATGGTGGACCTGCTGGAGTTGCAGATCGATCTGGCGATCCGTGCCGGCAAGCTGAAGGATTCGTCGCTGGTGGCGCGCCATCTGGCCGACTGGCACTTTGTCATTTGTGCGTCGCCGGTCTATGTTGCAAAGTATGGCCTGCCGCAAACACCGGCCGAGCTGTTGCAGCACGACTGGGTCGGGGTGGCCGCGCACGAAGGCCTGAGCCGATTGCAGTTGACGCGCGGGGCAGAAACGGTGATTTTATCAATACCGCCCCGTATCAGTAGCAACAATATCCTGTCGGCGCGTGCCTTTGTGCTGGAAGGCTTGGGCCTGTCGTTGCAGCCGGAGCCGGAAGTGCGCAAGGAGCTCGCCACCGGTCTGCTACAGCCGGTGCTGGGCGAGTGGAGCCTGCCGGAGTTGCCGTTGTGGATAGTGACGCCGCGGCGCGAGGGGCAACCAGCAAAAGTGCGACATGCGATGTCGGCATTGCAGGCGGCTTTGGGTGGTGATCGCCGTCTTTGACATTGGCAAGGGCGGTTTGTTGCCGAACTATTGGCATGTTGTTATGTAAAAATGCCGTGCAATAGAGGTTGTACGCAGAATACAAAATCCCGTTGTTAACGAAATGCCATGAAATGGCTTTGTGAATATAAACAAATAACCATGGGTGTGCTTAGTAGTACTATGCCGCACCATAACTTACAAAATTCAGTGGGGAATACACATCATGATGTCATTGCGTACTCGCCTGATGGCCTTCGTGCTGCTGGTACTGACGGTACTCGCGGTCATGTTCTGTGCCGTCGCGTACTGGAAAATGAGCGACGCCCTGTCCAGTGCCATCCGTAACGAAATCAATCAGGCTGCCAACAGCAAGGCGAGCTTTGTTGCCGAGTGGGTGTCCACCCGCCAGAAAATCGTCGCTGCTGCGCTGCCGCGCTTCGGTACTGGAGAGTTGCAGCCGGTACTGGATCAGGCGCGCGATGCCGGCGGTTTTGACGACATGTACATTGGCCAGCCGGACAAGACCATGACCCAGTTCACCGGTGCCGCCAAGGTGCCGGAAGGTTACGATCCGACCGGGCGGCCATGGTATCTGGCGGCCAAGGATGCGACCGGCCCGATCGCCTCGCCACCTTATATCGATGCCGCCACCAAGCGTCCGATCATCACCTTTGCCCAGGCGCGCAAGGATGGCGGCCAGCTGGTGGCCGTGGCTGGTGGTGACGTGACGCTGCAGCGTGTGGTGGACGAGGTGGTTGCCGCCAAGCTGCCGGGTGACGGCTATGCCTTCCTGGTGACCGGCGACGGCACCGTGATTGCGCACCCGGAAAAAGACTCCGGCCTGAAGAAGATCGGCGAGGTGGTGGCCGGCTACGACATGAACGCGGTGAACAAGGATGGCCAGATCGTGGACGTGTCGATCAACGGCGACGCCACCCTGACCGCACTGTATCCGGTGGGCAAGACCGGCTGGTTCCTCGGCGTGATGGTGCCGGTAGCCGCCGCGATGGCACCGGTGACACAGTTGCTGATGGTAATGGTTGGCCTGCTGGTGGTCGGCCTGGTGGTGTCCGGCATCTTCGCCTACGTTGGTGTGGCGCGCATGCTGTCCGGCCTGTCGGTGCTGCGCAATGCGATGCGTGAAGTGGCCAGCGGCCACGGCGACCTGACCAAGACGCTGCCGGTCGGCAACCGTGACGAAGTCGGCCAGATTGCCGAAGCCTTCAACCAGTTCGTGGCCCGGCTGCGCGAGATGTTCCTCACCGTGCGCGACGAATCCGATTCGCTGGCGCGCGACGCCGCCGACCTGAACCGCGTGGCGGAGCAGATCGCCCAGGATTCGCGCGTGCAGTCGTCGGAGCTGTCGTCGACCGCCGCCACCATCGAACAGATCACCGTCAGCATCAACCACATTGCCGACCACGTTGGCGAAACCGAAGTGCTGGTGTCGCGTTCGCGTGACAACTCGCTGGATTCGCACCGCGCGATGGCGGAAGTGGCGCGCGAGGTGGAATCCATCGTCGGTGCGGTGTCGTCGCTGCAGGGCGTGATGTCCAACCTGTCCGGCCAGTCCGAGCAGATCAAGGGCATTGTCGGCGTAATCCGCGACATCGCCGACCAGACCAATATGCTGGCGCTGAATGCGGCGATCGAAGCGGCGCGTGCCGGCGAGCAGGGCCGCGGCTTTGCCGTGGTGGCCGACGAAGTGCGCAAGCTGGCCGAACGTACCGCCAGCGCCACGGTGCAGATCGCCGAGCTGATCGATACCGTGATCCAGAAAACCGGCGAGGCGATCAATCATGCCGACGCCACCAACGCGAAAGTGGAAACCGGTGTCACCCTGTCGCGTGAAGCGGCCAACAAGGTGGAACAGATCAAGGGCAACGCCGAAGAGATCTCGACCCGTATGGGCGAAATCACTTCCTCTACCGCCGAGCAGGGTATCGCCACCAACGAAATGGCGCGCAGTGCCGAGCGTGTCAACTCGATGGCGCAGCAGACTGACAGCAGCCTGCAGGAAGCGCTGGCGACGATCCAGGTACTGGCCAGCCGCGGCGACCAGCTGAAGGCACTGGTATCGCAATTCCGTCTGTGATACATCTTGCATGCAGCAAGCCCCGGCCTGTGCCGGGGTTTTTCTTTTTGTGGAGTCTGTTCAATGTTTGCCAATCCTTTTGCCCGTTTTCAGGATGTCCCGGTCGTGCTGGACGGCGCGATGGCGTCCGAACTGGAACGTCGCGGTTGTGACCTGAATGACGAGTTGTGGTCGGCGCGGGTGCTGATCGAGCAGCCGGAGCTGATCCGTCAGGTGCACTTCGACTACTTCGCCGCCGGTGCCGATGTCGCCACCACCGCCAGCTACCAGGCGTCGTTCAGCGGCTTTGCCAAGCGCGGCCTGGACGAAGCTGCCGCCGCGGAACTGATGCAGCGCTCGGTACAGCTGGCGCAGCAGGCGCGCGACGAATTCTGGGCCGATGCGGCCAACCATGCCGGTCGCCAGAAGCCGCTGGTCGCCGCCTCGGTGGGGCCGTACGGCGCGATGCTGGCCGACGGTTCCGAATACCGTGGCGACTACGGCCGCAGCGAAACCGAGCTGATGGACTTCCATCGCCCGCGCATTGCCGCCTTGCTGGCTGCCGCGCCGGATCTGCTGGCGTGCGAGACCATTCCCTGCGCGGTGGAAGCGCGTGCCATCGCCCGCGTGCTGCAGCAGGACTTCCCGCAGGCAGCGGCGTGGATCAGCTTCTCCTGCCGCGATGATGCCAACCTGAGCGACGGCACGCCCTTGCTGGCGGCGGTGGCCGAGCTGGAAGCCTATCCGCAGATCGTGGCGGTGGGCGTCAATTGCACCGCGCCGCGCCATATTGTGCCGCTGCTGCAAACGTTGGCCGCACAGACCGGCAAGCGGCTGCTGACCTATCCCAACTCCGGCGAAGCCTACGACGCGGTGACCAAGACCTGGCACGGCAGCAGCGATCCTATGGCCTTTGCCGAGGCGGCACGACAGTGGCGGCTGGCCGGCGCCAGCTGCATCGGCGGCTGCTGCCGCACCTCGCCGGACGACATCCGCGCGCTGGCCGGCTGGCTGCGCGGCTAAGACTGTCCGGCAGCAAGCTCAGCCACGGCGACCTGCGGGTCGCCGTTTTTCATGGCATCTACTGCAGCAGCGGGCCGGCGGCGAGCAGGCTGCCCAGCGCCATCAGCAGCAGGCCGATGCCGCGGTTGAGCCACAGCTGCACGCCGAGCAGGCGCTGGCGCAGACCGTCCTGCGCCAGCAGCACCGCTACCAGCGCGAACCACAGCACGTGCGCCAGCGACATGAACAGGCCGTAACCGAGCAGCACCGGCAGCGGCGTGCTGGCGGCGACGACCTGGGTATAGGTGCTGATCACGAACAGCATGGTCTTGGGGTTGAGCGCATTGGTGAGGAAGCCGTTGCGCAGCGCGCGGCCGTGGCTGTCCGGCGCCGCCGCCTCGTTGACGGCACCGCTGCGGAAAGTGCACCAGCCGACATACACCAGATAGCCGGCGCCCAGTACGCGCAGCAGCTGCAACAACAGCGGCGTCTGTTGCAGCAGGCTGGCGCCGAGCAGGGTGTACATCACGTGCACCTGCACGCCGAGGCCGATGCCGAGCGCGGCGGCGAGGCCGGCGCGTTTGCCGTACAGCAGGCTGTTGCGGCTGATCATGGCGAAGTCGGCGCCGGGGCTGATCACGGCGAGCAGGGTAATGGTCATCACGGCAAACAGTTCAGTCATTGCGTATACTTTCGGTGAGTTTGGTGCTGGGTAAACGGACAACTGTCATTGTCACGCTTTGCCCTGACAATGAATAACGATGGTTTCTGCCTGATTTACGTGAGAAAAACTGACCGATGAGCTTTGCCGCACTGCCGTCGCTGAACGCCTTGCGCGTGTTCGAGGCCGCTGCCCGCCACGGCAGCTTCGTGCGCGCGGCTGACGAGCTGTGCGTGACGCACGGCGCGGTCAGCCGCCAGATCCGCCTGCTGGAAGAGCAGCTGGGCGTGACGCTGTTCGAGCGCCGCAACCGCGCGGTCTTTCTCAGTGCCGCCGGCACCCGGCTGTTTGCCGCCTGCGGCGAGGCGTTGCACACCCTGCAGCAGGCGGTAACGCAATTGCAGCCGGCCGCCACGCCGCCGCTGGCGGTATCGTGCGAGCCGACGCTGGCGATGCGCTGGCTGATTCCGCGCCTGCCGCAGTTCCATGCGCTGCATCCCGATATCGAGGTCCACCTCAGCGCCGCTGGCGGCGCGGTGCGGCTGGAGAGCGGCCATGTCGAGCTGGCGATCCGGCGCGATGACTTTGCCTTGCCGGCGCACTATTGCGTTCAAAGGTTGGCCGCAGAGCATGTCGGGCCGGTCTGTCGCGAACAGGCGGCGGCGGTGCGGCTGCACACCCGTTCGCGGCCGCAGGCGTGGCCGGAGTGGCAGCGCTTGCAGCCGGCGGCGGCGATGGCGCTGGCCGGCAGCCGCGAGTTCGAGCACTTCTACCTCAGCCTGCAGGCGGCGCTGGCCGGGCTGGGGGTGGCAATGGCGTCGCTGTTCATGGTGGCCGACGATCTGGCGGCGCAGACACTGCAGGCCCCGGCCGGCTTTGTCGCCGACGGCAGTCACTACGTGCTGCTGTCGCTGCAGCCGCTGGCGCAGGATGCGCGGCAGCAGGCGTTTGCCGCGTGGCTGGCGCACTGCATGCGGCAGACGCTGACCTCGCATGCAAACAGGATAATTTGAGTGTGGCGGCTCGGCATTTATATTGCGCCGAATGAATAGTTATGCCGTGATGTGTGCAAAATTTTGCCGTTCACGGGTTTTTTGATCTGGATTCATTGCCTTCGGCGCACGGCTGGCTACAATCCGCGGCTGACATATTGCACTGCGGAATAATTCGAGATGACGAGCGCCAGCCACACCCTGTTGGATCCCGAAACCAACGACGTTTCCCATACCCTGCTGGAAGACATTCTGGCGATCCTGGTCGGCACCCTGCTGGTGGCCTTCGGCGTGGCGATGTTCAAGCAGGCCGGCCTGCTCACCGGCAGCACCGCCGGCATCGCCTTCCTGATCCACTACCAGAGCGGCATCCCGTTCGGGGTGGTGTTTTCGCTGATCAACCTGCCGTTCTACTGGCTGGCGGTGAAGCGCATGGGCTGGGCGTTCACCATCAAGACCTTTGTCGCGGTCAGCCTGCTGTCGCTGTTCTCCGGGCTGCACGCGCAGTTTGCCCATTTCGGGCCGCTGGACCCGTTCTACAGCGGCGTGGTCGGCGGCCTGATGATGGGTATGGGCTTTATCGCGCTGTTCCGCCACAAGGCCAGCCTCGGCGGCATCAACATCCTGGCGCTGTACCTGCAGGACCGCCACGGCATCCGTGCCGGCAAGCTGCAGCTGGGCGTCGACCTGATGATCCTGCTGGCGTCGTTGTTCATGGTCAGCGTGCCGGCCTTGCTCGGCTCCATCCTCGGCGCGCTGGCGCTGAACATGGTGATCGGCTTCAATCACCGGCCGGACCGCTATATCGCGATGTAAACCGCAGAAGCCGTTCACGATCTGCTGCGCCTGTTTGATCCTGCGTTGCAATTGGCCAAAAAATGCTCATTGACACCACATCAACTGCGCTTTTTTGGCCAATTCGCCTTGTCTGACTTTGGCTCGCGAGATCGTGAGCCGCTTCTTAGAGCCTGTTCAGAGTCTCGCGAGCTAGAGCGAGACAAGGCGAAAACGACTGAGGAAGCGGAGTTTACATGGGGTAAATGAGCATTCCGAAGTCGTTTTCAACGCCGTATCGCCGAAGCGCAGCAGACATTGAACAGGTTCTTAGGCGCCGGGCAGCGGCGGCAGCCGGCGCAGGTGCAGCGCGATGGCCAGTGCCGCCAGCAGCAACAGGCCGAGGCTGGCGGCCACGCCCGGCCAGCGGTGCGACTCCCATAGCACGCCGGACAGCGTGCCCATCACGCTGGAGCCGGCGTAGTAGGCGGTCAGGTAACACGCCGACGCCAGCGCCCGTGCCTGTAGCGCGCGGCGCCCAACCCAGCTGCTGGCCACCGAGTGCGCGCCGAAAAAGCCGAAGGTGAACAGCGCGACGCCGCCGACCACCAACCATAGCTGCTGCGGCAGCGTCAGCAACAAGCCGGCCGCCATCACCACGATCATCAGCCACAGCACATTGCGCCGCCCGAGGCGGTCGGCGAGGGTGCCGGCCCACGCCGACGACCAGATCCCCACCACGTACAGCAGGAACACCAGGCCGATCTGGCTCTGGCTGAGGCCGAACGGCGCCTGCAGCAGGCGGTAGCCGAGGTAGTTGTACAGGCTGACGAAGCAGCCCATCAGCAAAAAGGCGGACAGGAACAGCCACGGCAGACCGGCATCGGCAAAATGACGGCGACCGTTGTGCCACAGCTGCGCCAGACTGCCGCGTGCCGGCTGGAAGTGGCGCGATGCCGGCAGCTGCTTCCACACCAGTGCCGCCGCCAGCAAGCCGAGACCGCCCAGCACCGCCAGCGCCAGCCGCCAGCCGGCGACATCGGCCAGCAGCGCCGCCAGATAGCGGCCGCTCATGCCGCCCAGCGCATTGCCGGCGATATACAGCCCCAGCGCCTTGCCCAGCGAGCTGGCTTCCACTTCCTCACTCAGGTACGCCATCGCCACCGCCGGCAGGCCTGCCAGCACCATGCCGAAGGCGGCTCGCGACCAGACCAGCGCGCCAAAGCCCTGCGTCAGCGTTGCGGCCAACGTCAGCAGCGCCCCGACCAGCAGGGCGGCCACCATCAGCGGCTTGCGCCCCAGCCGGTCGGCCAGCAGGCTGGCCGGAATCAGCATCAGCGCCATCGACAGCGTACCGGCAGAGAGCACGGTACTGGCGTGGGCGGCGCCGCTGCCGAATTCGGCCGAGAACAGCGGCAGCAGCGGCTGCACACCGTAGAGCATGGCGAAGGTGGCAAAGCCGGCGCAGAACAGCGCCCAGCCGGTACGACGGTAGGCGGCGGAGCCGGTGACCAGCTTGCCGCCGGCGGGCGCGGCCGGCGGGACGGGGCAGGGAGACGGCAGGGGTGCGCAATAGCTGGACATGGCAAGGTACCGGGCAGAAGACAGGCTGATGCTAGGCTTGGCCAATCTGGCAGTCCAATATATATTTCAGTAGTTATTCATATCTAAAAGCAATTAATGGAACTGCGCCATCTGCGTTATTTCGTCACCGTGGCCGAAGAGCTGCACTTCACCCGTGCCGCCGAGCGGCTGCACATCGGCCAGCCGCCGCTCAGCCAGCAAATTCAGGCGCTGGAGGCCGAGCTGGGGGTGCAGCTGTTCCAGCGCAGCAAGCGGCGGGTGCTGCTGACCACGGCCGGCGAACGCCTGCTGTTACGGGCGCGGCGCCTGCTGGCCGATGCCGAGGCCGCTGCCGAGGAAGCGCGCCGTGCCGGTCGCGGCGAGGTCGGCGAGCTGCGCATCGCGTTCACCTCGTCGATGCCGCTGGCCGGCGTGCTGCCGGACAGCCTGCGCCACTATCGCGAACGCTATCCGGCGGTCAGCCTCAAGCTGGAGGAAATGTTCAGCGGCGACCAGTACCTGGCGTTGCAGCAGCAGCGGCTGGATGTCGGCTTCGTGCGCTACAACGGCGACGAGGTGGTGCCCGGCATCCACCGCCGCGAGCTGCGCCGCGACCGGCTGTGCGTGGTGATCCGCCGCGACCATCCGCTGGCGGCGCGCGCCCGGCTGGCGTTTGCCGAGCTGCGCGACGAGGGCTTCATCGTCTACCCGCCGGGAGTGTCCACCGGGCTGCCGGCGCTGATCCGGCAGTTGGCGCAGGCGGCCGGCTTCCAGCCGCGCATCGCGCAGACCTCCGGCGAGGCGATGACGCAGATCGCGCTGGTCGCCGCCGGGCTGGGCATCGCCATCCTGCCGTCGCCGCTGGCCTGCGTGCAGCTGGATGGGGTCTGCTACATCCCGCTCACCGATGCCGCCGCCTACCTGTCGATGGCGGTGGCGACCCGCGAGCAAGAGTCGTCGCCGCTGGTGGCGGCGTTTCTGGACGTGCTGCCAACGTTGGCCGCAATCGCGTCGTAGCGGGTGCAGCGGGTGAAAAATGGCGCCGTAGCGCTGCCGGGCGCAGTGATCTGCGCCACGTTGCCGCCTCGGCATGGCGGCCGTGCCGCGTGCGGCTTGATCCACGGCAACACTGGCCGGCAGCGGGCTTCGCAACTATGGTAGTAACACCGGCTTTGCTGTATTTTTAGCCTCACCCCGCGTGTGGTTGCAGCACTGGAGCAGGCCGTTTCGGCGGCAGATAACGATAAGAAAAACAAAGGAGGGCGTGTGAACACGTTCGATGAAAGCACCACGGTGCTGATTATTGAGGATTCGCATACCGTGCGGCAGTCGCTGCGCGCGATGCTGGCCCAGGTCGGCATCGCCCGTTCCGAGGCGGCGGTCAATGCCGCCGACGGTTTGCAACGGATACGGCGCAAGCAGTTCGACGTCGTGCTGTGCGACTACAACCTGGGCGACGGCATGAGCGGGCAGGAGCTGCTCGAGCTGCTGCGCCGCAGCAATGCCTATCCGCTGACCTCGGTGTGGATCATGATCACCGGCGAGCGTAAGTACGAGCGCGTGGTCGCCGCCGCCGAAGTGGCGCCGGACGACTACATCCTGAAGCCGTTTTCCAGCCAGACCCTGTTCGACCGACTGCGCCTGGCGCTGCAGCGCAAGCTGTTCCTGCGCCCGGCCCACCTCAAGCTGCTGGCCGGCGAGGTGTCGCAGGCGCTGCTGATCCTGCGCCAGCTGGAGAGCATTGCCGAAAACAATGTGCAGGTGATGGACGTGCTGCGGCTGATGGCGGAGACCTACATGCTCAACGACCAGTTCAGCGAGGCGCGGCAGGTGTACGAGAAGATCCTGGCGATGAAGGCGATCCCGTGGGCGAAGATGGGCATGGTGCGCATCCTGAAGGAACAGGACGACATCGAGCAGAGCACGGTCATCCTCAACGAGATCATCGCCGACGCCCCCAACTACACCGATGCCTACGACGCGCTGGCACAGAACCTGACCCACGGCGGCCAGTTCCAGGAGGCGCTGTCGATCCTGGAAAAGGCGGTGGCGCTGTCGCCGCGCAACTTCCAGCGCCTGTGCGCCTGTGGCGAGACGGCGCTGAACGTCGGCGATCCACTGAAGGCGGCCACCTATCTGGAAAAGGCGGTGCTGATCGGGCGCAACAACAGCGCCTTCGGCCCCGGGGTGATGGTCGACCTGCTGCAGGCCTACAGCGAGGGCGAGCAGCTGGAGAAGATGGACCGCCTGTCGCAGGAGCTGGGCGGCCTGCTCAAGGGCGAGGCCGATCAGTTCCTGTTGCTGGTCTGTCGCGCGCTGTCGACACTGGGGCGCAAGCGCTATACCGATGCCATGGCGTTGCTGCGTCAGGCGGCGGCCTTTTTGCTGCTGCCGCAAACCGGCTGGCGCGACGCCACCCGCTTCATCGAGGCGGTGGCCCGCTTGCCGCAGGACATCGACGGCTACTGTGCCGGCGAATGGCTGCAGCAGCTGGCCTTGCGCTTCGTGAAGAACCACCAGGACGTCACGCTGATGACCGCGCTGTCGCGCGACAACCAGGTGATGATCGCGGCGATCGAGGCGGCGCATACCACGCTGCAGGCGGCCAACGATCAGGCGGTGGCGATGGCGAAGAACGGCCAGAAACAGCAGGCGGCACTGATGCTGTACGGCGTGGCGACGCAGACCCGCAACGACCGTCTCGGCATGAACGCCTGTTCGCTGCTGCTGCAGGACAGTGCGCCGGAGAGTCTGGACAAGGTGCTGCAGCTGATGAAATGGTTGCCGCAGGACCACGAACGGGTGCAGGGCTTCAACGCCATCCTGTCCAAGCGCGAGATCCTGTCCGAAGGCTGAGCCGGCGGCAGGTCACGAAAAAGCCCGGATCGGTGATCCGGGCTTTTGCATGCGGCGGTTTTGAGCGTGTTCACGAGCTCGCGAGCTAGAGCGAGACAAGGCGAAAACGGCTGAGGAAGCGGCATGTGTCCAGATTTAAACAAGCATTCCGAAGACGTTTTTAACGCAGTATCGCTCCCTTGAGATCAAGTCGCAGCAGATCGTGTACAGGCCTTAGCTGACGAAGCGCATCTTGTAGCTCTTGGCCTTGATCTTGCCGACCGACAGCCGTTCCATCGCCTGCTGCGCGATGCCGCGTTCCAGCGCGACGAAGGTGCAGAACTCGAACACCATGATCTTGCCGACCTGGCTGCCGGCAATGCCGCCTTCGCCGGTCAGCGCGCCGAGGATGTCGCCCGGGCGCAGCTTGTCACGCTTGCCGCCGCCGATTTCCAGCGTCAGCATCGGTGGCAGCAGCGGGCCGCCGGGTGCCGGCTTCAGCTCGCTGACTTCACCCCAGATCAGCGGCGCCTTCTGGTATTCCTCTACCGCCGAGGCGCGGCGCGCGTCGCTGGGGCTGACCAGGGTCAGCGCCAGGCCGTGCTTGTCGCCACGGCCGGTGCGGCCGATACGGTGGATGTGGATTTCCGGATCGTGCGCCACGTCGACGTTGATCACCAGGTCGAGGTCCTTGATGTCCAGGCCGCGGGCGGCGACGTCGGTGGCGACCAGCACCGTGGTGCTCTTGTTGGCAAAGCGCGCCAAGATCTGGTCGCGGTCGCGCTGTTCCAGTTCGCCGTACAGCGCCAGCGCGGAGAAGCCGGCCTGCTCCAGTTCGGCCACCAGCTCCTTGCAGCGCAGCTTGGTGTTGCAGAACGCCAGCGCCGAGCTGGGGCGCACGCTTTGCAGCGCGCGCGCGACCACGTCCAGACGCTGGTCCGGGTCGATCTCGTAAAACCACTGCTCGATCTTGCTGTCGTCGTGCAGCGATTCCACCTTCACCTGCTGCGGGTTCTTCATGAACTGCTCGGCCAGCTTGCGGATATTGTCCGGGTAGGTGGCGGAGAACATCAGCGTCTGGCGCTGGCGCGGGCAGGCGCGCACGATGCCGACGATTTCTTCGATGAAGCCCATGTCCACCATGCGGTCGGCTTCGTCCAGTACCAGCGTCTTCACGCCGCTGAGGTTCAGCGATTCGCGGAACAGGTGATCCTGCAGCCTGCCGGGGGTGCCGACCACGATGTGGGCACCGTGCTCCAGCGACGCGCGTTGTGGCGCCATCGGCGTGCCGCCGCACAGGGTGATGACCTTGATGTTGTCGATGGCGCGCGCCAGGCGGCGGATTTCCTGCGCAACCTGGTCGGCCAGTTCGCGCGTCGGGCACAGTACCAGTGCCTGCACGCCGAACCAGCGCGGATTCAGGCTGTTGATCAGGCCCAGTGCGAACGCCGCCGTCTTGCCGCTGCCGGTCTTGGCTTGCGCGATCACGTCACGGCCATCGAGGATGGCGGGCAGGCTTTCGGCCTGGATCGGCGTCATGCTGTGGTAGCCGAGGCTATCCAGATTGGAGAGCAGGTTTTGCGGCAGGGAGAGCGAGGAGAATTTGGCTTTGTTCACAATGACTTGGCGTTGATTAATCAGCAAGGGGCGGAGTGTAGCAGCAAGGGCGGCTGCGGCCAACCTTTCAGCGGTGGCGGGTGGCAAATCGGTGGCTGGGCGCGGACGGTGATGACCGGCCTGTTGTGCGGACTTGTCTGGCTGGCCGGCGGATAAATAGGGGTGTCGCCGGTGCCAGATGCGAACAACCCCGCCGTAGCGGGGTTGTGCACGATGACGGCAAGGTTGGCCGCACGCGTCAGTTCAGGCGCAGCGGCACGTACAGCGTGCTGTCCTGGCGCCGTACCAGCAGCGCGATATTGCCCTTGGCGTTTTGCAGTGCGCGTTCGAAGCTGCGGATGTTGCTGATCTCCATCTGGTTCAGGCCGATGATCACGTCACCGTTCTGCAGCCCGGCTTGCGCCGACACGCCCTGTGCCTGCTGGATCACCAGTCCGCCGCGCACGCCCAGTGCTTCCTTGTCTTCCGCGCTCAGCTCGGACAGGGTCAGCCCCAGCTGGTCGAAGCGGTAGCTCTGCGGCAGCGCCGGACTGTTGTTGCCCTGCGGCGTGGCCAGCTGTTCGCCCGGCAGCTCGATCAGTGTGGCGTCGATATTGCGCTCGCTGCCCTTGCGCCACACGCCCAGCTTGATGGTGGCGCCCGGTGGCTGGTCGCCGACCATGCGCGGCAGGTCGCGCGAGTTCTCCACTACCTGGCCGTTGAGGCGCAGGATGATGTCGCCCACCAGCAGGCCGGCCTTGCTGGCCGGGCCTTGCGGCTCGACACGCACCACCAGCGCCCCGCGCGGCCGGTCAAGGCCGAACGACTGCGCCAGCTCTTTCGATACTTCCTGGATGTGCACGCCCAGCTGGCCGCGGCTGACCTTGCCGCTGGTCTTCAGCTGGTCGGCCACCTTCATCGCCAGGTCGATCGGGATCGCGAACGAGATGCCCATGAAACCGCCGGAGCGGCTGTAGATCTGCGAGTTGATGCCGACCACTTCGCCCTTCAGGTTGAACAGCGGGCCGCCGGAGTTGCCGGGGTTGATCGCCACGTCGGTCTGGATGAAGGGCACATAGCTTTCGTCCGGCAGGCTGCGGCCCTTGGCCGACACGATGCCGGCGGTGACGGTGTTCTCGAAGCCGAACGGCGCGCCGATGGCTGCCACCCATTCGCCGACTTTCAGCGCGTCCGGGGTGCCGATCTTGACGGTCGGCAGGTTGGCCGCGTCGATCTTCAGCACCGCCACGTCGGTGCGCTTGTCCAGACCGATCAGGCGCGCACGCATTTCACGCTTATCGGTGAGCATCACCTTGATCTGGCTGCTGCCGCTGACCACGTGGGCATTGGTGAGGATGTAGCCGTCCTGGCTGAACACGAAACCGGAGCCGAAGGACACACTGTCCTGCGCCGGTGCCGGGTCCTGCTGCGCGTTCGGCGGCATGAAGCGGCGGAAGAATTCGTACAGCGGATCGTCTTCCGGCACCGGAATCGGCAGCTCGCTCTGGCGCGGGGTGCTGTCGGCGCGGCTGGCCTGGATGTTGACCACGGACGGGCCTTCGCGCTCCACCAGCAGGGTGAAGTCGGGCAGCAGCATGGCGACCTGGCCGTTTGCCTGCGCCGGAATGGCGACGGTGGAAACCGGCTTTTCGTCTTTGAACAGGCCTTCGATCTTGCCGCAGCCACCCAGGGCAGCGGCGATGGCGGCCACGATGAGCAGCCTTGTGTACGGATTCACCTCGGTATTCCTTTTAATGGTGTACTTTGCAGATGAGGTTTTGTCGCAAAACTTCAACTGGCAGGGAACTATCATAGCGGTTTTGCCGGATATTCGCAGAGGTCCGCGATGATGCAGCGCCAGCACTCCGGCTTGCGTGCCTTGCACACGTAGCGGCCGTGCAGGATCAGCCAGTGGTGGGCGTCGAGCCGGTATTCGGCCGGGATCAGCCGCACCAGCTTGTCCTCCACCTCGCGCACGTCCTTGCCGGGGGCGAGGCGGGTGCGGTTGGCGACGCGGAAAATGTGGGTGTCGACGGCGATGGTCGGCTGGCCGAAGGCGGTGTTGAGCACCACGTTGGCGGTCTTGCGGCCAACCCCTGGCAGTGCCTCCAGCGCCTCGCGCTGCTGCGGCACCTCGCCGCCGTGCTGCTCCAGCAGGATGCGGCAGGTGGCGATGGTGTTCTTCGCCTTGGTGCGGTACAGGCCGATGGTCTTGATGTATTCCTCCAGTCCTTCCACGCCCAGCGCCAGCATCTTGTCCGGTGTCGGCGCCACCGGGAACAGTAGCCGGGTGGCCTTGTTGACGCCGACGTCGGTGGCCTGCGCCGACAGCAGCACGGCGATCAGCAACTGGAACGGCGTCGCGTACTCCAGCTCGGTGGTGGGGTGCGGGTTCTGCGCCTGCAGGCGGGCAAAGATCTCGGCGCGGATGGCTTTGTTCATTCGGTACTCGCTACGCTTGAAGTCGGGGATGCCGCATGGCTGGCACGCCGGGTGGCGCTGCGGCGGGCGCGTTCGTCCAGCCAGTTCTTGGCGGCGATCAGCAGCGCGAGGCCGATGAAGCCGCCCGGCGGCAGCATCGCCAGCAGGAACTGGTAGTTGGCCTCGGCCGGCACCAGGTGCAGCACCAGCGCGTGGCCGGCGTCACCCAGCAGCAGGTGCGCGCCGTCAAACAGCGTGCCTTTGCCCAGTGCCTCGCGCAGGCCGCCGAGCAGCAGCAGCACCAGCGTCAACCCCAGCCCCATCATCAGGCCGTCCAGCGCCGCCGCGCGCACGCTGTTGCGCGAGGCAAACGCCTCGGCCCGCGCCAGCACGATGCAGTTGGTGGTGATCAGCGGAATGAAAATGCCGAGCACCAGGTACAGGCCGTGCAGCCAGGCGTTCATCGCCAGATCGACGCAGGTGACCAGCGTGGCGATGATGATGATGAACACCGGGTTACGGATGTCGTTGGGGATCCACTGCCGCGCGGCCGCCACCGCGCTGCCGGACAGGGTGGTCACCAGCGTGGTGGCCAGCCCCAGCGCCAGCGCGTTGACGGCGGTGTTGCTGATCGCCAGCACCGGACACAGCCCCAGCAGTTGCACGAGGCCAGGGTTCTGTTTCCACAGCGCGTTGTGGCAGATGTCGCGCCAGCGGCTGGCGCTTGCGGGTGTGGTCATGGCGTATCCCGGGGTAGCAAGGTGCTGCGGTAGCGATGGAAGGCGGCCACGGTGCGGCCAACTGCGGCGGTGACGGCACGGGCGGAGACGGTGGCGCCGCTGACGTAGTCGAATTCGCCGCCGTCCTTGCGCACGCGCCACGACGACAGGTTGGCCGCACCTTTGCCGCCGAACTGGCGTGCCCATTCGCTGCGTGCGAGGTCGATGTAATCGCCAAGGCCGGGGGTTTCCTGGTGCTTGACCACTCGTACCGCGTGCACGCTGCCATCCGGCAACAGGCCGATCAGCAGGCGGATGCGGCCGCTGTAGCCGTCCGGCGCCACGTTCTCAAACACCAGACCGCTGACGCGGCCCTGGCGGCGTGCGGTATAGAACGCCAGCGCTTCAGGGCTGCCGAACGCCTGCTGGATGGCCGGTGGCAGCGGCTGGCGACTGGCGGGCAGCACGTTGTCGAAACTGGCCGCGGGCAGTGTCTGCGCCAGCAGCGCACTCTGCGCCGCCATCTCGTTGGCGGCGACGGTGCGGTAGGTGGCCAGCCAGGTGCCGCCCAGCAGCAGCGTGGCGGTGGCGGCAAAGCCGGCCAGGATCAGCGCGCTGCGTTGCGCCTGTTGCCACGGGCGGCGCATCAGGAACGCCCCTTGCGATGGCCGAACACGGCGGGGCGCGTGTACTGGTCCAGCAGCGGCACCGTCATGTTCATCAGCAGCACGGCGAAGGCGATGCCGTCCGGGAAGTTGCCGAACACGCGGATGACGTAGGTCAGCAGCCCGATGCCAAAGCCGAAGATCAGCCGCCCCCTGGGGGTGGTGGAGCCGGACACCGGATCGGTGACGATGAAGGCCGCCGCCAGCAGGGTGCCGCCTTGCAGCAGGTGCAGCAGCGGCGATGCGTACTGTGCCGGCTGCCACAGCCACAGCGGCAGCGCCAGTGCCAGCAGCCCGGCCAGCATCGCCAGCGGCGTCTGCCACGGGATCAGCTTTTGCTGCCACAGCCACAGGCCGCCGGCCAGCCAGCCCAGCGCGATCAGCCCCTGCGCCGACGATTGCGGCAACAGCCCGGCCAGCGCCTGACCCTGGCGCAGCCCGGTCTTGAGCACGTCCAGCGGCGTGGCGCTGCTGATCGCGTCCGGCACGCCGCCGGGCGCCAGCGTGTGCAGGAATATCCACTGCCACTGCGCGGCGGCGTCCAGCGGCAGCTGCGGGCTGCCCCATTGCGCCATCTGCGCTGGGAACGACACCACCATCAGCGCAAAGCCGGCCATCGCCGGATTGAACGGGTTGTTGCCGAGGCCGCCGTACAGCTGCTTGGCGACGATGATGGCGAACAGGGTGGCGACCACGATCATCCACCAGCTGCCCAGCGGCGGCAGCGACAGCGCCAGCAGCCAGGCGGTGACGATGGCGGACAGGTCCTTCAGCGCCGGCCACACCGCCACGCCGCGCAGGCGCAGCATGGCGGCCTCGGCACCCAGTGCGGTGAGGCTGGCCAGCAGCAGTTGCAGCAGTATGCCGATGCCGTTGCAGTAGACGGACAGGGCGATGCCGGGTAGCAGCGCGGCGAGGACCTTCAGCATCACCGTGGAGACGGTGGCCGGTTTGGCGATATGGGTCGAGTGGATGGCGGTCATGAGTCGGGTTGCTGGTTGGCCTTGGCTTGATCGGCGGCAGCCTTGCGTGCGGCGGCGCGGGCCATTGCGGCGGCGATGGCCGCCTGTTTGGCGTCGTCGAGCCCGCTGCTCTGCGGAGGCGGGGCAGGTTGCTGGTTGCTGGCGCCCATGGCTTCGTCGGCAGCGCTCTTGCGTGCGGCGGCACGGGCCATTGCGGCGGCAATCGCCGCCTGCTTGGCGTCGTCGAGCCCGCTGCTTTGCGGTGGCGGGGTAGGTGGCTGGCCGCTTGCGGCCTTGGCTTCATCGGCGGCGCTCTTGCGTGCGGCGGCACGGGCCATTGCCGCGGCAATCGCCGCCTGCTTGGCGTCATTCAGGCCGCTGCTATGCTGTTCCGGCAGTGGCGCCGCTTCGCGCTGCGCGGCGGCCCGTGCCATGGCAGCGGCGATGGCGGCCTGTTTCGGGTCGGAGGTGGGCGCAAGGTTGGCCGCAACGCTGTGGCCGGGTGTCTGGCGTGCAGCGGCCTGGGCCGCTGCCTTGTCGGCGAGGCGTTGCGCCTTTTCCGTCTTGTCGCGCTGCAGACGGAACTGGCGGAATTCGTGGCGCTGCCGCGCGAGGTTGGCGGCGTTCTTGTCGCGCTCGGCGGCCCAGATCTCGCTCTTGGCGAATCGGTAGTAGTCGACTAGCGGAATCTGGCTGGGGCAGACGTAGCTGCAGGCGCCGCACTCGATGCAGTCGAACAGCTGCCACTGTTGCGCCTTGTCGAAGTTCTTGGCCTTGGCGAACCAGAACAGGTCCATCGGCTGCAGCGACACCGGGCAAGCGCTGGCACAGTCGCCGCAGCGGATACAGGCCTGCGCCGGCGGCCGCGGCGGGAACAGCGCCGGCGACTTGACGAGCAGGCAGTTGCCGGCCTTGGTCAGCCCGGCAGCAAGATCGGGCAGGGTAAAGCCCATCAGCGGGCCGCCCATCACCACCTCCTTGCTGTCGCGGTGCGGCCGCGCCAGCGCCAGCAGGCTGGCGAGCGGCGTACCGATCAGTGCCTCGACGTTGGCCGCAGCGTCCACCGCGCCGGTAAGGGTGACGATGCGGCTGATCAGCGGCTCGCCGTGCAGCACCGCGCGGCCGATGGCGTAGACGGTGGCGACGTTGAAGCACTGCACGCCGTGTTCGGTGGCGCGCACGCCGTGCGGAATGGCCTTGCCGGTCAGCACGTGGATCAGCTGCTTGGCGCCACCGCTGGGGTATTTGGTTGGCACTGCCACCACGCGGTAGCCGTGCACGGCGGCGGCGGCCTGCATCGCGGCGATGGCCTGCGGCTTGTTATCCTCGATGCCGATCAGCACCTGGTGCGCCTGCAGCGCGTGGCGGGTGACGGCGATGCCGTCGCAGATGGCGTCGGCGCGCTCGCGCATCAGGCGGTCGTCGCAGCTGATATAGGGTTCGCACTCGGCACCGTTGATGACCAGCGTTTCCAGCGGGCTGACGCCGAGCTTGAGATGGCTGGGGAACACCGCGCCGCCGAGGCCGACGATGCCCATCTGTGCCAGGAAGTCGCGGATCTCGGCGCCGCTGCGCTGCGCCCAGTCGTGCAGCGGCTGGCGCTCGATCCAGCGCTCCTCGCCGTCGCTGTCGAGGGTGATGCACAGTTCCGGCAGGCCGGACGGGTGGGCAAACGGTTGCGGCGCGATGGCGCGGACCACGCCGGAAGTCGGCGCGTGCACCGCGGCCGACAGGCGGCCGTCGGCGGTGGCGATCAGCTGGCCCTTGGCGACACGGTCACCGACGGCGACGCAGGGGCGCGCGGCATTACCCATGCTCTGGCGCAGCGCGACGTGCAGCTGCGGCGGCAGCGGCGCCTGGCGGATCGGTGTGGCGCTGGATTGCGCCTTGTTTTCCGGCGGGTGGATGCCGCCGGGAAAATCGAACAGCGGCATCATGGCTTGGCTCCGCTGGCGATGGATTTGATCGGGATGGTGGGGTAGCGCCACTGCCAGTTGGTGAGCTCGCTGCCCGGCGGAATCATGCGGATGCAGTCGACCGGACACGGCGCCAGGCACAGCTCGCAGCCGGTGCACTCGCTGGCGATCACGGTGTGCATCTGCTTGGCGGCGCCGAGGATGGCGTCCACCGGACAGGCCTGGATGCACAGGGTACAGCCGATGCAGGTGGCCTCGTCGATCAGCGCCACCGCCTTCGCTTTCGGCTGCGGCGCGCCCTCGCCGAACGGCTTGAACTCGACGCCGAGCAGCTCGGCCAGCTTGCGGATGCCGTCCTCGCCGCCTGGCGGGCACTTGTTGATGTCGTCGTTGCCGGCAGCCAGCGCTTCGGCGTAGGGGCGGCAGCCGGGATGGCTGCACTGGCCACACTGCGTCTGCGGCAGGATGGCGTCGATCTTGTCCACCAGCGGGTCGGCCTTGACGCGGAAGCGCACCGAGGCATAGCCGAGAATGGCGCCCAGCAGCAGCGCCAGCAGCAGCATCAGCGCCACCGCGATCAGCAGTTCGCTCATTGCACCAGCCCCCCAAAACCCATGAAGGCGAGGCTCATCAGCCCGGCGGTGACCAGCGCGATCGCGGTGCCGCGAAACGGCAGCGGTACGTCGGCGCCTTCCAGTCGTTCGCGCATGGCACCGAACAGGATCAGGATCAGCGAGAAGCCGAGTGCGGAGCCGAGGCCGAACACCAGCGCCTCGGCAAAGCTGTGCTGTGTCTGCACGTTGAGCAGCGGTACGCCCAGCACCGCGCAGTTGGTGGTGATCAGCGGCAGGTAGATGCCCAGCGACTGGTACAGCACCGGGCTGGTCTTGTGGATCACCATTTCGGTGAACTGCACGATGGCGGCGATCACCACGATGAAAGACAGGGTGCGCAGGTACGCAAGATCGAGCGCGACCAGCAGCAGATTGATCAGGTGGCTGCTGCCGGAGGCCAGCGTCAGCACGAAGGCAGTGGCGGCACCCATGCCGATGGCGGCTTCCAGCTTTCTGGATACCCCCATGAACGGGCACAGCCCGAGCATGCGCACCAGTACCACGTTGTTGACGAGTACGGTGCTGACCAGCAGCAAAAAGTAGTGTTGCAAATCCATTCCGGGGTCCGGTAAGCGTTATCCGCGGATTATCCGTGTTCACTGGTGCCGCTTCAACCTTGATCTGGATAAAACGGCAGCCGGTTTTTGCCGCGGTGGAGCAAATCTTGCTTGTCCGCGCCAACGCGACTGTGTCACTGTGTGCCTGTATACAGTTGCCAAAGTGGCCGTCCGCAACACGGGCGGCTGTTTTCCGCCGGCTGCGACGACTATCCGGTCGTAGTGGGCGTGACGGTGAGATGCCGGAATAAAAAAACGATAAGGAAGCAAGGATGAAGCGTGCGATCAGCATCGGCACCCGCCTGGTCTGGGCCCAGGTGGCCCTGATGTCACTGTTGGTGGTCGCCCTGATGGTGCCGGCCTATCTGTTTTCGCAAAAACTGTTGTTCGAGCGCACCCAGGCGGTGCAGCAGCAGCTGATCCACCAGTCGGCCAATATGGCGGCCGGCTTCGACGACGCGCTGAAAATCTCTGCCCAGCAGTTCGAGCGCATGTTCATCGCCAGCTTCAGCGGCGCATTTGCCGTGGTGCCCGAGGAGAAGGTCGATACCGGCGGCCAGCTGCTGCCGTCGCTGAAGGTAGGTGGGACGCTGCTCAACAACAATCACGATCTCGCCAGCGAGTTCGCGGTGCGCAGCGGCAACCCGGCCTCGGTGCTGGTCAAGGACGGCGACGACTTCTACCGGGTGTCGACCTCGCTGCTGACTGCCGACGGCCGCCGCGCAGTCGGCAGCAAGCTGGAGCGCAGCAGCCCGGTGTATGAGCGGCTGAGCCGCGGCATGCCGTTCCAGGGCAAGGTGGTGATGTTCGACAAGGAATACGTGGTCAGCTACAGCCCGCTGAAAAACGAGAATGATCAGGTGATCGGCGCCACCTCGGTGGCGCTCAGCGCCAGCGAGGGCGTCGGTGGCCTGCTGGCACGGCTGTCGAAGGTCAAGCTGGGTCAATCCGGCCGTATCGTCATCATCGGCGCCGACAAGAACAGCAGCGAATTCGGCCGCTTCGTGCTGCACCCGAAACTGACCGGCCGCACCATCGACAAGGACGTCGATGCCGGCGGCCAACCTTACCTGGCTGAGATGCTGAGCCAGGCCAGCGGCAGCCGCACCGTGCGCAAGCTGGACGACAGCGGCAAGCCGGCCGAGCACATGCTGACTTGGCAACGCTTTGATGCCTGGGGCTGGGTGATCGTCAGCGACGAGCTGACCGCCGAGCTGCAACGCGACAACAACATCCTGCTGCAGGGCCTGATCGGCGGCTGCGTGTTGCTGGTGGTGTTGCTATCGCTGTCGCTGTGGCTGCTCACCGGCCGGCTGGTGGCCCGCCCGGTGCGGCTGCTGGTCAAGGCCGTCGGTGAAGTGCGCGACAGCAGCGACCTGACCCGCCGTCTCGACATCCCGCGCCGCGACGAAATCGGTGAGGTGGCCGGCGCGCTCAACAACCTGCTGGAGAGCTTCCGCCAGTCGCTGAACCGCACCCGCGCCCACGCCGAGGAGCTGGAAGCCGCCGCACACGAGCTGGCCGGCAAGGCGGAAACCGCCGCCGTGGCCGCCGGCGAGCAGCGTGACAGCGCCGGCGTGATGGACAATCACGCCCGTCAGCTGAATGACGGCGTACACCGCATCGAACACGTCGCCGGCGAGGCCAGTCGCGCCGCGCGCGCCTCCAGCGACGCCGCCAGTCAGGGCAGCCAGAGCCTAGTGGCGGCGGTGGACGAGGTCAACCGCATCGCCAACACCCTCGGCGCCGCCGAAGGCAGCCTGCACAGCCTGGAAGGCAGTGCCAGCCAGATCACCAGCATCATCGCGGTGATCCGCGACATCGCCGACCAGACCAATCTGCTGGCGCTGAACGCCGCGATCGAGGCTGCACGCGCCGGCGAATTCGGCCGCGGCTTTGCCGTGGTCGCCGACGAGGTACGCAAGCTGGCAGAGCGCACCAGCCAGTCGACGCAGGAGATCGGCGGCATGATCGGCGCCATGCAGCAGTCGACGCTGGCGGCGGTGGACGCGATGCGGCAGTCGGTGACGCTGGCCGCCAACGGCGCGGCGATCACCGGCGAGGCCCGCCACGCCATCGACAGCATTCTCGACGCCTCGCGCGAAACGATGGCGGTGGTGTCGCGCATCCACGAGCAGCTCGGCGAGCAGCGGCAGAGCGTGGAGGAGATCGCGGCGCAGGTGGCGACCGTGGCGTCGCAGGCGCAGGTCGGCAGCGAGGCGGCGCTGCGTTCGTCCGAGACGGCGCAGCACATGACCGGCCTGGCTGATGCGCTGCGCGACGAGGTCAGCGTGTTCCGTACCTGATACCGGATCGCTTGCGGCCAACGTTGGCCGCAACGCGCCAGGCCCGTGTTCTGCCGAGAGGCGGACACGGCTTCTTGCTTTTTGCCGGCTGCTGCCGTCATTTGGGCTATGGTGGTACAAGCTGGCCAGCATTGCGGTGGCGTGATCGCTGCGCCGCTTGATCCCGGACAAAAACGCTGCGGGTGCCGCTTGAAAAGCCATGCGTGATGCCCAAGTTTGTCATCATCAAACTGCAAGCAAGGAGCCTGTGATGCGTTTCGACAAACTCACCACCAAATTCCAGCAAGCGCTGGGCGATTCCCAGAGCCTGGCACTGGCCGGCGACAATGCCTATATCGAGCCGCAGCATCTGCTGCTGGCGATGCTGGACGCCGCCGACAGTGGCATCGTTAGCCTGCTGGCCCGCGCCGGCGTCAATGTCAGCGCGCTGAAAGGCAGTCTGCGCGACGCGGTGGCGCGCCTGCCGAAAGTCAGCGGTACCGGTGGTGAGGTCACCGTGTCGCGCGACCTGACCAACCTGCTCAACCTCGCCGACAAGGCGGCGATGAAGCGCGGCGACCAGTTCATCGCCAGCGAGCTGTTCCTGCTGGTGCTGGCCGAGGACAAGGGCGAGACCGGCCGCCTGCTGAAGCAGCACGGCGGCAACAGCGCGGCGATCCACGCTGCGGTGGAGGCGGTGCGCGGTGGCGACGCGGTCAACAGCGCCGATGCCGAGGAGCAGCGCGAGGCACTGAAAAAGTACACGCTGGATCTGACCGAGCGCGCGCGGCAGGGCAAGCTGGACCCGGTGATCGGTCGTGACGACGAGATCCGCCGCGCCATCCAGGTGCTGCAGCGCCGCACCAAGAACAACCCGGTGCTGATCGGCGAACCCGGCGTCGGCAAGACGGCCATCGTCGAGGGTCTGGCGCAGCGCATCGTCAACGGCGAGGTGCCGGAAAGCCTGAAGCACAAGAAACTGCTGGTGCTGGACATGGCCGGGCTGATCGCCGGTGCCAAGTTTCGCGGCGAGTTCGAGGAGCGGCTGAAGGCGGTGCTCAGCGACATCGCCAAGGACGAGGGCAGCATCATCCTGTTCATCGACGAGATCCACACCATGGTCGGCGCCGGCAAGGCCGAGGGCGCGATGGACGCCGGCAATATGCTGAAGCCGGCGCTGGCGCGCGGCGAGCTGCACTGCCTCGGCGCCACCACGCTGGATGAATACCGCAAGTACATCGAGAAGGATGCCGCGCTGGAGCGCCGTTTCCAGAAAGTGCTGGTCGACGAGCCGTCGGTGGAAGACACCATCGCCATCCTGCGCGGACTGCAGGAAAAGTACGAGATCCACCACGGTGTGGACATCACCGACCCGGCCATCGTTGCCGCCGCCGAGCTGTCGCACCGCTACATTACCGACCGCTTCCTGCCGGACAAGGCCATCGACCTGATCGACGAGGCCGCCTCCAAGATCAAGATGGAGCTGGACTCCAAGCCGGAAGAAATGGACAAGCTCGATCGCCGCCTGATCCAGTTGAAGATCGAGCGCGAAGCGGTGAAGCGTGAAACCGACGAAGCGTCGAAGAAACGCCTGCAGCTGATCGAGGAAGAAATCGGCGGCCTGTCGCGCGAGTACGCCGACCTGGAAGAAATCTGGAAGGCGGAAAAGGCCAGCCAGCAGGGCAGCCAGTCGATCAAGGAAGAGATCGAGCGGCTGAAGGTGGAAATGGACGAGCTGAAACGCAAGGGCGACTGGCAGAAACTGGCCGAGTTGCAGTACGGCAAGCTGCCGCAGCTGGAAGGGCGGCTGAAGGATGCCGAGGCCGCAGCCAGTGGCGACAACAAGCCCAATCGCCTGCTGCGCACCCAGGTCGGCGCCGAGGAAATCGCCGAGGTGATCTCGCGCATGACCGGCATCCCGGTGTCCAAGATGCTGACCGGCGAGCGCGAGAAGCTGCTGCACATGGAAGACGTGCTGCACCAGCGCGTGGTGGGGCAGGACGAGGCGGTGACCGTGGTGGCCGACGCCATCCGCCGTTCGCGTTCCGGCCTCGCCGACCCCAACCGCCCGTACGGCTCTTTCCTGTTCCTCGGCCCCACCGGTGTCGGCAAGACCGAGCTGTGCAAGGCGCTGGCCGGCTTCCTGTTCGACAGCGAGGAGCATCTGATCCGCGTCGACATGTCCGAGTACATGGAGAAACACTCGGTCGCCCGCCTGATCGGCGCGCCACCGGGCTACGTCGGCTACGAGGAGGGTGGCATGCTCACCGAGCAAGTGCGCCGCAAACCGTATAGCGTAATCCTGCTCGACGAAGTGGAAAAAGCGCACCCTGACGTGTTCAACGTGCTGCTGCAGGTGCTGGACGACGGCCGCCTTACCGACGGCCAAGGCCGCACCGTGGACTTCAAGAACACGGTGATCGTGATGACCTCCAATATGGGCAGCCAGCACATCCAGGCCATGGCCAGCGACGACTACCAGGTAGTAAAACTGGCGGTACTGGCGGAAGTGAAGTCACACTTCCGTCCGGAATTCGTCAACCGTATCGATGAACTGGTAGTATTCCATGCCTTGGCGGAAACGCAGATCAAATCCATCGCCCGCATCCAGCTGAAGCGGCTGGAACAGCGCCTGGCCAAGCTGGAGCTGAACCTGCAGGTGAGCGAGGAAGCGCTGAGCCTGATCGCGGACGCCGGTTTCGACCCGGTATACGGCGCGCGACCGCTGAAGCGGGCGATCCAGAGCGAAATCGAGAACCCGCTGGCCAAGGCGATCCTGGCTGGGCATTACCTGCCGAAGGCAACAGTGATGGTGGATGTGCGCGGCGGGCAGCTGGTGTTCGATTGACAGTAATAAGTTGATGTAAAGCCCTGTTCAGTGATGGCTGACAGGGCTTTTTCATTTTGAATGTAATTGGAATACAATAGGGCCGTCCGCAAAGCATTTCTTTAAAGTTGATTCGGGTAGAATTCGGCTTGACTTGCTCGGACGTAGTCCGGTGATTAAAAAATTTTGGCAATACTTGAGCTGTGTTAACGGTGGCTTGGGTACGGAGCAATGTAGTTTGATGGCTGTTTCTAGTAGGTCACGATTATTAAACCTTTCGTTGCGCACAATGACACTGGCGAGCAGATTCCTGTTCGTCTTTTGTCTGGCACGTTTTGTTGACTCGTCCTTTGTCGGCTTGTACGGGCTGTTTGCCGCCACCGTGGGCTATGCCCTGTATTTTCTCGGTCTGGATTTTTACACCTACGCCAACCGCGAGATCCTCAAGCTTGAAAAAGAGGCTTGGGGCCGGCCACTGAAAAATCAGCTGGCTCTGACAGCGGTGCTGTATGTCGTTTTTCTGCCGTTGATGGCAGGCTTATTCCTGTTCGGCTTCCTGCCGCTGTACTTACTACCGTGGTTTGTGCTTATTCTGGTGTCCGAGCATGTCAACCAAGAGCTAGGCAGGCTGCTGGTTAGTATTTCCGAGCAGCTGCTTGCCAGTCTTGCTCTGTTTGTACGTCAAGGGATCTGGGCGATTGGGGTCGTGGTACTGATGGCGCTGGACAAGGATGCTCGAACACTGGATTACATTTTTGCAGCATGGGCCATTTCCGGCGTGCTGGCGGCAGCGGTAGCCATCCGTCGCTTGCGGCAGCTGAATATCGGTGGCTGGCAGGCTGCCATCGACTGGCAGTGGATCATCAAAGGCTTGAAAATCTGCATTCCGCTGCTTGTTGCCACACTGGCACTGCGTGGTGTAATGACTCTGGATCGCTATTGGCTGCAGGCACTGAGTAGCATCGATGTCGTAGGTGCCTACGTGCTGTTCATGGGTATTGCCGGCACACTAATGTCATTTCTGGATGCGGGAGTGTTTGCCTACGGCTATCCGTTACTGATTCGGGCATTCCAGAAGGGCAATGCTGCCGAGTTTCGTCGTGGCTGGCAAAAAATGCTGTGGCAGACGCTGGGCTTCTGTCTGCTGTTTGCTGCCGGCAGCATGCTGGTTTTGCCTTATCTGCTGAGCTTGATTGGCAATTCGTTTTACAGCGAATACCGTTTTTTGTATCCCTGGCTGTTGCTGGCTACTGTCATGAATGCGCTTAGTATGATTCCGCATTTGGCGCTCTATGCCCAAGGGTATGACCGACCCATCATCACCAGCCATCTGGGGTGTCTGGCGGTGTTTGCCGGCGTAACTTGGTTGTTGTCGAATTTTTGGCCGTTATTGGCAGTGCCTGTCGGGCTTTGTATGACTTATGCATTCATTTTTGTCTGGAAAGCCGTGGCCTTTTTCCGGCGCTCGGCCCCCGCTTTTTACCGGGTTCAGGTCGTTTGAGCCGTGTCGGCCGGCACCGGCCAACCAGAACTGATAGACGAATATAAACAAGGGAAGTCACAAATCATGATTCCTTACGGAAGACAAGATATTACCCAGGCAGACGTTGATGCCGTCATTGAAGTGCTGCACTCTACCAACTTGACCCAGGGCCCGGCCATTCCCCGCTTTGAGCAGGCAGTGCTGGCGCACTGTGGTAGCAAGCACGCATTTGCCGTCAGCAGCGCCACGGCAGCACTGCACATTGCCTGCCTGGCACTGGAGCTGGGGCCTGGCGATCTGCTGTGGACCACGCCGAACACATTTGTCGCATCGGCCAACTGCGGGCTGTATTGCGGTGCCGACGTGGATTTTGTCGATATCGATCCGGTGACTTACAACCTGTGCCCGCGTGCCCTGGAACAAAAACTGCAGGCAGCTGAACAAGCCGGACGCCTGCCCAAGATCGTGGTGCCGGTGCACCTGTGCGGCCAACCTTGCGACATGCGCGCCATCCATGAGCTGTCGCAACGCTATGGCTTCAAGATCATTGAAGACGCCTCGCACGCTATCGGCGGCAAATACCTGGGCGAGCCGGTAGGCAACTGCCGCTACAGCGATATCACCGTTTTCAGCTTTCATCCGGTCAAGATCATTACCACTGCCGAAGGCGGCATGGCACTGACCAACGACGACCAGCTGGCAACCCGGCTGGGTCTGCTGCGCAGCCACGGCATTACCCGTGATCCGGCGCTGATGACCCGCGAAATGGACGGCCCGTGGTACTACCAGCAAGTGGCGCTGGGCTACAACTACCGCATGACCGACCTGCAGGCCGCACTGGGCGCCAGCCAGATGGACAGGCTGGAACAGTACGTGGCCCGCCGCCACGTCATTGCTGATCGTTACAAACAGTTACTGGCTGATCTCCCGCTAACGCTTCCATGGCAACACCCTGATAGCTATAGTGCGTTTCATCTGTATGTAATCCGCCTGCAGCTTGACAAAATCAAGGGTACGCATTTGCAGGTTTTTGAAGGGTTGAGATCAAAGGGCATAATGGCCAATTTGCACTATATCCCAGTACATACCCAGCCTTACTATCAACAGTTTGGCTTCAAAGAAGGTGATTATCCAAAGGCAGAACAGTATTATCGGGAGGCTATAAGTATTCCAATACACCCATTGCTCACAGAAGCCGAGCAAGATATTGTTTGTAACGCACTTTATTCTCTCTGTCATGAATAAAATTGATACTGTCGATTTGCTTTTGCGTGAATTAACAGAACATGATGCGACTAGTGAGTATGTTGGTTGGTTAAATGATAGTGATGTTAATAAGTATTTGGAAACCAGGCATGCTCTACAAACGTTGCAAAGTTGTCGAGATTTTATCTCTTCCTGCAATCGGGATCCCTGTAGTCACCTTTTTGGTGTTTTTTTGAAATCGACGGGTAAGCATATTGGGAATGTCAAGATTGGTTTTGTGAATGAAATGTACTCCAGAGGTCAGTTGAGCTTGTTTATTGGTGATAAGGAGTGCTGGAATAAAGGTTATGCAACTCAAGTCGTGCGTGTCATGACTTCCTATGCAATAAAAAATCTCAAACTGCAAAGAGTTGAGGCGGGGTGTTATGAGGACAACTTAGGCTCTTTACGAATTTTTTTGAAGGCTGGCTATGTCGTAGAGGGGTTTATGCGAAGCCACGTCGAGCGAGATGGTAAGCGTCTTGGTTGTTTTTGGTTGGGGATATTGGCCGATGAATTTCAACAATAAATTGGCTCTTGGATCTGTTCAGTTTGGCTTGGTATATGGTGTGGCTAATCCTCATGGGAAAGTTGCATCAGTAGAAGTGAAGAAAATTTTGCAGTATGCAAAAATTCATGGCCTAGATACCTTGGATACTGCTGTCGAGTATGGAGAGAGTGAAAGCTTGCTTGGACGTTTAGGTATCCATACTTGGAAAGCCGTAACCAAGCTGCCAGCATGGACTAATGATCACTTAGACATCAATAAGTGGGTTCAAGAGGAAACACTAAAGTCAATTGCTAGGCTTGGCGTTTCGCAATTGCATGGCTTATTGTTGCACCGTCCTAGGCAGCTGCTTGAGAGTTTTGGCGGACGGTTGTATGAAGCACTGCAAGCAGTTAAGGAACAAGGGCTAGTTAGTAAAATTGGTATTTCAGTTTATGGTCCTGAAGAGCTTGATTTACTACTTGACCAGTATTCTGTTGACTTGGTTCAGGCTCCTCTAAATATATTAGATCGGCGCTTGGTTGAGTCAGGGTGGTCTAAGAGACTACATGCAGCAGGGGTAGAAATTCATACAAGATCTACATTTTTGCAAGGCTTACTGCTAATGCCTTCGCATCAGCGGCCTGTTAAGTTCTCTCATTGGGCAGATGTTTGGAATGAGTGGCATCGTTGGTTAGCCGAAACGGGCTTAAATCCGCTACAGGCATGCCTACGCTACGCTAATGGATTGCCAGATATTGATCGCATTGTCGTTGGGGTAGATTCTGTTGACCAACTTGATGAGATCATTAATGCTACGAATGGGGTATTGCCAAGCTTGCCTGCATTTGCACCTTTGCAGGACAAGAGGCTGATTAATCCTGCTAGTTGGAGTCAGATATGAAAGTAATTGCTATTGTCCAGGCTCGTATGGGCTCTACTAGGCTGCCGAACAAAGTCATGAAGCCAATTATGGGTATGCCCATGATTGGATTGTTGTTAGCCCGTCTCGCAAAATCATCACAAATTGATCAGATTGTTCTTGCAACGTCAACTGATCAGCGGAATATTCCACTGGTGAAGTATGTGGAAGAACTGGGTTATGTTTGTATCCAAGGCAGCGAAAATGATGTGCTTAGCCGCTATTTATTTGCTGCTGAACAGGTGCAAGCGGATATCATTGTTCGCATAACAGGTGATTGCCCGCTGATTGACCCTGTTTTGGTTGATCAAGCCATTCTGGAGTTCAAATCACTTGAGGTGGATTATCTGAGTAATAGTTCACCAGCAACTTATCCGGACGGATTGGATGCTGAAGTTTTTACCTTGGCAGCGCTGCGTCGTGCGAATTTAGAAAGCAACGACCCTTTTGATCATGAACATGTAACTCCCTATTTACGCAAACATGGAGCATTCAAAACGAGTGCTATGCGGAATGGCGAGGATTTGTCCGAATTGCGTTGGACTGTTGATGAGTCGGCTGATTTTGAGGTGGTTAGCAAGGTTTTCGAGCACTTTGCACCTGAAATTCATTTTCCTTGGCAAGCGATTGTTGAGTTGCAACGCAGCCAACCAAGTATTTTTTCTGCCAACCATACTCTTATCCGAAATGAAGGGGCTGCGATGGGAACAGGTCAAAAATTGTGGAAGCGAGCCAAGCAAATTATTCCTGGTGGTAATATGCTTCTCTCAAAGCGAGCAGAAATGTTTTTACCTGAGCAATGGCCTGCTTACTTTAGCAAAGCGAAGGGTTGCCACGTTTGGGATATGGATGGTAATCAATATACGGATATGTCGATCATGGGTATCGGCACCAATATTCTCGGTTATGGCCATCCTGAAGTGGATGCGGCAGTACACCAAGCAGTTGACAATGGTAACATGTCAACCTTTAATTGCCCTGAAGAAGTCTATCTCGCAGAAAAACTGTTAGAGCTACATCCATGGGCTGATATGGCTCGTTTGGCTAGGTCTGGTGGTGAAGCAAATGCAGTCGCTATCCGAATCGCACGTGCGGCATCAGGGCGCGATAAAGTGGCTGTATGTGGCTATCACGGCTGGCACGATTGGTATCTGTCGGCTAATTTGGGTGATGATGAGAATCTGGCTGGGCATTTGTTGCCAGGTCTTGATCCGAAAGGTGTACCGCAAAATCTGCGCGGAACCGTTTTCCCATTCAATTATAACAACTACGAAGAGCTGGAAAATCTGGTTAATTCCCATGATATTGGGGTAATCAAGATGGAGGTAGTCCGTAATAAAGGTCCAGAGAAAAATTTCCTGCAAAAAGTTCGCCAACTGGCAACTGAGCGCGGTATTGTTCTGATTTTTGATGAGTGCACTTCCGGTTTTCGTCAAACATTCGGTGGTTTGCACAAGCTTTATGGTGTAGAGCCCGATATGGCCATGTTTGGTAAAGCTCTTGGTAACGGCTACGCTATCACCGCTACTATTGGACGACGCGAAGTTATGGAGGCAGCACAGTCAACTTTTATAAGCAGTACTTTCTGGACTGAGCGAGTCGGGCCGACTGCTGCGCTGAAAACTCTGGAAGTGATGGATCGGCAACAATCTTGGGAAAGCATCACCAAGACTGGGTTGGATATTCGCCAACGTTGGCAACAGCTTGCCGACAAACACGAACTCCAGATCGACCATTGGGGCTTGCCAGCGCTGACTGGTTACACCTTCCAAAGCCCTAATGCACTTGCCTATAAAACCCTCATCACGCAGGAAATGCTAGCTCAAGGCTATCTGGCTAGTAATAGTGTGTACGTGTGTACGGAGCACACGCCAGATGTGCTGGATGGCTATTTTGCAGTACTCGATCCTTTGTTCAAGTTGATCAAGGAGTGCGAGCAAGGCCGTGATGTAATGGCCTTGCTGAAGGGCCCCGTATGCCATGGCGGCTTTAAGCGCCTGAACTGATCGTCCGCCATGAAGATTGTCTTCCGCGCCGACGCCTCGCTGCAGATGGGCACCGGGCATGTCATGCGCTGCCTTACGCTGGCCGATACGTTGGCCGCAGCCGGTGCCAATTGCCGTTTCATCTGCCGCGTGCACCCGGGCAACCTTGCCGCCTTCATCCGGCAGCGAGGCTATCCGGTACACCTGCTGGCGCTGTCCGCCATCCCGGAGCAGACCAACCCGACCGCCCATGCCGCATGGCTGGGGGCTGGCGTGGCGCAGGATGCCGAAGACACCGCCGCGCTGCTGTCGCAGCTGCAGCCGGATTGGCTGATCGTTGACCACTACGCACTGGATGCCCGTTGGGAGACGCCACAGCGCCGCCATGTTGCCCGGCTGATGGCCATCGACGATCTGGCAGACCGCCAGCACGATTGCGACCTGCTGCTGGACCAGAACCTGGGCCGGCTGGAAAGCGACTACGACACTCTGGTGCCGGCGCACTGCACTCGCCTGACTGGTGCACGCTATGCGCTGCTGCGGCCCGAATTTGCTCGCCTGCGTGAATACAGCCTGCAGCGCCGTCAGGCCGGTACGTTGCGCGCACTGCTGGTTACCATGGGTGGCGTAGACAAGGACAACGCCACCGGGCGCATCCTGCAAGCGCTGGCCGGCAGCCGCCTGCCGCACGACTGCCGCATTACCGTAGTGATGGGCGCCACTGCACCGTGGCTGCAAGAGGTCACAACATTGGCCGCAACCCTGCCGTGGCCGGTGGAGGTGAAGGTCAATGTCAGCGATATGGCTCAGCTGATGGCCGATGCCGACCTAGCCATCGGCGCCGCCGGCAGTACCTCGTGGGAGCGCTGCTGCCTGGGGCTGCCAACCATCATGCTGGTGCTGGCGGATAATCAGCAATATGTCGCCGATCAGGTAGCAGAAGCTGGTGCGGCACTGGTTGTCGATGGTCGTTCAGGCTTGGAAGCTTCTCTGCTGACTGCCCTTGACTCGCGGCTAGCCCGGCCTGCGGCCAACATTATTGCCTGTGCGGCAGCACTGGTTGACGGTCTGGGTGCGCAACGTGTGGCTGCAAAGCTGAAAGGCGATGATGAATAAGCAAGAGCCGGCTGTTGGCAGTGTACGTATTTTGCAGCAGGATGATCTGGAAATGGTGCTCTCATGGCGTAACCATGAACAAGTACGGCAGATGATGTTCTCCAGCGAGCCTATCAGCCTTGAACAGCATACTGGCTGGTTTGAGCGAGCCTCGAAAGAGGCGGATCGCCAGCTGCTGGTGTTCGAGCTGGACGGGCAGCCAACAGGTTTTGCCAATCTGGGGCGGATTGCCTGCGGTGGCATTACTGACTGGGGTTTCTACCTTGCGCCCCATGCGCCCAAAGGCTCGGGGCGCCAGCTGGGCTTTACGATACTGACACACGCGTTCAGGGCGCTGAAACTGCACAAGGTGTGTGGTCAGGTACTGGATTTTAATCAACGATCAATCCAGTTTCATCTGAATCAGGGATTCCAGCAGGAAGGCATCTTCCGACAGCAACACTTCGATGGCCGGCAATACCATGACATCAGATGTTTTGGCTTACTCGCAGCCGACTGGCTAGCAAATAATTGAGAGATAACAGCATGTCCACTATTCCGTACATCACGATTACCGGTCGCCGCATTGCTGCCGATGTGCCGCCTTACGTTATTGCCGAAATGTCTGCCAACCATAACGGCAAACTCGAAAACGCGCTGCAACTGATTGCCGAAGCCAAAAAAGCCGGCGCCGATGCCGTCAAACTACAAACCTACACTGCCGATACCATCACCCTGGATTGCGACAGTGATGAATTCCAGATTCATGGTGGCCTGTGGGATGGCAAGAGTCTGTACCAGCTGTACCGCGAGGCGCAAATGCCCTGGGAGTGGCATGCGCCGCTGTTCGAACATGCGAGCAAGCTGGGCATTACCATTTTCAGCTCGCCGTTCGACCGTACCGCTGTTGATCTGCTGGAAGACCTGAATGCACCGGCCTACAAAATCGCCTCGTTCGAAGCAGTTGACCTGCCGCTGATCAAGTACGTGGCGGCCACCGGCAAGCCCATGATCATCTCCACCGGCATGGCCGATGCGGAAGAGATCGCCGAAGCCGTTGCTGCTGCCCGCGATGGCGGCTGCCGCGAACTGGCGATCCTGCATTGTGTCAGCGGCTATCCAGCCCCGGCAGAAGACTACAACCTGCTCACCATCCCTGACATGATCCGCCAGCACGGCTTGGTGACTGGCCTGTCCGATCACACCCTGGACAACACGACGGCCATTGCCAGCGTCGCACTCGGCGCATCTATCATCGAAAAGCACTTTACCCTCGACCGCCGCGGCGGTGGCCCGGACGACAGCTTCTCGCTGGAGCCGGCAGAGCTGAAAGCCCTGTGTGATGGCGCGCGTACGGCATGGGTGGCGCTGGGCAGCGTCAACTACGGCCGCAAATCGAGTGAGCAGGGCAATGTGAAATTCCGCCGCTCACTGTATTTCGTCAAGGACCTGAAAGCCGGTGACACCATCACCGAAGAATCCGTCCGCAGCGTGCGCCCGGGTTTTGGTCTTGCGCCAAAATATTTTGATGCAATCATCGGAAAAAAAGTGGTTAGTGATATTTGTAAATATACACCTGTGACTGACGTGTGTATTGAAAAATGAAAATTAGATTAGATTTAATGGAAGGAATGGAGGCGCTTTTTTTATCGGCATCCCCTGCGGTATTCTGTGTACTTACATTTTTTAGATTCTATTCTGATGCGTCTTTCTTTTTTGCAATTTTATTTGTCTTGCATGGGGTTTTTTTGTATTTATTTTTTATTGATAAAATTGGGTTTGATAGTAAGGTAAATGTTCTTGTTGTTTTTTTTGTTTTTTCGGGATTGATTAGCGCTACATTGGGCAGCGGGAGTTTTTTTGGCGTCCCTCAGTCTTTAGCTTGTGCAGGATATGCGCTGGCGTTGTTGCATTATAATATTAATCCAAGCTTTTATAAGTTTGTTTATTATATATTTGTTAGTTTTTGTTTTTTTTTGATTTTGCAAGGCATTGACCCTGAGGGTGTTTTTTTGGTAAGTAGAAACGTGGTTTCTGTTTTTGTTGTTTTGGGATCGTCGCTATATTATATTGCCTGTCAAAATTATTGCAAATTTCCAAGTGTGCTCCCCGCAATACTTGGTGTTATTGTTGCAATGTGGGCTATCGGTAGATCTGGAATGGCATCGGCAGTATTTTTTCTTTTTTACGCTGTATTCTTTACTGGGAAGAGGTTTTCCACAAAGGGATTTTTTGTTTTTTTTGTTCTTGTGTTTTTATATTTTGTTCTTGCCGGTGAATATTTTAATATTTTAACGGTGGGTATTGATAGGTTTAATACGCTTGGGATTGAGGACGTTCGGACCTTGATAAATTCAGCTTACCTTATTCGTGTTACATCTATAGAGTGGGAGTTTTTTATTGGTGGGGATCTGGGTAAAATTTATGAGGTTATTTCTGTAAACGGTAATCCGCATAATTCTTATATAAATTTGCATGTAAACTTTGGTATTTTTGGTTTTGTTGTTATGGTTTTTTTCTTGTTTTATTCTGTTGTGAAATTGGTTTTTTTGAGAAATTTCACGTTGTTAATTGTTTTGTTGGTTTGTTTGTTTCGGTCTTCTTTTGATGTTACTGCATTTTATGGGCCGCTTGATTTGATTATTTGGTATGTTGTTTTTTATGCCATTGGCTTTTCAAGAGTGAATTTTGGCTGGTCAATGAGTAGGGGTGGTTGATAATTCTATTTGGTTGTATTGGTTTATAGTTTGCGAGGATATATGATGCGGTTGTTTGATTTTTTTCTTGGGGTTGTGAGTCGCTCTGTATCTTTTACTGCTATGGTAAGTGGTACGTCAAGAATATCGAAACTTTCCAAGATCAATAGATTTGCCAAGGTCGTTAGTTCGAGTGTTGAAGACTATTCATATGTTGGCCCTAGAACGCGGCTTGATAACGTTAGTGTTGGCAAATTTTGTTCGATTAGTTGGGATTGTGATATTGGTTTAAACTCTCATGTCATTGATTGCATTTCAACATCCCCTATTTTTTTCTTTAAAAAAAATGGTGTAGGTATTGAGTGGGTGGAATTTAATGCCAAGGATGAGCATCCAATTACATTGATAGGAAATGATGTTTGGGTCGGTGCTGGGGCGAAGATAATGGCTGGAGTCACGGTTAATCATGGTGCTATTGTTGGTGCAGGTGCTGTTGTTACTAAAGAAGTACCTGCTTATGCAATTGTTGTTGGGTCTCCTGCAAGAATTGTTGGTTATAGATTTGAAAAGGATGTATCAGACTTACTTCTGGCAAGTAACTGGTGGGATATGCCTGAATATGAGATTAGGAAAAGAATTGATTTTATGAGAATAAAAAAACCTGATGTTGATGAGGTCAAAGTTTTTTTAAGTAATTTTAAGGGGTGATTATGAGTTTTTTTACAGTCAAGGAAAGGCTTGACAATATTCTGTATCGTGTTTTTAATGTTTTCAGTGATGTTATTTTTTTTGCTCGATTGTCTACTAGAAAAGAGCTTGTCAATAATGACAAATATCGACTTTCCCATGATGGGCAACGCTGTTTTATTGTTGGTACTGGCCCATCCTTGAGTGGTATTGATTCTTGCTTTATTGATAACTTAAAGAGTGAGACTGTTTTTGGTGTAAATTCATTTTATAAAATTGAGTCTTTTTCTGATGTGGTGCCAGATTATTATGTTCTGATGGACAATAACTATTGGGGGGTTTCGAGTGGTGCTTTTAACGAGGTGCGAAATAAGTACACTAAGCCCCCAGTCTTTATTTCTGATGTTCGTGCTCTGAAGTTTTTGAAAGGTACTGAAAAAACGTCGGAGTATTTGGCTTTGTATGCTAAAAACTACCCGGTTGACTCTGTTCGATTTGATGCTAGATCGAATTTATCAATAACAATGAATGTTGTTGGTGTGTCAATTCAAATGGCAATTTATATGGGTTTTAAGGAGATATATTTGCTGGGGTGTGACTATAATTCTTTTTGTTCTGTTGGCGGTTCCCACTGTTACGATGATCAAGATGAAAAGAATGCGTTGCCTAGCTATAATTTAGCATTTTATTTGAAATATTATTCGCTTACTACGGAGTTTCACTATAAGTTGGCTCAACTGGCTAAAGAGAATAATGTAAAGTTGGTGAATGCCACGGATGGTAGCCTGTTGGATGCGTATCCATATAAATCGCTTAAGAATATTTTTGCAGATAATTTTTGATGGCTTGTTTTGATTTTATACTGATGCTTGGCGGTGTTTGATGGTTTCTAGGTGTGTCTGTTGTTTTGGTGGTGTGGTATTTCTCTGCTTTCTGAATTTTATTGTCCTAGTTTCTAATTGTGACGAAAAAGGTAGTGGCGTGCGGAAAATATGCAAAACCAACACTGATTTTCCATGTTGGGGATGTATGCGACTACGAAAGTGCTCTGAATGCGACTTGTTGCGTGGGTTTTATCTGCCATTAAATGTCAGCAATATTTACGTCGAAGGGAGGTAGCGATCTCGGTGATAGGCAAGCCGGTTCTATTTGCGGTTTTGCCTCCAGGTCTAGATGCGTGGGCGTTTGATGTGGTGGATGCCAATTTACGGCAACTGCGGTATGACTTGTAGGCTTTGCCGGCCTATGAAGTGGTCAACAGTTTCGGCCTGAAGATGCTACGCTCGCCACTGGCGTGCCGTATGCAGGCGTTTGATGCGGTGCTGACGGTGTTTGGCCCGCTGTATGTGTGAAAGCTGGTTGCGCCAACGTTACCGGCTTTGCCCAGCCATGGATTATCTGTCTAGACAACATGCCTATCGTGCGCTGGGTTGGCGTCAGCGCTTGCAGTCCTGTCTGAAATTTGCGGTACAGGCCGCCTTTTTTCGGCATGCCGACGTGTTGCTGGTCGAGCTTGATCATGTGCGTGAAGGGTTGCTGCACCATAGTCTGGCTTCGCCATCATCCGTGCGTGTCGTGCGTAATTGCCTGTCGTCACTGTATCTGTCGCCGTAGCATTGGCAGCCGGTGACGGTAGCCGATACCGGAGTGATATCCGGCAGGGTTTTGTGGGGCGCAACTATCAACAAGAACACGTGAATTTCCCGGTGCTGATCGAGACGCTGCGTCGCGAATACGATATCCGTGCCAGTATGCAAGTGACGTTTACCGATGAGGAGTGTGCCGCTTGCGACGAGACTTTCCGCGCAGCGGTATCGAATGCAGGGTCATTGTCGGTGGCACAGTGTCCGTCGTTTTATCGCAGCATGGATGCGGTGATTTTACCGAGCCTGCTGGAGTGTTTTTCGGCGACGCCGCTTGAGGCAATGGTGATGGACGGTCGCTGTTTGCCTCTGACCAGCCATTTAACCGTGATGTGTGAGTGTAGCATGCCCATTATTTTGACTCGGCTGACTCGGCGGCGGATGCCGCGGCCAGCATTGCCGCTTACCTGCGGTATAAAAATCAGGATGAAGCAAGGCTGACGGCTGCGCATCAGCATGCACTGGCATTTTCAAGTACATCGAATCGTGCCCGTCAATCTCTGGCGTGTCTGGTGGCGGCGGATAAAAATTCAAATATGTTGATCAGGAGTTGAAATGTTTAAAGATAAGGTTCTGTTGATTACCGGTGGTACGGGTTCATTTGGCAATGCGGTACTGCGCCGTTTTCTGGACACGGATATCCGTGAAATCCGTATTTTCAGCCGTGACGAGAAAAAGCAGGACGACATGCGCAAGAAGTATGGCAGCCCGAAACTGAAGTTTTATATCGGGGATGTTCGTGACTACAACAGTGTGCTGTCCGCCACGCGCGGTGTGGATTTCATCTTCCACGCAGCCGCGCTGAAACAGGTGCCGTCGTGCGAGTTTCATCCAATGGAAGCGGTGAAAACTAACGTGCTGGGGACGGAAAACGTGCTGGAAGCAGCCATTGCCAACAGTGTGAAGCGTGTGGTGTGCCTGAGCACGGACAAGGCGGTTTACCCGATCAACGCAATGGGTATTTCCAAGGCGATGATGGAAAAGGTGATGGTGGCCAAGTCTCGCAACGTTGATGAAAGCAAGACCGTGATTTGCGGTACGCGTTACGGCAACGTGATGGCGTCGCGCGGGTCGGTGATTCCGCTGTTTATCGACCAGTTTCGTGCCGGTAAGGCGTTCACCATTACCGATCCGGCGATGACCCGCTTCATGATGACGTTGGATGATGCGGTGGAGTTGGTGCTGTATGCCTTCGAACACGGAAATAATGGCGACATTTTCGTACAGAAGGCGCCGGCCGCGACGGTGGAGACGCTGGCTCATGCGCTACTGCGTATCCTGGGTGCGCCCGAGCATTCAGTAAACATTATTGGCACCCGCCACGGCGAGAAACTGTACGAGGCGCTGCTCAGCCGCGAGGAAATGGCCTGTGCGCAAGACATGGGCGATTACTACCGTGTGCCGCCTGACCTGCGCGATCTGAACTACGGCAAGTTTGTGGAAGAGGGGGATGCGCGCATCAGCGTGCAGGAGGATTACAACTCGCACAATACGCATCGTCTGGATGTGGATGGAATGGAGACCCTGCTGTACAAGCTAAGTTTTATCCGTGCCATCCGTGAAGGAAGACAGGAAGAGCCGGAGGCCTGACATGAAGATTCTGCTAACCGGAGCCAACGGATTTATTGCGCGCAACCTTCGCTTTTTTCTCCAGGAGTCCGGTTTTGCCGACGTGATCTGTTTTGGTCGCGAGCATGATGATGCGTATCTGGAACAGGCGCTGGCCGAGGCGGATTTCATTTTCCATCTGGCCGGGGTAAATCGCCCGAAGGATGTGGCGGAGTTTGCCGAGGGCAACCTGGGCCTGACTGAGAAAATCCTGGCCGGCCTGCAGGCGTTAAAGCGTGCGGTGCCGGTGGTGTTTTCGTCGTCGATCCAAGCGGACCGGGATAATCCTTACGGTGCCAGCAAGTCGGCCGCAGAACAGCGGCTTTTCGACTATAGCCGCAACAGCGGCGCAAGTGTGGCGGTTTTTCGCCTGCCGAACGTGTTCGGCAAGTGGAGCCGTCCGTTCTACAACTCGGCCGTGGCGACGTTTTGCCACCAGATCAGCCGGGGCGAGGCGGTGACGGTGCATGATCCGGCCGCGCCGCTGCAGCTGGTTTATATCGACGATGTGTGCAAGAAGCTGGTCAGCCTGCTGACGGCCACATCGGGCTTTGCATCGGGTTACCACGAGGTGGCGCCGGTGTACGAGACGACGGTGGGGCAACTAGCGGCGCAGATCCAGGCGTTTGCCGACAGCCGGCAGTCGCTGGTGAGCGAGCGGGTGGGGACGGGGCTGGTGCGTGCGCTGTATGCGACGTATGTCAGCTTTTTGCCGTGCGAGTCGTTTGCCTATGGTGTGCCGGCGTACGGTGATCAGCGCGGTGTGTTCGTGGAAATGCTTAAAACCCCGGATGCGGGGCAGTTCAGCTTTTTCACCGCGCATCCGGGCGTTACACGTGGCGGCCATTATCACCATACCAAGACCGAGAAGTTTCTGGTGATCCGGGGGGAGGCGCGTTTCGGCTTCCGCCATATCGTGACGGACGAGTTTTTCGAGCTGGTGACCAGCGGTGCGGAGCCGAAGGTTGTGGAGACGATTCCGGGCTGGTCGCATGACATTACGAATATCGGGCAGGACGAGATGATCGTCATGCTGTGGGCGAACGAGATTTTTGATCGCCAGCAGCCTGATACTATTGCGCATAAGGTTTGACATGAAGAAGTTGAAGGTAGCCACTGTGGTCGGGACGCGTCCCGAGATTATCCGTCTGTCGCGGGTGCTGGCCCGTCTGGACGAGTATTGCGACCATGTGCTGATCCATACCGGCCAGAATTACGATTACGAGCTGAACCAGATTTTCTTTGATGATCTGGGCGTGAAAAAACCAGATTATTTCTTGTCGGCTGCGGCCAGGAATGCCGCCGAAACCATCGGCCAGATCATCATTGCCGTGGATCGCGTGCTGGAAGAGGTTCAGCCGGATGCCTTGCTGGTGCTGGGCGATACCAACAGCTGCCTGGCGGCGATTCCGGCCAAGCGCCGCAAGATTCCGATCTTCCACATGGAGGCCGGCAACCGCTGCTTCGACATGCGGGTGCCAGAAGAAATCAACCGCCGCATTGTGGACCACACGGCAGACATCAACCTGACCTACAGCGATATTGCCCGCGAGTATCTGCTGCGCGAGGGTCTGGCCCCGGAGCGCGTGATCAAGACCGGTAGCCCGATGTTCGAGGTGCTGAGCCATTACCGCAGCGGTATCGAAGCATCGGACGTGCTGTCGCGGCTGCAGCTGGAGGACGGCCGCTATTTCGTGGTCAGTGCTCACCGCGAAGAGAATATCGATTCCGACGTGAATCTGGCCAAGCTGGCCGAGACGCTGAATGCGGTGGCAGAGAAATACGGCGAGCCGGTGATCGTGTCCACGCATCCGCGTACGCAAAAGCGCATTGATGCCAAGGGTGTGCAGTTCCACCCGCTGGTGCGCCTGCTCAAGCCGCTGGGCTTCAAGGATTATGTCTGCCTGCAGATGAAGGCCCGTGCTGTGCTGTCGGATAGCGGCACCATTACCGAAGAATCTTCCATCCTGAACTTCCCGGCACTGAATATCCGCGAGGCGCATGAGCGTCCGGAAGGCATGGAAGAGGCCGCGGTGATGATGACCGGGCTGGATGTGGAGCGCGTCATGCAGGCCTTGAATGTACTGCAGGACCAGCCTCGTGGTGACGAGCGCCTGTTGCGCCAGGTGGCGGATTACTCGATGCCGAATGTGTCCGACAAGGTCGTGCGCCTGATTCATAGCTACACCGACTATGTGCGCCGGACTGTCTGGAAATCCAGTCAATGAACATCTTGCTGGTGATTGATGACTATTTGCCGGAGAGCACCAGGGTCGGCCCCAAGATGTTGCATGAGCTGGCAATCGAGCTTACCCGACAAGGGCATGATGTGACGGTACTCGCACCAGGGGTGTGGGAGCAGGGAGCGACGTGCCGTGAACTGGTGATGGATGGAGTGCGGGTGCTGCGCTTCCGTTCCCCGCCAGTGAAGGATATTCACAAGGTGCTACGAGCCTTGAGTGAGTCTGCCCTGTCGTTTTTTGCGTGGCTGGCATTGCGGCGCAAAGTGCATGAAGCTTCTTTCGATCTGGTTGTTTGCTATTCCCCTAGTATCTTTTTCGGGTTTTTTATCGGTTGGCTCAAGAAGAAGTTGGCATGCAAGACTTATCTGGTCTTGCGCGATTTGTTTCCGCAGTGGGCCATTGACGAGGGCATGATCAGGGAACGTTCGTTGATTGCGCACTATTTCCGTTTTTTCGAACGGAAAAATTATCAGGTCGCCGATTCCATTGGGCTGATGTCGATCGCCAACAAAACATTCTTTGATGACCTGTGGCCAAGGTTGGCCGCAAAGACACATGTGCTGCCCAATTGGGCCAGTGCCGATGTCGATGTTCAACAGGAGATCGAGGTGCCGTTTCGCAGTCGCTTAAACCTTCAGGGTAAAGTTATTTACCTGTATGGCGGCAATATCGGACATGCACAGGATATGGTTAACCTGATGCGGCTTGCCGAAGCGATGCAATCCTATTCCCAGGCTCACTTCCTGTTCGTGGGGCAGGGTGATGAGGTTGGACTGATTCAGGACTACATGCGCGAGAAGCGATTGAGTAATTGCACGTACCTGCCTTCCATTTCGCAGCAGGCATTCAAGGTGTTGCTGCAGGAGGTGGATGTGGGTTTGTTCAGCCTTGCGTATGGGCACCGGACGCATAATTTTCCGGGCAAGCTTCTTGGTTATATGGCGAATGCAATACCGATTCTGGGTAGCGTTAATCCGGGTAATGATCTGATGCCGGTTGTTAATGAAAATGGAGCCGGCTTTGTTTGCATCAATGGTGAGGATCAGTATCTTTTCGAGGCGGCGGAGCGACTATTGCTGGATACTGATTTGCGCCTGAGAGTGGGTAATAACGCGCGCCAGCTTCTGGATCAGCACTTCTCTGTGGCTTCGGCAACGCACAGAATTACTTCCTGTTTTATTCGGTAATATAAATTGGAAATTATTTTATGCTTTCGGCATTGATGGTATCTGCGTTTGTTGTGTCACTGCTTGCCGGGGTTTTCAGCATACGCTACGCGCACATGAAAGATACGGGCACCATGCATGAAGACATGGTGGGGGTACAAAAATTTCATGTTGCGCCAACTCCGCGGATTGGCGGAGTTCCGATCATGGCCGGCTTGTTGGCGGGTATGCTGGTTTGGTGGTGGTCTGGCAAGACTGGGCTGTGGCAATGGTTATTGCTCTTGGCAAGTGCTGCACCGGTATTTCTTGTTGGCCTGGCCGAGGATGTTACACGTCAAGTGTCGCCTGCCAAGCGCCTGTTGGCTGCATTTGTTTCGGCTGGGTTGGGCATCTGGTTGCTGGGGGCGCAATTGACGTCGCTCGGGATACCCTTGCTTGACGGGTTGCTGCTGCATTGGCCATTGTTCGCAGTCTTGTTGACAGTGTTTGCTGTAGGTGGTGTCTGTCACTCGGTCAATATTATTGATGGCTATAACGGCCTGATGGCTGGAGTCGCTATTCTGATCAGTTTGGCATTTGCCTATGTGGCTTTTGTTACTGGTGATCGTTTTGTGCTGAAAGCAGCATTGCTGCTGACTGCTGCATTATTGGGTTTTCTGGTCTGGAATTTTCCCCGGGGCTTGCTTTTTGCTGGGGATGCCGGTGCCTACCTAGTGGGCTTTTTATTAGCGGAGCTGGCCGTGTTGCTGGTGGTACGCCATCCAAGTGTAGTGTCACCATGGTTTCCGTTTTTGGTATTGATTTACCCGATTTTTGAAACGGTATTTACCATTTACCGCCGGAAACAGCGCAAGGCAGCGGCCGGTTTGCCGGATAGTATGCACTTTCATCAGATAATTTATAAACGGCTAGTGCGCTGGATGGTTGGCAAGCGTGAAGCCAAGCATTTGTTACGTCGTAATAGTCTTACTGCGCCATATTTGTGGGCGATGGCTTTACTGACCGTGATGCCGGCGGTGCTGTTCTGGCAATATCAATGGGCATTACAGTTGTTCAGTTTCGTTTTTGTTGTGTCATATATTGTTCTTTATCGGCGCATTGTGCGTTTCCGCTCACCCAAGTGGCTGGTGCTCCGGAAGCAGGCTGATAAAATAACACCTGTTCGGAGTCTCTGAATTTTCCATGAGTGATAACTAGGGTTGGCCGCAAGCCTGTTTGGCTTGCGGCCAACCTTTTTTCGTTGCTGCTTAACGGCGGATCACGCTATTGCCCGGCTCGAAATTGCTGCTCCGGATCGGGCTTTGTGCGCTGATGTAGGCCTTCAGCATGTCGGCATCGACAAAGCCGGTGTCGACAAAGCCGGGTTTGCCGGCAAGGCGCGGGTAGCCGTCGCCGCCGGCGGCCATGAAGCTGTTGATTGCCATGCGGTAGCGCTTGGCCGGGTCGATCGGCTGGCCGCCGATGCTGGCCTGTTTCACTTCACCGTTCTCGATCAGCAATTGCACGCCGGCGAACTGCGCGAAGGCACCGGCGCCGGCGCTCATTTTCGCGGCGGCGGCGAGGTAGTCCAGCGCTTCCTTGCCGCTGAAGTCGATGAAGGTGAGGGTGCTGCCGAACGGGAACACCTTCAGCACATCCTTGTAGCTGATCCGGCCTGCCGGCAGCGAGTCACGGATGCCGCCGGAGTTGACCACCGCAAAGTCGGCACGGGCCTTGTCCATCATCGCCAGCGCGGTAAACACGCCGAGGCTGGTCGGCTCCTTGCGTACCTGGCTGCGATCGCCGTTGAGTTTGCCGTCGCTGCTGCCCACTTCCACGCTCAGCGCCGCCTGGCCCTTGTCCTGATACGGCTGCAGGAAGCTCAGCAGCGCAGGGTTCTCGGCGATCTCGGCGGTATACGGCACTTTCTGGCTGCTGCCGTCGGCGCGTTTGATCGTCTGTTTCAGGTTCACCGGCAGCAGCTGGTATTGCAGCAGCGTCAGCTCGCCGTTACGGTACTGGAAGTCGGCGCGGCCAACGTACTTGCCCCATTCGTGCGCCTGCACGATCCAGGCACCGTTCTGGCGATCCGGCGCGCAGGGCTGACCGGGGACGTAGGCATCGTTGCGCACGTTTTCGGCCTGCATGCACACCGGGTTCTGGCTGTGGCCGCCGACGATGAGGTCGAAGCCCTGCACCGCGCGCGCCATCTCCACGTCACCCCCGGCATTCACGCCGTGGACGCCGTTGGTGTAATGGCCCATGTGGGTGGCGGCAATCACGATATTGGCGCGCGCCTTCAGCTCCGGCATCAGCGCGGCGGCCTCGGCGGCCGGCTGGCGGAATTCCACGCCCTTGACGTTGTCTGGGCTGACCAGCTTCCAGGTGTCGTCGGTGGTCAGGCCCATCACCGCTACCTTGACGCCGCCGAGATTGAAGATCTGGTAAGGCTGGAACAGGCGCTGTCCGTCCTTGTAGACGTTGGCCGCCAGCATCGGGAAGTTTATCCAGCGCTGCTGCTTCTGCAGTACCGCCAGCGGCTTGTCGAACTCGTGGTTGCCGACCGCCATCGCGTCGTAGCCCAGCTTGTTCATGCCCTTGAAGTCCGGCTCGGCGTCCTGCAGGTCGGATTCCGGTACCCCGGTGTTGACGTCACCGCCGTCCAGCAACAGGCTGTAGCCGCCCTGGGCCTTGACCTCGGCACGGATGCCGTCGATCAGCGTCTTGCGTGCGGCCATGCCGTACTCGCCGTCGCTGTTTTTCCAGAAGCGGCCGTGGTGATCGTTGGTGTGCAGGATGGTGATGCGGTAGGTCTTGTCCGGCTGGTAGCCGCCCAGGCTGCTGCAACCGCTGATGCCCAGTGTCAGTAGCGACAGGCCGATGGTGGTGATGCGTGCCTTCATCTCGTTAACCCCTCAGTAAACGCGTGATGACGAAAAAATGGCAGGACATCGAGTCCTGCCATGCTTTGCATCATTAACTTAGCGCATCTGCGGGGATCATGCTATCCCGAATGCTTATTTCGCCCAGCTGTCTTTCAGGCCGACGGTGCGGTTGAACACGATCTTGCTGCCGGGCTGGTGCTGGTGGCGGTCGGTGACGAAGTAGCCGATGCGCTCGAACTGGTAGCGCGTTTCCGGCGCCGCGTCGCGGACCACCGGCTCGATGTAGCCGGTGATGGTCTGCAGCGAGTCCGGATTCAGGAACTGCATGAAGTCGACGTATTCGCCGTCCTCGCCGCGCACTGCGTCCGGACGCGGTTCGTTGAACAGGCGGTCGTAGAGGCGCACTTCCGCGGTCACGGCATGGTTGGCCGCCAGCCAGTGGATCACGCCCTTCACCTTGCGGCCAACCGGGTTCTGCCCCAGCGTGTCATGGTCGATGGAGCATTTCAGCTCGATTACCTTGCCGTCCGCGTCCTTGATCACTTCGTCACACTTGATCACGTAGCTGTAGCGCAGGCGCACTTCGCCGCCGACGGTGAGGCGCTGCCATTTCGGTGGCGGCACTTCGGCGAAGTCGTCACGCTCGATGTAGATCTCGCGCGCGATCGGTACTTCGCGCTCACCGAATTCCGGGTGGTGCGGATGGTAGGGTGCGCTGCGACTGGCGGTGACGCCGTCCTGATAGTTGGTGAGGGTGACCTTGATCGGGTCCAGCACCGCCATCACGCGCGGCGATTCGTTTTCCAGCATCTCGCGCACCGCGCCTTCGAGAATGGCCAGATCGATGATGTTTTCACCGCGCGACACGCCGATGCGCTGCGAGAACAGGCGGATGCCGGCCGGGCTGTAGCCGCGGCGGCGCATGCCTTCAATGGTCGGCATGCGCGGGTCGTCCCAGCCGCTGACCTTGTTGTCGGTGACCAGCGCGTTGAGCTTGCGCTTGGAAGTCAGCGCGTACAGCAGCTCCAGGCGCGAGAATTCGTACTGGCGCGGGTGGCAGCCGATGCTGATGTTGTCCAGCACCCAGTCGTACAGCGGGCGGTGGTCTTCGAACTCCAACGTGCACAGCGAGTGGGTAATGCCCTCGATCGCGTCCGAGATGCAGTGGGTGTAGTCGTACATCGGGTAGATGCACCACGCGTCGCCGGTGCGGTGGTGATGCGCGCGGCGGATGCGGTAGATCACCGGGTCACGCAGGTTGACGTTGCCGGAAGTCATGTCGATCTTCAGGCGCAGCGTCTTGCTGCCGTCGGCGAACTCGCCGTTCTTCATGCGCGTGAACAGGTCGAGGTTTTCCGCCACGCTGCGTTCGCGGAACGGGCTGTTCTTGCCCGGCTCGGTCAGGCTGCCGCGGTATTCGCGCATCTGTTCGGCATTGAGATCGCAGACAAAGGCGTGGCCGGACTGGATCAGCTCGATGGCGTAGTCGTACAGCTGCTGGAAGTAGTCGGAGGCGTAGCGCACGTTGCCGTCCCACTGGAAGCCGAGCCAGGCCACGCTGTCCTTGATGGCCTGCACGTACTCGTCGGATTCCTTCTCCGGGTTGGTGTCGTCCATGCGCAGGTTGCACTTGCCCTGGTAGTCCTCGGCCAGGCCGAAGTTGAGGCAGATCGACTTGGCGTGGCCGATGTGCAGGTAGCCGTTGGGTTCCGGCGGGAAGCGGGTAACGATGCTGCTGTGTTTGCCGGAGGCAAGGTCTTCATCGATGATGGCGCGGATGAAGTTGCTGATGACGGGCGCGTTGTTTTCTACGGACATGGTGATGAATTCGGTCGGCAATAATCTGATCCTGCGATTGTACCTGATTCGCCTGTTGCCGCGCAGTGCTGCAGCAGTGCGGCGCTATTTGATCCGCATCAACTGTGCGCCAGCCAGCTCATGACGCTGACAATGGCGGGGGCGTAGCATGTTTTGTATTACCCCACCGTAAAGAGCCGCAGCATGAATGACGAAAACAGCAAGGAACCAGCATTGAACAGCGAAACCGGCAACGACGCCGGCAATGAAACAGCCAGCGCGGCCGCCGAGCCGAAGCAGCCAGCGCCGGCACGGCGCCGCAGCGCGGTGGTCAAGGCGCGCGAGGCGGCGGCACGCGAAATCGAGGCCATCAGCCATGCGCCGGTGGCGCTGCAGGTGGCGCACGCGCCGCACGGCAGCACCGAGGACAGCACCAGTGCGCCGTTGCCGGCGGACTATCCGTACCGCAGCCGTCTCAAGCGCGACGATTACGAGCGGCAGAAGGCCGCGCTGCAGGTCGAGCTGCTGAAGGTGCAGAACTGGGTCAAGGAAACCGGACAGAAGATCGTGGTGCTGTTCGAAGGCCGCGACGCCGCCGGCAAGGGCGGCACCATCAAGCGCTTCATGGAGCACCTCAACCCGCGAGGCGCACGGGTGGTGGCGCTGGAAAAACCGACCGAGCAGGAACGCGGCCAGTGGTATTTCCAGCGTTACATCCAGCATCTGCCCACCGCCGGCGAGATGGTGCTGTTCGACCGCAGCTGGTACAACCGTGCCGGCGTGGAGCGGGTGATGGGCTTCTGCACGCCGCAGGAATACCTGGAATTCATGCGCCAGACACCGCAGCTGGAACGCATGCTGGTCAACAGCGGCATCCACCTGTTCAAGTTCTGGTTCTCGGTCAGCCGCGAGGAGCAACTGCGCCGCTTCATCTCGCGCCGTGACGATCCGCTGAAGCACTGGAAGCTGTCGCCGATCGACATTCAGTCGCTGGACAAATGGGACGACTATACCGAGGCGAAGAAGGCGATGTTCTTCCATACCGATACCGGCGACGCGCCGTGGGCGGTGATCAAGTCCGACGACAAGAAGCGCGCCCGTCTCAACTGCCTGCGCCATTTCCTGTGGCAGCTGCCGTACCCGGACAAGAACCTCGCCATCATCCGCCCGGATGACAAGATCGTCGGCGCGGCCGGCAGCGTGTTCGAGGCGTCGGAGAAGGAACTGGACCACTTCTGATCCGCCACGGCTGCGGCGGCGCATGAGGGCAGGGCGCCGTTGCCGGCATGAGGATGACCAAGGTTGGCCGCAACGGCGTGTGCTGTTGCGGCCAAGTTTTTGTCGTTTGTACCTTAGTGCGCTGCCAGCAGCGCGTCGGCCAGCCGCGTGCCGCTCAGATAGGCATCCTCGACGCGCTTGCCCAGGCACCAGTCGCCGGCGACGCCGACACTGTCCTGCAGCAGGAAGCCGTCCGGCAGCGGATTGGCTGCCTGCGCGTACAGCCAGCGGTGTGCGCTCAGCTGGCGTGGTGACAGGCTGCCGCCACAGTGTCCGGCCAGCGCCGCGCACAGTACCTGCGCCACCTGCGCCGGGTCGTCGTCCACGTGCTGCGCCGACCACGCGGGGTTTGCATGCAGCACCCAGCTTTCCATCGTTGGCCGCGCCGGCTTGCTGTTGTTGCGCGCCACCCACGACAGCGGACCCTCGCCGATGAAGGCGGCGTCGAAAGCCAGCGGCAGCGGGCTGTCGCTGAGCAGCATCGCCGCCCAGCACGGCTGCATCTCGACGGCGGCAGCCCGTGTTTGCAGCGCCGGCAGCGCGGCCAGCAACGGCGCCGCCTGCGCTGGCGGTATCGCCAGCACCACCTGCTGCGCCTGCCACTGGCTGCCATCGTCAAAAGCCAGCTGCCAGCCGCTGCCGTTACGTTGCAGTGCGAGCAGGCGCAGCTGGTGCTGCACCGGCAGCCCGTCAGCCAGCGCGCGACACAGCGCGCTCATGCCCGGGGTGCCGACGAAGCGTGCCTCCGGCACCAGCTCACGCGGCTGGCCATCGTCCGCCAGTGCCACCACGCGGCCGGACCAGGGCGCGCACCAGCCGGCCTGCTGCCAGTGAGCCAGTGCGGCGACAAACTCCGGGGTGCGGGCGGTGAAGTACTGCGCGCCATGATCGAAGCTGAAACCGTCGCCGCGGCGAGTGGCCATGCGACCGCCCATGCCCTTGCTCTTGTCGAAAATCACTACCTCGCGTCCGGCCGCCGCCAGTTGCCGTGCACAGCTGATGCCGGCCATGCCGGCGCCAATTACCGCGATGTCACACCGTTTTGCTGTCATCCGTCGTCGGCCTTTCTTGCCGCAATGTCGTCATTCACGGCGGGCATTGTCGGTTCGTATCGCGTTTTTGTATAGTACAAATATCGGATGGGCAAAAAAATGCGGCCAACGTTGGCCGCAGACGGTCCGGCTGCTGTCAGCGCGTCAGCTGTTCCACAGCTTCAGCAGGAAGGCGGGGCGCACGCCGGCTTCTTGCGGTGACACCGGCTGGCTGATGGTGTAGTCGGCAAGGCCGGTGTTGCGCGGCATCGGCTCGCCGTACACCTCGCCGTTGGCGGCGCGCACGCTGGCGACGCGCGGCTGGGTGTTGTTGCCGTCGGCGGCGCGGTGGGTGACGATGGCGATTTCCTGGTTGGCAAGGCGCACGAAGCTGCCCGGCGGGTAGATGCCCAGCTCCTTGATCAGCAGCGCGACAAAACGCGAATCGAATTCGCTGAATTCGCCCTTGTAAAGCCGGGCCAGCGCGATCGACGGCAGCCGTCCGGCGCGGTGCGCCTGGCTGATCAGCAGCGAGGTCAGCACGTCGGTGAGGCGGATCAGGTGCGCACCGGGGTCGATCTCTTCCTTCTTCAGGCCGTAGGGATAGCCGGCGCCGTTCCATTCCTCGTGGTGCTGCTGCACCAGCAGGTGCCAGCGCTCGTTCTCCACGCCCAGATCGCGCAGCAGCGCGGAGGACAGCAGCGGGTGGCCGTACATCTGCTGTTGCTGCTCGTTGCTGAGCTTGGCCTGCTGCTTGGTCAGCTCGCTGTGTAGCCCGGTGGCGGAGATGTTCATGGTCAGCGCCGCGCACAGCAGCACCTGCATCTCGTCGGCCGGCAGCTTCAGGCGCCGCCCCAGCACCGCGAGGATGGCGGCGGTGTGCAGGCTGTGGGTACTGCCGTAGTCCTGAAACGGCACCAGCAGGCAGGAGGCGATCAGCCCGTCCGGCTGTTGCTCTGAGAGCGTGGCCAGTCGCTGCGCCACCTGTGTTACTTGTGCCTCGAATTCGCTGACGTGGAAGTAGTGGTTGAGCAGGCCGCGCATCTTGTGCGCCAGGCTGTCCATTTCCACCAGCGGGTTGCGGCCGCGGCTTTCGCGCTCCTTGCGCTGCTGTTCCTGCTGCTTTTCGCGGCGTTCGCGCAGCTCGCGCTCGGCGGCGGCCATCTTGGCGTCCTTGCTGATTTCGCCGTTGGCCAGCAGCCGCTGTTTCTGTTCCTCGGTCAGCACGTAGTGGCCGCGCTTGACCAGCAGCACGCCGCTCTTGTGGTACACGTCCATCTGCAATTCCTTGCCGACAATGACGTGGCTGGCACTCAATTTGGTAGTTGTTATCTCACTCATAAGCTGCGAGCCCGGCCCTTGTGATGACGCATCAGTGTGTGGGTGCGAATGTTCTTGTTATGGTGGTGTCCGGCGCGGCCGCGGCGCTGATGCCTGTGTGCGACGGCCGCGGGATCGTAATCAGCGCAGGTTTTTCGGCAGCTCGTCCCACAGTTTCAGCAGCCGCTTCACCGATACCGGATACGGCGTCTTCAGCTCCTGGGCGAACAGGCCGACGCGCAGCTCCTCAATATGCCAGCGAAACAGTTGCAACGCCAAGCTGGCGCCACCGCGCTCGTTTTCTTCCGCCATGCGCGCTTCCCATTTCTGCCACAGGTCGCGGATTTCGGCGCCGCGCTGGCCGTCGCGCTGCGCGTTGGCCGGCTGTTTGTCCATGCGCAGGCTCATCGCCTTCATGTAGCGCGGCAGCTGCGGCAGCTGGCTCCACGGTGTGGCGGTGAGGAAGCCCTTGTACACCAGTCGTGCCAGCTGTTGTGTCAGCTCGTGGCCGAGGCGGTGCTTCTGCAGCTTGGGCAGCAGCGCCTGGTATTCGGCGGCGATCTGGTTCAGGTAGCTGGTCACCGCCTGCGTCACCGCCGGCAGCCGGGTGCGGGCGCGCGCCTTCTGCTCGTTGAATGCCTTCTCGGTGCGCGGCGCGTCGTCGTCGCCGATGAAGGCGCGGTCGCAGATGGCGGTGATGGCGTCCTGCAGCAGCTCGTCGACATTGCACACATTGCGCAGCTGCAAGCCAAGCTGGGTCATGCCGGGCAGGCCCTTGTTCAGCTGCTTCATGTGCTCCTTCAGCTGGTACTGCAGCAGGCGCACCACGCCGCGGCGGTGCTCAAGGTTGGCCGCAGTCTCGGTGTCGAACAGGCGGATCGCCACCCGCTCGCCCTTGGCGTCGGTCTCGATGGTCAGCGCCGGGAAACCGGTCAGCTGCTGGCGACCGCGCGCGAACTGGATCGCCTGCGGTAGCTCGCCAAAGTCCCATGCCTCGACATTGTCGCGCTCGAATTCGGCGCTGGTGTCGCGGAAGGTCAGCTGCGCCGCCTGGCCGAACTGCTTCTGCAGCGCGAGCAGGTCGCGGCCCATGCCGATTTCCTGCTTGCCGTCGTCGACGATGCGGAAGTTGAACAGCAGGTGCGCCGGCAACTCCATGGTGGCGAACTCCAGCGGATCCACCTTCAGCCCGCCGGTGTGGCGCAGGATGAAGTGCGCCAGCTGCGGCGCGATCGGCTGCTGGGTGTCCGGGTTGCCGAGCAAGAACTGGGTCACGAAATCCGGCACCGGCACGCAGCAGCGGCGGATCTGCTTGGGCAGGCCCTTGATCATCGCCTGCAGCTTTTCGCGGATCATGCCCGGCACCAGCCACTCGAACTCCGCCGGCTGCAGCGTGTTGAGCACCGCCAGCGGCAGGTCGATGGTGACGCCGTCCAGCGGGTGGTTCGGTTCGAAACGGTAGCGCAGGCGGCAGCGGCTCTCCGCCAGCTCGCGCCATTCCGGGAACTGGTTTTCCGACACGTGCTCGGCGGCGTGGCGCATCAGCTCGTCGCGGGTCAGGAACAGGATTTTCGGGTTCTGCTGTTCCGCTTCCTTGCGCCAGGCCTCGAAGCTGGCGGCGTCGACAACGTCTGACCCAAGACGCTCGGCGTAGAACGCAAACAGCGCGTCCTCGTCCACCAGAACGTCCTGGCGCCGCGCCTTGTGCTCCAGCTGTTCCACCTCGCGGATCAGCTGCTGGTTGCGCTGGAAGAACGGCGCGTTGCTCACGTACTCCATCGCCACCAGCGCGCCGCGGATGAACAGCTCGCGCGCCTCGATCGGCGCGATGCGGCCGTAGCTGACCGGGCGACGCGCGATCAGCGTCAGGCCGAACAGCGTCACCCGCTCGCTGGCCACCACCTCGCCGCGCGATTTTTCCCAGTGCGGCTCGAAGTGGTGCAGCTTGACCAGGTGCGGCGCGACCGCCTCCACCCACTCCGGCTCGATGCGCGCCACGCAGCGGCCGTACAGCTTGGTGGTTTCCACCAGCTCGGCGGTGACGATCCATTTCGGGCGCACCTTTTTCAGGCCGGTGCCGGGGAACACCAGGAAGCTGCCGCCGCGCGCGCCGGTGTAGTCGTCGCTTTCCTGCGACTTCATGCCGATGTTGCCGATCAGGCCGGTGAGCAGCGCCTTGTGCAGCTTCTCGTAGGCCAGCAGATCGGCCTGCGCGCGTTTCTTCGGCGTGGTCTCAAGGTTGGCCGCGACCGCCGCCGGCGCGTGCGCCTTGTCCTTCTCGATCAGGTTCAGCTCGCTGGCGATGTCGGCCAGCTGCGCGTGCAGCTCGCGCCACTCGCGCATGCGCAGGTGCGACAGGAAGTGCTCGTGGCAGAGGTTGACCAGCTGGCGGTTGCTGGTCTTGTTGGCCAGCGCGTTGCTGAAGAAGTCCCACAGGTGCAGGTAGGACAGGAAGTCGGACTTCTCGTCGTTGAAGCGAGCTTGCGCGCGGTCGGCGGCCTCGCGCGCCTCGAACGGCCGCTCGCGCGGGTCCTGGATCGACAGCCCGGCGGCGATGATCAGCACCTCGCGCACGCAGTGGTGCTCGCGCCCGGCCAGCAGCATGCGGCCAACCTTGGGGTCGACCGGAATGCGCGCCAGCTCGGTGCCGACCGGCGTCAGCTGCAGTTGCTCGTCCACCGCGCCCAGCTCCTGCAAGACCTGGTAGCCGTCGGCAATCAGGCGGCTGGACGGCGGCTCGATGAACGGGAATTCGTCGACCTTGCCCAGTCGCAGCGCGGCCATGCGCAGGATCACCGCCGCCAGGCTGCAGCGCACGATTTCCGGATCGGTAAACGCCGGGCGGGCGTTGAAATCGTCCTCGGCGTACAGCCGCACGCAGACGCCGGCCTCGATACGGCCGCAACGGCCGGCACGCTGGCGCGCGGCGGCCTGCGAGATTTTCTCGACCTGCAGCTGCTCGACCTTGGCGCGCGGGCTGTAGCGCTTGATGCGGGCGTGGCCGGTGTCGATCACGTACTTGATGCCCGGTACCGTCAGCGAGGTTTCGGCCACGTTGGTGGCCAGCACGATGCGGCGGCCGCCGGACGGCTTGAAAATCTTCTGCTGGTCTTCGTTGGACAGCCGCGCAAACAGCGGCAGGATCTCGTAGTGGCGGATGCCGCTGCGGCGCAGCTTGTCGGCGGTGTCGCGGATCTCGCGCTCGCCGGGCAGGAACACCAGGATGTCGCCGGCGCCGTGACGCGAGATTTCGTCGACGGCGTCGACGATGGCGTCTTCCATCTCCACTTCACGCTCGTCCTCGTCGCGCTGCTTCAGCGGCCGGTAGCGCACTTCCACCGGGAAGGTGCGGCCGGACACTTCCAGCACCGGCGCGCCGTCGAAGTGGCGGGCGAAGCGGTCGGCGTCGATGGTGGCCGAAGTGATGATGATCTTGAGATCGGGCCGGCGCGGCAGCAGCTGCTTCAGGTAGCCGAGCAGGAAGTCGATGTTGAGGCTGCGTTCGTGCGCCTCGTCGATGATGATGGTGTCGTAGGTTTCCAGGTAACGGTCGGTCTGCGTCTCCGCCAGCAGGATGCCGTCGGTCATCAGCTTGATCACGTTGCGCTCGGACTGCTTGTCGTTGAAGCGCACCTTGAAGCCGACGTGGGTGCCCAGCTCCGAACCCAGCTCCTGCGCGATACGCGTCGCCACCGAGCGTGCGGCCAACCTGCGCGGCTGGGTGTGGCCGATCAGGCCGTACACGCCGCGCCCCAGCTCCAGGCAGATTTTCGGCAACTGCGTGGTCTTGCCGGAGCCGGTTTCGCCGCAGATGATCACCACCTGGTTGGCCGCAATCGCCGCCTTGATGTCGTCCAGCTTCTGGTTGACCGGCAGCGCGTCGTCAAAGGTTGGCCGCGGCCGGTGTTCGGCGCGCACGGCGGCGCGGCCGGCGGAGCGGGCGATCTGCGCGGCGATGTCCTGCAGCAGCTTGTCCGACGGCTGGTTCTTGCGCTGGCGCTGCTCGACATCCTGCAGCTTGCGTTTCAGCGGCTGGCGGTCGCGCAGCAGACAGGTGGACAGGGCGGCTTTCAGGGCGGCGGGTGTGGCGGTGGTGGTCATGCGTGGCTTCTAAAGAGCGGGCTGCGGAAGGGCGACAGTATAGCAGAGTGGCATGGGGGCGAGACGGGCGGGCGGTGTCGGCCCGCCCGGGCGTCAGAACCTGTTCAAGGTCTGCTGCGACTGATCTCGACGTGGGGCGATACGGCGTTGAAAACGGCTTCGGAATGCTTGTTATATCCAGCCCAACGCCGCTTCCTCAAGCCGTTTTTGCCTTGTCTCGCGTGAGCTCGCGAGATTTTGAACAGGCTCTCAGGCGGCGAAGTGCTGTTCCAGATAGCCGCGAATGGCTTTCGATTCGTACAGCCACTGCACCTTGCCGTCCTGCTCGATACGCAGGCAGGGCACCTGGATCTTGCCGCCGCCTTGCAGCAGCTCGTCACGGTGCGCGGCATTGTTTTTCGCGTCGCGCAGCGCCACCGGCACGTTGAGGCGGTGCAGTACGCGGCGGGTCTTGACGCAGAACGGGCAGGCGCGGAACTGGTACAGCGTCAGTCCGGCGGCGGCGGCGTCAACGCGCTGCTGGCTGGCGGCATCGCGGCGCAGCTTGCGCGGGCGGGTGAGGTAATCGGCGGCAACTATGGTGTTGCCTAGCACGAGGCGCAGGGCTTTGATCAGCATGGCGGAATCCAGTCGGAAAATTGGCCGCCAGTGTAGCGGCTGCACCGGCCGGCGGCCAGCATTTGCCGCGCTGCAACAGACGCTAGTCGGCGATCAGCAGCGGTACGCCGCTGTGCTGCAGGCTGGCCAGCTTGTGCGGCTCGGCGTCGGCCTCGATCACCAGCCGGCCGATGTCGCGCATGGCGGCCACCGCGAACGGCGACGCGGTGCCGAGCTTCTCGTTGGTGACGGCGAGCACGATCTGGTTGCACTGGCTGACCAGCACCCGCTTGAACGCCGCTTCCTCGGCGATGGTGGTGCCGACGCCCAGTTCGATGTCCACCGAGCAGGTGCCGAGAAAACACACGTCGGGGCGCATGTCCTGCACCGCCAGCGTCGGGATGCTGCCCAGCGTGCCGCCGACGCGGTGGTCC
>Ga0209211_10000998_pt1 | contig 55696 bp, 41 predicted proteins | sample RifGroA2_FD_183992 | JGI IMG/M metagenome (GOLD analysis project Ga0209211, IMG submission 183992) | Groundwater microbial communities from Rifle, Colorado, USA - Groundwater A2 (SPAdes) (version 2) | ecosystem: Environmental > Aquatic > Deep subsurface > Groundwater | place: Rifle, Colorado... | reverse complement strand
CAATCCTCCATCCCCCTCGTTGTCATGCCGGCCAGAAATCAGATTGAAGTAACGCCGGGTGAAAAAACCGCCGTGACAATCAGTTTTTATAATCAGTCCGATGATCCGGTTTCCGGATTCTTTAAAACAGCTGATTTTATTGTTGAAGACAGTCAAGGGACCCCGAGATTTATTGAAAACGCCGAAGATGCTCCGGCTAAATATTCTGCTTCGCGTTGGTTGACTCTTCCGTATGATCGGGCGACTCTCCCCGCCCATGATAAAGTTATGATTCAAACTGATATCTTAGTGCCTGCCGATGCTCGTGCCGGCGGAAGATATGTGGCGGTTTTTTTCCAACAGGGAAATACGTTACCTAGAGCGTCTGGGGCCGAAGAAAAAGGTTCTGGTACTAATTTGCGAATCGCTTCACTCATCTATATTAAAGTTAAAGGAGCTATCGCTGAAAAAGCTTTGATTTCACGTTTTTTTACTCCGTCCTTCTTCGAATACGGGCCAATTAAGGTGACAACTGATATATTTAATCGAGGTGATTATCATATTACTCCCCGGGTTTCTTTGACACTTGCTAATACGTTTGGCGGTCTGGTCGATCAAAAATTACTCAAAACACAAAATATTTTTCCTGACGTTTCAAGGAACTATGTAACTGAGTTGGGTGCAAAATGGATGATCGGAAAATACAAGGTTAATCTGACCGGTTCTTATGGAGAAGCGGGCCAAGCACTGACCGCTGTCAGCTATGTCTGGGTCTTTCCTTGGCGGGTAGCTTTAGTAGTGATTTTGACCATCTTTATTATGGTTCTGATTGCAAACAATTTTTACAAAAACATTATTGTCAAAGAAACTAACCTTGAAGATGAACTGAAAAAAGAACATGAAGAGATTGAGAAATTAAAGACACAACTGCGGAAACGTAATTAATCCGACCAATACTACCAATGTCACCAATCCGACCAATAAATTTATCAATAATCCAATGATTTAATTATTTTTTTTATTTGTTTATTTAATCATTCATTGGTAGTATTTGTAGTATTGGTTTATTGGTAGTATTAAACGTTGGTAGTATTCATAAATTAATGAAACATTTATTACTCACTGTTTTGCTCATTCTCATCCCTCTCCAGCTTGGTTTCCTTTATCTAAAAAATCCTCCTGAGATGTCTGGAATCGTTGCCGGTATCAAAAGTCAATCAACTAATATTGAAAACTCCGTCTCCATCGGTGAATTTAAATTCAGTCTTTTTGGTTATACTTCGCCGTTTGCCTTGGTAACGTTCGAGGGGATGGGTATCTTTGATCAGACAACGGCTGATGGTGAAGGTTATTTCCAATTCAATAATCGATTCTCCCCTTTTTCTAAACGCGAGGCTTGTTTGAGCTCCAAAGATCAATTTGGCCGGCTAAGCTCCCCTGTTTGTCTTCCCCCTTTTCCAGTTGACTATAATGTATCAATTGGTCCGGTGATTATGCCTCCGACCGTTTCTTTAGATAAGAAAGATTATTTTATGGGTGATCAGGTCATGTTGAGTGGTCAGGCTGTTCCGAATACCGAAGTTAAACTTTCGGTATTTGGAGATAATAAAAATAAATTCGAAGCACGAAGCACGAAAATCGAAACAAATTCAAATTTTAAAATTCGAATTTTGAAAATTATTTCGGATTTCGGATTTCGGATTTCGAGCTTTGCCTTTATTAAGCCTGTTGAGGCCTTCACTTTTCCAGAACTTACAGCCAAAAGTGATGATAAAGGCAATTTTTCTGTCAATCTCCCCTCTTCAAATCCGGAGAAATTCCGCTTGTTTGCCCAGACCGACTTTAAAAAATCTATTTCGCCAAACAGCGTTAAGTTAAGTCTCGACATCCTGCCTGTTTGGATGATTATTGTCAAATTTTTTCTGTTTTTATTTTCTCTAATCAAGCCGCGATTACTGGAGATCCTTATCATTGCCGAGATAATATATATTATTTATGTCATCAAAGGCCATATTCAAGGCAAGGCTATCATTCTTAAAGAAAGATTTCCGCTGATAGAAAGCAGATTCACATAGATTGTCCTGTCCACACCAAACAATGAATAATACAACAAATCAACCATATCGTGCCGGCTACGAGTACCTATTGGCTTATAAAATCACCGTGCCAATCTATGACTACACCGTTGAGTTTATCAGTAAATATGTCAATAAGTTTTCGCGCACATGCGATCAGATGGAGCAAGCGGCAAGAAGTGGTATGCAAAATATCAGCGAAGGATATAAACAAGAGGGTTTGAAAGGGTATATCAAGCTCAGCGGTGTAGCTCGCGGAAGCCTGGAAGAGTTATTAAAGGATTATATGGCCTACGCAAGACAACACAAAATACAGATATGGGAAAAAGAAAGAACAATAAGGGAAATAAGGGAGATAGGGGTAATATGGGAGATCATTAGAAAAAATCCGACTCTCCCCGATTCCCCAGATTTCCCTTATCTCCCCAACCGCCCTGATCTGGCCGTTAATCTCCTTATCACCCTTATCCACCAAGCTAACTACTTAATTGACAAGCTTATCTTCTCTCTTAAGGAAAAACACATGAAAGAAGGCGGACTGACTGAAGAATTATATAAAAAACGAATTGAGTATCGTAAAAACCATTAATTAAATACCAAATGTGCTTTCTGATTTAGGGCTGTGTCATCGGCTTTTATCTCTAAAAAGTACTCCCCTGCCTTTACCGCGGAGATATCGAAGTATGCTTTTCCATAACTATCTGTCAGACCCTGGATCGCTTCGATATTTAGTGAAGGGTTGGTTCCGATAAATATTTTTTTGCCTAAAACACCTAAACCTTGATTGTTTAAAATAAAAACCGTTAATCGAACTTTTTCTTGTCCGTTAGCTCTTGCCTGAGAAGGTGTACTAAAGATGTAGGAGTTATCTACGGAGAAACTAGCCTGACTTATGTCAGCCCGGCTGGTAAAGAATTTGACTTCATATAGCCCAAAAGCACCAACAAAACTGACTATAATTATGAATAAAATAATAAAAAACAAAATTGATCTTTTCATTAGTTTTAATGATAACCCTACTTTAATCTAATGTCAAATTGCGACTTAAATGACTATAGGTAGGGTTTATCAAACTAACCAGACACAATATATGGATGGGGGGCGGTAAAATAAGCCATATTAAAAGAATCAAAAATTAGCAGAGAAAAATATTAAGTGATAAATTGGCCTAGTTACTAAGAAAAATTCTAAATACTAAATTCCAAGTTCCAAACCTGCCTGCCGGCAGGCAGGTAAATTTTAAATAATAAGCACTAAATACTAAACTGTTTAGAATTTATTATTTAATATTTATGATTTATTTGTGATTTGAGATTTATATTTTAGGATTTATTTAAATTTATTAGAAATTACTGATTATTTACCTGTTGTAATAGTTATTAATATTATAGGCTCTCTGATGTCTACTGATATACTAACGTTCTATAATATTTTCTGCGGTAATTGTATTAAATGCGATTAAATATCAATATGATCCGCGTAAATCCGCTTCTTATCTGTGGCAATCTCTATATCATATAATATACAAAATACCTCTTGACAAGCGTATTGAGATTACTATATGATAAAAATGTATGACGAAAACGTATAATCTTTATAATCTGGAAGCCCCATTCAAGGAATACCTCGTTGCGGGAAACCAAAAAGACGTTTCTATAAAAAATTATCTCTCTGACTTCAGACATTTTGCCGGGTGGGTAATGTCAAAGGGCGGACACAGGGGTCCGCCCCTACAAGAACCGATCACGTTAAATGATATTTCTGGATACAAATCATATTTGGAATCAAATAATATTCCTCACAAGACCGTCAATCGTCGCTTGTCAACATTACGAAAATTCTGTTCTTTCTGTATTTCCCAAGGATGGATGAAGGAAAACCCGGCAAAACAAATATCAAATATATCTGTTGTAGGGAACGACCCCCGTGTCGTTCCTATTAAGGCCTTAGTAAGCCCTGAACAAATGTCATTCCTACAAAGGTGGAAGTCCAAAAGTAGAGACGTGATTAATCACGTCTTTACAAAATACGTTCGAGGGAATGATAAAGAAGGCGGACACGGGGGTCCGCCCCTACAGGGTTTTCAACAATACATCGCCTTTCTTATCATTCTCATTTTCATGGCTGTCATGGGGGCCGGCGTTTATAATCAATTTTTTGTTAAAAATCGTCAGTCGCTTGCCTATCCTATTACTCCTACTTTTCCTGGGGTCACCGCTGGTACAGTGAGAATACTCTCCTTTCAAGGACGACTAACAGATACTTTGAGTAATCCAATTACGACGGCCACCAATGTTGTTTTCCAACTTTATAGCGTCTCATCCGGCGGCGTAGCCCTTTATACCACCGGCACTTGTTCTGTGACACCAGATCAAGATGGAATTTTTTCCTCTTTAATCGGATCGACGTGTGGAAGTGGAATTGATGCTTCTGTTTTTACAGAAAATGCTAATATTTACCTCGGAGTCACTGTTGGAGCCGATGCGGAAATGACTCCTCGCCAACAAATTGCGAACGTGGGATATGCGATTAATTCCGAAACCCTACAGGGGCTTCCACCAGGTTCAAATGTATCCAACATCCCTTATATCAATTCCCAGGGTAATCTGCTAATTGCCGCTACAAATCCTGGACTTCACTCAACATACGCTTCTTCAACTTTTACAATATCCAGTGCTCAAGCCACAACTATTCAATCAGCCGGTACTGGAGACATAGTTTTACAAGCGACTGAAAGCGGATCTTTAATATTTCGAACTGGAGGGGCGACTGATACTTACACAAGAATAACGGTTGATAATAACGGGTTGGTTGGAATCGGAGACACTACTCCGCTTGCGACGCTAACAGTTGGCGATGGTGATCTTTTTCAGGTGGCTGGGGCTACAGGTAATGTCCTTACTTCTGGAACCATGACTGCTGCTACCGATGAAACTATTAATGGAATTGATATTTCATCAGGAACTGTCAGCGATGTGGTGAACTTAACTATCAATACTGGTGGTGACTTAACGATCGGCGCAATTGGTTTAAATGATGTTGGGACAACCAATATCACCTCAGGAGCATCTTTGGTTGGAGTGTTTGATGAGTTTGATAATTCTGCCAGCACCACAGTTCAAGATGTCCTTGATGATCTGGATGCGGCGATCACGACCGGGGGTGGATCTTCTATGTGGTCTTTGACGTCAGGAGTGATCTATCCAACCACAGTAACAAATGATCTCGCCATCGGTGGTACTACCCTGGCCGCCTCTATGTTCGGGATTGATGAGTCGGCCGGCAACTTCTACTTTGGCTATGACAACAGCGCTAATCCAACTCTAAACTTTGAGGCCACCGACGCTGACGCCGGCGAGTTCGGCTTCAACACCAACGACGCTTTCTATTTCTCTAACGCCAACGTCGGCATCGGGACGACGGGACCGGGGGCGAAGCTTGAAGTTGATATTGATAGTAGCACAGCATATTCAGCCACAGCCTACGCTATCGGTGTAAACGCGAATGACGCCCTCAATCTTTACAATGCTAATGCATCTGCAGCCCTTACATCAATAAGGTTTTTGGATAGACCTAGTGGTGCGTCTGTGGGAAGAATAGGTCTATTAAATAATGGAACAGCAGACGGTTCGGGTGATTTCGTATTTATGCTAAGAAGTGCTGCGGATACTTCTAATACTGACGAGATGATGAGAATCACAAGTACGGGCAACGTCGGCATTGGGACGACGGGGCCAGGATATAAACTCGATGTAAGTGGTAATGCTAGGATTACCTCTGAAGCAAGTATTGGAAGTTATATCGTAGTTGGTGGTAACCAAGTTATGAATGGGTCTGAAGTTTATTGGTCTAACGAAGGAAGAGGTGGATATAATTTTGGTAGCTTAGCTGGCGGTGGTGCGAAACAATTTAATATAAGCTCTGGGAGTGTGTCATACACAGGGGGATTGATTACGCTATCTACCGATGGAAGTGAACGGATGAGAATTAATAGCAGCGGCAACGTCGGCATCGGCACGACGGGACCAGAATATTTATTACATTTACAAGCAGCAGTAAATCCAGTAATCGCAACAAAGGATACAACAAATAATGTTGTAGCTAAATTGCAAAGTTTAGATACTATTGGATTAGTAGGAACAGAGTCTAATCATAATTTTCAAATTTTCACTGTTAACACTCCAAAGGTTACAGTAGATACGACCGGCAACGTCGGCATCGGGACGACGAGCCCAGGATATAAATTAGACGTAAGTGATAATGTAAAAATTGGAACTAATTTAGGTGTTGGAACCTCTCCAAATATAACAAGATCTATAAATGCACTTATTACTAATACAGATGCTGCCTCAGATACGTATGGAAATTATTTTAATTCTAATTTTAATGTAACAACGAATAACGCAAATATATACAGTGGGACACAAGTCGTCGTTTCCACTTCTGCCACTGCAAATGATCAAGGATATATTTCTGGATTAAATGTTAACGCAAATGGTAATGCCACTGGTGGAACAACATTAAGATTACTTGGAATTTCTGGTCAAGCGGTCATTGGATCAACAGCAGCATATACAGAAACAGGTGGGTTAAGTTATTTACTTCAACATTTTGGAACCGGAACGGTGGCAACGGCTTATGGAGCTGATCTTAGTTCTGTTTTGCGTTCAAGCGGAACGGGCGTTGGAGGTAATATTACTAATGCATATGGAGTGTCGGCTGGTATTAGTAATGTTAATACAGAAGCGACTCCTGGAGTTATTACAAATGGTACTGCTTTTTATGCTAAGGCTCCAGCAGGGACAGGATTAATAACTTCAAATTATGGAATTAGGGCCGCTAATCAAGGAAGATCAGGAATCACAAATGCATATGGCCTATATTTAGATAATCAAACGGGGGCGGCAACAAATAATTATGCCATCTATTCTGTGGGAGGAAATAATTATTTCGGCGGCAACGTCGGGATTGGGACGACGGCTCCGGCGGCAACATCTATTCTTGATTTAACCTCCACCACCAAAGGATTTTTGGCACCAAGAATGACAACAACCGAGAGAGATGCTATAACAACTCCGGCAACGGGATTAATGATTTATAACACGACTGATAATCAATACAATGTCTTCAACGGCACAACTTGGGGAGCGGTTGGTGGTGCTGGCGGTGGAGCCTGGAGCGATCTGACCCTTCCAACTGCTAACCTTGCTTTAGCTATGGGTACTTATACTTCAACGTTCACATATAATGCGACCACCAGTACTAATAATCTTTTCAATCTGACCGATACTCTCAATAATACCGGCACCGGATATCTTTTAAATCTCACGACCGCTTCCGGATCGACGCTTAAACCATTTCATGTTTCCGCCGCCGGAACTGAAGCTTTAATCGTTTTGGCTGATGGAAAAGTAGGGATCGGAACAACGGCGCCATCTAACGAACTAGAAGTCAATGGTGATATTGAATTGACTAACTTATTTGATAACGATGCCAGTAATTTCTTTGATGGTGGCTGTTCTTCCAGCACTTCACTGACAGGTATTGATAGCACTGGCGCCATCACCTGTACGGCCATTACCGGAGTTCCCGCTTCGGCAGTCTCATTTGAAAATATAACGTCCGGAACTAATACAACGGCGGCTATGGTCGTTGGAGCTGGGGCTTCTCTTAACTACACTTCAACAGGGACTATCAACGCTTCTTCGTTAATCGGCGGCACTTGGGCGATCCCGGGAACTATTGGAAGTACAACGCCAAATACCGGAGCGTTTACAACGTTATCATCAACCGGAACTACTACTCTTGGGGACGCTATTGGTGACGCTGTCACTATCAACGCCGGAGCTTGGACATTTGCTAATGATACTAATTTTGCTTTGACCGGTGGAGTCAACGGGCTTTCGTTTGACGGAACTACTTTTTCAGTTGATGGTCTTAATAATAGAATTGGTATTGGAACGGCGGCGCCAACTGATACTCTAGAAGTTAATGGTGGAATACTGGGATCATATTTTCTTGATCATAGTAATACTGCTTACGGGATTGATCCAGCTAACACAACCGCTTTTGGAAACAGTATTTCTATGCAAATCTCTGGAGGAGCTCTTCTTGCTCTTGATGAAGGAAGGGTTGGAATCGGCGTCGCCTCTCCAGCGGAAATATTGGATGTAGGGGGGAATGCCACCGTATCAGGAAATCTAACTTTTACCGGAGCCACCTCAACAATTGCGAATCGCTTGATGCAAAATTTAACGATTGGGGACTCCCAGACAGGGAATATTGTTTTAGCCAACAATGTCACCCTCACCACCGGATCGGTCACTTCTTCAGTGGTTGATAGTTCAACTGCCATGGGTTTTACTCTCAATACAACCTCATTAACTACTCAAGGTGCTAAATTATTATCTCTTCAAAATGCCGGCACGGAAAAGTTCTACATTGATAAAGACGGCAACCTGTACGCGGCGGGAACAATATTATCCGGCAACGGCACCAGTATGTTACTCACCAACAAATCCGGTGGCATCGTCGCCAGTAAAGCCATCGTGGTTTTAGATACCAGTAACAACACCAGCTTTACGACCACTACTACTCCCTATAGCAAAGCCGGTTTCGGTGTGGTCGTGGGCGTGGGCCTGGGCGTCACCAACGACGCCGACGGCGACGGAGTCTGCGACGCCAATGATATCTGTATGGTCGCCTACGCGGGCAGTGTCAATGTCACCGTCAAAAACGCCACTACCGCCGCCAAGGGAGAGTATCTCTTTACCTCCGATACGGCAGGCTCGGCCGTGGCCAGCGCCAAGCAATACGACGGGTTAGTCGGCATCGTTGATGACACCACCAACGCCGCCTCGGGGTATCTCAAAATGATCTTCAAAGTCCAGCCGCAGGTCACCGCCGCCGCCAGTATTGACAAAGGCACCAAGCACAACGAGTACTGGCTCTACGCCGATCAATATAAAGAAACCGGCGAAGGCAGTGATACCGACACCAATCTCCTCGCCCGCGGGCTGATGTTTGATACCCTAAGTGACTCCACCAAAACCGATAGCGCCAATACTACTGCCTCGTTAAACACCGCCGTTCAAAAAACCGGCTTGATCGGCGGCCAAACCCTCGCCACCTCCACCACAGACAACGCCGGCAATACCTATCTTGGATCAAACACGGTCAACAAAGTCTTTTACTATGATAGGACCTCCCCAGGGGTGAGCCCTGGCTCCCCTGGGGTGGGCCGTGTCGGTGACAGCAGTCCCCAAGTCCAAGTAGAACTCGGCATTGATCCCAACTGGTACAACGGAGTGACGCTTTCTGTTGCCACGACTAGCGCCCAGTTCAGCCAAAACAGCACCATCACCAAACCCAATCCTAATTTATCTACTTCCTACAACGGCTCCCTGATCAAAGTCACCGGCACCGACACCACCCCCCGCACTATTTATATTACGATTAAATCCCCTACTACCTTTGACTGGACCAACTATCAGGGAGACTCAGCTACTGGAGTTACCATCACTCCGGGTACCGCGCAAACCTTGGGCACCACCGGCGTCTCGGCCAATTTCACCGATGCCAGATACAATACCGGTGATGTCTTTAAAATCGCCTCCTGGTTCATCGAGCCCTCCTCATCCACCCGTGGCGCCAAACAGCAGTTCCCGGAGCGCTCTTACGTCATCGCCACCGCCAGTTCTGTGGACATTATTGATGCAGATACCCAGAAATTGTGGATGAGATTTAGCCAGGGAACAAGTTATGCCATCGGGGTTGACGCCAACAACGATCCCTCCTCGGCTAATATGCTAAACGGTAAAGCCTATATTTCTACCAATGGCTCCTCAGCCACAGGCCTTTACACTCTCGATTTTGTCCACGATGCCGTTTTCAAACAAAATGCCACTGACTACCGACTTTCAGACACCGCCATCTATGGCAGAAACGGCACCAATACCTACAATGTCATTAACACCAGCAATATTTTAGTCAACATCACCGCCAACGACGTGTCTTCTGCTGTTATTCCTAATCAGCCAACTCAAAATGTCACCGTTTCCGGCTGGGGCTACACCTATGTTGTCGCGGGCGCAGCAAGCTCAGAAAGCGTAAATCTACCCTACAAATTCAATGACATCCCTAGAGTATCTGTCAATACTATAGGGATTACATCAACCGCTCCAACATCTCTTTCAAATTGCGGAAGTAATCCATCAAATTATCTATTTGCAGGTATGTCACCTACTAATTCATCATTTTCCGTTTTTGGAAATATTACTTCTGGAACTATTAGTGGCACTTATTATTACTGTTATTCCTGGACCGCCACCGGCCAGGTCAGCCCACGAACTTATGTGGCGGCTGCTACTGATGCAGGCGTCACCGTCGTCAACGAAACCGATAGTACGGCATATTCATATTCTGATGTAACTGGTGATGATTATAATTCCGTCCAACTCACTACAACTGGTAAAATGTATGCCCTCAATGAAACCCAAGCTATATTAGAAAAATGGCGCGATATTGCCAGCAACACCTCCTCCGAAACCAATGGTACACCGGATAAATGGTGGGGAGAGACAGCCGCCGATGTACTCTTAGATAGAGATTTTACTAATTACACGGGTAGTACCTATGTACTATCAGCAAAAGCAACACATAATGGAGCTGCTGCTAGAGCTATTAGCCAAAATTTTGATATCGCGGGTAGCGGGACAACCCCCGTGACAGCGATAAAAGTGATAGCCGACCAAGCAGGAGTATCTGGTACGGCATCCATGGAAGTTAGATCCGGATCAGTTACTTTGACTACGGCTGTTGGTGACGATGCTTACACGCTTGGCACAAGCGCTGTAACAGGAGGGGTGGCCACAAACACCTATGATATGAGTGCGGTATCAGCGGGGCAAACCTTGACTTTCAACTTTTCAGGTCTGACCTTAACTAAAGGGAGTACTTATACATTTATTCTCTATACAAGCACAGACAATGGTACTACTGGTATGTCATTAAAGGTTGGAAATACCGATTACGGAAGTTACAGAAGATCTGTGAATATGTACCATGCAGATAACGGTTGGGATAATCTTACGAGTTGGTATGGCACTGGTGGGACAACTGATTTGGCATTTCAAGTATTAAAAAATAATGTCACAATCCCTGTTCTCACCGCCTCTATTCCCACCATTCCCACCAACCCCTCGCTTTCTGTGACCGAGAAAACCTCTCCTATGGGTCCAAACTCGGATACTATTTATGTGGGTACGAATCAAGGAGTTTCTGTCATTCAGGATAAAGAATCAGACAGCACGGCCAATGATGGCACGGATGAAACCAATGGCAGTGTCAAATACTACACCAAGGACTACATCTCCGAAGAAATGGTGGGAGACATCCGCGGCATGTGGCCACTAAATAATGCCAATAGCTCTTCTGATTTTGAAGACGTATCTGTCAAAGCCAACACATTAACAGGCACAAACATTACAGCAGCCGGTGATTCTGTTTCTGGAGTTCGTGGAACAGCCACAGATTTTGATGGTAGTACCGAATCATTAACAATTGCAGATGATGCTGACCTTGATTTTGCAGCTTCTGAAAAATTCACAGTTGGTTTGTGGAATAAACACAATGGAGCCATTTCTACTAACTTTGATTATTTAATGACTAAAGCTGATGCAACAACCGGTGGATATAAACTTTACATGGATGACTCTGGTGATTATTGTTTTACAATTGATGATGACTCTTCATGGACTCCTGATGATTCTGCATGTACTAGTGGTATAGACTACGATGATAGTAACTGGCACTATGTTCAAGGCGTAAAGGACGCAACAACTGGTATCTACTTATATGTCGACGGCAAACTTGTAGCAAGTGATACCAGTATAGCTGCAACAGGAACTCTTGCAAATACAAATGCATTTTACATTGGGGTTGATAGAGATGGAACAAGTAATGAATGGGATGGATATATAGATGAACCCTTCGTCACGGCCACCGCCCTTTCCGCCGGTCAAATCCGCCACATGTACCAAGTTGGCTACCGGGCCTTGCAATCCCATGCCACCACACTCGGAGGCGGGGCGGCGGATACAAACCAGCAACTTGGATATATCTCTACCGGTACCAATACCGTCGGCGATGCCAGAGTTGATTACAACAATCAATTTATGTACGTCGGCACCAACTCCACGACGTTGGGCGCGGTCTCAAAGATCGACTTAAACTCCGACACCAACATCAAAACATATAATTCCTCCGCCAACGTGCCAACGGGCGGAGCATTACTGATTGACGAAGACACCAAAAGCCTAGCCGTGGGCTACAATCTGGAAGCCGTCGGCTCGGCCACCGGCGGAGTCAAAACCATGGGGGTGGACAACAACGCCATGGCCACCTCCGGCAACTTCATCGGCAAAACCGTCACCACCGCCGAGTCTTTCACCCAAGCCTATCTCTGGGCCCAATACACACTGGACTCATCTGATGCCAGTAATACCATCACTGTTTCGGCGTCCAACGACGGCGGCAGCAACTATTCCCAATGTAATCTGACCAACACCGATACCAGCCAATCCCCCACCGAATACGAATACTTCTGTCAATTTAATACTGCCGGCAGTTCTTTAAAAACCAAGTTCGCCTTTGCCCGCGGCAGTACCAAAACCAATACCTATGTCACCAGATATGGCATCGCCTGGATCGGCTCGGACGCCATCGCCGGCGCCCCGGGCGGCAACGGACTTTACACCAATAACAATGCCTCCGTCGCCAACGGCTCCTACATCGACGTGGCCCATAATCAGAATAGTAATGACGTGGTGACGAATGGATGGTGGTATAACACCACAACTTCCAAATGGGAAGCAATTGATGGAAACAATAATTCTGATATTGATCTCATGGAATATTCCACAAATGCTACCGCCCAAGCAGCGTATGTAACCAACGGAGGAGCTAGTGCCGACGTCGCCACAGGAGGAACTGCCACAGCAAGCCTTGAAACCGAACCCGCATCTGAAGCCTTTGATGATGTTTGGGGTGGAGGCGGTAATAGATGGTTTGCCAATGCAACGGGTACTCAATGGTTAAAATATGATTTAGGTGCGTCAGTAACAAAAACAGTACAAAGATACACTTTTCAGTCATATGACTTCAATAGCTCCTATCATCCCACCGCTTGGACTTTTGAAGGTTCTAATAATGATAGCGACTGGACTGTGCTTGACACACAATCTGGGATTAGCTGGAGTCCTGCTACTGAAATAAAAACTTTTTCTTTTGCAAATTCTACTGCTTATAGATATTACAGAATATTGATGACAGCTACTACTGCAACTGGATATATTATTACTGAAATGGATATGTTTGAGTTTTCACTGCAAGATTATTCGGAATCTTCCCTTAAAACTCAAGGTTCTTATTCCTTGAGAGGAATTGGGCAAATAACTACCGCGCTTAATAAAACTCTCACTCGTACGGTATCCCCCACGATAAATCTAACCGATGTAACACTCATTAAATTTGATATGCGGGCTTCAAGAACCGGCAGTAATATCAAGATTGGTATACACGATTCAGGCGGAACTACGACAGAAATTACGCCCAGTATTAGTACGGCCGACACCTATCAAACAGTATCATTTGATATCTCTGCGGTATCTAATGCTAACAAAGATAACATTGATAGTATTATTGTCACCGTGACTAATGCCGATGCCACCAACAACTTCTACATTGATAATATGCAAACGAGTGCTTCATATTTCAAAATCACCCAGCAAGATGCCAATACCGTCCGGCTCTACAACTACTCCGGCTCTGCCCAAAACTTACGATTGGATGTCATCACCGGCGGGCTAGGCAGAAACGCCGGCACGGTTTCTTTGGCCCCGGCCGCGGCGGATGTGGACAGCCAAGCCAACGTCAACTCCCTCTGGATCAACAAAACAGGAACCGGCGGCAATCTTTTAAAACTGCAAACCAGTGGGGTGGATGTTTTGTCTTTGGCAACCACAGGCACCATGACCTTAACCGGCAACTTTTTACCGGGGACAGACAATACTTACGCCTTAGGATCAACCAGCAACCGCTGGAAAGATCTCTTTTTAGGTCCGGCCTCACTTCATATTTCATCAACGACAGGTACCTCCGGGGTGGGAGCTAACTATGTTGATGGCACCCTTGGCTATAGCTCCAATGCTTTGACTCTGGCAACAGCGGTGACCGGCACCGTATCCGGAGGAGGAAGCATCAACTTAACTTCAGGCTTGGCTCTGGGCAACACGACCACTTCTGCCTTTAATCTCACCACCACTGCCGATTTTGGCGCAACTGATGAGGTATTACAAATTGGAGATTCAGCGGGGTCGTTTATGACAGTTTTAGGCAATGGCAACGTCGGCATCGGGACGACGGCTCCGGCAAGCGCTCTTGATATCGATACAGGCAGTAACACCTTGGGTTTAAGACTACGAGGATTAGATGAAACAGTAGAAATTTCAGATATTTATATTGGTGCTAGTGGTAATTTAGTATTAAATAACACGGTAGGGACAGACACGGCGGGTATGATAGATTTTCGGTCTGAAGATGACAATTATGGATACATCTTCAGAGATTCAAGTGGAGTTTCTACTACCCGATACTTAAATATTTACGTAACAGACGCCGCCACTGATTACACTAATTTCGTAATGAATGCCGCAACAAGCACTACAGGTTTTGTTCTTGATTCTGCCGGCAACGTCGGCATCGGGACGACGGCACCGGGGGCGAAATTGGATGTCAATGGAGCGTTGAGTGTGGGAACCGGCTTAACAGCTGTTGCCTCTCTGGCAACAGGAGATATCCTTTCCGGAGGTACAACCGGAATATTTCAATATGATGCAAGTGCAGATGCACTATATCTACAAAAGTCAAATTCGGGTACTGGCGGTACAAATATTACTGGCAGAAAATCGCGAGGTACACCCAATTCACCTTCAGGAATTACTTCCGGAGACGATGTATTTTTACTGAGAGGATATGCATTTGGAGCAGATCCAGGGGGTGGAGGTTGGGTTGAAACCGGTCGAATAACATTCGACACTGAAGGAACTATATCTGAACTGCTCATCCCTGGCAGTATGTATTTTTACACTACAAATATTTCTTCTGGAACCTTAACAGAAGCATTAAGAATCGACAGCACTCAGTACGTTGGCATTGGTGCTATTAATCCCTCCGTAAGTTTAGATGTCAATGGTAGTATCGAATATACAGGAACTATTACTGATGTTTCAGATGCCAGGTTAAAAGAAAATTTTACTCAGATCACTAATCCTTTAAACAAAATTCTTTCTCTTAATGCTTATCAATTTAACATGATTGGACAAGATTCAACTAAACTTGAGCTTGGTTACAAAGCCCAAGACGTCCAAACAATTTTTCCAGAATTGATAAGTGTTACCGACCCAGAAAATGGTTACTTGGGAATTAATTACATTGGCCTTATTCCAGCAATCACTGAAGCTATTAAAGAACAACAAACCCAAATTGCCTCCCTTTCCGGCCAACTAGCCGGCCTTACCCTTACCGCCACCGGCGACTTAGAAATAAAAAATGTCAGCCAAACATCGTATGTATATGATGGAAACCTAGATATTGAAAGTCAAAAGTTAGAAGTCAAAAGTCAAAATTACAATTTAAAAGTCAAAAGTGGGGAGATAATTACAAGAATCGGAGCCTTTAGTGAGTTGGTTGTTGGCAGAATCAAATCAGGATTTATTGAGACGGAAAATCTAATCGTTAATAATACTTTGGTTGCTAAAAACATTATGACAGAGAACTTTTCTTCCCTATCATCTACCATCTATCATCTATCATCTAACACTCTTTCCGCCCTTGATGCATCGATTAATCGATTAATCGTAACAGAAAAAATCGTCTCCCCAATCGTGGAAACCGAAAAAATTATCACCAATGAAATCAAACCAAAAAATGGAGATTTGGTTGTTGATTTGACCGATTCAACCGATTCCATCCGATTAAATCCGATTCCATCCGATTCAACCAACAAAGGCGCTCTCGCCCGCCTCATCATCAAAGGCCTTGAAGGCAAAACCGTTACCATAATCGATTCCGCCGGCAATGCTTCGTTTTCAGGACAAATAATCGCTGATTCGCTCACGATCAACAATGATGCCACTGTTGCCGGAAATTTTGCTTCAAATACTTTGACCGTTAATGATGCATCGGTTTCCGGAAAATTAATTGCTCGAGAAATTGAATCAGATACAATTAGCTCGCTAAACTCGCAACTCGCTAACTCTGAAACTAATATCAATGACATTCAAAAATTATTGGCTGATATTAAAAATAATCCTATCCCCGATCCTAATTATTATCAAAACATAGACGGATTAAAATCAGATGAAATCGGACAAAGTCAGATACAATCAGAGGCGGCTGATTCTATCCGATTAAATCCGATTCTATCCAGTTTGATCGTCACGGGCCAATCTAATCTTTATTCCGTCTCCGTTTCCAATTCCCTACTGGTCGGCACCATGATCATCGATCAAAATTCCATCATCTCTCTTGCCTCCGAACTCAAACTCTCCGCCTTATCAACTATCAACTTGTTCGACGGCGCAGTCATAATCGCCAAAGACGGAAAAATCACAACCAGAGGAGAAATAATTGCCGAGGGCGGCATACGGACGGATGAAATTAAATCGCTAACCGACGGCGGTCAAGTGACTATCAAGAATTTAACAATCAATAATTTAACGTTTGACAAAATATCAACAAATTCTGCCATCATCGCCGCGCCGGACAACTTTGCTCAAAATGGCATCTTTGCTCCGGCGATCGAGACGGCGACTGCCAGCGCCGGCTTAGGAATTTTACCGGCCGATCAATCTGAAGTCATAATCTATAACGACCGTGTTACAGATGATTCTCTCATCTATCTCACACCGTACAGACAAGGCAATGCCTTGTCTCTACAACAGGATTTGACTCTCGGCGAAAAATCAACCGGAGGAAAACCATATTTCAAGGTCGTGACCAATACACCATCAATGCTACCAATTAAATTTAACTGGCTTATAATTAATTAAAACAGTTATAATATTTATAACGATTATAAAAATTATACTAACAAATGAAAAAAAGGCCTGGTTTCACCTTCATCGAGCTTATGGTCGTGGCAACGATCATTGGGATATTGATAGCCGTGTTGATCGCTACTTTTGATCCGATTAAACAAATCCAAAAATCCCAAGATGGAAAAAGGACTTCAGAACTAAACACTCTCCGAAAAGTCCTTGAGGACTATTACAACGATAAAAACCGTTTTCCGGCAGCTACAGATATTTGTTATAATGCCCCGTCCGCTCCCCGCACCGACCTTTTTGGTAATACGGCCTGTTCCTGTAATATCTGTGGCAACAACCCCTTATCTCCCCTTATTTCCCCTTATCTCCCTTCTCTCCCTTGCGACCCGCAATCTCCCCAAAAAGAATATCTCTATGACTATGACTGTTCAACTGCTTCCCCCGGCTGGTATCGTATTTATGCCAAGCTTTCTCTTGAAAATAATCCGGCTATAATCCAAGTTGGCTGCGGAGGCGGCTGCGGGCCCTCTCCGGATTTTGCCTATAACTTCGCAACTTTTTCAAATACTGAACCTGAGACAATCAGCTGTTCCGACTATATTAGACTTTGGCAAAAGAATGCCAATGACTATTGCAATATCTGTAAATCGCCTATCAGCGGCGACGTCTGCGATTATAATAACAACATATATTATCAGTCAAATTGCACCGCAAAATGCAGCCCTTGATTAAGGTCAGTCCTTGTCAGCGAGTCCATCTTTAAGGACTGATCCCTTATAACTGATATTGATATTGATTTTGATTTGATGTATTATATTTGTTATATTTAATTTAATGGAAAAAATTTTTACTATTTTAAAGGTACAGACACAAAATTTTGCGTCTCTACTTCTTAATACTTTGATTTTTGCTTTCCCTTTTTTCTTTCTCAATATCACCCAGGAATATTTCGTGACAAATAAACTTTACTTACTGGGTTTTGGTGTTCTTCTCCTTTTATTATTATCTACTGTCCATTTACTATTGACCAAAAAAATCTCTTGGCAAAAACGGCCGTTTGATAATTTAGTTTTATTGTTTTTAACAACGATGGCCATTTCCGTCGTCTTTTCTTCACCAAATAAAATTCAGGCTTTGTTGAATCCCAGCTTTGGACTGGTGATGATGATTTCCTTGGCGATTCTATATTTTTATCTGTCACGCCAGAAAGGTCTGTCCTTATCTGATAAGGTCAGACCTTATATAACGTTTTCCTCCCTTCTTCTCTCTCTAACAACAATCGTCTTTTATTTCCAACCTCTCAAAAACATTTCTCTGCCCCAAAATCTTGCTTTTCTTAAAAATCCTAATTTTACCCCGGTTGGCTCGCAGTTGGATCTGGCGATATTCTTAGGTTTCGGCCTAATTTTAGGATTAACACAGATTTGGAAGCGGATTAACACAGATAAACAATGGAACAATGGGACAATGAAACAATCAATTTTTGATTCTATATTCTTAATTTTAAATTTGCTTGCCTTATTTCTGACCGTCTATTCCCTTCTTAAACCGATTCTATCCGATTCCATCCGATTAAATCTGATTCTCCCTCCTTTCCGCCTGTCCTGGTTTGCTGCTTTGGAGGTTCTAAAAAATCCACAAACAGCTTTATTCGGTATTGGTTTAGATAATTTTTCGTCTATCTTTATTCAGGTTAAAGATTTTGCCTATAATCAATCACTTCTCTGGCAGATTAATTCATTTAACGTTTCCCGGTCTGCGGTTCTTCAAATTTTTACTGAAACTGGAATATTGGGATTAACCGCTTTTGGTTTGTTGATTTTTTCCGTTTTCCGCAAAATAATTTCCTACCCCCTACAACCTACCCCCTACAACCTATCGTTTTTATATTTAATTATTTGTTTATTTGTCTTTCCTCCTTCTTTAATCATTTGGTTTTTGTTTTTTATTGTTATTTCACAAATTAAATCCGATTCCATCCGATTAAATCCGATTCCATCCGATTTATCAGATTTGTTGCCCATCTACATCGGAACCGTTGTCATTTTTTCTCTTTTAATCGGTGCCTCCGGTTATTTCCTCGGCCGCTCCTACGCTTCAGAATATTATTTCAAAAAATCGCTTGATGGAGTAACTAATAATAACATTAAACAGGTCTATGACAATCAAAGACAGGCAATTATTTTAAATCCGTATATTGAAAGATTTCGAGGGAACTTTGCCCAGACCAATCTCTTGATTGCCAATAATTTAGCTCAAAAAGATCCGAAAAAAATTACCGAACAAGATCGTCAAACTATTACTCAAGCAATCCAAGCGTCTATTTCTGAAGGAAAAACGGTTGTTTCTTTAAATCCACAAAAGGCTGACGGCTGGCAAGGTCTGGCTGTAATCTATCTCAACATTATCAACGCCGCGCAAGGTGCCGACGTCTGGACCATTTCCGCCTATCAGAGAGCGATTTTGGCCGATCCCCAAAACCCCACCTATCGAGTCGGCCTAGGTGGAGTTTATTATTCTTTGAAAAAATATGATGATGCCTTGAGGTTTTTTGAGCAAGCTATTTCTTTAAAGCCTGACTGGCCAAATGCTAACTATAACTATGCTTGGGCTAATTTCCAAAAACAAAACTACTCCCAAGCCGTTAACGCTTTGCAAAATACTTTAAGCCTTCTTAATCAGAAAACAAACAAGGCTGACTACAAAAAAGTTCAGAAAGAACTTGAGGAATTCAAAAAAATGCTTCCCAAGGATGGGGAAATACCAGTCAGCGCGCCAGAAGAAAAAACTCAATCTAATTTAAATTTGCCAACCCCTCCGGCGACTCAAATTAGCCCGAAGATAGAACTACCTAAGGAAGCATCACCGGAAGTAAAATAATACTACCAATCCGACCAATACTACCAATAAGCCAATAAATGATTTAATAAACCAATGATTTAATTATTTAATCATTTGCTTATTTGTTTTTCATTCATTGGTGGTATTTGTTTATTTGTAGTATTGGTAGTATTAGTCACTTTAGGAAGTTCAGCGGATTTAGTACCTGCCCGCCTGAACGAACTTCAAAGTGTAAATGCGTCCCCGTCGATCTTCCTGTTGAACCCATATTTCCAATTTGACTTCCTTGAGAAACCGAATCACCGGCATTGGGAGAATACGAAGAGAGATGAGCATAAAGAGATTGGTATCCATTTCCATGATCAATAATTACATGACACCCATAACCCCAATTAAGACAACCGGCGTAAATAACCGTTCCCGAATCGGCGGCCAATACAGGCGGTTGAGAAGGATTGGCTATATCCAGCGCCATATGATATGCGACCGGATATTGAGTAATACTGCCTGAGGTCGGCCAGATGAAATTAGATGAACCACGAACTCCAGCTTGAATAGTAGCAATAAATTGGGTCTGAATGACGGGTTTGTTTTCAATCACTCCACCAGGGACAAAAAGAGTCTGCCCCGAACTAAGTGAAAAAGTATCAATATCGACAAAATCATTTAAGGGAAAGTTTACGATGTTTTGAGCGGTTACTTTATATTTTTTTGCAATCGAATAAACCGTTTCTCCTGTTTCTACTTTGTGGACAACACCATCAAAAGGAGGAATTTCTAAAACTTGACCGGGTTTAATCAAATCGCTTTTTAGATTATTTGACCATTTTATACTATTGACGGAAATATTAAATTTTTTCGCAATCGAGGCTAAACTATCTCCCCCGACCACTTGATAGCTTATAATTTCCGGTTTTACTGAATAGACCGTTCCTAAACTGCCACCATATGGATTATAGGAAACTACTAAGGCTTGATCATTATTATTTTGATTATTTAACGACTGTAAAAAGGGAGTGTTTTCAGCAATAATCGGGCCGCCAACAACGGCCGCCGCCACAATCATAAGAAAGGAAGTATTTAAAAAAGATGAAGAATATTTACCCCGTTTAACGATTAAAAAGGCAACGATGATATCTTTAATACCTTCAAAAATCTGCCCGGCGCTAATTAGTCGGGATAAAAGGTAGTCTTTTAAAAAGATAATAAACTCGCCTATTTCATTCATAAACAGGCTTTTATTATACCATGATAACCAACCCCCGTAGGGGTTTGATTTATCAAACCTCTATAATATAATCGTTATTTTTGTTTTGGGTTTCATAAATGAAACCCCTACAATCTTTACATCATTGCGTTGGTAATCCTCTCAAGCGCAACTTCAAAAGCGGCTTGCTTCAAAGGCATCTTTTTTTCAACTGACTTTTTCCAGATCGCCTCAAAAGCTTTTTCCATCATGACCTTTAGTTTGTCATTAACTTCCTTTTCCGACCAATAATATCCGGCTTTTCCTTGAACCCATTCAAGGTAAGAAACTGTCACTCCACCGGAATTTGCCAAGACGTCAGGAACGATTATTTTGCCCTTTTTAGCCAGGTATTCATAGGCTTCCTGGGTCAATGGGCCGTTGGCCATTTCAATGATAATATTTGCCTTGATATTTTTCATGTTTTTTTCGTTAATGACATTCTCCAAAGCCGCCGGCACTAATATGTCGACCGGTAACTCTAAAAGCTCCTCGTTCGTGACTGTTTTTCCGTATTTGATATCACAAACGGAGCCTTTGCAATAGCATCCTGACACCAGGCCTTTTTCTTTTTTGCACTCCATGGTTTTACTAACAGACAGTCCGTCCTTGACATAAACCCCGCCCTTAGAATCGGAAACTGCCACAACCTTAAAGCCAGCCTCAGTTGCAAGTTTGGCAAAATAGTAACCGACGTTGCCAAAACCTTGTACCGCGACTGTTATATTATTAAAAGGCGAAGATATCAAATTTTTTTGCGACTTTGGACCTCGCGACTGCGAGGCGGCTCCAACGGAGTCAAAAAAATTCTGATATTGAGCCTTTTCAAGTAACGCCTGCAAGACAAACAGCCCTCCCCGTCCGGTTGCTTCAGTCCTACCCAAGCTTCCTCCCATTGCGACCGGTTTTCCGGTAAAAGTGGCCGGGCTTTTGTAACCAATGATTTTTTGATATTCATCAAGCATCCAGCTCATTATTTCCGGAGTCGTATTAACGTCAGGAGCCGGGACATCAACGTCCTCACCGATGACGTGAGCAATCCTTGACGCAAACGCCCGTGACAGCCTTTCCAACTCGCCTTTTGACAATTTTTTTGGATCAACGACGATGCCACCTTTTCCTCCACCATAGGGCAGGCCGGCCACGGCACATTTAATTGACATTAAAGTAGCCAAAGCCTGAACTTCCTCGCGAACTGTATCATGATGGAATCTGATCCCACCCTTGTAAGGACCAAGAGCGCTATTATGTTGGATTCTCCAACCCTTAAAGACCTTTTTTTTGCCTGTATCCATTGTTATGGTCAGCGCAAATTCATGAGCAAATTCCGGCTCAATGAGACGTTTAATCATCTCACCGTCTAACTTCATTTTTTCGGCGGTTTTAGTGATCAGTGCTTGTGCCGATTCAAGCATCTTCTTTCCTTGTGAATCCATAGGTTTATAATTGTTATAAAATTTATAATTGTACGGAACAAAAATTTTTGTTCCCTACATTAATTTGATTCTAAATACTTTTCCACTTCCAATGCCGCCTCAACTCCTGTTCCCGCCGCCGTGACCGCCTGTCTATAATACGGATCAGCACAATCGCCAGCCACAAAAACTCCTAAAATAGATGTCATTCTTTGATAATCAAAGTTGAAATCAGATAGAATCGGATTTAATCGGATATAATCAGTTTTGTTTTTGCTGATTTCATCTGATTTCATCTGATTATGTCTGATTTTATCAATTGCTTTTCTTGTACTAGTGATTATATATCCTCTCTCATCCATTTCCACCTGACCTTTGAAAATGTCAGTGTCTGGTTTATGTCCTATTGCAACAAAAACACCATCCACATTCAAAACGGATAGAATCGGATTTAATTGGATGGAATCAGATGTAATCAGATGAAATCGGATATAATCAGTTTTGTTTTTGCTGATTTTATCTGATTGTATCTGACTCTGTCTGATTTTTATCCCTTCAACGTGCATCTTCCCGATTATCTCTTCAACGACCGCATTCCAGATAATTTCTATTTTTTTATTAGCAAACACTCGTTCCTGCATAATCTTTGAGGCCCGAAAAAAATCCCGCCGGTGAATAATATATACTTTTTTAGCGAACTTTGTCAAGGTCAAAGCTTCCTCCAACGCCGTATCTCCTCCACCAACTACGGCTACTATTTTTTCACGAAAGAAAAACCCATCACAAGTGGCGCAAGCCGAAACCCCTTTACCTCGCAAACGGGTTTCTGAAGGAAGATTTAACCATAAAGCTTTGGCCCCCGTGGCGATGATGATAGACTTGGATGTAATCGGATTTAATTGGATGGAATCAGATGTAATCAGATGAAATCGGATATAATCAGTTTTGTTTTTGCTGATTTTATCTGATTGTATCTGACTCTGTCCGATTTTATCTATTCGACTCTGTCTGATTTCAACTGATTTAACATTCTCGTCTTTTATTCTTGCTCCAAACTTCTTGGCCTGATTCTTCATCTTTTCGATCAATTCTGAACCTAAAATTGACTCAAAACCTGGATAGTTTTCTACCTCTGAAGTAAGGGTTAATTGACCGCCAGGCGGTGATCCGGCAAAAACCAAAGGATCAAGATTGGCCCGAGCCAGATATATAGCGGCTGATAGTCCGGCCGGCCCACCACCAATTATAATTACATTCTCAACCATAAGTTAATAGTCAAATACTACCAATCCGACCAATAATCCAATAAATGAGAAAATATTTAAAATGATTCAATAATTAAATCATTTGTTTATAAGTTTTTATTGGTTTATTCATTGGTAGTATTTGTTTATTTGTAGTATTGGTAGTATTCATAGATTTATTGCTCTTTCCACCATCCTCCCAATCTTCACACTGTCCTCATTAGGAATCAATTTACAGATATCAGATATTACTATTTCTTTAGATAGTCCGTCAATAGCTTTTTTAACAGCTGAAATCTGTTGAAGGACATCCGAGCAATCCCTTTTCTCACCAAGCATCTTTTCTATCCCCCGCAACTGACCAATTATCCTATTAACTCTCTTTTTTGTGTCCTCCATACTGGATAGTAGTATAGAGTATGTAGGTTAAGAATGTCAAGAGGATTTTAAAATAATCCGACCAATCCAGACCAATACTACAAATACTACCAATGAATATTAAAAATAAAAAAACGAATAACTTAATTATTAAATTATTTGTTTATTAAAATATTTGCTTATTTATTGGATTATTGGTCGGATTGGTAGTATTGGTAGTATTAAATTTAAGTCTTATAGTTCCCAAAAATACCATATCAAAGTAGTCTCTTAGTAGATCATTCACGCACCTTTACTAAGGGAGTCCAAAAATTCCTGATTATTCTTCGTTTTGCTTAATTTTTCAGTTAGAGCCGTCAGTCTTTCCTCTCCATTTAATAAATTAAGCATTCTTCGTAAAGTATTAACCTTATTCATTGTCTCTTTATCAAACAAAAGCTCTTCGTGTCGTGTGCCGGATTTTTCCGCATCAATGGCCGGGAAAATTCTGCGATCGGCAAATTTGCGGTCCAAATGGATCTCCATGTTTCCGGTTCCTTTTAGTTCTTCATAGATCAGGTCATCCATCCGTGACTCGGTTCCGATCAAGGCCGTTCCGACTATTGTCAAACTTCCACCTTCTTCGCAATTTCGGGCCGCTCCTAAGAATTTTTTAGCCGGATAAAGAGCCGATGGATCAAATCCACCGGAAAGGCTTCGACCGCTGTTAGTTACCGATAAATTTAAAGCTCTGGCCAGACGTGTTACTGAATCAAGAAGAATAATGACATCATAGCCGACTTCAACTAATCTGCGTGCCCTATCTAAGGCTAAATTCGCTACTTTAATTTGTTGGCGGGGCGACTCATCAAAATTTGAAGCAGCTACTTCTCCTTTAATAAATCTTTTAATCTCATTAACTTCTTCCGGTCGCTCTCCAATAAGAATCGCCATTAAATAAGCTTTTGGATAGTTGGTTCCGATTGCTTCGGCTATTTCTTTCAAGAAAGTCGTTTTGCCGGCTTTTGGCTGGGAGACGATCAAAGCTCTCTGCCCAAAGCCAATTGGTGAAATTAAATCGATGATTCTGGTTGATAAAACATCTTTTGTCGTCTCCATCTTCATCTGCTTGCTTGGATGAAGAGCCGTCAATTTTTCAAAATCTTTTCTCTTGGCGCTTTGCTCTTCGGTCATCTCAATTCCATTGATTTTTTTGATAAGAAGCAAGGAGTGAAATCTTTCACCGGCTTTTGGCGGACGGGCTAAACCTTCTACCTCATCTCCCCGTCTTAACCAAAATCTGCGGATTTGAGAAGTGGAAACGTAGATATCCTGATCCGGGCTTAGAACGTAATTTTGTCTTAAAAATCCGTAGCCGCCAAAAGTAATATCAAGTATTCCTTTGGCTTGATAGCTTATTTTTAAATCTTCTTTTAACCTCTCTTCAACAGGAACATCATACCGCGGGGATGGGAAATTAGGTTTAGGGACTGCAATAATAGGTTTTGATTCGACTCCCTCGATCAATTTTGACATATCAAGAGGAGGGTTATAAGGGTCGGACCCTTTAGGGTCCGTCCCTATTTTAGATTTTTTTAATACAATCATAGACTAAAATAGTGAGAGTATAACTTCTGTGAGGAACCAGAGATCCTCCGTAAAAAGGGTTGTTTTGATCTTTTTCCCTAAAGAACGAAAAGGGTTAAATGCCTCTTGATGAAAACATTCACCAAGAAAATCATTTTTCTCAGGATCGTTTCGCGACCCCAATTCCCTATTATTTGAATTGCGTAAAGAAAAAGATTTCAATTCATCTCCCTATTTGGAGGATCTAACTCAAGTATACAATTCTTATTTGTAATGTCAAACGCTTTTTGATTTTTTAATATAAAAAACCAGACCTAGAGTAACCATAACCAACAAGATGATGATAGATATAATTATTAAGACGGTTGGATCAAGCAAATTCTTCTTAGTTGAGGCTGTCGTTGGTGACTGATTGTTCTGTTGTGAAGGATTATAGTTTTTGTCTATTTTGTTTAACTGTCCCGTTTTGGGATCAATTATCTTCTGATCATACTTGGTTACTCTCATTAAGTCTATTTTTTCCGAATCAAGATAGATTTGATTTTTATCAACAAATTCGCTGGTTGTCTGGACTATTATTTTTCCAGTTTCAGGATTTATAAATTCCAAATAAAACTCATAAGGGGGTAAATTTTTAGGATACATCGTGAAAAAACCTGAATCATCAGTGACTGTTGAATAATATATTTTATTATTCATTTTTAATTTCACATTAACTTTTGCATTAGGAATAATTTTATTGTTGTCATCATATAAATACCCCTCAATATATTCCAATATAGGGTCAAATTTTATTACCTTTATAGTAGAATCCACCGGATCAGCAATTCTTATTGACTGTTGAGCAGAAACTTTTTTAATAAAGAGTAAAGACAGTTTATTTATTAGTTGACTAAAATCATTGTTAATTTTAGCAAGCGGATAATATTGTGGGTTTTTTATCAATTCAATACTAAAACCTTCTTGCGAAAGGACTTCTTTTTTAATTAAAGCTAACCAATAGCCTTCTTTGTCTGAGGTCTTAGGGAGAGGGCGTCCAGATCCATTGGTGGTTAATTGAACTCCACCAACCATAACCTTAACAATAGTTTTTGGATGAACTGTTCTTAAAGCTATTTTTGTATAAGTTTCTCCTTCGTACCAAACGTCTATATACTCGCGGCTGATGTAGTCTGGACTTCGGGAATATGGCGTCCCTATTGGTTTTAAAGCCACATCAACTCGTTTAGGGCTTTTGATTGTTTCGACAAAAGCCGGATCTCCGAGTTTATAAATAAAACCATATAACTCACTATATTTCGCATTTGGTACAGCCGCTGTAAATAAGTGGTTGGTTTTAGGAGTGACTTTCAATTTATATTTTCCATCTTTATTGACTAAGATATTATATTTCCCCATTTCATCAATCAATACATTATTGGTGAAGGTGTTTAAAGATGGGCTACCATTTTCGTCCAGTAAAGTCACTATTGCCTGACCCGCTCCAAAGGGTTCAAGGGAAACTGAATCAAAGACTCGTCCGTACGGATCCCAAAATATCTGTGTACAATTTTCTACCCCTGAAGGAAAAACAAGATTTGCCTCACCTTGCTGTTGAGAAGGATTTTCTTGATCAACTCCGGTCCCCAATGGTTCGGGAGTGTGGGCGGCGTAAAGGTAATATCCTGTATGATCTTTGATATTGCTAAGAGTCCCCGCTTCGTTTATTTCTCCTGGACTAAAAAAAGTTTTCCCTGAAGCTAATTGCACAAATCCATTATTAGGCACACAACCAACATCCGGTAAACACGTCATAATATCGCATTTTGTTTTTGAAGAACATGTCCCGGTAAAAGTGCCCGCTTCGACTGTATCAGGCCATTCCCCATACCCATCTGCAGGATTAAAGGTGACGCATTCTACTACAACATCATTTCCTAAATCAGGGGGAGTTGGAGTCTGAGCGGTAACCAAAGGAGTTATAATCGTTATAATAGTTATAAAAATTATAAAAACTATAGTTTTTCTCATGTTTAATTTATAAAGGTTTTTTTAAAAAATGTCAAATCCAATTTGCTATACTGTTTACATGAAAATAAAACCTTATCTATTCTTATTTTTTCTGGTTGTCATCTTGGTTTTTATTCTTGGTGTCCGTTATGGGCAAAGAGTGGAAAAAAATAATAAAGTTGTTGATTACATTCTAAAAATCACTCCATATCCCACCTATACCCCATTTCCTTCATCTCCTTTACCAAGTAAGGCCGCCAGTGCTTCGCCAACTCTTTTTAATTTAAAAAAATGAAAAAACTTTCAATTGCCTATTTCGGCTCCCCAGACTTTGCCGCCAGCTTTCTTGAAAAACTAATCATTGATGTATCGATTAATCGATTAATCGATATAAAATTTGTTATTACTCAACCTGATCAACTGGTTGGAAGAAAACAAATCCTGACGCCAACACCGGTAAAGATTATTGCTAATAAAAATAAATTAATGATTTTTAACGAAAATACCCGTTTCGAACGACTTGGGATTCCCCCGAAGGGGGAGGGTTCCCACTGGAGTGAGAAACGCGGTATTGAGTTAAACAATATTGACCTGGCTATAGTTTACGCCTACGGCGATCTGATACCGAAAGAGTTTCTTACCTTTCCTAAATATGGCTTTTGGAACATCCATCCCTCTCTTCTCCCAAAATACCGCGGCCCATCCCCGATTGCCGCTCCACTGATCAACGGTGACAAAACTACTGGAGTAACTATTATTAAAATGGATGATAGTATTGACCACGGCCCTATTATTGCTCAAGAAAGTTTAACGATTGATAAGGATGATAAAAGACCGGATTTGGAGAAGAAATTGACTGATTTGGCCTACAAAATGTTTAAAGAAATAATGGGCGAGCGCACTAAGTTTTTTGCGACTCCCACTGGAGACAAAAAATTCAGAAGCAAACCCTTTATAGCTCAAAATCATAAACTTGCCACTTATACAAAAAAACTTTCTAAACAAGATGGCTTCATAGAAATATCAAAACTCAAAAATCAAATATCAAAAAATTCTCAAGAATTCTTTAATTTATTCCGTGGATTAACCCCATGGCCCGGCCTTTGGACCCTTCTTCGCCAAGGCTTCGAAGGGCAGGCTTCAAAAAGATTAAAAATTACTGATTTATCGTTGGTTGATGGGAAATTAATTATTAAAAAGGTTCAGATGGAAGGCAAAAATGAAGTTGATTTTGAAACTTTCAATAAAGCTTATAAAATATTTTGACTTAGGAAAAGCGAGACACTCAATTTTTTTCGATAAAATTTAGTGTCACGCTTTAAATGTTGTTTTCCACAATCAACTCTCTAATTTTTTCAAATAACTTCTCCATTACCCAAAGATTATGAAAAGTCGCTAGAGTATAACCGATAATTTCCCGCTGTTTGAATAAATGGTGAAGATATGATTTTGTAAAGTTTTGGCAGACATAACATTCGCAACCAACATCAACTTTCTCCAAATTATTTTTATAAATAGATTTATTAATATCCATGTGATCCGAAAGCGAAGGGATACGGACACCGTCCCGAGCTTTATATATCTGTCCCATCCGTCCTAAACGGGTAGGTTCAACGCAATCAAAAGTATCAACTCCATATTTCACTAAATCAATAATGTCATCAATCTGCCCAACCCCAAGTAAATGCACCGGCCGATCTTTTGGCAAATAATCAGCCACCCAGCGGACTTGCTCGCGCATTTCTTTTTTTGATTCACCGACCGATACTCCCCCAATTGCCACCCCCGCGGTATTTTGAGAAACTACAAACTCAGCTGATTTTTTCCGCAAATCTTCAAAAGTTCCTCCCTGAATAACACCATAAAGATATTGAGAGGGATTAGGGGTTAGGGAATAGGGATTAGTTGAAGACGAGGCAAAAGCAAATTTTTCAGTTTTGTTGGTTTTCTGAAAAATTTGTGTTGCCGAGTCTTTATATTTAACACAACGCTTCAACCATTCATGTGTTCTTTTCATCGCCTTTTCCGCATACTCATGAGTGGCCGGATAATAAGTGCACTCGTCAAATGCCATATTAATATCTGCCCCAATTTTTTGCTGAAACTCCATCGATTTTTCCGGAGTAAATTCGATTAATGCTCCGTCAAAAGTTGATCTGAACTTCACTCCGTCTTCGGAGATCTTAACCAACAAAGGATTTTTCTCTCCGCGTACGTTAGCGTTTCTTGTTTTATTTTGAGACGAGGCAAAAGTAAATTTTTCAGTTTTGTTGGTTTTCTGAAAAATTTGCGTTGCCGAGTCTCTAGATGTTCTTGCGAGGGAAAATACTTGAAACCCTCCCGAGTCGGACATCAACGGTATATTCAACTGCGAATATTTATGAATTCCACCGGCTTTTTCAATAATCTCCGCCCCAGGGTGAGTCACCAAATGATAAGTATTGACGAAAGCTGTCTGAACGCCGGCTTCCTTAACCAATTGAGGAGTCAATGATTTGATAGTTCCCTTAGTTCCAACGACCACAAATGCTGGAGTTTTAATCACTCCATGATCGGTCTTTATCTCTCCTAATCGGACTTTAGAAGTCTTTGAAAAATGCTTAATTGAAAAAAATTTATTCATATTTTTTTCTTTCTAATCCCTAACCGTCTATTCCCTAATCCCTATACTATTAACATCACATCGCCAAATGAATAAAAACGGAAATTATTTTTAATAGCAATATTATACAGCTCGACAAGATTTTTTTTTGCGGCTCGATACTGTAAAAACGCCTCGACCAACATCATCAGCGATGACTTTGGAAGATGAAAGTTGGTGATCATAATATCAACCATTTTAAAATCGTAAGGGGGAAAGATAAATAGGTCTGTTTTATCAAAGATAGGTTGAGGAGGCGGAAGGAAATTTTTCACTTTCGAGGGGACCACGAAGTGGTGAGACTCTCGTGTGATAAAATTTTCAGCCGCCGACTCTAAAGTTCGTACCACCGTCGTCCCCACCGCCACTAGTTTCTTTCTCTCTTGCTTCGATGTACCTGCCTGCCGGCAGGCAAGGTCGATACATCGAAGGGTTTCTTCGTCAACTTCAAAATATTCTTGATGAAGTTTTTTTTGCTTGATATTTTCATCGGTTATGGGCGCAAATGTGCCAAGACCAACATGAAGAGTGACAAAATACTTTTCGATACCTTTTTTATCTAATTTTTTAAAAACTTCATCGGTAAAATGAAGCGAAGCGGTTGGCGCCGCAACAGATGCTAACCGGGCTCCGACTGGTGCCCGGGCAAAAATTGTTTGATATTTGTTCAATAATTGATTTCTAGTTAAAGAACTTTTCTTTAAATAAGGCGGAATCGCCATTGTTCCGTACTTTTTTAAAAGGGCAAACAAATGTTCCCGACTGAAATTAAATTTCAAGTCAAAAATATTTTCTTTTTGATTGATGATATGTAAGAAATTTTTATCATCAAAAAATATTTTTTCTCCAACATTAATTTTCCTATCGACAATAATTGGAAGAATATTCTTGACAATTTCATTAACTAATAACAATACAACCACTTTACCACCGGATTCTTTTTTCATCACTACTCTGGCCGGGAGAACTTTTGTATTATTCAAAACCATGAAAGAATTTTTAGGAAGATATTTGTCGATGTTATAAAAATGATCAAATATTATCTTGTCCACGGTCGTGTCATAGATAAGTAGTTTTGAGGAGTCGCGGGGAACAGATGGCTCTAAAGCTAAATTTTTTTCAGGTAAAAAATAATCGTAATCGTCTAAATTCATTTCTAATATAATAACACGAAGAATAATGAATTGATTGTAGGGAACAAAAATTTTTGTTCCCTACTTAATTCAATTTTTGATTACTTATAATATTCCTTTACTTGAAAAAGGAAATACAGTGAGACTACTTTCATGACTATTGCACCCATACCTGCAAGGTCAAAAAACCCAAAATTATTAAAAGTCACAAAAATTAAACTCACAAAATTAAAGATAACCCCGACTAATACACTCCAATATAAAAAAGTCCAACCCTTTATAGATCTTGAAAATAATCCCGGAATAGCTAATGCTTCAAGTAAGACCATGACTCCTAAAAATAAAACGTTAATGATTAATCCCACCTCTAAAAATGGTCGTCCCGCCATCATTCCGCCTATAAATCCCAAAGGCACGAAAATTGTTTCCAAAACTCCAGAAATACCCATCACTACACCTAAAATCGCCAAATACGGCGCAAACTTAACGATGATCTCCTTAACATTTTTTGGGAGTTGAAACGGTGCCTTTTTCACTAAATACTCTTCCAACGTTCCTTCCAAATTTTTAAGAGCTCCTCCAAAATCAGTCTTTTCACCAGTTGTTTTAGACATAAATTTATTAAAAATTATAATATTAATCCGACTAGTATAATGATTGCCGGAATCAAATACATAAATGATTTTACCACACCCGTTTTTGGTAGGTTGACAACTACCGTTGGTGATGATGTTGATATTTTAGCAATTATTATTTCCGTTGGCGTCAAAGTCACCGTCGGTGTTGATGATAAAACCAAAGTTGGCGTTGGTGTTTTGGATGGAATTGTGGTTGGCATTCTAGTTATGGTCGGAATCTGAGTTGGTAATGGAACAACTGCTTTTTGTTGAGTAGTTATTAAAGTATTGTTGTAGTAAAAAAATCCAATTCCGGCCACAATAATAACCAACAACAAATTTCCAATAATCAAAAATTTATTGGCTTTTTTCTTTTTATTTTTTGTTTTTAACGGAGTAAAATTATTCATTTAATTAAGAATAGCATAAATTATTTTTCCAGTTCAATAAATTTGAATTTAATATTACCTGAATTATGATTTTCCACAAAAACAACTTTTTTAAACTCCGGATAATCTGGGAAAAAAGCATCGGCGTCGGGGTATTCTTTTTCAACTAATGTTAGATAAAGTTTATCGGCATATTTTATTCCTTGCTTATAAATACTGGCTCCGCCGATTATAAAAATTTCTCCTCGGCTCGCCGAAGCTTTCTTGTCCGCCGAAGCTTTAGCGAAGGAGGAAGCGAAAGTGGCTTCCTTCTCAATAGCTTCCTCTAACGAATGATAAACCGTACACCCCAAGGGTGTCCAGGCTTGATTTCTGGTAATAACAATGTTTGTTCTACTTGGTAATGGTCGGAACTTTTCCGGTAGCGACTCATAAGTCTTTCTACCCATGATAACGACGTGGCCTGACGTCAGATTTTTAAATCTTTTGAAGTCTTCAGGAATATGCCAAAGAAGTTTATTCTCTTTTCCCAATTCACGGTTTTTGCCAATAGCGGCTATTATATTTATCATAAGGACACTCTTTATAAGGTCCGTCTTTATAGGGACGGACCTTAATTAAAACCCTCCAACAACCGTCACTTCTCCCTTGATCGGCGGGTAAGGATCGTAATTTTCAATTGTTATATCTTCAAATTTAAAATCGTCAATGTTTTTCACGTTTGGATTTAATTTAACGGTTGGAAATGGACGCGGTTTTCTTTTCAATTGCTCTTTTATTTGATTCTGATGATTTGAATAAGTATGAACATCACCAAATGTATGGACGAAATCTCCAGGTGGAATTCCAACGATCTGAGAAACCATCAATAAAAGAAGAGAGTAAGAAGCGATGTTAAAAGGAACTCCTAAGAAAATATCGGCACTCCGTTGATAAAGCTGTAGGTTTAGCCTGTTACCTAAAACATTGAAATGAAACATGGTGTGACAAGGAGGCAGAGCAACTGATTTTTCCCGTGATGGCGCCATTTCATAGATATAAGCCGGATTCCAAGCCGAAACAATTAAATGTTTTCTAAATCTTTGTTTGGGATCTTTTAATTTATTAATCACCCATCCCAGCTGATCAATAGTTTTATTATTTTGAGCAATCCATCGACGCCATTGTACTCCATAAACCGGCCCCAAATCTCCATATTCTTTCGCAAACTCTTTATCACTTTTTATTTTCTGGATATATTCTTCTTGTGTTAAATTATGAATTTTTAATTTTAAATTTTTCATTCTTAATTGCGCTTCTTCGAAGCGCTGGTATCCCCACTCGTCCCAAATATGAACATTATTATCAACTAAATATTTAATATTTGAATCGCTCCGCAAAAACCAAATCAGTTCATGAGTGATTCCCCGCATAAAAACTTTTTTGGTTGTGAGAAGAGGGAATCCTTTTGACAGATTAAATCTGATTTGTCGTCCAAAAACTCCCTTAATAAAAATCCCGGGGTTTCCCCAGACGGGTTTTTTCTCACCATTCTTGAGAATGTCTTTGAGAAGATCGAGATATTGTTGTTCAGCTTTATTTGTCATTTTTTATTATTTATTTAGCGGGTTTAAAGAGTTTTACGAGTTAGTTTTAACTCGCTAAACTCGCAAACTCGTAAATAAGAAAATATTTCATCCTTAAAAATTATACTACTTATTTGCTCTTATTAGCCTAAATATCTCTCCCACTAAATACAACGATCCCGTAACAACAATTAAACCATCTTCTTTTAGAATCGTTTCCCATGCCTCTTTTAAATCTGGAATAATTTCAAAATTGATTCCTGTACGAGCATCGCGTGCAATGCCCCTACCGATTTCCGCCGGATCTTCTGAAGCATTAATCATATCCTGATTCTCCACAAAAAAACTCGTTAATATTATCTTACTCGTACCTACGAGAGAGATAATTATCTTCAACATATCTTGATAATCTTTTCCTTTTTTGAAAGCTAATAAAAAATTAAATTTTTTGTTTGGAAATTCCTTGATTAAAGAACTGACAAATGCTTTCATTTTTTGGGGATTGTGAGCCCCATCGAAAACAACAATTTTGTTCGTGATTTTTTTGATATCAAATCTTCCTGGAAAATGGGCGGTTTGAAAAACCGCCCCTACTTTTTTTTTATCAATCTCAAACCCGTCTCTTTCACTTAAATAATTAACCGCTGCCAACGCCAAACTAGCATTTTCCTTTTGATAATCACCGATTAAACCAAATTTTGATGTACAGACGGGGCATGCCCCGTCTCTACCACGAACAAACATAACATTCGCCATCTTTTTTTCCGCCACATCTCTGATAATCTTCTCCGTTTTTAGATCTTGATTGATCGAAATTACCTGACTGTTTTTATTAATGATCATGGCCTTTTGATAAGCAATTTTCTCAATCGTTTTTCCCAAAATTGCTATGTGATCCAAACCAATCTTCGTCAAAACTGAAAGTTTATCCTGCCGCAAAACAACATTAGTTCCGTCATATTTTCCGCCTAATCCGGTTTCCATAACCGCATAGTCGATTTTTTTCTCCGAAAAAATTAAAAACGCCATCCCAACCAATATTTCAAAATATGACAATTGTCCGTAAAACGTCTTCCCAACCAAATTAATTACGGGAATAATTTTATTTAAATAAAAAACAAATTCTTTTTTGGAAATAATTTGATTATTAATTTGAAATCTTTCCGTTACATCGGTCAAATGAGGTGATTGATGAAGGCCAACTTTAAACCCCTGAGAGATTAATAAAGAACTGATTAAATAACAAGTCGAGCCTTTTCCCGAAGTGCCGGCTACATGAATTATTTTTAATTTTTCCTGCGGGTTACCAAGAAGATGAAGAAAATATTTCGCTCTATTTAATCCAAGTTCGCCAGGAAAAGTTTGCGTTGAAGTTTTGGGAATATGAAGTGCGAGAAATGCCTCTGCCTGTTTAAATGTTTTTATCATTATTATTTATTTATTATTTAGCGAGTTTTGAGAGTTTGCGAGTTTTTTAACTCGCTAAACTCGTTAAATAGTTAATAATAAAATAAGGAATATTATATTTGTTTTTCCCTCTTCTTCGTTGTTACCCTTCCCCCCTGCCATTGTCCTTTATACTGCGTTCCACCACCACAAACTTCAAAAAACTGGGCATGGGCAAATCGGCAACCAAGTTCCATTATGACTGGAATCGGCCCTTCATTTTTTACGGCAAATGTAACCTTTCCATGGTAGCCAGGTGCAACATTTCCCGTCCGCAAAAATAAACCTGATCGAAATAATGTTGTTCGAGGTTTAAAATTAACTGTTAGATCAAGCGGAATATTAAATGTTTCAATTGAAGATAGTAAATAAAATCGACCAGGTTTAATAGTGATCGAAGTTATTTTTTTCTCATTATATTTAGCGACTGTCTTAATATTTGGGGTTTCGCGATGAGTTATTCCAAGATAGGCTTTTCCCCCATCAAGTTTATGGACTTCACCTAATCGGATATCAAATCCCGCTCCTTCCGGGGTTGTCAGTTCGCGACTAGCCAACCCTTCAACTAGACGTTTTGTTTTAACTAACTGCAATAATTTTTTTGGACCTAAAATCATATGGTGCTATTATATAATAAATTTTATCTTCATGATAAAATTAGCGTATGAAAAAAGTTTTTGTCTACGACCCAACTACCTCAGATAAACAAAGCGCTGTTCGCGGCATCGGCCGGTATTTACAGATTTTGAAGGAAAGTTTTCCCGAATGGATTTTTACTTCCTCCCTAACCCCTAGTCCCTATTCCCTAGTCCCTATTTTCATCAATCCCTTCTTTAACTTCCTCCAGCCACCGTTAACTTTAAGACGTCTCGCCCAAAAACAAATCGCCGTCATCCACGACTTAATCCCCCTTAAATATCCTTCTCATTTTCCCGCTGGAATTAAAGGCTCTATATATATACTATTAAACAAACTTGCTCTAAAAAATTATGATTTAATAATTACCGACTCTGAGGCTTCAAAGAAAGACATTGCAAAAATTTTAGGAATTAAAGAAAATAAAATTAAAGTTATATATCCATGTTTGCCGAAAAGTTTTGCAATTTCCAGTGACAAAAAGGTAACTATTCCCTACTCTCTAATCCCTAATCCCTTCTGTCTTTACGTTGGTGACGCCACCTGGAATAAAAACCTTGTCAATTTGGCCCGCGCCATCAAAATCGCTAATGTCAATTGCGTGTTTGTGGGAAAAGTGTTTAAAGAGCGTCGCGAGCGACTGGATTTAGAGCATCCTTGGCAATCAGAATTAAAAGAATTTTATGAGTTGACAAAGGATGATAAGCGCTTCATTTTCGCCGGTTTTGTCCCTGATTCCGAGCTGATCAAATTTTATCAACAAGCTTTGGTTAACATCCTACCTTCGCGTGATGAAGGATTTGGGTTTTCTTACCTGGAAGCCGCCCAATTCTCCTGCCCCTCGGTCTTGTCTGATATTCCTGTCTTACGGGAAATTTCCGCCGAAAGCGCATTGTTTGCCGAGCCAAATAATCCCCAAGATATTGCTGATAAAATTAAAAAAATTTATACTGATGAAAATTTAAGAAATAAAATAGGGGCTGACGCAAAAAAAAGATCGGAATTTTTTTCTGCGAAAAAGTTTAAAAGAGAATTCCTGTCTGTATTATAAAAGCGAAAATATCAAATTTTTTTCGGTTTGTTGTTTTCCGATAAAAAATTTCGGTATTGAGCTTTTATATTTTAAACAACCTTCTCGCATTCTCCGTCGTTGTCTCAATTAATCGATTAATTGATACATCCTTTAATTTCGCCGCAAATTCCGCGATTAACGGAATATTCTTCGGCTCATTATTTTGCCTCGCCGAAGTCTCGCCCTTTGCGAGACGAAGGCGGGGGGTTAGAAATGGCGAATCTGTCTCCAACACCAACATCTCTAGAGGAACTGTTTTAATAAAATCTTGTTTCTCTTTATAATACGTTATATCTCCATCAACGCCAATAAACATTCTGTGTTTTTTTGCAAATTCTAGAAGTTCCGGGTCGGGTTCACAACAATGAAATACAGCTGAGTGGGTAGTTAGTAGCTGGTAGTTAGTAGTTAAAATATCTAAAACCTCCTTTTTTGCTTCGCGGTTATGAATAATCAAAGCCTTTTTATATTTATAAGCCAATTTAACTTGTTCCAAAAAAAATTTCTTTTGTAAATCAACAAATTCTTCTTCGATCTTATAATCCGGGTATTTTGTTTTTTGATAAATATGACGATCGATTCCGACTTCTCCAATAGCAACAACTTTTTTGTTTTTCAATAGATTTTTTATCTTATCAAGGTCGGAGGCAAAAGAAAATTTTTTAATATTTAAATTATGTAAAGATTTTTGTTTTTGAATTTTGGAAAGCGAAGATATCAAATTTTTTTCGGTTTGTTGTTTTCCGATAAAAAATTTCGGTATCGAGCTTTCTGAGTAAATCTCAAACACATGATGCGGATGAATCCCAACCGCCGCATAGATTCCCTCATATTTTTCAGCTATCTTGATCGCTTTTTTTGATGTTTCAAAATCTGTTCCTGGAATTACGATTTGATTAACTCCGACTTTTTTAGCCTCACTTATAACCCTCTCAACCCGCCCGTTAAAAGCTTCAAAATTTAAATGACAATGAGTGTCAAATAACATAAATTATTTATTAATTTATTTAACGAGTTATTTATTTAGCGGGTTAAAAAACAAACTCGCAAACTCGCTAAACTCGTAATAAAAAATAATTAACATTATAAATGAATTGTGTTATATTTATATTATGACTCTCTTCATCGGTGCTGATCATCGAGGGATTGAACTTAAAAATGCCATTATTGAATATCTTCATGAAAAAAATATTCGAATTGAAGATCTTGGGCCTTATGAACTTGACCCATTAGATGATGCTATAGATTATTCCCAAAAAGTCTCTCAAGCCGTTTTACAAAACCCTGATAATCATCTTGGTATTGTTGTCTGCGGTTCTGGCTGCGCCGTTTCTATGGCTGCTAATCGCATCCGCGGGATTCGGGCCGGCGTCGCCATGAACGAAGACCAAGCCCACCATATTCGAGAAAATGATCTTTGCAATGTTTTAGCACTGGCCGCCGACTATACTCCTTTAGAATTAGCCTGTAAATTAATTGATGCTTTTCTTGCTTCTGCCCCAAAAACCGAAGATAAATATCTAAGAAGAATTGAAAAACTTGATAAATAAAATAGTAAGCGTAAACTAAATATATGAGAAATAACTCTGGCCAAATTCTACTCATCACCGTTATGCTTCTTGCAACTGTCATGACGATTGTTTTATCTGTCTCCTTTAAATCAGCAACGGATACTCAAATAACAAAGCTCGAAGAAGAATCACAAAAAGCTTTGGTGGCGGCTGAGTCAGCTATTGAAGTAGCTTTGAAAAATAACAACACCGCCACTTTAGGAAGTGGTTCATTAACATCTATTACTGGTTTTGAAGGTTCCGCGACGATTGACACAACTACGTCAACAAAATTCACCACTCCAAGCATTCCAAAAGACGGCAGTTATACTTTTTATCTGGGTGATTATAATGTAACAGCAAAAACTATTGGCGCTTCAGCAAATCAAACGATTACTTTGTGTTTTCAATCAGGAACGCCTAATCCCGCTATTGAGGTTACTTTGGTAAAATCAAGTAGTGTAAAAAAATATGTGGTTGACCCATCGGGTCGAATTACTAATGCTTCCACTGGTCTTCCTCTTTCGGCAAATTGTTCAAGCGGTTATAGTTATTCCGCTAATATTCCCGGAGGTAATATTGGCGCCGATGGACAGTTTCTTTTGGTTAGGGTTTTTTATACATCAACTAAATTATTTTTTTCCGCAAGCTCCAATTTTCCTATTCAAGGAAGAACAATTTCTTCCCAAGCCACCTCTTCAACTTCAACTGGAGTTTCAAAAAAAGTAGTTCTTTTCCAATCTTATCCACAGATACCGGGAGATTTTTTTACCACAAGCTTTTAAATCCGACTAATACTACCAATCCGACCAACAAGCCAATAAATGTTTCAATAAACAAATAATTTAATTATTAAATCATTTGTTTTTATATTTTTATTATTCATTGGTAGTATTTGTTTATTTGTAGTATTGGTAGTATTATTTTAATTTATGGTTCTTAAAGTCTTCACTGACGGTGGATCTAAAGGTAACCCAGGCCCCTCTTCAATTGGTGGAGTTGGATATTTACAAGGTAAAAAAGTTTTTAATTTTAAAAAATCAATCGGCATCGCAACCAACAATGACGCGGAGTATAGAGCCTTAATTCAAGCTTTAGAACTTGTCAAACTACCCCCTAAACCCTATTCCCTAATCCCTAATAAAATTGAATTTTATTCCGACTCAAGGCTGATGGTAAATCAAGTAAAAGGGCTTTTTAAAGTAAAAAATGGAAGGATTAAAGAATATATGCTGATAATAAGGGGACTGGAACAAGAGATAAATCTACCAATAACTTACCATTATGTTCCAAGGGAAGAAAATATCGAAGCGGATTTACTAGTTAATTCTGTTTAATCCGACCAATCCAGACCAATACTACTAATCCGACCAATAAATTTATCAATAAACTAATGATTTAATTATTAAATCATTTGTTTTTATATTTTTATTATTCATTGGTAGTATTTGTTTATTTGTAGTATTGGTAGTATTATTATCACAGTCTAACCTGATATTTCTTCTCTATATTCTTCTCCACTACTCCATTAATTTCTAAAATTGAAATTGTGTTTAAAATTTCTGAAATAGTTTTGTCCAGTTCAATCGCTAAATCATCAATCGTTTGGGGATTTTTTTGCAAAATATCAAAGATTAATTTTTCATTTTCGTTTAAATTTTTCCTGATATCCTCCTTTTTTCTTGGCGTTATTTTCATATCAAATTCTTGATAAATATCTTCGACTGTCGTTACCAGTTTGGCTCCTTGTTTGATAAGTAAATTTGGTGCGGAGGACATATATGAGTTAATGGGAGATGGTACGGCAAAGACGTCTTTTCCCTGAATTCCGGCATATTTAGCGGTTATCAAAGCTCCCGAAAATTCCCCACCTTCAGCAATTAAAACACCTTTCGACAAACCAGAAATAATTCTGTTTCTGGAAATAAACAAACCTTTTAAAACCGTTTGATCGGGCGGAAATTCACTGATGACCGCTCCACCGGATTTGATAATGTTATGATAAAGTTGATAATTAATGGCCGGATAGATAACGTTGACCCCGCACCCTAAGACGGCAATTGTCTTTCCGCCGGCGTCAAGTGTCGATTGATGAGCAACCGTATCAATTCCCATGGCCATGCCCGAGACAATAATAAACCCCGCTTCAGATAATTCATAGGCGAATTTTCTGGCCACCTGTATACCATAACTGGTTGGTTTTCTTGTTCCTACTATTGCAAAATAAAGCGAAGATAAAAAATTTTGACTCCGAGTTTTATGTTGGGTAAATATATTATTATCTCCTTTTACATAAATGCAAATCGGCGAGTCGGAAATATTTTTTAAGCTTTCCGGATAATCTTCATCATCAACTACCAAAACCGTAATTCCATCTTTCTTCAATTTCTCTAACTCCTTAATCGGGTCAAATTTTTGCCTAAACTCAATAAATTTTTCCGTTAATCTCTGTCCGATCATTGGTATTAATTCTTTTGCCGAGGCTGTGTACGCTCCCCGTACACCCTTAGGATGGACTTTTAACACCTGAAAAGTCATCGGGCCAATACCTAAGCAATAAGAAAAACCGAGATAATATAATAATTCATTGTTTGATTGTTTCATTTATTTATTTTGCGAGTTTAGCGAGTTTGCGAGCTTGTTTTTTAACCCGCTAAATAAATAACTCGTTAAATAAAATAATAAATAATATATGTTAGTTTGTCAGTCGTTTATAACCTACAAAAGTAGTTGTTTGGAGCCTCATTGAGCTAATATTTTCTCCAATGATACTATGCCCTTAAAAAACATTTCTTCGTCAATATTCTCGTTAGGTGCATGGATATTACAATCAGATAAGGTAAATCCCGTTAGAATAAGCGGTTTATTAAATAGTTTTGATAACGTTGCCACGGCTCCAATTGATCCGCCTGATCTGCTAAATAATGTTTTTTTTCCAAAAACTTCAGTAAAAATTTGATCCGTCTTTTTAGTATATTTATTATTAATATCTGTACAGAATGGATCTAATTTCCCCAAAGTTTTTAAATTATATTTAACCCCTTTTGGTAAATTATTTTTGATAAAATTTGAAACTAACTTTTCAATTTCATCTGGTGTTTGATTTTCTATGAGCCTAAAAGAGAATTTAGCTGAGGCAACCGCTGGAATAATTGTTTTGACGCCCTGGCCGGTATATCCACCCGTGATTCCATTAATATCAAAAGACGGATGAATTTTGGTTGAAAACCAAAAATTATCTTTGCTTTTAAATTTAACTTTGTCATAAAAATGAGGAATTAAAATCTTTCTTGTTTTACTGTCTTTTATTTTAGAAAAAAGTTCCGAAAGAATTTGAATTGGATTATCAACTTCATTTCCATAAACCCCAGAATGAAGGTCTTGTTTGCTTACTCTAATTTCAATATCAAAACCAATCAAACCTCTTATTCCATAGAATATTTCCGGTTGATCACTCGTCTCCATGCCCATATCCAACACATAAAAAACGTCAATTTTTTCTAAGTCTTTTTTTACTTGATTAATCAGGTATTTAAAATTCCCACTGCCGATTTCTTCCTCTCCTTCAAAAATCAAAATAATATTATTCTTTAATTTCTTTGTATCGATTAATCGATTAATTGCAATCAATGTTTGAATAATATGGCCTTTATCATCGGCAACGCCCCGGCCAAATAATTTACCATTTTTCTTGGTTAATTCAAACGGCTGACTGTCCCACTTATTCACCGGGTCTTCCGGTTGCACATCATAATGCGCATATACTCCAATTGTTTTTCTATCTTGTGGACGTATGTCTTTAAGATAATATTTTGCAACGATTAACGGTGGGCAATCGTCTTTTTGATAAGTTTTGACTTCAAACCCTAAAGATTTTATTTCTTTTTTCAAAAACTCAACCGCTTTTATTATTTCACTATACCTTGATTTATCAGTGGAAACAGATTGGATGGAGACGAAGTCTGATAAAAGTTTGAAAATTGATTTGTTATTTATCATTAATAATTTATAATTTATATCATGCTAACTGTTCCTTCAATCTTGGAAAAGAATGCTCCTTCTTTATTTTATCAAATAAACAAGCTCTCCACCTACTTTAAACGTTTTCAAATTGATATTGCCGACGAAATTTTTGTTCCAAACAGAACGGTTCAGATCGATGAAATTAAAAAATCCATTCAACAATTGAACAATGAAACAATGAAACAATGTTCCTTCGACTTTCACTTAATGGTAAAAGATTATAAAACAGAAATTAAAAAGTTGGAAGAATTAAAAAAATTAATTAAAATAAATTTAATCCTAATTCACTATTCTGTTTTCCCTAAACCCTACCCCCTAAACCCTAAACCCTATTCTATTCCTATAGGTCTAACACTTAACCCCGAAGATCAAGTAAGTGATTTAACTATCCACTATCCACTAAACATTATTCCCTGTATCCAGATTATGTCCGTTACCCCTGGACTTCAAGGAAACCCTTTTCTATCTAAAATGCTCAATAAAATAGAACAGTTAAGAGAGCTAGGCTATAGGAAGAAAATTTTTCTCGATGGGGCCGTCAACGAAAAAACTATTCCAATAATTATGTCAAAAAAATTCCAACCGGATTTTATCTGTCCGGGCAGTTACTTGACGAAAACAAAAGACCTAAAAGCAAATGTTAGCTATTTGAATAAATTGACCTAATTAATCTAATTGATCTAATTTCTAAAAAACAACCAAATCACAATTACCAAATTGGGTTTTGATCATTGGACATTTTTTAGGTTAATTAGAAATTAGTAATTAGAAATTTTGTTTATGTATAAGTTTGTAATAATTAGACATGGCCTGACCGAGTGGTCTAATCGTTTTACCGGTTGGACCGATATTGATCTGGCACCGAGTGGAATTGAAGAAACAAAAAAATACGGTTTAAGGTTAAAAGAGCTGGGATATTCTTTTGATCTTGGTTTTACTTCTGTTTTAAAAAGAGGGATAAAAACTTTAGAAATAGTTCTCAAAGTTTTAGGTCAAGAAAAAATTCCTGTAATCCGCGACTGGCACCTAAACGAGCGAAACTATGGAGATTTACAAGGACAAAACAAGTCTGAAGCAATATCCAAGTACGGTGAAGAGCAGGTAAAGGTTTGGCGCCGAAGTTATGATGTAGCGCCGCCAAACGGTGAATCCCTAAAAGACACATATAATCGCTCCGTTCCATATTTTCAAAAAATGATTGAGCCGGAAATAAAAAAGGGCAAAAAAATAATTCTTTCTGGTCATCATAATTCACTTCGGGCGATTATTAAATATTTAGATAATATTTCCAACGAAGATATTACCAATTTAAATGTTCCATACTGTATTCCTTTAGTTTATGAACTTGATGAAAATTTAAAACCAATCAGACACTATTATTTGGCACCTGACGATGAAGTACAGCGAGTAATTGAAGGGATTAAAAATCAAACTTTACCCCTATGTTAAGCGGAAAGATTTACCGCAATTCGTCAATAGATTTCCTTATCAAGAAATCCTTAGAAAGAAAAGAGACAATCAAATCTAAGTCCGGGGCTCTTGTAACCTACACCGGAAAATACACAGGACGATCTCCTAATGACAGATTTATTGTTGACACACCTAAAATTCACGATAAAATAAATTGGGGCAAATTAAATGCCCCGATCTCAAAAGAAAACTACAATAAGCTTTACAAAAAAATAACCGGATTTTTTGATTCCGAAAAAGAACTTTTTGTCATTGATGCCCAGGTTGGAGCTGATAAAAAAAATTCAATAAATCTTAGGGTTTATTGTCAATATGCCTATCAAGCTATTTTTGCGACGCATTTGTTTAGGCGATTGCCGATTGTACGGATCGCTGAGCGACCCCTACCACCAGACCTGACAGTCTATTGTGCCCCTTCTGTCACTGCTAATCCAAAAACTGACGGAACAAATTCTGAAGCTTTTGTCGTTTTAAACTTTGAAGAAAAAAGTATTATTATTGGTGCCACAAAATATGCCGGTGAAATAAAAAAAGCCGTCTTTACTTTTATGAACTATCTTCTTCCACAAAAAGGCGTTTTTCCAATGCACTGCAGTGCCAACATTGATGTCCAAGGCAAGACAACCGCTTTATTTTTTGGATTATCCGGAACCGGTAAAACTACCCTATCTGCCGATCCAAAACGTCGATTGATCGGCGACGATGAACATGGTTGGAGCAAAAATGGTATCTTTAACTTTGAAGGCGGTTGTTATGCCAAATGTATTAATATCAAAAAAAAGAGTGAACCACAGATTTGGTCGGCCATTCATCGGAAAGGCGCATTGCTCGAAAATGTTGTCTTGAAAAAAGATGGCGATTTCGATTTTGATTCAGATAAATTTACCGAAAACACCCGAGCCGTCTATCCTTTAGAATTTATTAGTAACTCTGTCCCAAATGGTATGGGTAAACAACCAAAATATGTTATTTTTTTAACAGCTGATGCCCAAGGCGTTCTTCCTCCGGTTGCCCATCTCTCCTTAAATCAAGCCGCTTACCATTTTTTGTCCGGATATACTTCTAAATTAGCTGGGACTGAACGCGGTATAAAAGAACCAAAACCAACCTTTTCCGCCTATTTTGGTGGGCCATTCATGCCTTTAAAACCGATGGTTTATCTAAATTTACTAAAAAAATATTTGAAAAAATACGAGACAAAAACTTTTTTAGTAAATACCGGCTGGATCGGTGGTGCTTATGGAGTAGGAAAACGAATTTCAATTAATGATACTCGTAACATCATTACCTCAATTCTAACAGGTAGACTTGATGAAGTTGTTTGCCGTCCGGACGAAATATTTAATCTTTATGTTCCAATTAAAGTTCCGGGAGTTGACAAAAAAATCTTCGATCCCTCTTTATCTTGGAAAAATAAAAGCTTATATTATAATAGTGCTAAAAAATTAGCTAAACTATTTACTGAGAATATAAAAAAATTTCCTGATGTTTTACAATCAATTATAAATTCCGGACCAAGAACTAGGGATTAGACATACCCTAATCCCTAATTGTCTAGTCCCTAGTCCCTATGAAATTATCCAAACGTGCTCAGAACCTCAATCCCTCTCTCACCTTATCAATTACTGCCAAAGCCAAGGAGATGAAGAAACAAGGTTTGGATGTTGTTTCCTTCAGTGCCGGTGAACCGGACTTTGATACGATGTTTCATATCAAGGAAGCGGCAAAAAAGGCGATTGATGAAGGATTTACCAAATACACTGCCTCTTCAGGAATTATTGAATTAAAAGAAGCTATCTGCGCCAAATTCCGACGTGATAACTGGCTTGACTATGAACCAAAAAATATTATTGTTTCAACCGGTGGAAAGCAGGCTTTGTTTAATATGATTATGGTGACCGTTGATCCGGGTGATGAAGTGATTATTCCAGTCCCGTATTGGGTCAGCTACGAAGAAATGGTAAAAATAGCCGATGGTAAATGTGTCTTTTTGAAGACTAATAACTTTAAAATTAACCCGCAAGATTTAGAAAAAGCCATTACCCCAAAGACGAAAATGCTTATTTTTAATTCTCCATCAAATCCGACCGGAGTTGTCTATGATGAAAAAGAATTAAAACAAATCGCCGCAATTTGCCTGAAACATAATATCTATATTTTGAGCGATGAAATTTATGAAAAATTAATCTACGGAAAAAAACATGTTAGTATTGCTTCGGTCAATGAAAAAATTAAAAAATTAACTATTGTTGTCAATGGTGTTTCAAAATCTTATGCGATGACCGGGTGGAGGATAGGATACGCGGCGGCTGAGGAAGAGATAGTCAAAGCCTCAACCCGACTTCAAGACCACACGACTTCAAATCCCACTTCTATTTCACAAAAGGCGGCTTTAGCTGCTATCAACGGTCCGGAAGATCATGTAGCCAAGATGATCTATGAATACAAAAAACGCCGCGATTTTATGGTTGATCGTTTAAATAGAATTGATGGTATGATAGCCAATCGTCCGGATGGGGCTTTTTATGTTTTTGCCAATGTTTCAAAATTTTATAGTCCGGAAGTAAAAGGTTCGGTAGCCTTTAGTCAAAAACTGCTTGAAGACGCTTATGTTGCCGTCGTACCAGGTCTTGCTTTTGGCGACGACCGCTATGTCCGATTAAGTTTTGCAACAGGAATGGAACATATTAAAAGAGGACTTGATCGAATGGAGAAGTTTTGTGAGAAGGTGAGGAAGTGAAGAATTTAACATCTTGTAAATTACTATGGGTTGATGTATAATTCGCCCTAATGAAGACCGAACTACGTCAATCACCAAGGGAAGTTAGAGTGAATACAAATTATTTTTATACTTTTTATAATAATTTTTTAGAAAGACTTAGAGAGTATTTTCCTGAAGTATCACGTTGGGAAAGTTCGGAACATTTTTTTCCTGACAGTACGCCTAACTTGCAAATAACTCCTAGGTCAGGAACGATAAATGATATTAAGGATTTATCCTTGCCTTTCGATACTGCCTTTGTTCCCTTTTGGTATTTGCCTTCGGATTCTCAAAGCGGTCAAGAAATAGAAAAAGTTGGAAGCGCAATATCTCATGTTGAACCAGGGAGACCAATTCCGTTGGCAAATAAAAGAATCGGTATTTGCCCCTATGCCATGTTAAGAAAAGATAAAGATTCTGTTGATACTGAAAATGATGTAAGATATATTGGTGAGGCAATTTATACAGAAATTTTTGCCAACAAAATAGCCCCATATTTTACAGATTTACTTTTACTTAATCCTCATAGTTATGAGTCTGTTCGGGAATTAAAGGTACCATATTTAAGTTTAACTGCCATACCATTATTTGTAGATTGGTTCAAAAATAAATATAAAACTACGGAGGAAAGAAAAAAAGTAAAAATCGCCGCTTTGGATGAAGGTAGTCTTCAAGGAGTTTTGAAGTTTGTCGAATTGGCAGGTCTAGATCCTTTAACTCAAGTGGTTGTACTCAATAAAAAAAGAAGTGGTGAAAAATTAGTAAATGGTGGGAATCTAATTTATGGCGATCCCAAAGATTCGGATATAATTGTTTTAGATGATGTTATTGACACAGGAATTTCTATAAATGAGACTTTTAAATCCTTGAAGAAGAGTGGTGCAAATGATATAACTATAATGGCTACTCATGGTGTTTTATCATTTCCGTGTCGTGATATATTAAAAAATGCTCTTGATAAAGGTATCATAAACAATATAGTTCTATCGAATTCACTTCCTCAGGCACAATATGGACTTGGAGAACTAGGTAAATATATCGATATTATAGATGTTTCACCTTTACTTGCCGGTATGGCTAGGTTTGTTAGTGCTTACTCCATAAATGAGATTAAGGAGAGTTTAAATGATACAGATAATTCATTATCAAAATTATCACCTTTTATTATGGAGCCAAGAGATAAAAATGAAGTTTGGAAGGAATTTATTGAAAAAACAAAATAATTACTTAAATCTAAATAAACATAATAGGTCCTTGAAGTTAAAAGTGCCGTCGTTGTTGAAGTCAAAGGGGAGTAGGGGTTTAAATTTTATTTTATTATTATCTTTTTTGAAAACAACAAATTCTTGTCTTGGTAGGTGATAGGGTTTCAGTAAAACAACCCTGTAGAGCTCATCTAAAGCAATATTTTTGATATCTTTTAACTGTCCGAGGTTTTTATTAACAGTAAGAGATTTTTTCTTAAATACAAGTTGATCGTCTACGTCAAAGATCTGAATTTCGTAAGTGTCTCCCCTACCCCAGGTTTCAAATTCTAATGAGGGAAGTGGTAAAATTTTTATACTCCAATCATCACTGATTAAAATATTTTTATTATTTTTTTGTAAAATAAATTTAATTTTTTTATTTTTTAAACTTTCATCAGTTTTTAAAGTAAAATAAACTTCTTTTTCCTCAAACGGAGCAATATTCTTTACTGATTCTATCTGATTGGATCCGATTCCATCTGATTTTATCTGATAACCAAAATCTTTATCCCACACCGCTTGCCCTAAATTCTCTAATTTTACTTTAAAATGATAAGTTGATTGAACGACCAAATCCGTTGGTAGTTTAAAATTTATCCAACCTTTTTCTATCTGTTCTGGCTCTCCCTTTATCTTTGACATGAATTTGACGGTATAATATTGTTGATAAAAATCCTGGGAATTATATTGCTTCCAGGAAAACTCCAAAAATGGTTCACCTTGATAATCAAAGACAAACGGGGTGACGGCGACGACCCGACTGTCTGGACCCCAAATTTCACCAAAAGTAATCTGAAAATTCTCAGCAACAATGTTCTCGTTGCCACGTTTCCAACCAGTCTCGGTAATAAAAACTGGTAACTCCTTTGTCACTCCCAGCTCCTTTAGAAGCCCCAGCTCCCATTCATATGTCCTGACTGTTCCTCGTCCGCTCGCATACGGACTTCCTGAAAATCCAGGGTTTGGATAGGAGTGCGATGCCCAACCGTCGATGTTCTGTAGGGTCTGACCCTGTGCTAGGGTCTGACCCTGTGCTAGGGTCAGACCCTGTATAAACACCTCCTCATCCTCCATCCCCGGCATCCACGACGGGGCTGATGCGTCCATTCCGGCCAACATCACAAAAAAATCTTTGTTTTTTTCCTTTAATTTTTTTGCAAATTCTTGACTGATTTCAGCATAACTTTTTGCATCCACTTCCCCACCCCACTCGCTTCCATGATTTGGTTCATTAAATAAAATAATGTAGCGATTTTTTATTACCCAATTTAAAGAATCAAGAAAATCAACCCAACTTTGGGCATCTTTTTTTTCCGGCCGCCGCCAGTTTTCCCCTTCTGCCGATGTGGCCAGTCTAATTATTGGAATCAAATGAAGTTTGCGTAGTTGATTAAAAATTCCCTGCCATTTTTCTTTGTTCCTATCTTTTTCTTCAATAATTAAAGTCACATATCCCCAATCGCCACTATTGGAATTAACCAACTCTTTCACTTGAGAAAACTGGTCAATATTTGGTTGAGCTAAAGAAATTCCGAATTTGTTATTAGGAATAGCGGCGAAGATATTTGAGAGAGGAAAGAAAAAAAATATAAATAAAATTAATGTAATTTTTTTCATTGTTCGATTGTTACATTGTTCAATTGTTACTTAACCATGAAACAATGAAGCAATGAAATAATAGTTTTTATTATTTTGTTATCTCAACTCTAACTCCCGCTTTCTTAAGTAGCTCCACCCCTGCCAGATCATGATGTTCTACCCTACAAACAACTCGTATAATTCCCGCGTTGGCAATAATTTTTGCGCAGCTTGAACATGGGTTGGCAGTTGTATAAAGAGTTGCGCCGCGAGTTGAAGAACCGTGCAGGGCTGCCTGAATAATGGCATTTTGCTCAGCGTGGATACAAACGCAGCTTTCCTCATATTCATAACCCTTAATCTCACCTTTATCTCGCCTTTGACAACGGAGGCAGCCCCCTTCACTGCAGTTTTTTATTTTATGAGGTGTCCCGTTATAACCGGTTGAAATAATTCTAAAATCGCGGACGATCAGGCTTCCCACCTGACGCCTGGTGCAGTCGGCTCTTTTTTTTACTACGTCCACCATTAACATAAAATATTCGTCCCAATCCGGCCTTTTAATTTTCATTTTCATATGTTCCTATTATAATACTACAAATACTACAAATGCCATAAATACTACCAATAAATAAAAAAATGATAAAATAATCTAATGAATAAGTACAGAGGAACTGAAAAAGATATTCATACAAGAATTTATAAATTCGTCATTAATTGTTTCCGTGATGTTGTTAAAAAAATTCCAAAAACAACAGAAAATATTCCTATTATTGGTCAAATATCTTCATCCTTAACTTCAATTGGTGCAAATGATCAAGAAGCTGATGCGACGACTTCAAAAAAAGATTTTATTGCCAAATATTCCATTGTAAAAAAGGAGACAAAGGAAACGAAATATTGGTTATCTTTTATTAGAGATACATTATTAGTCGAGGAAAAAATAGTCGAACCTTATATCCAAGAATGCCAAGAAATTTTAATGATTGTTTCTAAGATTATTCAAAACACCAGATTTTGATTTAATTTGCCTCTCTATTTGTCTATTCGATTATTTATTTATAGTATTTGTTTATTTGTAGTATTGGTAGTATTAGTCAAATTTTACTGCGTCTCTCTCCACTGATAGTTAGCCGTACTTAAATATGGGAGTAAGTTAATATATTTTGTCTGATCGAATTTAATAAATATAGCCGGCTTATTGAGGTCTGACCAGCGACGATTATTGATAAGCGAAGTCTGGGCGATTAAATTACCAATTATTTTTAATCCTTGAGTGGCATTTGTGCCGGTTGAGACAGTGTCCCCAATAAATATACCACTCGCCTGTTGGACAACGGAGGAAAAGTTAATTGTTGGGGCCAAAATAGCAACAGATTTAGAAGGAATAAAGTTGACTACATTAATATCAACAACACCTGATGAAATTATCACCACGTTATACGAATTAAATTGTGATGGGATAGAGTCAATTCTAAGGGTTGGGTTGGCTAGTTGATAATAATAGATGCCGTCGGCATCAATCTCACTTAAATCATTTATTTTTTTATATTCTTTGCGGGACTTGACATAGGAAAGAAAGTTTGTTGGAGTCATTGTATAGACAGTTGAAGAGGGAGTATAGGTAGCTTTGTATTCGGGTTGTCCTGTCTTGGCTGACGGATTTAGAGCCGTGATGTTGACTAAAGGAGCGCCGACCACTCCGGCAACGTCTCGAATAAAATAGTCATTAGCCGGTGTATCATCAGCGTCATAGGCAACCGGAAGGACGGGAATCCTGTTGTTTAGATTATTACCTGAGATAAAAGAACTGTCTTTGATCTTGATCCATGGTAAGGGGGCAGTTGTTGGAGTTGGAGTTGGGGTTGGAGTTGGGGTTGGAGTGGAAGTAGGAGTTGGAGTTGGGGTTGCAACGATAAAATTAACGGTCCGTCCTCCGGTTGACCAACTATTCTCCGCCCAGACATAACAGTAGCCGCCAATATTATTACAGGTATTTTCAGCAAAACCGGCAACGGATGGGGTGACGCCGACGACGATAAATGCTCTGTTTAATTGATCAGCCAATGCAATCCTCCCCCCTAAACGGTTATTAACACTGTTAAATTTGGAGAAAGTAAAATCATTATCATTGGCAGAACAATAAGCCGCTCCTTTTTTAGTACAAACTGATCCTGAACAGTCAACCCCGCAGATTTGCTTTGAATTAACAGCTGTACCGGTAGGGTTTTTAACAACGACTCTTATCCAGGGGGTGGGAGTTGGGGTAGCTATTGGCACACAGGCATAATCAGTCCATTGATAATTATGATGATTACACACTTCATTGCCCTCTTCATCTTCATGTGTATTATCACAACACCCCGTTATCTTTCGTGCATTTCCTTCAACGATATCCGTATCTTTATAGTCTGATGTACAAAAAGTTCGAGTCACTTGAGAATAATTAGGTGTATAATTTGGCGCACAGTTTTCACCTCCCATTGGGTTAGGCGGAGCCCACTTATTATGTACGGCAAAGTCATTAGCAAAGTAGGTGTTGGTATTATCAACGGTCAGGTTGTAGACGTATGATTCTTCCTCAACTCTTGTTTTTTGGGTTATCTCCTTTGCCGTCAACTGACCGTTCTCCAGGACATATACAGTATCGCCTATTTTAAGGTCTTCAACGATCTTGAATTGATTGGAGCCAATATAGAAGGGATGGTTGTATGTCACCTTAACCATATATTCCCCTGCCTCAAGTGTGTAGTGGTACGGTTTGGGATACTTAAAAATCCTGACGACTTTGGAGTAAGCGATTTTCTCATCTTTAAAAGAGAGGACTTCATCCCCAACCCTAATATCCTCTATCTTTCTCTCTCCTGTTGTAGTCTTAACAAGGGTTCCGGGGAGGAAGGAGGAGGCGGAACTATTACAAGAACAGTCGCAATCGCTGGATTGACCATAAGTGCAGGCATCAACCCCATTGCCATAAATAACTCCAATACACTGACAATATGTACCGGCTGAACAGTAAAGTTGTGAACATAAATCATTCTCAGCATGCGAATTTTTAATAAAAACTAAGAAAAATAAAGATAATATAAAAAAATAAAGAAATAATCTAAAAAATCTATGAATTTTCACTAAATAATTATAGCAGTAAGAATTAAGAAAAGTAAATACTTACTTTAAGAAGTTAATTAATCACAATAATAACTATATGATCCATCAATATTTTGTATTCTAGTATAACCTTCTATCTCTCCAGTTCTTTCTAAACCTTGACTCATTTTAACCCAACTATTCATGTCTCCCGTTTGAACCTCTGACGGATAAGTAATAGACATACTATTAATGTAACCTAATTCGCCTTTTTTAGGCATATGGTTAGTCCCTACTACTCCTCGTTGAGTTGCCTGTTGAAAAGTAAATGGACCTTTACTCCCATCAATAGCTATGCATGCCGTCGCAATGACAGCAGCTGGGGTTGCTCTTACTTCGGAATCTGTATGATTAAAATTATTTATCACATTCTGTAGTATAAGTGTCATAGTAACAACGGGCACAGCAATCAAATTAAGTACACTTATAACGTTACCTGACTCATATTTTCGTATTTGAAATCGATCTATTTTAAAATTCCCTTTTTTTTTGACGACTTCTAGATGAGCCATATTTAACCCTATAATAACATACTATATTTTTTTTGTCAAATTTAAATGCAATTTACTTATTATTAAATTCTACTTTAGAATAGTTATCTTAAAGTTTGGCAAATTATTTTCTTTTATATCATTTGGGGTAAAGCTTATTTTGATATTTTGTCCGATTTCTAGATCCTTATAAGAAATAGATTTTCCAGTAAGATCCATTATTGTTATTCTATCAATGTCTTCTTTACTAAAAGCAAAATTAAATATTTGCATCTTTTTATTTTCTTCAAGTTCCTTTTCAATACTTAAACGTAGTACTGGCTTATAGCCTCCAGGGAGAGTCTCTGTTTCATCTACCTTAATTTTAATTATCTTCCCCTGAAATTCTTGTTTTGTGGGAGATGGGGTGAGGGAAATGGGAGTGGGAGATTTGGTTGGGATTAGAGGGGCGGGGGTTGGGGTGAGGGTTGGGGCAATGGTGGTGGTGATCTTTTTGTTTGGAACGATGTAGAAGAAGTAGGTGAGCTCGGCGATCAGGACGAGGAAAAGGATCGCGAATGTAATCCTTAAAATTGAATTAATAATATTCGAATTGTCTGAAACAGGTTCCATATCTTAAGATTACGCTGATTAAGATAGATTTTCAAGGGCTAAACAAAGACAGTCTTATTTAAGACTGTCTTTATAAAGAGTGTCCCTAAATTTAAGATTTAAGCATTAGTAAATATTCTTCTCGGGAAATTTTGGCAGTTCGAAGATTATTTTTGATAATAAAAACAGGAATAGTTTTATACATCGGTATGACAACCGGTCTTATAAATCCTTGTTTTTCGTAAATCAAGTGATCACCTTTTTGCCTAACAAAACTCCATCCTAATTTTTGAAAAACAAAACACAATTTTTTATAGTGAACTGGAGTGATTTTCACTTTATAGATAAAAAGGGAAAGGTTGAATAATAATTTTAGGAAATGAAAAAAGAGATTTTTTTACTGATATTCCTGATTCTTGTAAGAACTCCTCAAGATTACCTTTTCTTTTTACTTCTTCGATGGTAATTTCAAGAGCCTGTCTTACATTTTTTACCGCAATTTCTTCAGTCTTGCCACAAGAAGAAACATCAAACTCGGGAATATAGGCAATATAAGGGGCTTCTTTCGCCTCTTTTTCGTAAAGAATTTTGATTGTGACAGGATAATTATATGATTTCATATTAACGTCTAATTATAACATAAATTCAAAATCAATGGCTTTACTTAAACTCTATCATAAATCAAAACCATGGTTGGGGCAATGTTGGTGACGATTTTTTTATTTGGAACGATGTAGAAGAAGTAGGTGAGCTCGGCGATCAGGACGAGGGAGAGGATCGCGAATGTAATCCTTAAAATTGAATTAATAATATTCGAATTGTCTGAAACAGGTTCCATACCTCAAGACTACGCTGATTAAGATAGATTTTCAAGGGAAAAAAACACACATTGCTATATTGACATATTGTCATATGGATAATTTTGTTTGGGTAAAGTTTATAAGGTGATTGATCTCTTTTGGTAGTTTTCTAAGTTCATTTATAGTATAGTCAAAGTCCTTTTGAGTTATTAACTGTCTGATTGATGCTTTTTTAATCCAATGGGCAGATTCGTATGCTGAGGCTCGTGCGTTGTAATAAAATTTTATTTTATCCTTTTTATGATACCTGCCAAACCCTTCAGCAATATTTGCAGCAATAGAATCAGTTGCATCTGTCAATTGAGCCCCTAAAGTTCGCTTCTCGAACCATTTCCACTCAACAACCAATTTCCAAATATAATCTGATAAATTAGAAGAAATAATATATGAATTCAAATCCTCCAATTTCAAGTATTGCTTTCCAAGCATATAACAATATAACCATATAACAAATTGCTTGTCAGTCGCTTATAACCTACAAAAATACGGAAACGGGGTGTAGAGACAGTAAAAAAATGACGATAGATACTTTATTGATTTCTCAATTTAATTCTTGTTTGATAAAAAAGCGAGGCAATTTCTTCAGGACGGGTTTGGCTGCAGGCAACATCATTGCAATATTTGATATTAAAACTTATA
>Ga0209211_10000995_pt1 | contig 55771 bp, 57 predicted proteins | sample RifGroA2_FD_183992 | JGI IMG/M metagenome (GOLD analysis project Ga0209211, IMG submission 183992) | Groundwater microbial communities from Rifle, Colorado, USA - Groundwater A2 (SPAdes) (version 2) | ecosystem: Environmental > Aquatic > Deep subsurface > Groundwater | place: Rifle, Colorado... | reverse complement strand
GATTAATGCCCAGGCACAGACCTGGCTATATATTATATAGAAGAGATGAGTCGGAATATCCGGCTCATGGTTTTTAGTTAACCTTTTGGAGGAAAAAATGAAAAAAACAATTCTATTAGCTATGCTCTTGGTCGCGTTCGTGGCCATGCCGGCAATGGCTAGTGTACAAAACGTCAAGATCAGCGGAAGCATTGATTCCACATGGCTTGTCCGCGACAATTTTGATCTTGGCCTTTCGAATGCATTAGGGGCAGGAAGTGATGAAAGGCAAAATGTATTCATCACCCAAACCATGCTTGAGGTGAATGCGGATCTCACGGATAATGTCTCCACCACGATCCACCTCATCAATGAGCGCACATGGACCCAGAAGGACGCTACCGATGGTGGGATTGATCTCCATCTGGCCTATGTCACGTTAAGGGAAATGCTGTATTCTCCGTTGACGGTTGTGGTTGGCCGCCAAGCGTTCCACTATGGCAACAGCTTCGTCGTGGATGCTGGTGGTACCAATAACTCGGCGCCGACAGATTCCGGTATCGCTTCCATTGCCGGTGATCTGACCAAACAAACGGCGCAGGATGCTTTCCGGTTCATCTTTGATTATGAGCCTTTGAGCATCGAGTTACTAGTTTCCAAGATTAATGATGGAGTCAGCACATTGGCAGAGGATCATGATGACATTGATCTTTATGGCATCAATGCTGGTTATGAGGTCGGTGACAGCATGAATACGCAGGTTGAAGCGTATTTCTTTGCCAAGATCGATAAGAGTGGGAGTGGTAATCCCTCTGATACTGCTACCAAATCAGACACGGTTTACGTGCCTGGTTTGCGGGCCAGCACCAACCCGATCGAAGGGTTGAACGTGCAGGCTGAATTAGCTTGGCAGAGAGGTAATAGAGTCGCTATAACAACCACGGTTGGTGACAACGAACAACGCGACGCCATGGGCGCCCAGGTCATCGCGAGCTACCAGGTTCCGGTGCTGGAAGAGTACAAACCCATCCTGGCGTATGTGTACACCTACGTCTCCGGCGACAGCAATTCGGGGGATCGTGCTTACTCGAGTGAGAGTTCCAGAAATAAATACACCGCCTGGGATCCGATGTTTGAAAACCAGGCCGGCGGAACCATCTACAATACGCTGTTTAACTTAAGCAACGCCCATATCCATGCGGTGTCCGCTCAAGTGAACCCGATTGAAGATGTGACCACCAAGGTGACCTGGACCAACCTTCGGTTAGATAAGGGGTTAAGCGGAGACGGGACCAATACGACGCTTCTCCTTGTCCAGCCTGATGGTACGCCAACAACAGCCATGGGTGTTGTTGTTGATGAGAAAGAGATCGGTAACGAAATCGATGCCACACTCACCTATGATTACACCGAAGACGTTCAGTTCGGTGCCAATTTTGGGTGGTTTTTACCGGGTGACCTGTTTACCGCGGCCAATGATTCGGTCGCTTCACAGGCGGTCATCCATGGTAACGTGAACTTCTAATTTTTTAGAAGTTTAGTTGTCAGTAAAAGGGGACAGGTTCTAGAACCTGTCCCCTTTTTTTATTGCGTTAACAATTATTTGGTTGTATACTTTAACCAGATAGAAATGTTGATAAAGGAGAGGATGGATGAGGGTTGTTTATTTTGTCACGGAGTCAGGACGTAGGCCCGCTGAAGAATTTGTAAAAAGTTTGAATGTTCATTCGCGGAAGAAATTTTTCTCTGTCATTGAACTGTTGGAGGAATTCGGGAAAGGGTTATCTTTTCCGCATGCAAAATATATTGATGATGAGATATTTGAATTGAGGTTTGAAAGCGTTGAAGGATCTGTCAGGGTTTTGTATTTCTTTTTTGACCAAAATAAAGCTGTCTTGACCAATGGTTTTGTAAAAAAGTCCAACAAAACACCGGGGCGCGAAAAAGAAACAGCTGTTAACAGGCGCCAAATTTATTTTCAGACACATTCTTAAGGGAGGTTTTTGATGAAAGAATATAGTGTTAGAGATCATTTAAAAGAAGAATTAAAGGATCCTTATTTTAAGGAACTTTATGAGCTGGACCAGCAGAAGTTAGTTGTTGTTAAAAAGATTATTGCCTATCGGATTGAACATAATTTGACACAGGGACAGCTGGCTAAACGCATTGGGGTTACACAGCAGCATATTTCTAAAATAGAAAATGGGGAGTTCAGTAGTGTCGTTACGTTAGAAAAGGTTTTACTCGGGATTGGCTATAGAGTAAAAATTGAGGTCATCCCATTAAATGTGAAGGCTAAAAATCGTATATTAAAGGCTTTGAGCCGCCAGCATTAAGCCACGGAATGGCCACGAAGCAAAACAAAAAGTTCATGGGGCCCCACCCCGCTAAAGCGGGGTGGTACCCGGGTTACCCCGACTCGCCCTTAGAAATCGCATCAGCGATTTCAAGGGTAAAGTCCCGGAAATTTCAAGGAAATTTCTCGGGATAAAGTGCGAGAGATATTTTTTCAAGCCTTCCCTCGCAAGCCAAAATGACACTCCCCGCCCCCGGTTGCCAGTCATAATCGTCAGCCCTCATACTAACAAAAGGATTACCGCGCCGGCTTGTAAGAAAATACTTTAATTAGTATTTTTATTTTTTTTTTAATCTGTTATGATAAATTTAATTATAACAATATATTAAGAACACATAGTTTTATGCTATAAGGATTACATTCAAGAATGACACGCGACGAAATTTACGACCATTTAGCGCAAGTGTACCTCGGCAAACGCAAGGAAGCCGAGCCGCCCAGGAAGAAGCATTTTCACGCCTGGCTTCTGATCAACGCGTTGATCACGCTGATGATCTTCTCCAGCGTCTTCTACGGCCTGACCGCGTTTTTGACGCGGCAGTCGTCGCTGCGCGGCAACGTCCTTTTCGCCCTGCACAACGGGCTGGTGCGCCTGGACTACAATTTCGACGAAGATTTTTCTCCGGTCAAAACGCTGGCCCTCTCCGCGCCCGCCATCGATGCCAGCCGTTACAAAAGTCTGGAGTTCTCCATCCGGGCCAGGGAGCAGGGGAACCCGGCGGTCGTGAAAGTCGTGGTGGAGAACCATAAACATGAAACGGCCTCCTATTATATCCAGGGGATCGACTATTCCTGGCAGGATTTTCGTATACCGCTGCGCGAATTCAAACAGATAACCGACTGGACAAGCCTCAAGAACATTTCGTTTGTCCTGGAATCGTGGAACGTGGAAAAAAAAGAAGGGATCATTCTCATCGACAACATCTGTTTCTCGGGTGAGAAAGGGGTTTAGAAAACATGAGGACCATCGCTATCGCGAATCAAAAAGGGGGCTGCGGCAAGACGACGACAGCCATCAACCTGGCCGCCGCGCTGGGGAAAAACGGGCGCAGGGTCCTGTTGATCGACCTGGACCCGCAAGCCCACGCGTCGCTGGGGCTTAATGTGGAGAGCCAGGACAGCATTTATAACGTGATCTCCCGGCTGACGCCGCGCAAGTTACGGCTCGAGAGCATCGTCAAGCGCGTCGAAAACAGTTTCGACATTGTCCCTTCCAATATTCTCGTCGGCACGCTTGAACAGGAGCTGGCCGACGAGATCGGCCGTGAATTGAAATTGTCCGAGGTGATCGCGCCGGTCAAAGAGAATTATGACTATATTTTGATCGATTGCGCGCCGAGCCTCGGCATCTTGACGGTCAACGCCCTGCGCGCCAGCGATGAGCTCCTTATCCCGGTTGAGACCAGCCGTTTTTCGATCCAGGGGGTGGAGCACTTGCTGGATATCGTCACGCTCGTGCGCGACCGGTTGAACCACGTGATCCAGTGCCGGGTCCTCATCACGATGTTTGATTCGCGCCTGCGGCATTCCTTCGCGATGCTGGAAACGTTCCGGCGGAAATTCAGCGAGTTGCTTTTCGACACGATCGTCCACACCAACGTCAAACTCAAGGAATCCGCCGTGATGGGCCAAACGGTCGCCGTCTATGACAAATATAGCCGCGGGTCCAAGGATTATTTCACGCTTGCCAAAGAGATCATCTGCGCGGAGAAAAAAGAGGTTCCCGCGGCTGGAAAACAGGCGCCGGCCGCCGCTCCAGTCCAGGAGCCGGCTCCCGCACGGGTCTTCCCGGAGAACATGGTTCCCGTTTCTCCGGAAAAAATGGTTCCCATTTTTTCGGAAAAAATGGGAACGATCATCAAGCAGGAAGTCAAAGATGTCCGGCAGTTATTCCCGGTGCGTTTTAGTTATGACGCCGCCGGCGCCAAATCCGTCTTTGTGACGGGGAGTTTTAACGATTGGTCTTTGGACGACCATTGCCGGCTCACGCAGGTCAACGGGAAATGGGAATCCGTCATCGCGCTCAAACCCGGCGTTTATAAATATCAATTTATCGTTGACGGCGTCTGGAAAGAAGACCCCCATAACCCGAACAAGGAAAGAAACTCTTTCGGGGACGTCAATTCCCTGATCGAGGTCACGGTTGATGGCCAGGAAAAATCCGCAGTTTAACCCTTCGGAAGACCCTCATGTCCTCGAGGGGAAAAGCTTCGCTGTTTTATCATATCTTTCCATCCTGTGCATCATCCCGTTGATCCTCAAGAAAGATAACGCGTTTGTCCTCGCGCACAGCAAGCAGGGTCTTGTTATTTTTATCGGACAGGTGGCGGTCATGATCGTGTCGATCCTTTTAGGGACGTGGCTGCTTCGCTTGGGGATGTTCGTCTTGGGGGCGTTCGCTTTCATCGGCATCCTTGCCGTCCTCCAGGGGCGGTTGGTCCGTTTCCCCGTCATTTCTCCGATCGCTGATAAAATCATCATGTGATCTCAACCGGGATTTCTTCCGTGGCCGTTCTGAAAAAATTCCTTTCTTCTCTTAAGAGATTATTCGGCCAAGGGCTTCCGGCGGGGAGAAATAGAAAGAAACGGCAAAAAACAAAACGAAGGGCCGGAAAGAAACTGCTTTCCCGCCGCCGCGTCTTCCGCAAGCCCCAGGGGAAACCGCGTCCGGCGCGTCCTTCCGGAAAACCAATTAAAAAGAAGCAAAAGGTTTCTTCCGCGAAAAAGTCACTCCGTCCCGCGCCTGTTCCCGCTGTCCCTGTCAAATTACCTTCCGGAAAACCCCGGCCGCCCGGTCAGCTTATCGGCGAAGTAACCCATTTTTTCTCAAAAATTCAGGTAACTGTCGTGAAAATGGGGAAGGGGCGTCTTGCTGTGGGGGATAAAATCCGTATCCAGGGGAAATCAACGGATTTTACGCAGACCGTGCGCTCCATGCAAATCGAAAGCGTTGATGTCCGCTCCGCCCGCGCTGGAGAGTTGATCGGCTTGAAAGTCGAGCGCGAGGCCCGAGTGGGGGACAAACTGTACAAGCTGGTTTGACATCCCGCGGGAAGTATTGTATTATTGCAGTATAAGACCATGAATCAGCCCCAGCCCAAATTTACGCAACCTCTGAAGGTCCTAGTGGTTGAGGATAACGCGATTGACCGCAGAATCCTCGAGACCATGCTTCATGAATCCTCCCATCCTGTTTCTCTTCTGAAAAGTGCCGAAACTTTGGCCGGGGCCCTCCAGCTTCTCGCGCAGCATCCCTTTGACGTGGTGATCCTGGACTTGAATCTTCCGGATAGCGAAGGGAAGAACACCCTGATGTCCCTTAGCAGCAAGTATCCCCAGGTCACGATTGTCATCAATACAGGGGCGTATGAGGACGAACTGGGACTGCATACGCTCAGCTATGGGGCGCAGGATTTTCTCGTTAAGGGAAAGTATACGGCCTATATGCTGCATAAAGCTTTGTATTACGCGCTGGAACGCAAGCGTCTGGAACGCGAACTGACCGCGGCCTATCAACGGCTCCAGGAAACGCAAGCGCATCTTCTGCAGATGGAGAAGATGAAGGTCGTCGGGGCTTTGGCCAGCGGGATAGCCCATGAGATCAAAAATCCTTTGGCTTCGATTTCCTACGGGGCCGCTTATCTGCATGAGCAGGTCCATTCCAGTGACGCCAAAATCCAAAGTGTCCTGGCAAATATCAAGGAAGCCGTGCGCAAGGCCAACGGGATCGTCACCGATCTGTTGAATTTCGCCGGGGAGACTTCTTTGCGTAAAGGGCCGGAGAATTTGAATGAAGTTATCGAGAAGAGTCTGTCGCTGATCCATCACGAGCTGGAGAAAAAACATATCCAGGTGGTCAAGAAAATCGACCAGGGGATCCCGCACGTCCATATCGACCGCAACCGCATTGAACAGGTCCTCATCAATTTGATGCTCAACGCGATCCAGGCCTCGCCGCAGGGAGGGACGCTGGAATTAAAGACCTATTGCCAGGGAATTACAGAGGGCTTCTGCGCCAGGTATAGCCTGGACAAGGCGAGGTTTGGGGCCGGGACAACGGCGATCATTTGTGACGTGGAGGACAACGGGACCGGGATCTTGCCTGAACATCTCCAAAAGGTTTTTGAACCATTTTTCACGACAAGACACGCCAGCGGCGGCGTTGGGTTGGGGTTATCCGTCACCAAAAACATCATGGACAACCATAACGGGATCGTGGCCATTGAGAACATAACCGATCACAGCGGTGTCCGCGCGCGGCTGGTCTTTCAGCCCTGCCCATAACTTCTCTTCCGGCATATCCGGCCTTCCGGAAACCTTCCGAAAAAACATTTAATTTTGCGATGTTTTTATGTACAATAAGTGAACTTCGGTTCGGTCCATAAAAGAGGAAAGTATGTCCAACCAATTGTTGCTGAAGAAATTACCCAAGTTCCATGGTCGCAAGGGCCCGTTGCTTTTGATCATCCTCGATGGCGTGGGGATCGGCAAACAAGATGCCAGCGACGGGGTCTTTATGGCCAGGACACCGTGTCTGGACCGCTTGATGAAAAGTCCTCTCTATACCACCCTCAAGGCTCATGGCAAGGCGGTAGGGATGCCTTCGGATGGGGATATGGGGAACAGTGAAGTCGGGCATAATACTTTAGGCGCGGGCCGTGTTTTTGAGCAGGGGGCGGCACTGGTTTCCAAGGCCATTGAAAATGGGAATATTTTCCGGACGCCGTTATGGAAAGACCTGGTGGCGCGCGTGAAGCCGGCCGGCCGGCCTGACGGCTTACCGTCAGGCACTTTTCATCTGATCGGGTTATTATCCGACGGAAATGTCCACGCGCATACGGAGCACCTCTACGCCTTGCTGCGGCAATGCGCCAAAGACGGCGTCAAGCGGGCGCGGATCCACGCCTTGACGGACGGCCGTGATGTCCATGAAAAATCCGCCCTGCAATACATCGAAAAGACCGAACAAGTTTTAAGTGAACTTAAAAAACAATACGGCGTGGATTACCGTATCGCCTCCGGCGGCGGGCGCATGATCACGACCATGGACCGGTATAATGCCGATTGGACCATCGTCAAACGCGGTTGGGACGCGCATGTGCTGGGCGAGGCGCGCATGTTCGCCTCGGCGGCTGAGGCCGTTACGACCTATTACCGGGAAGATCCCAAAATCACGGACCAGTATCTGGATTCTTTTGTCATCGCGCAGAACGGCAAACCCGTCGGCACTATTGAAGACGGCGACGCGGTCGTCCTTTTTAATTTTCGCGGCGACCGGGCCATCGAACTTTCCCTGGCCTTCGAACAGAAAGAGGGTTTCGACAAGTTCGACCGCCGGCGCGTGCCGGATGTCCTGTTCGCCGGTATGATGGAGTACGACGGTGATCTGCATATCCCAAAACGTTATTTGGTCGAACCGCCGCAGATCGAGCGCGCGGTGAGCGAGTATATGTGCGCCAACGGCGTCACCGCGTTCGCTATTTCCGAAACCCAGAAATACGGCCACGTGACCTATTTCTGGAACGGGAACAAGTCCGGATACGTTGACAAAGAATTGGAAACCTATTGTGAAATCCCTTCCGATAAAATCCGGTTCGACAAGACGCCCCGGATGAAGGCCTGTGAAATTACGGAGAAGACGGCAGAGCTTTTGCGCGGCGGCCGCTACCGTTTCGGCCGGATCAATTTTCCCAACGGCGATATGGTCGGCCATACCGGCGTGGAAGAAGCCATCATCGCCTCCGTGGAAGCGGTGGATGAATGCACCGATAAGCTCATTAAAGTGGTCAATGAGCTCGGCGGGATCACGGTGGTCATCGCGGACCATGGGAATGCCGACGAGATGTTCACTCTCAAAGACGGCAAGAAAATTGTCAGCACGGCGCATTCCCTGAACCCCGTCCCGTGCGCCATCGTGGATGCCGGATACAAAGGGGAATACCGGATGGCCGACCTTTCGGCCCGCGGCCTGCCTGCCGCCCGCCTGCCGGCGGGGCAGGGACAGGCAGGCCTGTCGAATATCGCGGCGACACTTTTAAATCTGCTGGGGTTCGAGAAGCCGCACGACTACGACCCGTCACTGATCGAGTTTGTTTAATGGGGAGATAAGTTTTCAATGTTTCTGACATCGCTGTGGTTTGTCCTCGGGGGACTTTTTCTTTTTGGATGTTCCTGCGTTTTCTTCGACCACTCCGTTTTGACCCGGCACGGGACGATCTACCGGGGCAAGACCTCTAGAAAAATCGTGGCCCTGACGTTTGATGACGGCCCCGCGCCTGTCTGGACTCCCCAAATCCTCGACGAGCTTAAAAAAGCGGATGTCAAGGCCGCGTTTTTTATGGTCGGCCATCATGTCCAGAAATATCCGGACATCGCGCGCCGCGTCGCCCGGGAGGGGCATACAATCGGCAATCACGGCTACGCCCACAGCGTCATCTTGTATTACACGCCCGCGGAGATCGAGGAAGAGATCAAATATACGGAACATGTCATCCGCGAGGTCACCGGAAAAACAACGACGATGTTCCGTCCGCCCAAGGCATGGCTGCGCGATTCGACCAAGGACAAGATCAGATCGATGGGATACGAGGTCGTCTTGTGGTCGCTTAATTCCAAGGACTGGGTTGGATTCCCCCACCGGTGGATCGTCCGTTATCTCGCGGCGCGCGTGCGCGGCGGCGATATCCTTCTTTTTCACGATAGCGGGAATATCTTCGCGCGGGAGGGGGGCGACCGCAGCCAGACCGTCCGGGCGGTGGCGCTGCTGATCAAGATTTTACGGGAAAAGGGATTTTCTTTCGTCACTCTTGAGGAGATGATGCATGCGGCCTGATCGTTTCGAAACGTTAAGCCACAAAAAGCTTGTCGGTATACTCATGGCCGCGGCCTATGCGCTGTTGATGATGGGCAACGGTTTTGTCAGCCTGACCCATCCGGACGAGGTTTTCTATGTCCAAAGCGCCAAGGAGATGGTTGCGCATCACAGCTGGCTGACGCCGATGATCTTCGACGCGCCGCAGTTCGAGAAGCCGATCTTTTTCTTCTGGCTGCTGGCGCTCAACATCAAGCTTTTTGGTATCACGCCTTTTGTGGCACGGTTCTGGCCCGCCTTTTTTGCCATCCTTGGCGTGGCCGTGACCTATTGGGCGGCCTGGATGCTTTTTGAGCGCAAGCGCCTCGCGTTTCTCTCCGGATTAGTCCTGGCGAGCAGTTTTATTTATCTGGCCCTGGCCAGGGCCGTTTTAACCGACATGGTTTTTTCGGTTCTGGTGACCATGACGATCGCCTTGTTTTACGCGGGGTATAAATATCGCGCGTCGGCGGATCAGTGGATCGTCCTCGCCGCAGCCGTTTCGGGGGTCGCGGTATTGACCAAAGGCGTCCTGGGCATCATTTTTCCGGCCGCGGCCATTTTGATTTTTTTGCTGTACAAAAGGGACCTGGCCTTTTTGAAGAGGCGGGGGATATGGACGGGGCTATGTGTTTTCCTGCTCATCGCCCTGCCGTGGCATGTTGTGATGTATCAATGGTACGGCCAGGAATTTATCCGGGAGTACGTCCATAACGTGCATATCCGCCGGGTCCTGGAAGCGGAGCACGCGCGCCTGGACAACTGGTATTTCTATTTGGGACTTATGTTCGGGGGAATCTTGCCGTGGAGTTTCTTCTGGCCTCCGGCGGCCCGTCTGGTGTGGCGGCAGTTTAGGGAAAGGCTCCCCGGCCGCGACAAATTATTTTTTCTTTTGGCCTGGATTATCGGCGTTTATATTTTTGTCCAGCCGGCGCATTCCAAACTGGCCAGTTATGTTTTTCCGGCTTTCCCCGCCGTCGCCATCCTTATCGCGTATTATCTGGACCACGCCTTGCGCCACGCGGTGGAAAGCGGCCGCGCGAAGGCGCTGACTTTATGCGGGCACATGATCGCCGCTTTTCTGGCGGCGGCCGCCGCGGGCGCCGTCGTCGCCGCGAACATATTCAAGGACTTTGTCGTCCACCCCGCGCCGGTGTATGTCTTCACGGCCCTGCTGGCCGTCACCGCGGTTTGTATTTTTGTGTTTAACCGCAAACGCGAATATTCCAAAATGCTTCTCGCGCACGCGGGAGTCACGGTGACATTACTGGCCGTGTTGTTGCTGGCAAGGCCGTCCGCCGAACCATGGGTTTCCTGCAAGGACATCACGGATATTTTCAAGACCATTGACCATTCGAGCTCAACGGTCTTGACCAGTAAATTTTACGTGCGTGGCATCCGTTTTTATACTGACCGCAAGATGGCCGTTATCGACATCAACGGCGAAGGGTTTTTTAGCCCGCATCCGGTCCCCTTTCTGAACACCGACCAGAAGGTGCTTGATTTCCTCAAAACACAGCCCGTCACCTACGCGATCGTCAAGGAAGGGAACATCCGCGATCTCAAGCGGATCGTGCAAGGCCAGCCATACCGGCTGGAAGAATTGCGGGGCGTGGGGGGCAAACACATCGTGCGCATTGAGAAGCTGTAGGCAAATCGAAAATATCCGTTGCGGCCGTTAAAGATCATTAAGGGCAAGGAATGGGCGGCGGTGTTATACAAAAATACAAAAGGAAATAATCATGCTGGAAACAAGAAAAGAAAATGAGCTGAAGCGCCGGATGCATCAGTTGGGTGTTTACGAGAAGGATTTCAAGGAGGCCTTCGTGCGATCTTCCGGGCCAGGCGGGCAGAATGTCAACAAGACTTCGACGTGCGTTGTCTTGCGCCATATCCCGACCGGCATCCAGGTCAAGTGCCAGGAAGAACGTTCCCAGCGGCTCAACCGTCATTTGGCGCGCCGGCTTATTTTGGACAAGATCGAACAGCAAAGGAAGACCGAGCGGTTGAGAGCCATCCAGCAAAGGGAAAAACAGCGGCGGCAGAGGCGCAAGCGCACCACGGCGCTCAAAGAGGAGATCCTCGAACAGAAACATCATCGTTCCGCCAGAAAAGTGTCCCGCCGAAAGATTGGTATCATGGACCTGGACCGTTATGAATAATCGACATGTCCTGGCGGCCATAGCCGGAGTGGCCGCCGTTGTCATCCTCGCGTACAGCCCTTCCCTGAGCAATCAATTTGTTAACTGGGATGACGACGCGCACTTGTTGGAGAATCCGTTCGTCCAGTCCTTCAGCCTCCGGGAGATTTTTACGACAACCGTTAACAGGATTTATATCCCGCTGACATCATTGTCCTTCGCCACGGAATACCATTTCTTTAAGGTGAATCCGTTTATTTATCATTTGGACAACCTGCTGTTGCATCTGGCGGTGACCGTGATGGCGCTTTTGTTTGGCCTGCGGTGCGGATTGTCTGTGCCGGCCGCCGGATTGGCGGCCCTGATTTTCGGTCTGCATCCCGCGCACGTCGAATCGGTGGCCTGGGTTACGGAACGCAAAGACGTCTTGTACGCTTTTTTTTACATGCTGGCAATCTTGTGTTATCTGGACCATCTCCGCGCGCTGAAGGAGTCGTCCGCGTATCGCAGGGGATGGGCGTTTGGGCTCACGCTTATATTCGGATTCTTGAGTATCCTGGCGAAACCTTCCGCGTTGAGCTTGCCATGGATATTGTTCCTCCTCGACTGGTTTTTCCGGCGCAAATTGACGGTACGCTCTTGCGTGGAGAAAGCATATTGCGGCCTTGCGGTTTTTCCGGTCGCCTGGGGCACTTACGCGCTCCTGATGCACACCCAGGTCGTTAAATTCCCCGAATCCGTCCTCATCGGGATATGGTGCTTTGTGTTTTATATTCAAAAAATGTTTTATCCCGATTACTCTGTCTTGGTTTATCATCTGCCGGCGCCGGTCGCCCTGACCAACCCCGCTTACGCCGTTTCAGTTCTTGTATTCGTCGTCTTGCTGGCAAGCTTGTGGTGTTTCAGGAGGAACCGGTTATTTGTTTTTGCCAATTTATTTTATATCCTTTCGATTTTTTTTCTGCTGCGCGCGGACCATAATGTGGGGCTTAATGTTGTCGGCGACCGTTTTCTTTACCTCCCCATGCTGGGCTGGTGCATGTTTCTGGGAGATTTTTGTGTAAACCTTTGGACACGTTACCGAAATTCTTTCACCGTTAGAACGGCGTTTCTATTGGCAGGCACCGCGGTATTGAGTTTCTTGTTTTTTCAGACGGCCCGGCAATGCCGCGTGTGGTATAATGGGGCTTCCCTTTGGGAACATCAGTTGCGCTACCAGGGTCAGGCCGCGACAGCGCTCATTTACAACAAGATTGCCCAGGCGTATATGCAGGAACCGGACTTTGCGGATAATCCCGCCAGGGTTGAGTCGGCCGAGGATTACCTGCGCAAGGCCATCGCCATAAAGCCGGATTACGCCCAGGCGTATTTCCATTTGGGTCAATTGGCGCTGCGTAAGGAAGATTTTGTTCCCGCCCGGATTTATTTCAAGAAAACGATAGAACTTGACGGCAAACACTTTGACGCGTATTTTCAATTGGGGCGGCTATATGACCGGGGAGGTCAATACGATCTGGCCATTGAAGTTTTTCGCAAGGCCATTGAGGCCGAACCGGACCACGAAGGTATGTATCGTCAAATATTGAATTTTTATGAACAAACCGCCGCTTTGGATCCGCAGGTTTATGGTCAGGAATGGAAGAGCTTAAGCGGGCAATATAATCGTCGTTTTAGAATGTCTAAATGAAAAAGAAGCGGAATAAAAGATTCGCGGGGATGGTGGATATCAGCGCCAAGGCGGTGACCAGGCGGGTCGCGCGGGCTTCGGCGCGCCTTGCGATGGGCGCAAAAGCCTTCCGCGTTTTGATGACCCGGGGATCTCCGAAAGGGGACGTCTTTGAAACCGCGCGGATCGCGGGTGTCATGGCGGCCAAGTCGACACCGGCCATCATCCCGATGTGTCATCCCTTGGAATTAAGCCAGGTAAGAATCGCGTTTGACCCTCGGGAAAAGGATGCCGTGATTGTCATAACCTCGGAAGTGGTCTGCCGGGGACGCACAGGCGTCGAGATGGAGGCGTTGACGGCCGTGTGCGCGGCGGCCCTGACGATCTATGACATGATGAAATGGGCCGATCACGCGATGGTGATCACCGAAATTCAATTGCTGCATAAAAGCGGCGGCAAAAGCGGCACATTTAACCGGAGCGGGTAATGCCGATCATGACCGAACAATCCACGCCGTACAAGAATTTTATCGCCTCCATTGATGGTTTCGAGAAAAATTACGCGACGGACATCGGCCCGGGACATTATTTCGGCTTTCCGATAGCCCCGGTCTTGAAGGTCGAAAGCGATCTGCTTGACGCGCGCGTCAAAAGTATCGGCTATTTTTCCATGGAGTTCGGCATCGCCCCGAGCATTTATAATACGTTTCAGCTCAATCGTCCCATCCCCGAGGAAAATCAGTTCTTCACGCACGAAGTTTTTTCCAATTACTGGCTGTGCGATTATTTGTTCAAGATCCAGATCGACAAGATGCTCGATATCCCTATTTACGGCGGCGGGCTGGGCGTCCTGGCCGGCGATACCATGAAAAGCGCGGCCGATCTCGGATTTTCGGTCGCGGGTGTCGGCATTTTGTGGAACAAAGGATACTTCAAACAGAAATTCTGGTACAAGCACGGGCAGATCCCCGAGGCGCTGACCTGGGACCCTTACAACTATCCCGGCCTGGTCCCGCTTAAAAACATTGTGACCATCGACACGAAAGAAGGGCCGCTCCATCTGCGTTTGTGGAAATATTATGTGTACAGCCATGACAAGGCCAGGGCCTGTCCGATCATTTTGCTGGATTCCAACTGCGAACAAAACGCGCCGGATTTGCGCAAATTGACCGACCAGCTTTACCGCAGCGATGATGTCTGGTGGAAGATTTTTCAGCGCGCGATCCTGGGGGTCGGCGGCATGAAGGCGTTGGCCGACCAGGGATACACGGTGGATTGCTATCACCTCAATGAAGGCCACGCGGCTTTGGCGATCGTTGAGAAATACGTGAACCTGCCGGATAAATCCCAAATGGCGCGCTGGCGCGAGCATTTTATTTATACCTGCCATACGCCGGTGGCCGCGGGGCATGACCGGTTCCGGATCGAAGACGTGGGCCGCATACTGCCTGACCAATATACGCAGGCTTGCGAATTGTTTGGCAAGGAGTCGCCCTCATCGTCCCAGATCAATCTGACGTTTATGTGCCTGAACAATTGCCAGCAGGTCAATGCCGTTGCGCAGAAGCACGGCGAGATCACCCGTCTGCAGTTCCCGGATTTCGCGCCCAAGATCCAGGCCATCACTAACGGGGTCCATATCCACACGTGGCTGTCGGAGAGTTTCGCGGGGCTTTTCGATCGGTATGAATCCACCTTCGGGGACTGGCGAAACCATCCCGAAAATCTGGCGAAAGCCGTTGAGCTGCGCGCCGATGAACAATTCCGCCGGGATATCTTCACCGCTCACCAGGCTAACAAAAAGAATCTGGCCGGTGTTTTGGAACGCTGGAAATTAAAGGATAACGTGTTCACCATCGGCTGGGCGCGCCGGATCGCGGGATACAAACGCCCGGCGCTGATTTTTCACAACGCCGGGGAAATTCTCAAATTGGCGGATGAGGTCGGCCCGGTACAAATCATCCTCTCCGGCAAGGCGCATCCCAACGATGACATCGGCGCGGCGCATATCGATGAGATCCTGGACCACATCGACCAGCTCAACAGCCACCGCAACGTAATCAGGGTCATGATCCTGGAGAATTATGACACCTATTTCGGCAAGCTCCTGACGAACTCGGTGGATGTGTGGCTCAATAATCCGCTGCCGCCTTTTGAGGCCTCGGGGACCAGCGGCATGAAGGCGATCCTCAACGGCGTCCTGCAGGTCACAACGCTGGATGGCTGGGTGGTGGAAGCCGCCGGCAATGACATCGGCTGGATATTTGGTTATCAGCATACCGGCCCCGAGATCGGCGACGAAAAACACTTACGGCTCGATGAAGACTCCTCCGCGCTTTATCGCGTTTTGCGGGAAGTGGCCGGTTTGTATTATGAGACTTATCAAAACGGGGAGATCAATATTCAAAGTCCGTGGATCGACAAGATGATCAGCTGTATCAAGGAGAGCGCGTTCTTCAATACTCAACGCATGGTTGGCGAATATAATAGCAAAATGTGGCAGCGGCCAAGAAGTTAGAGAGGGATCATGAAACAGTATTTGGGTCTGGTCAAATATATTCTGGATCACGGAGAGCGTAAAGAGGACCGGACCGGAACGGGGACCGTTTCCGTTTTTGGATATCAGGCAAAGTATGATCTGCGGGAAGGCTTCCCGATCCTGACGACCAAAAAAGTTCTATTCGAGGCTGTCGCGCGGGAATTACTGTGGTTCTTGAAAGGCTCCACCAATATCAACGACGGGCTTAAAGAATATACGCCTATCTGGAACGCCTGGGCGGACGCGCAAGGCGAGTTAGGGCCTGTTTATGGATACCAATGGCGCAGGTGGGAGAAATTCACCCGGGATGAACGCGCGCAAACTTACCGCAAAGAACACATCGACCAAATCCAGAATGCCATCAATCTGATCAAAACGAATCCGGATTCCAGACGCATCATCGTCAGCGCCTGGAACGTGGCGGATATCGGGAGGATGGCCTTGCCGCCGTGCCACGCGTTTTTTCAGTTCTACGTGTCCCGCGGGCGGCTGGATTGTCAGCTTTATCAGCGTTCCGCCGATGTGGCGCTCGGGGTTCCCTTTAATATCGCCGGTTACGCCCTTTTGCTGGCGATGATGGCGCGGGAATGTAATCTCGTGCCGGGTATTTTCGTCCACACATTGGGCGACGCGCATATTTACTTGAACCACGTGGAGGGCTTAAAAGAACAGCTCCAAAGAGTTCCCAAGCCGTTGCCGCGAATCAAGATCGCTCAAAAACCATTCTTCCAGGTCGCCTTTGAAGACATTGAGTTGACCGGTTATCAGCACGATGCCTTCATCAAATTTCCGATCGCCGTATGACACCATTCAGCATTGTCGTTGCCATGGACCAGAACCGGGGGATCGGACGGGAAGGCAAGCTTCCCTGGCGTTTGAAGCGCGATCTGCAATATTTTAAAGAGATCACAACGCGGACCCGGGATAAAAGCAAGCGCAATGCCGTGATCATGGGACGCAAGACCTGGGATTCATTACCCGCGCAATTTTGTCCGCTTCCCAACCGCGTCAATGTTGTTGTCACGCGCAACAAGGACCTTGAGCTTCCGCAAGGCGTCTTGCGCGCCGAAAGTCTTGACCAGGCCCTGGAGTTGCTGACAAAGGGGGCGTTGTCAAATACCGTCGAGGATGTTTATGTGATCGGCGGCGCGCAAATTTTTCAGCAGGCGATCGTCCGTCAAGAGTGCCGCAAAATCTATCTGACCCAAATTCTGCATTCCTTTGACTGTGATACGTTTTTCCCGCCTTTTACTGATCATTTCCAGCATGAGGCAAGCTCACCGCGTTATGTCGAGAATGGAATTTCCTGTTTGTTCGCCGAATATTCCCGCAAAACGGCCGTGTGAATCAAAACGCTTCCCTGTTTTACGAGAAATTTCACGGGGGTCCGGTTGATCCGCGCATGGACGGCATGCCTTGTCATAAAAGAGTCAAAAATTGAAAATGCTTTCTTCGTGTTTGGCTTATTGATATGTAACTATCCGTAATATATAGAGTTATGGTCATTTGTATGGTTTCATGAAAAGGCGGTTTTTTATTCTCCGTGCTCGCTATGCGTGAGGTGGTGCGCTATAGTAAAAGTAGCGATAGATCGCGCGAGAGAGAAACAGAAAAAATGGAAAAACAATGATCCAGAAAGTCAGCAGCAAGAAAACTATTTTGCTTGTTGATGATGACCCCCTGGTAACACAGACTCTGGCCATGCTGCTGGAAACGCGCGGCTACGACGTCGACATCGCCCGTTCGGGCCGCGAGGTTTTTGAAAAAATAACAGACACGGTCGATTTGATCCTCCTGGACCTCGTCCTTCCGGACCGCGGCGGTCTTGAAATCTGCTGCAGACTTAAAGAAGATCAGGTCACCAAACAAATTCCCATCATCATCTTAAGCGCGAAATTGCTCTCCGAAGACATCGTCGAGGGATTGTATCTCGGGGCGGATGATTATTTGACGAAACCGTTTGAATACGAAGAACTGGTGGCGCGTATGGAGGCGGTCATGCGCCGGGGGCCCATCCTCAAAAACGGCCGGTTGGCCAGCTGCCGGGAAGAGTTGATCATTTGCGAGATCCGGAAGATCATTGGAGAAGAGTTGATCGTGCCGTTTTTCCAGCCGGTTTTTCTTTTAAATCCTTTTAAACTGTATGGGTTCGAAGCCTTGGGGCGCCCGGCGACAAACAGCGTGCTTTCCAACCCGGAAGTCCTTTTCAAGCTGGCCCTGCAATTTGGACTTTACCAGAACCTGGAAGTGATCTCATGGAAAAAGGCCGTCGCGTGTGCCTCAAAATTCCTGGAGGACAAAAAATTGTTCTTGAACTGCAACCCCTATCTGATCGAAGGCCAGAAGCTTTCCGTCATTAAATCCATTTTCGAGGAAAGCCGGATTAACGTCAACAACGTCATCCTGGAAATCACGGAGCGTTCGGCGATTTCGGATTTCAAGGTTTTTTACGAATATCTGAATCGTTACCGGGAATATGGGTTCAAATTCGCGGTGGATGACGTCGGGGGCGGATACGCGAGCCTGGAGGCGATTGTGGCAACGCGGCCGGAAGTGGTCAAGGTCGATCGTCATATCGTCCATGAACTGGGAAAAGATCCCTTCAAACTCAGCATCGTGAAATTTATTGTCGCTTTTTGCAAGGAAAACGGCATCCTGTCCGTGGCCGAGGGCATTGAGCGCAAGGAGGACCTGGACATCCTTATTGAGCTTGGTGTCGATGCGGGGCAAGGGTATTATCTGTCCAGGCCAAGTTCCGCGACGGATTTGATCAAGGGCATCAAGACAGTTTCTCTCCCCTCATAAATTTTCCAAGTGAAACTTTCCAAGGGATAATTTGCAAATTACCCCGAAGGCCGGTATAATACAACCGGTTTGTTTTCGGCACCCGCCGTCGCGCAAATTCGTATGTGTTTGTCGGCTAAGCACTTGTACATTAATCTCGCCCTTCCCGCGGGCGCCCAATGTCTATGATGCTCGGATTCGAGTTAACCATTATTGTTGTTATGTTGGTATTAAACGCCATCTTCGCGGCCTACGAGATGGCGCTCGCTTCCATATCCCGGTCCCGGATCGCGTTTTTCGTCGAGGAACACAAAAAGGGGGCGCAAGAAGCCTCTTTTATGAAAGACCGGATGGAGGCTAGCTTCGCGATGATTCAGCTGGGGATCACTTTGGTCGGCGCCTTGGCCGCGGCAACGGGCGGGGCGGGGGTCTCTGAAGTCTTCGCGCCCTATCTTGCCGCGACATGGGGGATCTCCAAACTTGCTTCAGAGATCATCGCGCTGGTCGTTTTGATCATCCCGCTGACGTTTGTCACGATCGTGTTCGCCGAACTTGTGCCCAAGATGTTCGCGCTCAACAACAAAGAGCGCGTCGTATTGGCGTTATCTCCGCTGATGAAATTTTTTGCCTTGCTCTTTAATCCCGCCATCTCTATCATCGAAACCACGGTCAAAAGCACCATGCGTCTGATGTCAAAAAGATTCAAAGTGACGGAAAGCGATGAAAAGCGCTTGCGCCTGCATGAATTAAAGGCGGCCGCTTCGCACGCCAAGGCGTCCCGGGTCCTGGGGGTCAGGGAAGAACGTATTATCCTGGCGGCGGCGCAGTTGTCGACGCGCCGGGTCAAAGAGATTATCATCCCCGCTTCAGATATTTTTACCATTCATCTGGGCAACAGCCTGATGGACGCCTTTCTTAAAGCCCATCTCGACATGCACACGCGGTTTCCCGTCTGCGCCGTCGAAAACGACCCGCAAACGATACAAGGGTATGTTAATTTCAAAGATATTGTCGTGGCCCTCAAAATGGGGTCGGGAGAGCCGGGCATCAAGGGCGTTATGCGCCCGATCCTGCGCATGGACGAGAAGATGACGATCTCCGAGGCGATGGAAAGGATGATCCAGGAAAAGACGCATATCGCACTGGTTGTGGCGGGGCAGGACCGTGTCCTGGGCATGGTCACTCTGGAAGATATTATCGAAGAACTTGTCGGTGAGGTGGATGACGAATTCGACAGGTCGTCTTTTCACATCCAGCCCTATGGCCCGAGCTGGCTGATGGGGGGCGGTGTTCCGGTAACGACGGCGGTCGCGAGGCTGGGGCTTGATTGGGCCGGTTATTTCAAAGACAAGAAAATCCCAACACTGCAGGAGTGGTGTGTCGCGAAGGCCGGCCGGCCGCTGACCGGTGGCGAGGTGATCCAGGGAGACGGGGTCTATGTGGTGCCCCGCAAATTCCGGAGAAAGAGATTGGTCGAGGCTATTGTCAGCCTGGCAGAGCACAAAAACGGCGCCGCCAAACCCTAGCCCTTCGACGCGGCCCGCCTTTAGGCGGGCCTTGCTCAGGGCAAGTGGTGAGCCCGTCGAACCACTAGCCCATATATCGTCATGGAATTTTTGAATCATTTCTTTTATGTCTTTATCGGTTATCTCCGCGAACTGTGGCTGATCCTGGCCGTCGGGTTTCTTTTGGGCGGCTTGCTTTATCAGTTCATTCCATCCGCCATGGTGGAACGGTATTTGGGGGAGAAGAGGTTCAGGTCGATCGCTTTTGCCTCGGTCGTGGGGGTCATCCTTCCTCTGTGCTGTATCGGTACTCTGCCGGTTGCCATGACGCTGCGGCGAAAAGGGGCCAGCCTTGGTTCTGTCCTGGCTTTTCTGGTAGCCACGCCCGCGACTTCCGTTTCCGCTTTGATCGTTTGCTGGAAACTGTTGGGGCTTACTTTTACGGTTTTTATTTTTTTTGCGGTTATCCTCATCGGATTGGCGATGGGCGTCATCGGTGACAGGATGAAGATAGCCTCGGACGCCGGGGCTGCGCCGGGTGAAGCTCGCGGATGCTGTGGCGCTGATGCCGATGAGCACTCCCCCCGTCAATATCGATCTTTTTTTACTAAAATCAAGGGGGCCCTGAAGTACGCTTTTATCACCATGCCCGGGGAAATAGGCGCGCAGATCCTTCTGGGGATCGCGGTCGCGAGTCTGGTCGTCGCCTCCGCGCCGATCCGGCATTTTATCCAGACCTATTTAACGGGGGCGGTCGGCTATATTTTTGTTCTTTTGTTCGGACTGGTCGATTACACGTGTTCAACGGCGAGCGTCCCTTTGGCCGACGCTTTGATCAAAAGCGGCATGAGCCACGGTCAGGGACTGGCCTATCTCATTTTGGGGCCGGTCACAAGTTATCCGACGATCCTGGTCGTGAAAAAGCAGTTTGGCTGGAAAGTGCTTTGGATGTACATCGCGGTCATCAGCGGCATGTCTCTTCTGGCCGGAGTCATCTACGATGTTTTTATCGTGTGAGGTGCTTATGCCTATGGACCGACGACGAAGCGGCATCCTGCTGCATGTCAGTTCCTTGCCTTCGGAGTTCGGCATCGGCGATCTGGGGCCGGGCGCGTATTGGTTTGTCGATTTTTTAGTTTCGGCGCGCCAAAGTCTCTGGCAGATCCTGCCGCTTAGCCCGACGGATTCGGCATATCAGCATTCTCCCTACAGCAGTTTTTCCGCGTTCGCGGGGAATCCCTGGCTGATCAGCCCTGAATTACTTCTTGAAGATGGTCTGCTGGTTAAAGAGGACCTTCAGGACAGGCCGGAGTTCCCACCGGCGTGGGTGGATTACGATGAGGCGGCCGCTTACAAAAAAAAACTTTTCGATAAGGCCTATGAGCGTTTTCGGCAGAACAAGCGCCCGCACAAAGAATTCCGGGTTTTTCAGAAAAAACATGAGCCTTGGCTGGGAGATTACGCATTATTTATCGCCATCAAGGAATCGCTGGGGGGGATCATCTGGACGGATTGGCCGGAGGAACTTCAGGCCCGCGACAGGGAAGCGTTGCATGACTTCGCGGCGGCTTTCGCGGATCAGGTCGACAAGGCCAAATTTTTACAGTTCATGTTCTTTCGTCAATGGGAAAAGTTAAGGGCGTATTGCCGCCGGCGCGGCGTCCAGTTGATCGGGGACATGCCGATTTATGTCAATTGGGACAGCGTGGATGCCTGGGCCAACTCGGAAAATTTTAAAATTGATGCGCGGCATAATCCGTTGAGCGTGGCCGGTGTTCCACCGGATTATTTTAGTGAAACCGGTCAGCGCTGGGGGAATCCCGTATACGACTGGGAAAAGTTGAAGGCTTCCGGATATGCCTGGTGGATCGCGCGCATCCGGCATAATCTGGGCATGTACGATTATCTGCGGATCGATCATTTTCGCGGGTTTGTCCAGTGCTGGGAGATCCCCGCCGATGAGCCGCTGGCTTCCGGCGGAAAGTGGGTTGATGTGCCCGCGCGGGATTTCCTGGACACGCTGCAAAAAACATTCAACCCGCTGCCGGTCATTGCCGAAGACCTGGGGATCATCACGGATGACGTGCGGGAAGTGATGAAGGCCTACGGCCTGCCGGGGATGAAGGTTTTGCTTTTTGCTTTTGGCGAGGATTTGAAAAAGCATCCTTATTTACCGCACAACTTTGATCATCATTGCGTGGTCTACACGGGCACGCATGATAACAACACGGTGCGGGGATGGTTTGATCATGAGGCCACTTCCAAAGAGAAAGAGAATTTCTTTGCTTATATCGGGCATGAAGTGGCGATCCAGGATGTTTCATGGGCGTTTATTGAGCTGGCCATGATGTCGAAGGCCGATATCTCCATCACGCCCATGCAGGATATATTGGGTCTCGGACAGGCGGCCCGGTTCAACAGGCCCTCGACGACACGGGGAAACTGGCAATGGCGCATGCCCGCAAGCGTCATTGACCGCGACATTATCCGGCGATTGCGTGATCTCACATCGCAGTCTGATCGCTGTTAACCTTCTCGCCCGGAAAACCGCCCTAAATTCCGGGGAAATCCCTTGAGGCCATCTGCCGGCTATGTTACAATCCTTTCAATGCCGAATTATTTTCGTTTTTTCTTGTTTTTTCTTGTTTTGATTTTTATTCCGGGATGCGCATGGCTTGGTCTTTCCAAGAATGCCGTCGGGAATGAAAAAACTTCCGGGGACGTCGTCGTTGCTGATCCTTTTGTCAAGGCAGGCAATATTATTGACGCCCAGCGGCTGGAAAAGGGCGGCAAACTGCTTGTCGTCCCGTTCCCGGCCGGGGCCAATGTCGTTGTCAACGAGCGAACGGACAAAATCGCCCTGATGATCGTCAAGGGAATCGCGGATGAATTAAAAGACCCGCGGTTTCATGTCCTGGACGAGGCAACGGCCCATGAGGCGCAGCTGGTCATAACGGGACACGTGACCGCCAGCGGAGAATCTTCGAGGTGGGACCGGTGGGTCCTGCGAAAAACGCAAAATACGGTCAGCGTGGAGGGACGGATGGTGGACGCGGCATCCGGCGCGACCGTCCTTGTTTTTACGCACAGCGCGCGGGCGTCAACGCGTCGGGAAGACCCCGCGCAATCGGGTTATGACATCGGGAGAGATATTGGGCGTTTCATCATCTCTAGTGGTTCGACAGGCTCACCACCCGCCCTGAGCAAGGCCCGCCTAAAGGCGGGCCGCGTCGAAGGGCTGGCGCGGATTGAGGAGTCACACAGGTGATTGTTGTCACCGGCGCGGCCGGTTTTATCGGAAGCTGTATCGTGGCCGGGCTCAATGAACGCGGCCGGGAAGATCTGATCCTTGTCGATGAGCTTGATGAGGCCAAGAGGAAAAATCTTCAAAACAAAAAATACCTGGAGTATCGCGACAAAAAAGATTTCCTTGAGCTGATTCTGCGGGATCAGTTCAAAGAGCGTCCTGAAGCCGTCATCCATATGGGCGCCTGCAGTTCCACGACGTTGCAGGACGCGCGGTATTTTAAAGAGAACAATCTGGAGTACACCCGTTCTTTGGCGCAATGGGCGTTACGGAACAATGTCCGGTTTATCTATGCCAGTTCCGCCGCGACCTACGGCGACGGATCCGCCGGTTATAAAGATGACGAGGCCACGATCCGGCGATGCAAACCTTTGAACCTTTACGGACAGTCCAAACAGGATTTCGATCTCTGGGTTCTGGAACAGGGCTTGCAGGACAAAGTGGCCGGGTTGAAGTTTTTTAACGTTTTTGGGCCCAATGAATATCATAAAGGCGATATGCGCAGCGTTGTCGCGAAGGCGTATCAGCGCGTGGCCGAAGAAGGCAAGATCGCTCTTTTCAAGTCGTACCGGAAAGATTACAAGGACGGAGAACAGAAAAGGGATTTCATCTACGTGAAGGATGCCGTGGACATTGTCCTGTTCTTTCTTGACCATCCGCGGATCAATGGCATTTTTAACGTCGGGACCGGCAAGGCATCCACCTGGAACGAACTGGCCGGCGCGTTATTTGCCGCCGTTGGCAAGAAGCCGGACATCCAGTATATCGAGATGCCGGCGGATTTGGAGCGGCGTTACCAGTATTTCACGCAGGCGGACATGGTCCAATTGCGAAAAAGCGGGTACGCGAAACCTTTTACGCCGCTTGAAGAAGCGGTCGCGGATTACGCGCGGTATCTTAAAGACCACCGGTATTGGTGAAATCCCACGCCAGTAGGCGTGGGATTTCAGTCTGCGCGAGCATGGCGAAGCGCAGACTGAAGGTTCTGGAAGGGTAAAAATAATGATAATGAGGAGAACCCTGAATGCTTAGCTATCTTTTAATCCTTGCGGCGCTGGCGTTACTGGTCGGCGGGGTTATTTTTGTCGTCACGGGATGGTCCGGATCGCCCGATGAAGCTGTTGTCGCCATTTCTGATCTGGAAGAGTTCCGGACGTGGACTGCTGTTCCTTCCTTCGAGAAAAAGATTGCCCAGGGGGCACCCCCGGAGACCCCTCCCAATCCACCTCCCGCGCCCAGGCAGGAAGTTTCTCCTGGTTATCCGGAAAAAATCGCCGGCCTGGAACTGCAGCTGCAGGCCTTGGAGGAAACCATGGCGGGCAAGGCGGCCGTGGACCAGGACACGATTACCCGGCTCACGTATGAAAACAATAAATTGAAGAAACAGGCGGGAGAGCGTGAGTCTGAATTTCACCGGCTGACCGGCGAGATCGACGCGGCCAAGAGGGCCTATGAGCAGTTATTGTCGCAAGAAGGTTCAAAGGCCGACGATTTCCAGAAGAACATCGCCCGGCTGGCGCGGGAAAAAGAGGAATTATTGTTCAAAAAAGACCAGGAGAGTATTGCCAGGGTAAATCAGATGGAGGCGGAACTCACCGCCGCCCGGCAGGCCGATGCCGACCGGCAAGCGCAGTTCAAGGAGACCCTGGCGCGGTTGCAGACTGAAAACCAGAGCCTGCTGGAACAAGGCCGGGAAAACCAAGAGCAGATCGAGCGCTTGCGGGCCAATGTTGAATTGATGCAAAAGATCAATAACCAGAAATTGAACGAAGCCAATGAGGCCATGCGTGTTCTGCAAATACAAAAGAGTGAAAGCGACCGCATCCAGCATGAGCTGTTGGATAAAAAGCTCGCCGACGCGCTCACCGAGGTGGGGGAATTCAGGAAAGAGCGCGAGCAATTGCTGCAGGCGCATAGCGGGCTGGAGCGCGATTTTACGAAGATCAAGGACATCAACACCTATCTCCTGGAAAAGGAAAAACTTTTGCAGTATGAGCTGACCAAGGAGCGCGCCCAGTCGCTTGGCCTGGAGAGGGTCTGCGAAGATTTCAAAATCCAAATCGATGAGATGGCAAAATCCGGCGTTGCAAACCGGTGACCTTCGTGTATAATATCCCCACCATGTTCCGAATCCTTTATTTCTTTTTCTTGGGAAGTCTGTTTTTATTGACCACGGGTTGCGCCCAGTTGACGGAAACGGCGAAAAAAATCTGGGGATCATCCACCGCGGCTCTGGAACGCGCCCGTGTGGACGGCCTGCGCAAGACCTACACATGCGCGTTTGCCGAGTGTTATGACGCGGTCCTTGGTTTGGCACGTACCGAAGAAGAGCAAGAGGCCAAGGCAAAACAGGAGGAAGAGGCGAAAAAGGCGGCTGAAGAAACAGGGGGCGCCGGGCCGGGGCAGGAGTTGGGGCAGCCGCAGAAATCCATCGCAGACAATAAATTTTTTGATATTTTTTTGAAGGACCCTCACCAAAAACATATCGTGGTGATAGGAGTGTCTGGTAACGTGGACACAACGGAGGTCGGCATCTTTCTCGAGGAGGCCGGCCCGTCCGCGGTCAAGGTCGAAATATCTTCCCTAAGCAGTACCGCCAAGCGAAGGGTGGCCCAGGCCGTCTTCGAAGCGCTGGACAAGCGCTTTTCCCCGGCGTCGTAGCTTACTACATTATAGGTGTCCGATAATCCGTATGAGGCGATACACAAAGATCATTGGTACCCTGGGTCCCGCCAGTTCCTCCGAAGAAATGATCGCCAAGATGGCTTCCAGGGGGATGGATGTGGCCCGCCTGAATTTCTCCCACGGCACCCATGCCCAGCACCGGGCCTTGATCGACCTGGTCCGCAAGGTCAACCGGGAAAAGAATTCTCACGTCACGATCTTGCAGGACCTGGAAGGCTACCGTATCAGGATCGGGCATTTCAAAAAGAAAGTTTTTTTGCAAAAAAACGCGACCTGGCATATGTCCGCCGATCCCGTTCTGACGGGGGAACATATCCCGTTCGACTTCACGGAAGATGTGCGCGCCATCGAGAAAGGCTCTTCGGTTTTTATCGATGATGGAAAACTGCAGTTAAAAGTCGTCGGCTATAGCGGAAAGCGGCTGAAATTAAAGGTTATTCAGGGAGGCCCTTTAACGGAACGCAAAGGCGTCAATATCCCCGACCTCAAGTTGCAGTCCAATATTTTAACGAAAAAAGATCGGCAGGACATCGAGTTCGGCATCAAAAACCGGGTTGAAAAGATCGCGCAATCGTTTGTCCGCAACAAAAAGGATATTTCACGTATTGTGGATATGGTCAGACCGCGGTTGCCCGATTGCAAGATCATTGCCAAGATCGAAGGCCCGCAAGGGGTGCGTAATGTTGAGAGTATCATCGACGCCTGTGACGGGATCATGGTGGCCCGCGGGGACCTGGGGGTGTCTTTCCCGATTTATAAAATTCCCATCCTGCAAAAATACCTCATCTCTCATTGCAACCGGAAGAAAAAACTTTCGATCACCGCGACCCAAATGCTGGACAGTATGATGGAGCAGGGGCGCCCGACGCGCGCGGAAGTGTCCGATGTGGCGAACGCGATCCTCGACGGCTCCGATTATGTGATGCTCTCCGGGGAAACGGCCGTCGGCAAATACCCCTCGCGCACCATCAAGATGATGAGCCAGATCATCGAATATACGGAACATTACCGGGATATCCGTTTCGGGGAGATCTCCTTATGATCGAACATGAATTATTGTTCCTGGGCTTGTTAAAGGACGGCCCGAAACACGGCTACGAGATCAAGCGCCTTATTGAGGAAGAACTCTTCCCCTTTGTCGGGCTTAAGATCAAATCCATCTATTATCCATTGAAAAAAATGGAGAAACTCGGCCTCATCAAGAAAGACGTCGGACGGGAAGGGAAGTGGCCCGAGAAATATGTTTACAGCCTGACGCCGAAAGGCGACAAAATTTTCGACCACCTTATTACCGAGAGTTTCCTTTCCATTGAGCGTCCCTATTTTAATATCGACTTGTCGCTTTACTTCCTGCCGTATGTCGAGAAAAAGATCGCCAAGCGTCAGCTACGGGGAAGGATCCTGTTCTTAAGGCGGATCCGCCGGCAGCTTGGGGTTCTCCAGAAAACGATGAAAACCTCACAAAAGCATATGAATGTCATCCTGGATCATGACCTGGACCTGGTTGAGGCCGAGATCCGCTCCATCGGCCGGCTCATGGAAACGCTTCTTTAAATCCGCTCCTTTTCGTATCCTGTTCTCCTTCGAGTAGTTATCCAATAAAATTCTTGACATATCCGGGTATTTTACTAAAATCAGACTAGTAAAATTTTACTAGTTAAGGGCGTTTCAGGCGATTCTATGGACATTCGACAAGTTTTGGACAATACGGCAAAAAGGTTCCCGGAAAAACCGGCGATTATCTTCAAGGGTGAAGCCATTTCATTTGCCGGGTTGAGGGAGACGTCTTTACGTTTGGCGAACGCGCTTTCGTCCAACGGCGTACAAAAAGGGGACAAGGTCGCCATCTATCTGCCCAACTGCCCTGAGTACATTTATAGTTATCTGGCCTGTTTTCATTTGGGATGCGTGGGTGTGCCGCTGGATTTTATGTTGAAAGCGGACGAATTAATATCCTGCCTGGAACATTCCGAAGCTAGGATCCTCATCGCCAGTCAGCAAAACGACGTTTCCTTTGAACAAATCCAGAAAGCAGTCCCGGCGCTCAGGAAGATCATTTTGTGCCGCGGCGAAGCGGTTTTAGACAACATTGTTCGTTATGAAAACGTAATGGCCGCCGCGGCTATTGATGTACCCGAAGTGGAGATAAAAGACAGCGACCCGGCGTTGATCATGTACACCTCGGGAACGACCGGAAAACCGAAGGGGATCCTTCTCAATTATAAACATCTGGACGGTTCGCCCGAGGCCATGAAGCATTTTGTCGACTTGACCGACAGGGACGTGAAATTGGCCGCCATCCCTTTTAGCCATATTGGCGGCTTTATTTATATCCAGAATTCCATTCATTTCGGGATCACCGTTGTGTTGATGGAGCGGTTCAACCCGTATGAATTTCTGGAGAATATCGCCAAATACCGGGTCACCTGTTTTCATATCGTGCCGGCGATGTACACGGCCATCCTTACACTTAAACAAATTGATAAATTTGATCTCTCTTCCTTGCGCTGGGTGGTCGTTTTCGGCGCGCCGAGTTCCCCGGAGATCATGGAGCGGTTCCACCGATATTGCCCAAACGCTATGCTGCTCAACGGCTGGGGCATGACGGAAACTTGTCCTCCCAATACGGTCACACCGTTAAACAGCGCCAATATCGCCAGTGTCGGCAAACTCGCCCCTAATTGCGAGATCAAGATTTTTGGTGAAGATAACCATGAGCTGCCGTCCGGAGAGATCGGGGAGATCGCCATCCGCGGCTGGGTCGTGATGGAGGGGTATTACAAAGACCCTGAGGGGACCGCCGCGCTCAAGCGTAACGGGTGGTTGTATACCGGAGACTTGGGGCGTTTTGACAAGGAAGGGTTCCTGTATATCGTCGGGCGCAAGAAAGAAATGATCAAAGTGGCGGGCCAGATCGTTTACGCGCCCGAAGTCGAGGCGGCGTTGCAGAAACATGAAGCGGTTGCGGAAGCTGCCGTCATCGGCGCGCCTGATTCTCTGCGCGGCGAGACGGTCAAGGCGTTTGTCGTTTTGCGCGAAAGCGCCCAAACGACTCCGGAAGATTTGCGGTATTTTGCGAAAGAACATCTGGCGCATTTTAAGGTGCCGCAATCGATCGAAATACGTCCGGCTTTGCCGAAAAACCGGACGGGAAAAATAGATAAGGAGTTATTGAAACAAGATGCATAGAAGCAAGAAATAAGAAGCAAAGAACAAATCTCTGCTTCTTGATTCTTGCCTCTTTGCTTCTACATAGGAGATAGGCAATGACGACAGAAATGCGCAAAGAAGTCCACATGACCGGTCAGGATTTGATGAACATGGTGCAGCTGCGGCCCAAAGACGTCGGCAAATACGCCCTGGTGCCGGGGCCCAAAGAAAGAGCGGATGCCATCGTCAAAAAGATGAAAAATCCGGTCAAGAATTTCAGCTTTATGGAATACACGATGTACACCGGCCAGTATGAAGGGATCCCTTTGACCACCATCAACGGCGGGCGTTTCGCCGCGGATACGGCGATCACGACGGAAATCCTCTGCAACGCGCAGGTCAAGGCGATGGTCCGTGTGGGCAGTTGCGGGGCATTGCGGGAAGATATCAGGGTCGGAGACCTGATCATTGCCACGACCGCGCTTAAAGGCGAGGGCGTGACGCAATATTATGTGGACAAGGATTTTGTCCCTACGGCCGACGCGCAACTTACGCAAGAGTTAACGGAGGTTACGCAGAAAGCCTTGAAGTCTCCGTTGGCTTTGGGCCGCAAGGCGCATGTGGGCTGTTGCTGGACAACGGACGCCATTCTTAAAGAAACGCGTGAGCATGTCGGGAAAGCGGTCAGCCAGGGCGCGATTGCGGTGGATATGGTCACGGCGGCGTTTCTGACGATCTGCCAGAGCTACAAGATCCCCGCGGCGGTCCTGATGGCGGTCAGCGATAACGTGATCACCGGTGAGATGGGATTTCTTAACCCCGGTTATTACATGGCCGAGGCGTCGATCGTGGACATCGCCCTTTCGCTCATCAAGGAACTGGAGTTATCTCAAAAAACGGCATGAGCAAGCGTGACACGACTATCCCCGAGATAAAGGAATCGCCGCTGTTCTGGCCGGCCAGACTCAAGGGCGACGCGCTTCTGGTGCTGGATGAGACCTTGATCCCGCGGAAACTGCATTACATCAAGGTCAAGAACACGAAGCAGGCCGTCGAGGTGATCCGGCAGATGAAGACCCGGGCCTTCGGACAGTTCCTCGTCGTGATGCAGACGTTTTTGCTGGAGATTTCAAACAACAAGACTGCCTCCCGGGATGTTCTTTTGACGCGGATCCGCGCGGTGGCCGACCAGCTCAACAGCAGCCGCCCGACGTTTCCATTTGAGGAGGTCACCGCGCTCGTGGTCGGATGGGCGAATCAGGCGGTTGGGCAAAATCTTGATATCCGGACATTTGTTCCCAGGTGTATTCATGGATATCTCGACGGCATCCGCGCCAGGCGGCTTGAGCGGGTGCGCAAGATCGCCGAAGTCCTCAAAGACGGCGACAGCGTCCTGACGCATTGTAACGTGAGCGGCGAGCTGGCCATGGCGGCTTATATCGCGCAGCAGCAAAATAAACATATCCATTTCTTCGCGACGGAAACAAGGCCCTATTTCCAGGGGGCGAAACTGACCGCCTGGGAATTGCGGCGCATGAAAGCGGATGTCACGCTGATCGCGGATAATGCTGTCGGGTCGGTCATGGCCGACGGTCTGGTGAACAAAGTGATCGTCGGCTCCGACCGTTCCTGCGCCAACGGGGATTTCGCCAACAAGATCGGGACATACCAGATCGCGGTCCTGGCCAATGAATTTCAAATCCCTTTTTACGTGCTGACCCAGCCGTCGGACAAGATCAAAACGGGTAAGGATATTCCGGTTGAGATCCGTAATCCGCAGGAATTGTTGACTTATTTGAAGAAAAAAGTCGTCAGCGGTGTCGTCTCGGGATTTTATCCCGGGTTCGATGTCGTGCCGCATGAATTGGTCACGGAGGCCATTGCCCTTGACACCCGCGCTTGAAACACAACGTAACGAAGACCATAAAACGGCGGGCGATTCCTTTTTAAATGGCATCCAGGGTTCCGTTATTTTGTTGCACGGCGTTTTTGAGCCGTCCGTTTTCGACGCGGTCAAATCCGGCAGCGGCACGGAATTGTTCGTGATGGAAGGACGCCCGAGCCTGGAATCGGCGCAGACGACCTGCCGGGAACTTTTGCGGCGCAAGATCAAACCGACCTTGATCGCGGATAATATGGCCGGATTTTTATTTTACCGGAACCTGGTCAAAGAGGTTTGGCTCGCGTGTCAGACGGTCGACGATGAAGGCGCGCTGTGTCCTGTTGGAAGCCTCATCGTCGGCGTTTTGGCCAAGCGGCACAAGGTGCCGGTCTATGTTTATCCGGCGAGCAAGGGATCGCGGGCGATGGGCGCGCAGAAAGACATTTTTTATTTCAAGGGTATCAAGGTGGCGCCGCAGAATATCAAGGGCTATGTGCCGTTGGTCGAATGGCTGCCGAAAAAATATATCACGGAGATACGCAAGTCATGAAAGTCCAGTTCCAGGATCTTAAAGAAGAGATGATCACCATCGGCCAGCTCTTGTGGCGCAAGGACCTGGCCAGCGGACTTAACGGCAACATCAGCCGGCGGATAGACAAAGACACCATTTTGCTCACCGCCCACGGGACGTGCCTGGGGAATCTGGAGACGAAGGATATTTTGGCCATGAAGCTCGATGGGGAATTGCTTGAGGAGGGGAGTGTTTCGACCGAGAAATTGTTGCACACAGAAATTTACAAGAATTTCCAGGACACGCAGGCGGTCATTCACACCCACACGACGTATACGAACGCTTACTTTTTAGCGAATGAAACTTTTGTCCCGAGGATATTTGAAGCAAAGTTCTATTTGGGGGAAATTAAAGGGATCCCGCAAACAACGCCGGCGGTGACTGACGCTGGCCCGGCGATCGAAGGTTTTAAGAAAAATAATATCGTCGTCCTGCGCAATCATGGTGTGGTGGCCAAAGGGGAAAAGCTTTTTGATTGCTTTTTGCTCATTCAGGCGCTGGAGGAAGCGGTGAAGACGGAGGCGATCAGCAGACTGCTTGAGGGTCAAGGGTCAAGGGTCAAGGGTCAAGGATTCGAAGAAAGCCCGGCCCCCGGCCTCCGGCCCCCGGCCCCTGCGAAGAAATATGGACTATTCTCTCAAGAACAGATCAATGATATCGTTAAGCTTGTTAATGATGATGCGCAGATGAAAGAGCTCGGTGAGAAGACGAAGATGACGATGGATCTGGCGGTCAAATTAAACGAGACCGGGCAAACCTATAGTTTCCGGTTTGAGAACGGACGCATTGCCAATATCGGGCATGACGACAACGCGGAATTCTTGATCAGTGCGCCGGAAAGCGTCTGGCGGGCGGTTTTTAACCGCGAGATAGATCCGTTCGTGGCGACAACTCAAAAGAAAATGAATTTGCGGGGGGACTTTGCGAAGATTTCGAAATGGTACGCGCCTTGCAGCCGCGTTTTTGAACTTTGGCACAAGGTACCTGTTGAGTAGGATGAATATGTTAACGGTTGAGAAACAACAATTCGATCTGTTGGCGGGCGGGGAACTTGTCGCCGCAGCCTCTGGAAAATATTTCGATCTGGTCAATCCGTCCACGGGAGAGGTCTTTGCCCGCGTCGCTGATGCCGGTCTGGAAGATGTCCAAAAGGCGATTGCGAGCGCGCGCTCACAATTCGACCAAGGGGTTTGGCGCGGCATGAGCGTTGCCGAGCGGGGGATCTACTTAAAGAAGATCGCCGCTTTGATCCGCAAAAACGCCAAAGAGTTGGCGGACCTGGAATCGGCCAATATCGGTAAGACGCTCAAACAATCTTCGTTCATCGACGTCCCAGCGGCGGCGGAGTGCTTTGAATATTTCGGCGGCCTTGAGGGGTTTTGCAATGACCGTGTCAATCCGGTCGACGCGCCGGTCAAGAGCGTGACGGCCTTTGAGCCGATGGGGGTGGTGGCCTGTATCATCCCTTGGAATTATCCCTTGATTATGGCGGCGTGGAAAATGGCGCCGGCGTTGATCGCCGGCAACTGTGTTATGTTCAAACCGTCTTCCATCGGCTGCGCGTCGGTCATGCGTCTGGCGCAATTGATTAAGGAAAGTGGATTGCCGCCGGGGGTAGTGAATATCGTGGCCACAACGGACAAAGACGCGGCGCGGCTTCTGGTGACCGATAAAGATGTCGACATGGTCAGCTTTACCGGCGGGACGGAGACGGGGCGGGAGATCATGCGTCTGGCCAGCGCGACGACCAAGAAATTAAGTCTGGAATTAGGCGGCAAATCTCCGAACATCGTTTTCGCGGATTGCGACCTGGAAGCGGCGGTCGGCGGAACGATGTCCGCGATCTTCATGAACCAGGGGCAGATGTGCACGGCCGGATCGCGGCTTTTATTAGAGGAAGGCATTTACGATAAGTTTATGAAGCTTTTGATTGAGAAGACAAAGAAATTGAAGATCGGCAACGCCCTGGATTACCAGACCGAATTCGGCCCGGTCATCAGCCAGGAGCAGCAGCAGAAAGCCTTGAAATATATTGAGGAAGCGGTCAAGCAAGGCGCCACCACTGCCTGCGGCGGGAAGATTCCGCAGGGCGAAGGGTTCAAGAAGGGGTTCTACGTTGAGCCGGCGATTTTAGAAAACGTGACCAATGATATGAAGGTCGCCCGAGAGGAGATTTTCGGCCCGGTTTTGGCGGTCATAAAATTTAAAGACGAGCAACAGGCAATATCAATCGCCAATGATTCGGATTTCGGATTGGCGTCGTGCGTGTGGACTAAAGATTTGACCAAGGCCGAGCGCGTCGCCAGAGGGTTTCAGGCCGGCACGGTGTGGGTCAACACCTACGGCGGGTTTTACAACGCGGCGTCCTTCGGCGGGTACAAGCAAAGCGGCTTCGGGCGGGAGCTGGGCGTCGAGGGATTGTTGGAATACATGCAGAGCAAGAATATTTGTACGGATCAAACATCCGGGGGAAAACCGCTGGTTTCAAACTGGTTTTAAATTTCTAAAAAGGAGATACAGGCATGAAAGTATTATTTCTAACACCACCGCTCAAGGCCTGGGACTCGCACGGGTATCACTTGGCCGCCAACCAGATGCACGCGCAGGTGGCCGCTTACTTACGCGAGAAAAAACTCGCCGAGGTCGACGCCCTGGACTGCCGGGCGCTGGAGATGGACTGGGACGCCATGGTCAAATACGCCAAAGACACCAGGCCGGACATGGTCTTTGTCGGCGAGCTGTTGCACTCGACCTGCGGCGCGGCGGTCATCTGGTATTTCAATGAAGGTTTGCGGCTTATTAAGGAAGCGATGCCGCAGGTCAAGACCGTTGCCGGCGGGTTGTGGTACTCCGGCGACTGGGAACGCCAGATGAGGCAGAATCCCACGCTGGATTATATTATGATCGGTGAAGCGGAGCTGACGATGGAAGATTTGATCAGGAATATGAATGGTGCGCGCAAAGATGAGAGAGAGATCGCCGGACTTGTTTCCAGGCGTCCCGACGGGACGATTGTGGTGGGCCCGCACCGCGAGTTAATCCCTGATTTAAACGTCCTGCCTATGCCGGCGTATGACCTGTTCCCGATGGACAAGTACGTCGGGCACACGTACTGGAAACCGTTCGCGGAGCTGATGACTTCCCGCGGGTGCCCGGGCAAGTGCCATTTCTGCTACGAATGGGCGCTCTACGACAGCCGCACCGCCGCGAAGGATTTTACCTCCTGGCGCGGGTTAAAAGGGACACGCATCGTTGATGAACTGGAACTCCTGGAGAAAAAGTACGGCATTACGACGGTCGTTTTTCAGGACGACGCGTTTAATACTGACACGCAGGCGATGATCGAATTCTGCAACGAAAAGATCAGGCGCGGAAACAAGATCGACTGGGTTTGTTTGGGACGTGCCGACCAGTGGATCAGCCAGCACGATATCCTGCCGCTGATGAAGAAGGCCGGCCTTTTTCTGGCGTTGACCGGCGTTGAGGTCGAAGACGACATGACCCTGGCCAAACAGGGCAAGGGCGTGACCATTGACCAGATCAAAAAGACCGTGCGGCTTCTGCGCGAAAACGATATCGGCAGTGTCGGCACCGTTTTGATCGGGCTTAAGGAAGACACGGAGGAAAAGATCAAAAAGCGTTTGCAGATCGCCGATGAGATCGACCCGGACATCTTCGCTTTGGATTATATGACGCCGGTGCCCAATTCTCCCGACTGGAAATACGGGATCAAGAAGGGCTGGTTCGACCCGGACAAGATTAACCTCAAGGAGTGGGACTTCCAGCATCCGGTCGTTCCCACAGACCATTTGACCGTTGAAGAAGTTGGACGCCTCGGCGCGTGGTGTATGAGGGAGTATTATTCGAAACCGGAACGTATCCACCGGATATTTTCCAGCAACTATCACGACAAGGTCAAGGTCTGCGTGAAGGATTTTATGGACAACATCTCCAAGTGGGAGGCGAATTCGCGCGTGACGGCGACGGTAAAATAAATAAATTAGTCGTCTGTCGTCAGCTGAAGACTGAAAGCTGACGACAGAGGACTAAAAAGGTTACAAAAATTATGCCAGATACACAGATAAAAATAGAGTGGGAACCAACCGCCCGCCAGAAGTACGAGAAGATGATCACCAAGATCCCCTTGTTCCACCGGGAGATCGCCAAGATCGTCGTGGACAAGAAAGCGCCCATGCTGGCCCGCGAGCGCGGCGCCGATATGGTGCAGGAGCAGGACATTGTCCGCGCCTTTTTTTCAGAGGTGCCCATGGCGTTTTACAGCCTGATGATCCGTCTTCTGCAGGAGGCGGGGTTTGATTATAAAAAATACGAACCTAAATAGTGATCAGAGGTCAGTGTTCAGTGTTCAGTGTTCAGTGTTCAGAGATTTCTGGTCCCTGACCACTGGTCCCTGACCACTCAACTATCATTATGACTATCGCTATTATTGGCGCCGGCGCTATCGGTTCGGTCGTTGCCGCTTATCTGACGAAAGCGGGTGAGGATGTCGTCCTCATCGGCCGCGAAGACCAGGCCGAGGCCATTCAAAAAAACGGTCTGCAGGTACGCGGCGCGCGCGGCGAGGGAGCTTTTGCCGTCCGGGCGTTGACACATCTGGATCAGGAATATGACTTGGTCATTTTCACGGTCAAAACGCAGGATATCGAAGAAGCGTACGCGCATAACCAGGCGTTTTTAAAGAAGTGTCTGGTTTTAAGCTCCCAGAACGGCGTTCAGTCGGATACGATTCTTGCAAAGCACTTTGACAAGGGAAGGCTTTTTAGCAGTGTCGTGATGTTCGGCGCGACGTATACCAATCCGGGTGAGGCGGTGTTCAATTTTGAAGGCGACTGGATCATCGGGAAGCCTTCCGCGGGCAATGATGAGAATGTTCAACGCATCGCGCAAGTATTGAAAAAAGGATTTAACGTTGTTGTGTCGGAGAATATCACGGGGATGAAGTGGCTCAAGCTCTTCGTGAATTTCAATAATTGCATCCCGGCGCTCACTGGCAAGTCAATGCAGGAAACCTTCGCGGACATGGATTTGTGCCGGTTGAGCATTTTGCTTTTGAAAGAAGGTGTCGGTATCGTGCAGGAAAATGGCATTCAGCTGGTGTCTTTGCCGAATTTTCCGGCGGAGCGTGTTTGCGGGATGGCGAATATGCCTTTGGATCAAGCCGCGGGGATCATCAATAAGACTTTAACGACGTTAAGCAAAGAGCCGCTCTACGGCTCAATCCTGCAAAGCATCATGCGCGGGCGCAGCAGCGAGATTGATTATATCAACGGGCAAGTGCTCAAGATGGTGCGAAGTCCGAAGGACGAAGCGCCTCTAAACGCAAGGGTTGTTGAAATGGTTCATCAGGTCGAGCAGCGAAAAAGATATTTTACGGTGGAAGAAATAAAAGAAGGATTTAACCTGAAGTCCGTCATCAGTCGTCAGTCTTCAGTCGTCAGCTGAAAACTCAACTTTTCAATAATGGAGCAATTATGGCGAGACGTGTTGTGGTCACTGGAGTCGGCATTATTTCCCCCAACGGCATCGGGAAAGAGGCGTGCTGGAAAAATATGATCAACGGCGTCTCGGCGGTCAAGCGCGTGACCGAATTCGACGTTTCCATGTTCAACACGAAGATCGCGGCCCAGGTGCGCGACTTTGATCCCGTCGCCCTGGGATTGAGCTGGGATGAGTCGATGCGGATGGACCGTTACGTCCAGTTCGCGGTCGTGGCCGCACGTATGGCGCTGGAAGATTCCGGCCTCGATTTCAATAAGGTCAACCGCGAACGCATGGGGGTATCGCTGGCGAATGCCATCTGCGGGACAAAGTATATGGAAGAAGAGTTCGCTCTGGTCACCGACAGCGGCAAAAAACCGATCGACCCCGGCATTGTCCGTCCGGATCTTTATGACGCCGCGATGTTTAATACACCCTCGAGTGAAATTTCCGCGAAATACGGCCTTCATGGCGTGTGCAACACGATCTCAACCGGGTGCACCGCGGGGACGGATTCCGTAGGGTTTTCTTTTGAGGCCATTGCCGACGGGGATGTGGACGTCATGATCACCGGCGCGAGCGAAGCGCCGATCACGCCGATCACCTTTGGCGCGTTTGACACGGTGAATGTCTTGTCCGTGCACAATGATCATCCGGAAAAAGCCTCACGGCCATTTGACGCCAAGCGTAACGGATTTGTCATCTCCGAGGGGGCTGGACTTTTGGTCGTGGAAGAACTGGAACACGCAAAGAAGCGCGGCGCGCGGATTTATTGCGAGATCGTCGGCTTCGGGACGACCAATAACGCGTACCACATGACCGACCTGCCGCCCGAAGGTGACGCCAAAGCGTCCTGTATCCGTCTGGCTTTAGCGGATGCCAAGGTTAAGCCTCAAGAGATCGACTACATCAACGCGCACGGTTCCTCCACGCGGCAAAATGACGTCTTTGAAACTAACGCCTACAAGATGGTCTTCGGCGATTACGCGTACAAGATCCCGATCAGTTCTTTGAAATCCATGATCGGTCATCCTTTGGCCGGGGCCAACGGGATCGAGCTGGCCATGGGAGCGTTGATTTTCGAACGGAACGTCCTGCCGCCGACGATCAATCAGGAAAATCCCGATCCTCAGTGCGATCTGGATTACATCCCCAACAAGGCGCGGGAGAAGAGAGTCAACTGTATGCTTAAAACTTCCAGCGGATTTTCGGGGATCCATTCGGCGATGGTTTTAAAGAGGTTTAAAGAGTGAAAGTGGACAGTGATCAGTTGCCAGTGGTCAGATATTCTGGTCACTGAACACTGAGCACTGGTCACTATAGATAAGGAACCGATATGGATAAGATAGCAATCACAGGAATCGGGATCGTCAGTCCCAGCGGGATGGACAAACGCAAATTCTGGTCGAACGTGAGCCACGGGCGTTCGGCCGTCGAGGCCATTACGCGTTTCGACGCTTCGAAATATCCGTCGCGCGTGGCCGGGCATGTCCACGAGCTCGACGCCTACAGCAACGTCTCGTCCCGGCTTCTCAAGAAGATCGATCTCTTCGCCCATATGGCGCTCGTCGCCTCCGAATTGGCGCTTCAGGACGCGAAGATCGATCTCCAGCAGGAAAATCTCGAACGGGCAGGAATATTTATGGGCAACGCGATCGGCGGCTGGCTGTACGCCGAAACGGAATTGCGGGACATGTATATAGAAGGAAGAGAGGGCGTGAGCCCGTTCATGGCCTCGGCGTGGTTTCCGGCCGCGCCGCAGGGACAGGTTTCGATCCATTACGGGATCAAAGGATACAGCAAAACGGTCGTCGCCGACCGGGCGAGCTCTTTGATGGCGATTGCCTACGCGGCCAAGACGCTCAACCGCGGCAAGAATGATTTTATCCTGGCCGGAGGCATGGAGGCGCCTGTGACGCCCTACGCGCTTTTGTGCTGCAACACCTCCGGGGTTTTGACGTGTCATAACGACGAGCCGCAGAAGGCCTACCGTCCGTTTGATAAAACACGCGACGGCTTTGCCATCGCCGAAGGCGCGGGCATCGTCATCCTCGAACCGCAGGAGAGGGTGAAGGCGCGTAACGCGCACGTGTATGCCAACATTATCGGCTATGGGACAACGACCGACGGGGTTGACCGCATTGACCCGGCCAAAGACGGCAAGGAACTGGCGAACGCGATCCGCATCGCGCTGGATGATGCCAAGCTGGAACCTTCGCGGATCGATTATATCTGTCTCGATGGCGCGGGTACGCAATTAGGGGACGTGACCGAAACAATGGCGATCAAGCAAGTGTTCAATGGCAATGCGCGAAAGATCCCTTGCTCGGCGCCGAAATCCGTTTTCGGGAACATGCTTGGTGCCTGTGGCGCGCTCGATGTGATCACAACCGTTTTGGCCATGGAGCACAGCCTGGTCCCGCCGACGATCAATTTGACTACGCCGGATCCCGAATGCGGCCTGGATTATTGCCCCAACAAGGCGCAGAGCAAGGAAATCAAAAATGCGCTTGTCATTAATCGTGGCAGGGGGGGAATCAATTGCGTCTTAATATTGCAAAAGCCGTAGGGGCGGGCTTTATGTCCGCCCAGATGTCGAAACGGGCAACCACAAGGGTTGCCCCTACAGTATTTTTATCCCAATTTTAACATGGAGGGAAGAAATGGCCGTTGAACAAAAGGTTAAAGAAGTTTTAAAGAAAGTGCTCGATATCAAGGAAAGCGAGATCGTCCCCGGCGCCAAGCTGGATGAATCGCTGGGCATCGATTCCACCGAGATGGTGGAGATCTCCGTCGCCATCAAGAAGGAACTCGGGATCCCGCTCAAGGACAACGAGCTCAAGAAGAGCCATTCTTTCAATGAGATCGTGGCCATTATCGCTTCCAAGAAACCCACCGGCAGCAGCAGCCACGGGCTGGGGTGCGGGTGTGGACATTAAAACCAGCCGCTTCAAACATCGATAGAAGGGAAACCGGCATGACATTAAAGGGAAAAGTCGTTTTTTCGTCTGGCCAATCAGGTGATTACGATATTTTTGTCCTTGACTTGGGAAATAAGGTTATTCAGCAGCTTACCAGCGGAAAGTATTTTAATGATTGCCCGAAGTGGTCCCCCGACGGCAAAAGGATCGTCTTTATTTCCGATCGGACGGGTTTCGCCGAGATATGGATGATGAATGAGGATGGGGCCCAGCAAGAGCAAATAACCAAGAGCGAGAAGTGGCACAATACCCCTGACTGGTCGCCCGATGGCAATGAGTTGGTGTTTTCCGCGAATTACGATGGGAATGTGGATATCTTTGCAATGGACCTCCGCAAGAGAGGCCTGACACAGATAACCGATTATAAGGAAATGGATTTTACCCCGCAATTTTCTCCTAAGGGAGACAAGATCATTTTTGCTTCAAAGCGCTCGGGGAACAATGATATTTGGCTCTACGACCGCCAAAGCAAAAAAATGGTGCAATTGACCAAATACGGCGGCAGGGATTACGCGCCGGCATTTTCTTCAGACGGCAAGTATATCGCGTATGTCACCGAGGAAGTGGATCGTCAGGGCAGAAGCAATCTAGATATTTTCGTCATGACCCCGGAAGGGAAAGATCTAAAGAAAATAACCTGGAATAGAGGGACCGATCGCTACGTAGGCTGGTCGCCGGACGGGGAGTATTTAATCTACACCTCCGATCAGGGTGGCGCGGGCGAGAGGTTATGTGTCAATAAATTTGACGTCAGCCACTTTCAATTGAGCAAAAGCCAGCCACTCTCCTACAGCCGGGAGGCCCTGGAGAAAGAGACCGGCGCGAGACCTAAGGCGACGATGCTTTTTCAGCTCTTGCCGGAATCTATCGTGCGCCAAACTTACCCCAAAGATCATTTTGGAACGGAACGTTTCCCGGATTGGAAATACTAAAAAAGGAGTTATTATGGAGACATTCGTTAAGGCACTGAACACCGTTGAGAAGGAATTCGATAAGCTATCCAAAACACCGCAGAGCGAGTCGTTGATGCGGTTTGCATCGCTATTGGGTGAGTTGGAGGGGGGATTGCGGGAGCTTGTCCAGCGCATGACTAAAAAAGAAATTCTCATCATTATTGATAAACTCAAGGGCGGGGAGGAACTGACGACGGGCGAAGATGCCTTATTAAAGCTGTGGATCGTAGGCGATGCGGAGCATTATTCAAAGTTAGAAAATAATTATGAGGATTGGGCAAATGAGCTGAAAAGATTGGTCAATGGCATATGTTCCCTGAAAGGCAAAGAGCTGGACATCGACCTTGCCATGCATTTACGGGCGTTGATCTATGACGCCACGAGGGTCATGGATGATCTGATCTATTTTACGCAGCACAAGGAGCGGTTGGAGCGGTTTATAGAAGTAGCCGAGGAGCTTGACCGGGAAGAGCGGGCCCACCTGGTCCGGATCCTGGAACAAAAACTGAATTCCGAGAGATTCTAAATGAGGATCATTGATTTAAGCCTCCCCATTGACGACACGCTCGTTGAAACCCATGCGGCCACCATTGAACGCATCAGCCACGCGCAGGGGGTGGATCATTTCAACTGGGTGGTGATGAGCAAACAACCCGGGGGCGAAGAGCGCTTCAAAAAAGGCGAACGGGTGGCAACGAAAGATGAGATCCCCGGCGGCGAGATGCTGTCGCTTGAAATCGTAAATTCCTCCGTTCATATGGGCAGTCATGTTGATGCCCCGTTCCATTACGGCTCGATGTGCGAAGGCAAGCCCGCCAAGCAGATTATGGATATTCCTTTAGAATGGTGTTACGGCCCCGGCGTTGTGTTGGACTTTACTCACCTGAAATTCCCCGATTTTATCGATAAAGATAAAGTTATTGCCGCCCTCAAGAAGATCAATTACAAGCTCAAGCCCATGGACATTGTTTTGTTTTACACCGGCGGCGATAAACTGCTTGGCACAGACGATTACGTCAACAAGTACGTCGGCCTCGTGCCCAGCGCGGTGGAATATCTTCTGGATCAGGGCATCAAGATGATGGGCATTGACACGATCGGCCTGGACCGGCCGTGCTTTTTGATGTTCAAGGAGTTTTTGACGACGAAGGACAAAAGCAAAATATGGCCGTGCCATTTCCTGGGCCGACGAAGAGAGTATTGTCATATGGAACGGTTAGGTAATCTTGGCAGCATTCCAAAGCCTTTTGGATTTACTGTAAGTTGTTTGCCGGTAAAAGTCCGCAACGCCGGAGCTGGTTGGGCAAGAGTAGTGGCGATCCTTAATTAGCCGATATGATAAAAATCATTAAATCTAAAGCTGGTGAGAATGTTTTAAAAGAAGCCGCGCGGGATTTTGACGGTTATATTAAAGTGGTTGTTGATGTTAAGCAGGGAATCCTGGCCGCCGGAGGCAAGAAGCACGTCGACGGTGAAGAAGTTTTGCTTAAAAGCGGCAGCCGGCAGGAGGACCTGTGGGGCGGCGGTCTTGATCTGGAAACGGGAGAAGTTGATTTTGACTCGATGATTAACATCCGTCCGGCGCAAAACAACCCCAGCCGAGAAGTTTTGGATCAAAATATTCGTAAACAAGTTGAAGCTGTTATCCGAAGCCTGTTAAAGTGAAAATGAACGCGCGCGAACTTACCTTAAATATCGCGGTTAATCTGGGGCGCCTGGGCCGGTGGGCTATGGAGGGCAGACAGGGCCGCATCAGGCAGTTCCTTGCGGAAACGGATGATTTCATGCGGCAACTGGAGGCGGCGCCCAAGCTCGCGCGGTTTCTCAAGACGTTTGAATCGTTCAAGCGGGAATTCGATGTCCTGAAGGACGCGGCGTCATTCGATGAAACCTGGGCCGAGACGGCGCTGACCTGGGCGAACATCCTGACCCACCGGGCCAAGCTGGCGTAGAAGAGCCGTCGAGGCGCTGTCCATGAACCAGTCCCGACGTGCCGTCGGGACGGTTCAGGATTCCGCCCGAGAGGTTAAAATCCGCCGGGCTCCACGCAAGCGGTGAAACGGGGGAAGCGAATTCAGGCGGCGCCGCCTGAATTCGGCAGTTAACTGCCGAATTGGCCCGGGCTGAATTTAACAGATAGCTGGTGAATCGCGAAGTCCGCCGACGGAGGTAGATTATGAATAATGTAAATGATATGTTGCAGAAGTATTCTTGCTTGTTAGAGGATACAAGTTTTATGCAGTTTGGGAGAAGCGAGAGATTGTTACCAGCCCCGAAGAGTGATATTGATGCTGTTTTAACTATTTTTGCACTTTCTTGTCAGAAAGCCGGGGATGAAAATGGAATGCAAGCTGCGATGAACGGATATATGGAATTAGCGACATTTATTCCCCATGAAAAGTTTTGCATTGTAAAGAAATTTTATAATCCTAAAGGGTTAGAGATGTTGGCGGACAAAGATATTGAGAAAGACGAGTTTCTTAAAATTCAAAATGAAATTGTTGGCGAGATGGGGCAACGGAAAAAGAGAATTAATGAGGTTTTGGAGAAAGTGATGTCGCCATGAAAAGCATTCAAAAAATAATGAAAATTTCTAATCGTGAAGAAAGGCTGCGAGAATTATTTGCCCTTTGTAACGAGCTGGGAGTAAGTCAAGAGCGTATACACGACGCAGGGATTGTTAATGAGCCGGTCTTAGAGGCCAGAATCCGAGAGGCTGTGTCATTAAGGACTGCGCAAAGAAGTTGGATATTGGCTTTAATTTCATGCGTTGTTTCAGTGCTTAGTGCATTGGTTGCGCTTGTTGCAGTATTAAAGAATATAAATTAATATTTTTTCTAAGATGTAACACTTTAACTGGAGGCCTATATGTCTCACACACGCAACGAAATTACCATTAATGCGCCATATGATTTAGTTTTTGACATTTCTAACAAGATCGAGCGATGGAGCGAATTGTTCGGTAAGGAATATGCGAAGTCCGAGGTGCTGGAGCGCGAGGGCAACGAGATCACGTTCCGCTTGACCGACGAGGATGGCAAATCCTGGGTCTCCAAGCGCTGGCTTTATAAGGACCAGAAATTCGCCTTTGCCTCGCGCCATGAGCCGATGTTTCCCTTTATCTACATGAAGATCGTTTGGCTGTACATCGAGCGGCCCGAGGGGATTCAGATGATTTGGGTCCAGGATTTCGAGATGGACCCCAAGTTCACCAAATTCACCGGCGAGCAGATTGAGGGATTTATTAACAAACATTCGCGGGATAATATGAAGATTTTTAAAGAGGTTATTGAAAAGGAAGCGGAATTGTCCCGACGCCCCGCCAACTGTCAATAGCAAGCGGGGGTCGGGATGCCGACTACCATTGAAAATAGAAAACGTCGGCAAGAAAGAAGCGTTGGCCGCTAAGAAGTAAAAGGGAGTTGGACTATAGACCATCGACCATGGACCATTGACCTGGATGGTTTCGCAAAGTCTATAGTCTATGGTCGATAGTCGATGGTCTTTATGAATCCTACCAAGTTTATTATTTTCCTCGTTTGTCTCGGCAACATCGCCATTTCCTTCAACACCGGCGCGGTGGCCGCCGCGATCCCGCTTATTGCCGCTGATTTTCACACCACGGATTTTGCCGTCGCCAGGATTGTTCCCTATTATATGATTCCCTACGGGCTCGGCGCGCTTTTGTACGCGCCCTTGACGCGGTTTTTCGCGTACCGCGCGATCTTGGTCGCGGCCATGGCGGTCTTCGCGGTCTTCAGCTTGATCGCCGGGATGAGCCAGTCGCTGACGACGATCTTTCTGGCACAGATCGCGGCGGGGACCGCGGCGGCGAGCTCCACGCCGCTGGGCTTGATGATGATCGGCGATTTCTTCGCAAAGAACGTGCGCGGTCGGCTCGTCGGCACTTACTTCGGCTGCAGTTTCTTCGCCGCGGTCGGCGGGATGATCTTTATGGGCACGGTGCATTGGCGCTGGCTTTTTTTCGTCCCGGCCGTCTTGGGCGCCCTCACGGCGCTGTGCTGGATATTTTTCAGTAACGCTTTGGTCAACCAGGGACACAAGGGAAGCATCGATTACCTCAAGGCGCTGGCCAAGCCGCACATCCGTAACGTGTTCCTTCTGATCTTCGCGATGAGTTTTCTTTATCACGGCGTCCATAAATGGTACGGGGTATTTTTGACGCGGGAATATGGCCTGGACAAAGGCGCGGTCAGCCTTATTTTGATTATCGCCGCCCTTGCCGGCCTGGCGGGCCAGCAGATCGGCGGCTATCTTTCGGATAAAAAGGGGCGCCTGACGGCCTCTTACGCGGGGATGGGCGCGCTCGCGACGGGTGTTCTCTTGTTATCTATCCACTTTTCCATCGCTTTGGTCGGGGTCATCCTCGCCTTGATCGCCATCGGCTGGACGGTCAGTCACAATTCGGTCTCGACCGTGCTCACCGATTTCCCGGATGACGACCGGCCGCTTATCGCGAGCCTCAATTCTTCGGTGCGCTTTATTAGCGGCGGCTTGGGGTTCAGCGCCAGCAAGTTTTTTGTGGCCCAAAGTTTTAGTTTGACATTTTTCGGGATAGGGGTTTTAATACTTCTATTAATATTTATTATAAAAAATATATTAACTATAAAACATTAATCGATAAAGGAAGCTATGACACAGCCGGCAATAAAAGGGAAAAATGCGATCATCACCGGGGCGAGCCGCGGGATCGGCAAGTCCATCGCGCTTCGTTTGGCACAATATGGGGTCAATCTGGTCTTGGCCGCGCGCACGCAAGGGCCCTTGGACGCGACCGTCAAGGAGATCAAGGAAAAATACGGCGTTGACGCCATCGGCATCCCCACCGATGTCGGCAAACTGGAGGATCTCAAGAATTTGGCCGGCAAGGCGACAGCGCATTTCAAGAAGATCGATATTTTAGTGAACGTGGCGGGTGTCTCCAGCCAGCATCCGTTCCATCAGCAGCCTATTGAGGAAATGGAAATGCTCGCCAATGTCAATTATCTGGGTTATGTCCGTTTGATCCGCTTGGTTATCCCCCAGATGGTCGAGCGCAAGGAGGGGCATATCATCAACGTCGTCTCCGGCTCAACGCTGGTGGACCCGATCCCGCGCGGATTTCTGACGTACAGTTCCCTGAAGATGGGGTTGCGGGCTTTCCTGAAAGGGCTCTTTTGGGAAATGCGCGAGCATAATATCAAGGTCACGTCGTTACTGCCGGGGGTTGTGGCCAGTGACCTGACGGACCATCTTAAAGATGTCGCGGTCGAGCAGCGCGACCGTCTGATGTCCCCGGAGGCGGTGGCCGACATGGTCATCTTCGCGCTGTCCTGTCCGGCCAATTCCAATCCGCTGGAACTGGCGGTGATTAATCAACTGACAACGTGGACCAAGCCGATTATTGATTATAAACAGACGCAGGCTAAATAAATGACGCCGCGACTTATGGAATGAAATGAACATAAGTCGCTGGCGGAATTTACCCTTGACAATTTGACCAAATTGTCAAGGGTTCAATTCATGCAGTCACTTATGTTCGCTCGTAAACTCGCTCCATAAGTGACGCATTCATTGAAGGAGAAAACGATGGACAAAACAATCGCCACATTCAAAAAGAACAAGTTCCAGGAGATCCGCATCGGCATCCGCGAATTCAAGGGCAATGACCTCGTGGATATCCGGACATGGACGATGACCCAGGGCTCCAATGAAATGGTCCCGACGGCCAAGGGGGTTTCGATCAACGTCAGCCTCTTCGCGGAGCTGAAAAAATCCCTCACCGAGGTCGAGAACGCCCTCAAAGAAAACCGCATGATTTGAAAAAATGGGTTTTAACCATTTTTTCATCCCGAGGAGCAACGCGACGAGGGATCTCATCAGAGGAATAATATTCGCGAGCAGGCATTACCTCAAATCAATCTGTGGAGCGAAGCGAAGGGGAAAGTTTTAGGGCGGAATGTGGGGATGAGAAGTGGGGGCTTCGGAATAAATTTATGGAAAAGAAGGATGATCTCAATCTGCCGATTATAAAAGGCCCAATGATGGCTCCCAAGACCCTTTCCATGGACGAATATCTTGAGTTTGTAGAATTTAACTTGAAGCATAATTTCGACCGGGAAGCTTACAAGAAAGAAAAGAAGCTCTTGGCGGTCAACGCGCCGTTTCGCATCAAATGAAATGCACAAAACCATCAGCCGCTTTTAATCCCGTCGCTTATCACGCCGAAGGCAGAGATGGCAGAAGAAGCGACGAGGAATCTGTTCCAAATGACAATTAAGTCCAGTGTCCCCGGAGATCAGCTATTAATTTATCATGGAGGTGAAAGATGGCAAGCCCAAGTGATTTAGAAAGAATACATAACCGCTGGCAATCCGTTGATCGTATAGTTTATATAATTGCGTGCATAGCGACTTTGGGGGTTGTGTATTTAATAAGAGTTATTCTTACACAGGCTGTTGCAGATGGAATAGCAATGAATAAAAGATGGAATGAGGTAATGAAATCCTGAGATTTTGAGTTAATACAACTAAGATGTTAAGTGTTGTGCCCCCGAACTATGCTCCGGGATTATTAAAGAAGGAGCATTTACAGGAGTGAGCAGCATTGGAAAAATTGGAATTATTTAAAATATTTTTGACTTCAGGTCTAACTATTACTGGCGGTGTGTTGATATTTGTACTTGGCCAAATGATATTAAAATTCGTCATCGAACCAATCCATGAATTCAACAAACTTAAGGGAGAGATTGCTTATTCTTTAGTATTCTATGCGAACGTTTACATGAATGTTCCGCTATCATATACAGATCTTTCTGAAGATAGACAAGATCGAGATAAAGCTCAACAAGTCTTTCGTGGATTAGCCTCTCAATTGTGTCCAAGAGCCAGGATAATTCCTTGGTTAAAAATATGGGAATCTTTGAAATTTGTACCCAAATACAAGAATATTATCGAAGCTACAAAGGATCTTATAGGATTGTCTAATTCAATCCATGAAGTCACGACTAATGTCAACCGGATGCGACGCGAAAGGATCGAAGCGCACTTAAATATACAAGCAATATGAGTATCTCAAGAATTATCGACTCCCACAGTCATTACATGCCACCAGAAGTGGCGCAAAATACCGCCTTTTTTAAGGTGGGCTGGTCGGATATCGACCGCCAGCTGGCGGTGATGGATCAGAATAAAATTGAGAAGGCCTTGTTGTTGTATCCGACCAGCGACGCGCACCTGAATATGGGCGGTTGGCAGGATCTTTGTTACGTCTATAATAAAGAGATCGCCGCGGTCGTTGCGAAACATAAAGGGCGTTTTATCGGTGGCGGGATCATCCCGGCCGACACCCCGGCGCAGTTTCCTGCCGAATTAAAACGCATCCAGGACTTGGGCCTGCGCGTGATCTCGCTGGCGTCGAGCTATGAAGGCAAATATCTTGACGACGATGACTTTGCGCCGGTTTACGAGTTCGCGCAAAAAAATAAAATGCCCGTCCACGTCCATCCACAGATCATGAATCCCGTCGGTGAAGACCGCGTGCGTGATCCGTTGTTGACGCCGGTCTTGGAATACGTCTTCGATGTCTCAGTGTGCATCGGCAAGATGATGATGTCGGGGACGTTCTTGAGATTTCCGGACGTAAAATTTATTTTCGCGCATTACGGCGGCGTCCTGCCGCTCGTTAAGGAACGGTTCGACACGACGTATTCGATGTTGCGTCGCCGCGAATTTGTCCGCGACTTGTCAAAACCTCCGAGCGCGTATTTTAAAAATTTATATTTTGATACGAGCGGTTCGAAATCTCCGGCGTCGCTGGCATGCGCTCTGGAAGTGACGGATGCCGCGCACATTTTGTTCGGCACCGATTTTCCCGCCAATCAGAATATTCCCGAATCGATTGCCTGCGTGCGTCAGGCGTCGATCTCCGAGGAGGACAAGCGCGCGATCCTGCATAATGACCTGCTGGAGCGGCTATACGCGCCGCAGACAGGCTAAGCCGAAAGTGCCTGCGGACGCTTAAGTTAGTTCCAAGAATTTTAGTAAAGAAATTTTCTTGACAAGATATATTTAATCTGTTATCTTCTAACACTTCCAGTTAAGTACCATTTCTGGCGTTCTTTGAAATCTTATTTTTTTTGCCATAAATAAATGCCTGAATTATTTAAAGCCAAGTTTTTTCGGAGAGTTTGATCCTGGCTCAGAGTGAACGCTGGCGGCGTGGATTAGGCATGCAAGTCGAGCGATCCCCGCAAGGGGATAGCGGCAAACGGGTTAGTAACACGTGAGGAATTTGCCTCGAAGTCGAACACAGCTCCGTGAAAACGGAGGTAATATTCGATGGTGTCCTGTCATCGCATGGTGACAGGATTAAAGATGGGGACCGCAAGGCCTATCACTTCGGGATGACCTCGCGTCCTATCAGCTAGTTGGTGGGGTAATGGCCTACCAAGGCTTTTGACGGGTAGCTGGTCTGAGAGGACGATCAGCAACACTGGGACTGAGACACTGCCCAGACTCCTACGGGAGGCTGCAGTCGAGAATCTTTAGCAATGGGCGAAAGCCTGACTATGCGACGCCGCGTGCAGGATGAAGGTTTTCGGATTGTAAACTGCTTTTGTCAGGAAAGAAAGCTCTAAATCATAACATGGTTTAGGGTAGACGGTACCTGACGAATAAGCCACGGCCAACTCCGTGCCAGCAGCCGCGGTAATACGGAGGTGGCGAGCGTTACTCGGAATCATTGGGTGTAAAGGGCAAGTAGGCGGCCTATTAAGTGAGGGGTGAAATCTTCCGACTCAATCGGAAAACTGCCTTTCATACTGATCGGCTTGAGGTCAGAAGAGGGAAACGGAATTAGCAGTGTAAGGGTGAAATCTGTAGATATTGCTAAGAACACCAGCGGCGAAGGCGGTTTCCTGGTCTAGACCTGACGCTGAATTGCGAAAGCTAGGGGAGCAAACAGAATTAGATACTCTGGTAGTCCTAGCCGTAAACGATGAGCACTAGGTGTTGGCCCTTCTGGGGTCAGTGCCGCAGCTAACGCATTAAGTGCTCCACCTGGGGACTACGGCCGCAAGGCTAAAACTCAAAGGAATTGACGGGGACCCGCACAAGCGGTGGAACATGTGGTTTAATTCGATGCTACGCGAAGAACCTCACCAAGGCTTGACATACAGGAAGTAGTGAACTGAAAGGGGAACCACCCGTTAAGTCGGGAGCCTGTACAGGTGCTGCATGGCTGTCGTCAGCTCGTGTCGTGAGATGTTGGGTTAAGTCCCGCAACGAGCGCAACCATTGCCCCATGTTGCAACCCCCATTTACTTCGTAAGAAGTGGTGGGGCGCACTCTTGGGGGACTGCCCGGGATAACCGGGAGGAAGGTGGAGATGACGTCAAGTCAGTACGGCCCTTATGCCTTGGGCTACACACGTGTTACAATGGCTGGTATAAAGGGTTGCCAACCCGCGAGGGGGAGCTAATCTCAAAAAACCAGCCTCAGTTCGGATTGGAGTCTGCAATTCGACTCCATGAAGCCGGAATCGCTAGTAATGGGAGATCAGCTCGCTCCCGTGAATACGTTCCCGGGTCTTGTACACACCGCCCGTCAAGCGATGGGAGCCGAGGGTACCCAAAGTCCTACGTAGGTAGGCCTAAGGTAAAATTGGTGACTGGCGCTAAGTCGTAACAAGGTAGCCGTACGGGAACGTGCGGCTGGATCACCTCCTTTCTATTTTACTTATTTTTTAGTAAGATAGGAAATTCTCCCTCTTGGACCGTTTCGACGGGACAAGAGTTCATGTCGTAAATCAGTTTCAGATTCTTCACTAAACTTGGCTTTTTTTATTTATGTGATCAGTGGTCAGTCCTTCGATGTCACTCAGGATACTTCGAAGGTATGCTGAGCGAAGTCGAAGTATTCTCAGTGTTCAGACATGGACTGATCACTGATCACTTGACCACTGACTCATTCTTTTCGGGCCCGTAGCTCAGTTGGTTAGAGCACGTCCCTGATAAGGACGGGGTCAGCGGTTCGAATCCTCTCGGGCCCACCAAATTTGCCTGGCAAGTTTGGGGCTGTAGCTCAGCTGGGAGAGCACCTGCTTTGCAAGCAGGGGGTCAGGAGTTCGATCCTCCTCAGCTCCATAGCCGGAGTTGAGGGGAAAGACGGCGGAAAAAATAAGATTTGCAAAATAGATTTTGATGAGCTATCGGCCCTCAGTGGTCAGTCTTCAGTAAAATCGAATGAAGACTGAAAGCTGATGACTGATAGCTCAATTGTTCTTTGACAATTATGTAAGATAAAAAGCGGAAACAATTCAGCCGATTTTTTACTGTAGAGAAATTGGTCAAGCTACTAAGGGTTTACGATGAATGACTTGGTAGACTCAGGCGATGAAGGACGTGGTAAGCAGCGATATGCTTCGGGGAGTCGCAAACAGGCTTTGATCCGGAGATTTCCGAATGGGGCAACCCACCTTGGCTCATCCCAGGGTGTACCTTACTGAATTCATAGGTAAGGTACGCGAACGAGGCGAATTGAAACATCTAAGTAGCCTCAGGAATAGAAACCGTAAGGGATTCCCCCAGTAGCGGCGAGCGAAAAGGGAAAAGGCTAAACTTCGACGTACACGTCGGAGGGTTGCGGGACCTTAACATGGGATTGTAGACGGATAGCAGAAGTGTCTGGGAAGGCACACCAAAGACGGTGAAAGTCCAGTACGCGAAATCCGGAAGCACCCTAGAGGTATCCCAAGTACTGCGGGGCACGGGAAATTCTGCAGGAATCTGGCCCGACCATGGGCTAAGCCTAAATACTCGAGTCTGACCGAAAGTGAACCAGTACCGTGAGGGAAAGTCGAAAAGAACCCCGGGAGGGGAGTGAAATAGAACCTGAAATCGTAAACCTACAAGCGGTCGAAGGCCTATGCACATCGTAAGGTGTGAATGGCTGACGGCGTACCTTTTGCATAATGGACCAACGAGTTACTGCATGTTGCCAGCTTAACTCCGTTTCGGAGGCAGGCATAGCGAAAGCGAGTCTGAATAGGGCGACCATAGTAACATGTAGTAGACGCGAAGCCAGGTGATCTATCCATGACCAGGTTGAAGTCCCGAGAAATCGGGATGGAGGACCGAACTCATAATCGTTGAAAAGATTAGAGATGAGTTGTGGATGGGAGTGAAAGGCTAATCAAACTTGGTAATAGCTCGTTCTCCTCGAAATAGTTCTAGGACTAGCCCCGGATAAAATGTAAAGCAGGGGTAGAGTTACTGAATAGGCTAGGGGGCTTACCAGCCTGCCAAACCTAACCAAACTCCGAATACTGCTTTATTTACTCCGGGAGTCAGACTCTGAGGGCTAAGCTTCAGGGTCGAGAGGGAAACAGCCCAGACCATCGGTTAAGGTCCCTAATATAAGCTAAGTGGTAAAGGAAGTAGGATCACATAGACAGCCAGGATGTTGGCTTAGAGGCAGCCATCATTTAAAGAGTGCGTAACAGCTCACTGGTCAAGTGATTCTGCGCCGAAAATGAACGGGGCTCAAGCTTATAACCGAAGCCGTGGCTTTAATTTGTCTTCGGACAAATTAAGGGGTAGAGGAGCGTAGTGTCATGCGATGAAGGCGTACCGGTAAGGAACGCTCGAGTAGACACTAGTGATACTGTTGGTATGAGTAGCGAAAACTACGGTGAGAAACTGTAGCGCCGAAAATCCGAGGTTTCCTGGGGAAGGTTAATCCGCCCAGGGTTAGTCGATCCTAAGGCGAGGCCGAAAGGCGTAGTCGATGGACATCCGGTTAATATTCCGGAACCGGTTATGAACGTTACCAGCTTGTGATGACGCAGGAGGTTAGGTGAGCGAAGTGTTGGATGTCTTCGTTCAACCCTGTAGTCCCATCGAAAGATGGGATGAGAGGTTATGGGGAGCCAAAGCTACGGCAATGGCGAAGTCACCGAGACCCGACTGCCGAGAAAATCCCGCAAGCGAGTTCCATAGCCGCTCGTACCGTAATCCGACACAGGTAGATTGCCATAAAGATGGTAAGGCGCTCGAGATAACTCTCCTTAAGGAACTAGGCAAAATGACCCCGTAACTTCGGGATAAGGGGTGCCGGAAGGGTGAAGTCCTTTACGGATGGAGCCCGGAAGGTCACAGTAAAGAGGCCCGGTCGACTGTTTAGTAAAAACACAGCACTCTGCGAAGTCGCAAGACGATGTATAGGGTGTGACACCTGCCCGGTGCTGGAAGGTTAAGTGGAGTGGTTAGTCCGCCGCAAGGCGAGACAAAGCTACGAAATGAAGCCCCAGTAAACGGCGGCCGTAACTATAACGGTCCTAAGGTAGCGAAATTCCTTGTGGGGTAAGTTCCCACGCGCACGAATGGTGTAACGAATTGGGCGCTGTCTCGAGGAGAGGCTCGGCGAAATTGTAGCAGCGGTGAAGATGCCGCTTACCCGCACCAAGACGAAAAGACCCCGGAACCTTTACTGCAATCTGGTATTGAATTTGAGTGCTGTTTGTGTAGGATAGGTGGGAGACTGTGAAGCCCCGACGCTAGTCGGGGCAGAGTCATCGGTGAAATACCACCCTAACGGTTCTTAGATTCTAACTTCGTCCCTTCTAACAGGGCGTGAGACAGTGCCAGATGGGCAGTTTGACTGGGGCGGTTCCCTTCTAAAATGTAACGAAGGGGTCCAAAGGTATCCTCAAGACGGTTGGCAATCGTCTCTAGAGTGCAAACGCATAAGGATGCTTAACTGTGATTCCGACAGGAAGAACAGGTACGAAAGTAGGGGTTAGTGATCCGGTGGTAGATTATGGGATTGCCATCGCTCAACGAATAATAGGTACTCCGGGGATAACAGGCTGATAGCGCTCGAGAGTTCATATCGACAGCGCTGTTTGGCACCTCGATGTCGGCTCACCCTATCCTGGGGCTGGACAAGGTCCCAAGGGTCCGGCTGTTCGCCGGTTAAAAGGGTACGTGAGCTGGGTTTAGAACGTCGTGAGACAGTTCGGTCTCTATCTGGTGTGGGCGTGTGATACTTGAAGGGGAGATCTCCTCAGTACGAGAGGACCGGGAGATACAGACCTCTGGTGTTCCAGTTATCCTGCCAAGGGTAATGGCTGGGTAGCCAAGTCTGGAAAGGATAAGCGCTGAATGCATCTAAGTGCGAAGCCAACCCCAAGATAAGGTATCGTTCTCCCGCAAGGGAGGAAAGGCTCCTGGTAGACTACCAGGTTGATAGGCTGCGAGTGTAAGTCCCGTAAGGGGTTTAGCTAAGCAGTACTAATAGGCCGAAAGCTTGACCTTTTTATTTACAAAAAGGTCTGCTGAAGGGTTTTGTTTTTTGTCTTACATAATTGTCTACCTATCGCCAGAGCAACTGGCGAAATGTTTTCCGGTAACTTTACCGAAGGGGCTACACCCGTTCCCATTCCGAATACGGCAGTTAAGCCCTTCGAGGTCGATGGTACTCTAGTCGCAAGGCTATGGGAGAGTAGAACGTTACCGGATTAATTTACCCCCACACCAAAGAATAAATTTTGCTCTTTGGTGTGGGGGTTTTATTTTGCATAGCGACGGAAAATTTGTTAATATGATGGATAAGAAAGGCAATTGATGGCTCGTAAACATTCCATAAAGAAATTTTCTAAAATCCCCCTGCATGGTCTTATCCTGGCCGGCGGCAAGAGCACGCGGATGAAAAAAGATAAATCGTTGCTCGAATACCACGGCAAAAAACAGGTGGTTTATTGCTTTGATCTTCTGTCGCAATTTTGTGACCAGGTATTTATTTCTAACCGCAAGGACCAGTCGCGTCTGGCGGCGCATAAAAAACTGCCGCAAATCCATGATGTCTTTGTGGGGATCGGACCCTTGGGGGGTATTTTAAGCGCTCTGACCCGTTATCCCGAGGTTGCCTGGCTGGTATTAGCCTGCGATCTGCCATTTGTCGATGAGTCTGCGATCAAAATATTGATTAAGAAGCGCGATTTTTCAAGGACGGCGACAGCTTATCGCAGTGCCCACGAACCCAATTTGCCGGAACCCTTGTGTGCGATCTATGAGCCGAAGGCGCTGGTTCAGCTTTTACAATTTCTAGCCCAGGGCATTCAATGTCCGCGCGTTATTCTTTTGCGTTGTGATACGCGGCTTATTGCGCAACGCCCGGGCATTTCGCTGGATAACGTCAATAATCCCCAGGAGTACCGTAAGGTTCTTAGTGTGATCCGGCGCAACCCGGCCGATAAATAAGCCCGGGTTTTCTCTTTGCAGGCGCCGGGGAATGATGTATAATTATTTAATTTTACAATTAATATATCACGGAGCGTAGCGCAGTTGGCTAGCGCACTTGAATGGGGTTCAAGAGGTCACAGGTTCAAGCCCTGTCGCTCCGATCAATATGTCCCATTCTTGAAATTTTGAAGAATATGTCCGATAACCCGGATAACAACGAGAATAAAATGGACCAAGAGCGCCGCCGGAGCCAACGCATTCGCAAGCATTTCATCCTTTCCTATTTTGAGAAAGATTACCCCGACCGACGGTATGAATTGACGCAGTTAAAAAATATCAGCCATGGCGGGATGTGTTTTATTACATCCCAAAAGTTTAATCCGGGCGTCAAGCTCGGGATAGAGCTGAAAACACCTTATGTGGCAGAAACAACGTATTTGGAAGGGGTTGTCCTGGAGTCACATGAGAAGATAAGAAGCATGATCTATGAAACACGGCTCAAATTTGAATTCCTTGACCCCCAGGGGGAATTCTGGGTCGCCAAGTTGATCGAATTCTTTGTAAATGGAGAAAGCGATAGTCATGCGTAAAATCAATATCGGACTTATCGGTTATGGCGTTGTCGGCGCCGGCGTCGTCAAGTTTTTGCAGAAACGGCAAAATTATATCCGCGATAAATAC
>Ga0209211_10000992_pt1 | contig 55847 bp, 64 predicted proteins | sample RifGroA2_FD_183992 | JGI IMG/M metagenome (GOLD analysis project Ga0209211, IMG submission 183992) | Groundwater microbial communities from Rifle, Colorado, USA - Groundwater A2 (SPAdes) (version 2) | ecosystem: Environmental > Aquatic > Deep subsurface > Groundwater | place: Rifle, Colorado... | reverse complement strand
GCTTGCGCTTCTTCTCTTCCTCGTCGGTCGCTTCCAGCGCTTCGAGGTAGGCGGCAAGCGGCGCCTTGGCATCGACCACGATGTTCTTGCCGCCGGGCAACTTGACGATCATGTCGGGGCGCAGCCGCCCGTCTTCGGTGTTGGTGCTCTCCTGCTCGAAGAAGTCGCAGTGATCGAGCATGCCGGCCATCTCGACCACGCGCTTCAATTGCAGTTCGCCCCAGCGCCCGCGCGTCTGCGGCGCGCGCAGGGCCTTGACCAGGTTGCCGGTTTCCAGGCGCAAGGCTCCCTGCGCCTCGGCCATGGCGCGCACCTGTTCGGTCAGCGTGGCGTAGGCGTCGATGCGCGATTTTTCGATGCCCTGAATTTGCAGTTCGAATTTTTCCAGCGAAGTTTTTACCGGCGCCACCAGTTCGCCGATCGCCAGTTGGCGCTTGTCGAGATCGGTCTTCGCCGAAGCCAGCGCCGCCGCCTGCTGCGCTTCCAGCGTGGCACGGGCGAGATCGAGGAAGGACTGGTTGTTCTTCGCCAGGGCATCGGCCGAAATCACCTTGAAGGCATCGGCGAAACTGTCGCGCGCGGCTTCGAGTGTCGCCTGGCGTTCGGCGAACAGCGCCTGGTCCTTTTCCAGCTCGGTGGCAAGCTGCGCGCACCGTACCGCCAGCGCCGACTCCTGCAGCCGCAGCGCCGCCATGTCGCTGTCCTGCCGGGCCAGCCGGGCCTGCGCTTCGCGCACGCGCCCGACGAGAACCAGGGCAACAAGGCCGCCGCCGAGCAACAGGCCAACAATGAGAGCGACGACAGGATCCATGTCAAACCTTTACTCAGCAGTCGCCAATATAGGCGACAGAAGGAGCTTTGAAGAATGAGCGAACAAGGAGCGGCAATTTCTGAAGTGCAGCAAGCTGCTCCTCGATCTTGTCGCGCAGCTTCTCGCCCTTTTGCAATGGCCGCCTCGCGGTGCCCGTACGTTTGACATGACTCCACACCAATTCGTCGGGATTCAATTCCGGTGCGTAGCCGGGCAGGAAGTGCAAGGTCAAACGACCCTCGGTCGACGTGACGTATTTCCTCACGAGCGCCGTCTTGTGCGCAGGCAGACTATCGAGCACGAGATGGACGGGCTTCTTGCGGTACTTCATCATTTTCTTCAGCAGTTCGACGAACAGCTCCGCGTTGAGCCCGCCCTCGTAGGTGGCAAACCAGAACGCTCCCTTGGCATTTACCGCCGAAGCTGCGCTGATGGATTGACGCTGTCCAGGACGGTGGACGACTGGTGTCTGTCCGCGAGCGCCCCAGGTCTTGCCATGCACCGTGTCGGCACGAAATCCGGACTCATCCCAGAAATAGATTTCAGCGCCTACCGCCTTGGCCTGCGTGGCAATGGCAGGGAAGATTTCTCGCTGCCATTTCTCGATAGCTTCCGGATCGCGCTGGTAGGCGCGCTGCAAGGGCTTCTGCGGGGTCAGTCCCAGCTTGGCCAGCAATTCGCCAACCGCCGTGAGCCCAAGGCGTATGCCAAATTTCTTCTCGATCAATTCGACTACGATCGCTCGCGTCCACAAACCGAAGTCCAGACCGTACTGCCGCGGATCACGACCGTTCACCCATCGAAACACTTGGGATTCCTGCGTCGGTGTCAGGCTGCGCGGGCGACCGGTCGCCTTCGTCGAACGAAGCGCCTTGATGCCCAGCCCCGGACGCAGCGCGGCGTTCAGCCACTTGTAGATCGTGGTGCGATTGAAGCCGTACGCGGCAATTACGTTCGACGCCGATTCGCCTTCGCGCACTCGCTCTACCGCCATCAGGCGAATCGTCTCCAGCGTTTGCCGGTCCAATGTTCGTCCATCTCTCTTCATGTATTGTGAGATTGTCATGGTCGAGCAAAGTTCAATGTTTGTCGCCATATTTATCGACTAGTGAGTAACGATTTCATGGCACGGAGATGGTTTTGGCGACCATGCAAGTTAGGACGAACAGGTGGGGCGCTGCAGGGCCTGCAGGATTTCGCCGCTGGCCTTGTCCTGGACAAAGACCACCACGCCAAGATCGGCCCGCTTCCATCCCGCGTCGAGTGCGATCTGCCGGCGCAAGGACAGGCGACCCGCCGGGTCCGGCAGCAGCGGACCGATCAGGCGACGTACCACGAAATCGTGCCGCAAGGTTTTGCCGGCATTCTCGCCGGCGCGCACCTGCGACTCGAGATTGTTTTCGTACAGCGCGAGCCATGCTTCGGCCGCCACGGTCGCCGCAAGAAGTCTGACCTCCCCGTCAATTGCCAGATTGCCGCCGGTCGGCGCGCCGAGTTCGAGAACTATCCTTGCACCCGGCCGCGCGTCGCCCACACCGTCGAGCGGATTTTCCGCACCACGCCAGTCGCGGCCGTTGCGCAGAAACTGCGGCGTGTAGACCAGCTGTGACCTAGCGAGGCCGGCCATCGCATACTGCCGCCCGGTATGCTGCGGACTGGCGTAGCGATCCACCCAACCCAAACGATCCCAGTAGTCGACATGAAAAGCCAGCGGCACGACGCGCCCGGCATGCTCGGGCTGGCTATTTAGCCGCGACAGCCTGCGGTCCGCGGGCGGACAACTGTCGCAACCTTCCGAGGTATACAGTTCCAGCAGCACTGCGCGCTGTGCTCCACTCTCAGCCACGCAAGCCGGCGCTGCGGAAACCTCAGCAGCCGCAACGACAAGGCAGGCAAGCATCAGGCCGACGGACCGGCAATCGTTCATGGCGTGGCTCCTCCAGGGGGGCGCCCGCTGGCGCCTGTTGATTGGACGCGGCAAATCCGGATTCCTTACACGCGGCTGCGCGGCCCGACGGGAGAAGGGTAGAATAAATTTCATGAAACAAGCTTCCCATGCGCCCGAAACCCCGGCGACCAGGTTCCTCAACCAGCAAGGGGTCGCCCATTCCAACCATCTCTACGAGTACGAGGAGCATGGTGGCACGCAGGTGTCCGCCCGCGAGCTCAACGTCGCCGAACACGCGGTGGTGAAGACGCTGGTGATGGAGGATGAGAATGCCAAGCCCCTGATCGTGCTGATGCACGGCGACCGCAAGGTATCCACCAAACAACTGGCGCGCCAGATCGGGGTCAAGAAGGTCAGTCCCTGCAAGCCGGAGGACGCCCTGCGCCATACCGGCTACATGGTCGGCGGCTGTTCCCCGTTCGGCACCAAAAAGCCGCTGCCGGTGCATCTGGAAAAGACCATCCTCGACCTGCCGCTGATCTACATCAACGGCGGTCAGCGCGGCTATCTGGTCGGCGTCCATCCGCACGACATCCTGCGCGTATTGCGGCCCAGGATAGTCGAGTGCGCCCTGGCCGACTGAGGCAGGCGGAAAGGATCTTCGCCCGGCGGCAGTTCAGGCTCGATCGGCGCGGGATCGCTCGATCTGCACACCGACCCGCCGCACACCCTTCATTATTCCCATCTTGGCGATGCTGATCTTGACCCAGGGTGCGCCGAACTCATCCAACAACATGCTGATCACGTATTCGCCGAGAGTCTCCAGCAAGTTGAAGTGACGCAGCGCCAACTCGGCGCGGATGCGATCGATCACCGCGTCGTAGCGGATGGTCTTGTCGATGTCGTCGTCCTGCGCCGCCTCGTCGGGCACGCCGAAGGTCAGGCTGATCTCCAGCGTCTGCGGCGCCGCTTTCTCGCGCTCGAAAATCCCGACGTGTGCGTCGACCCGCATGTCGTCGATGAAAATGAAGTCCATCCCGCCTCCGTTTACAATTCAGGACATTCTAGGGAATCCGCAATGAACCTGCTCGTTTCTGCCGTCCTCGGCTATCTGCTCGGCTCCGTGCCCTTCGCCGTGATCGTCTCGCGCGCCTTTCGCCTGGCCGATCCGCGCAGCTTCGGCTCGGGCAATCCGGGCGCGACCAACGTGCTGCGCAGCGGCCACAAGGCCGCGGCATTGCTGACGCTGATCGGCGACGCGGCCAAGGGCTGGCTCGCCATGTTCATCGCCGCAAGAGTCGGCGCCGGCGAGACGGCGATGGCGGCGGCCGGCCTGGGGGCTTTCCTCGGCCATGTATTTCCCTTCACCCTTGGTTTTCGCGGCGGCAAGGGGGTGGCGACGGCGCTGGGCGTTCTGCTGGGTTTTTCCGGCGCACTGGCCGGCATCACGGCCGGCGTCTGGCTGGCGGTCGTCGCCCTTACGCGCTATTCGTCACTGGCGGCGCTGACGGCAGCGGCAGCGGCACCCGTATTGACCTGGTGGCTGCTCGGGAAAACCGAAATCACCGTGACGGTAGCGCTCATGTGCGCGGTGCTGATCTACCGTCACAAGAACAATATCCGCAAGCTGCTCAGCGGCCGCGAAAGCCGCCTCGGCAGCAAGAAATAATAAAGCCGCAACCCGCGTTGCGGCACGTCAACAGTGGGGAGTATTCACAATCGCCGCGGTTCGCAGATGAGGAACGTAGGCGTGATCGGTAACACCAATATGATTGACCAGCCAGTGGTTCAGCCATTTCGTCATTTCGGCGCTGACTTCTTCGCGAATCGAGTGCTTCTTGATTTCAGCCAGAACGGTTGAAAACATTTTGTGGTCCGCGATGTGGGGCTCCAGACCGGGGTAGCAATGGAGGCGCATCAGGGCCTCTTCGACGGCGAAGTGGACGTTGACAAAATTGGTCAGCTCGACCAGCGCGAAATGCACGGCAGACCATTTGTCATCCAGGGTAACGGCCTGTTCAAGACGCGCCACAACATCGAACAGAACCTGGTGCTGCAGATCGATCTCGTGAATGCCGGTAAATAGATTGTCGGTCCAGCCCATCGAGGGCTCCAAAATAGGTGTTTGCCACAAACGAATGAATCTATTGTAGTCTGGATTCCTCCCTGCATGGATAGGGCACAGGCTAGCAATCTGATTGCCCGGGGCTTTTATAATCCTCTTCGCGGCGAACCGCACACCACCTATCTCGCTCCAGGAATTGTTGCCATGGATGATTTGGACTTTTCAGGAACCCCCCCCGCCCCCGCTGCTCCGCCTGCTCCGGCACCTGCGGACACGAGCCGAAAAAGCGAGCCGGTGTCCCTCTACGACCCCAAACTGGCCCTTGAGTTTTTCCGGATCGCAGGGACACAGGAGCAGTTTCCGGCCGGCAAACAGATTTTTGTCGAAGAAGAGAAGGCCGGGGGATTTTTCTCCAAGGGCGCCCGCATCTATTTGTTGCTCGAAGGCGACGTCGCCCTGACGCTCAAGGGCAAGCCGCTCGAACTGGTCCTGGCCGGCGAGACGTTCGGCGAAATGGCGGCCATCGCCGACATTCCCAGAAGCGCGACGGCGACGGCGCGGAAAAACTGCAGGGTGCTGGCGCTCGATGAAAAGCAGTTCCTGCAATCACTGCAACAAATGCCCGAGTTCGCCCTGATGCTGATGAGCGTCATGGCCCAGCGCCTGCGGCGCAGCGTTGCAAGGCTGGCCGCGGCAAAAAAGACTTCGGTCGCGGTGCTGGATCACAAGAATACGCTGGACAAGAAAATGCTGGCCGAGTTGCAGCATGAACTCGGCAATCCGTCGCCGACCTTTGCCCAGGCCGGCGCAAATGTTGTCACCAAGGGCGCGGTCGGTGCCTGCATGTTTGTCGTGACTCAGGGTCGCATTGCAATATCCATCGACGGCCTGGTCATCGAGCATGTCGGGCCGGGCGGAGTTTTCGGGGAAATGGCCCTGGTCGATCGCTCCGGTCGCTCCGCCAGCGCCACGGCGGAAACCGAGAGCGCTTGGTTCCTGATCGCCCGCCAGGACTTTCTGTCGATGATCAAGTCGAAACCGGCATTCGGCATTGCTCTCCTGCGCTCGATGGGCGCTCGCGTTCAGCATATCGGCAATCTGCTGCGCAGCAGCGCTTAGCAATGCCTGGCGCGGTCCGCGCTCAGACGATCTGATCCAGCGGCCAGCGCGGACGGACGACAAAAGCGCCTTGGGTCGAGGGCGGCACTTCGCCCTGCAACAGACGCTGGCTACCTGCGAAGGCGATCATCGCGCCGTTGTCGGTACATAGTTCCAGTTCGGGATAGAACACCCGGCCGCCAATCTTCGCCATGGCCAAATCCAGCCGCTGGCGCAGACGCCGGTTGGCGCCGACACCGCCCGCCACCACCAGCGACGAAAGTCGGTACTGGCGACACGCCGCGACAGCCTTGGCCGCCAGCACTTCGGTCACCGCCTCCTGAAACTCAGCGGCGAGGTCGGCCTTGTCGGCCTCCGTCAGTTCCTTCGCACGGGCGGCGGTCAGCACCGCCGTCTTCAGGCCGGAAAAGCTGAACGACAAATCGCCGCTGTTGATCATCGGCCGCGGCAGCTTGTAGCGACCCGGCCTGCCGCCCTCCGCCAACTGCGCCAGCGCCGGTCCGCCGGGATAGCCCAGGTCGAGCAGTTTGGCGGTCTTGTCGAAAGCCTCGCCCGCCGCGTCGTCGAGCGATTCGCCGAGCAACCGGTATTCGCCGACCCGCGTCACGTACATCAACTGTGTATGCCCACCCGACACCAGCAGGGCAATGAAGGGGTACATCGGCGCATCCGCCGCCAGCAGCGGCGAAAGCAGGTGGCCTTCGAGGTGATGCACCGGCAGCGCAGGAATCCCCAGCGCCAGCGCCAGTGATTCGGCAAAGCTGGCGCCGACCAGCAAGGCGCCCGCCAGTCCCGGCCCCGCTGTGTAGGCTATCGCGTCGATGTCGTGGCGCGTACATTCGGCCTCGGCCAGCACGCGCTCCAGCAGCGGGATCAGGCGGCGGATGTGGTCGCGCGAGGCAAGCTCCGGCACCACGCCGCCATAGGCTTCGTGCATCGCCACCTGGGTATGCACGGCATGGCCGAGCAGGCCTCGCTCAGTGTCGTAGAGCGCGACACCGGTTTCGTCGCAGGAGGATTCGATGCCGAGGACTTTCATGGGTGGCATTCTAACGGGTGGCTATAATCGACCGTTCCATTCCGAACCGATGCCGTTGGCAAGTAACAAAGCATCGGGGTGAAGCCGCAGCGAAGGAAGAAATGAAGATGCTGCATCCAAGCATGGACATCGTCACCTGCGCCGCAAGCTTCGATGACGACACAGTCGAGGCGACAAAAGCAGCCGGCGCGACTGATTTTGCGGCGCGCAGCTTCGTCGACCAGCGCGTGGCGCGCCGCCTCAAGCTGGCAGGATAGGTCCGATGCATCTGCTGGTGGATATTTCGGCCCACGGCCTGGGCCATCTGGCGCAGACCGCACCGGTGGTGGAGGCCATTCGTGCATTGGCACCGACGCTGCGTCTGACGATACGCAGCGCGATTCCGCGAAAGCACCTGGAGCGGCGCATCGCAGCAGGTTTTGCGCACGTAGCCGAAGCGCGCGACTTCGGCTTCGTCATGCACAACGCCGTGGATATCGATCTTGCTGCCAGCGCGACGCGCTATCGCGAGTTTCACGCCGACTGGCCAAGGCGGATCGCGACCGAGGCGGACTGGCTGGGCAAACATCAGGTCGATGCGCTGCTGAGCAATGTCGCCTACCTGCCGCTGGCCGCCGCCGCACAAACCGGCATTCCCGCCGCCGGCCTGAGTTCGCTGAACTGGGCGGACCTGTTTTCCCACTATTTTGGCGCCGCGCCATGGGCAACGGATATTCATGCCCAGATGCAGGCCGCCTACAACGCGGCGCAAGCTTTCCTGTGCCTCACGCCGGGACTGCCGATGACCTGGCTGCAACGGCGGCACGAGGTTGGACCGATTGCCCGCAGCGGTCACCGCGATCGCCGGCGCGTTGCCAAATTGCTTGGCCTTGCGGAAAGTGAGCGCTGGCTGTTGCTAGCCATGGGCGGCATGGAGTTTCGCCTGCCGGTGGCCGACTGGCCGCAAACGCCCGGCTTGAACTGGCTGCTGCCGGGCGACTGGAAAATCAGGCGCGACGACACGCGTGCCGCCGATCCGGCCGGCCTGGATTTCAGCGACCTGCTGGCCAGTGTCGACGCAGTACTTACCAAGCCCGGTTATGGCACCTTCGTCGAAGCGGCCTGCTGCGGTATTCCGATCCTGTACCTGGAACGCGAGGACTGGCCGGAAACGCCCCACTTCGCCGCATGGCTCGCCGCGAATGCCCGCGCTGAAGTGCTGACGCGGGAGCAATTGATGGCCGGCGACTTCACCGAGGTGCTGCAGAGGCTCTGGCGAGAGCCCGCGCCTGCCGTCCCGGTGGCCAACGGTGCCGGCCAGGCTGCGCGCTGCCTGGTGAAGGCGTTGGGGCTGCGCTGAAACGATTGACATCAATGGCAAAGCGTTTAGAATGCGCGCCTCTCCCGCCTCTCCAGGATAATTGCAATGCCGGGTATTCGCCTCAAGGAAAACGAGCCGTTTGAAGTCGCGATCCGCCGCTTCAAGCGCGCCATCGAGAAAACAGGCCTGCTCACCGAACTGCGCGCACGCGAGTTCTACGAAAAGCCCACCACCGAGCGCAAGCGCAAGGCGGCAGCGGCAGTCAAGCGCCATCACAAGCGCATTCGCAGCCAGCTTCTGCCGCCCAAGATGTATTGAGCCAGGCCGTGGTTCGACTGTTTCAGGCGAACCGTGCTTGTACCGCTTGATAAAGAAGACCGCCTCCCGGCGGTTTTTGTTTTTCTCCGAAGGATGACCTCATGAGCCTCGAAACACGCATCGACAATGACTGGAAAGCCGCCATGAAGGCCGGCGAGCGAGCCAGGAAGGACGCGCTGAGCCTGCTGCGCGCGGCGATCAAGCAGAAACGGGTCGACGAGAAGATCGAGATCACCGACGCGGCGGTGATTGCGGTGATCGAGAAGATGCTCAAGCAGCGCAAGGATTCGATCACCCAGTACGAAGCCGCCAAACGCCAGGATCTGGCCGATGCGGAGAAGTTCGAGGTTTCCGTGCTGGCGACCTACATGCCGCAAAGCCTCAGCGCCGCCGAGATCGAGGCGATCGTGACGGCGGCCGTGGCCCAATCCGGTGCCAAAGTCCCGTCCGACATGGGCAAGGTGATTGCGCTGGTCAAGCCCCAGGTGGCCGGCCGCGCCGACATGGGCGAAGTCTCGAAGCTCGTCAAGGCCAAGCTCTCAGAGGCATAATGCCTCGGTGATCCCCGAAAGCTTCGTCCAGGAACTGCTTGCCCGCATCGACATCGTCGATGTCGTAGAACGCTATGTCCCGCTGAAGAAGGCCGGCGCCAACTACAGCGCCTGCTGTCCCTTCCATTCCGAAAAAACCCCTTCTTTCACGGTCAGCCCGTCGAAGCAGTTCTATCACTGCTTCGGCTGCGGCGCCCACGGCAGCGCCATCGGATTTCTGATGCAGCATGCCGGCATCGGCTTCATCGAGGCGGTCGAGGATCTGGCCTCCGCCGCCGGCCTGCAAGTGCCGCACGAGGAACGCAACCGCGCCGAGCGGGCCAGAAAAGCGCCACTCACTGAAGTGATGGCGCGTGCGATGCACTTCTATCGCGACCAGTTGAAGGCCTCGCCGAAAGCTGTCGATTACCTGAAGAATCGTGGCCTGACGGGTGAAATCGCCGCAAAGTTCGCTCTCGGCTACGCCCCCGACGGCTGGCAAGGTCTGCAGCAGGTCTTCTCCGATTACAACGACCCGGCGCTGGTCGAGTGCGGTCTGGTCATCGTCAACGAACAAGGCCGCCGCTACGACCGCTTCCGCGATCGGGTGATGTTTCCGATCCTAGACCAGCGCGGCAATGTGATTGGTTTCGGCGGCCGGGTGATCGGCGAAGGCGAGCCGAAGTACCTGAATTCGCCGGAAACACCGCTGTTCGAGAAGGGTCGCGAACTCTACGGGCTCCCACAGGCGCGCAAGGCCATCCAGGAAGAGGACACGGTGCTGGTGGTCGAAGGCTACATGGACGTCGTCGGTCTGGTGCAGAGCGGCATCGAAAACGTAGTGGCGACGCTCGGCACGGCAGCCACCGACGCAAACGTTCAAAAACTCCTGAAACAGGCCAGCCGCGTGGTCTTCTGCTTCGACCGCGACGCGGCGGGCGATCGCGCCGCATGGCGCGCCATGGAAGTGAGCCTGGGCCATCTGGCCGACAACAAGACCGTCGAAATTCTCCAGATGCCGGGCAACCAGGACCCGGACGAGTTCATCCGCGAGCATGGCAGGGAAGCCTTTGTCCACCAGACCCGCAGTGCCACCCGCCTGAGCGAATTCCTCCTGCGCGAACTGGTCAAGCAGACCAATCCGAATACCGCCGAGGGTCGCGCGATGCTGGTGCACGAGGCAAAGCCGCTTTTGCAGAAAATGACGGCGCCTATACTGCGGGTCCAGTTAACCAAGGAAATTGCCCATCGCGCGCAAGTATCGCAGGCGGAAGTCGAGGCGGAGTGCGGTCTCAAGCCGCTGGCACGTGGCCGCTACGCGCCCGCGCAGTTGAAGCAGCGGCCGATACCCTCTTCCGTCGAATACAAGCTGCTGCAAATCGTGCTGCACAAGCCGGAATGGGCGGCGCGCCTGCCGCTGGAACTGATTGATCGCGAGCGGGTGGAGGGCGAGGCGCTCAGCGCCATCGCCGACGCCATCGAGCACGGGGAGCTTCCCACCGGCGGTTTCGGCATGCTCCTGGAGTTCTTCCGCGATACGCCGCACGAGGCACTGATTGCCGCCATCGCGGCAAACATGGTGGAAGAAGTCGATTTCGCCGCCCTTGAAGCCATGTTCAACGATTCCGTGGTGCGCTTGCGCCACACGGCCCTTACCGCCGAGATCGAGGAACTGACTGCGCGCGCCAGGCAGGGCCTGAGCCCGGAAGAGCGACGACGACTGGCAGAACTGCTGGCAAGAAAGCGCCCCGGTGCGTCCTCGACGACCGGCGGCCCTGTGTGATATACTTAATGGTTCCCCAGCGCTTTCACGGCGCGCTGAGTTGGCCTGTCCGCGCGCGTCGCGGCGTTCCCATGACAGACAGCGCCGCAATCGCGTTCTAGCCGAGGATAGTCATGCCGAAGGAAATCGCGAAGCATAGCAAGTCGAAGGCAGCCGCCAAACCGGTCGCGAAGAAACCCGCGCCGGCGAAAAAGCCTGCCGCCGTCAAGACCGCCGCCAAGAAGGCCGCGCCGGCCCATACCGCGTCCAAAGCTCCTGCCGCCAAAGCTCCCACCAAGACTGCCATCAAAACCCAGGCCAAAGCGCCGGCCAAGGTCGCCCCTGGCAAGACTCCGGCCGCCGTACCGCCCAAGCCTGCAGCGCAGCCGGTCGCTGCCAAATCGGCCGCCAAGGCCATCGCCGAATCACGCGGCCGCAAGGGCAGGGAAAAGCTGATCGCTCCCGAAGCGAAGCTGATCGACCTGGACACCAAGCGCACGCGGCTGAAGAACCTGATCGCGCTGGGCAAGGAGCGCGGCTATCTGACCTACGCCGAGATCAACGACCATCTGCCCGACGATCTGGTGGATGCGGAACAGATCGAGTCGATAATCTCCACCTTCAACGACATGAGCATCCAGGTGTTCGACGAAGCGCCTGCCGTCGATGACCTGTTGCTGAACGAGACAGCCCCGGCGCCGGTGGATGTCGCCGAAGTCGAGGAGGAAGCCGAACAGGCGTTGTCCACCGTTGATTCGGAATTCGGCCGCACCACCGACCCGGTACGCATGTACATGCGTGAAATGGGCTCGGTCGAACTCCTCACCCGCGAAGGCGAAATCGAAATCGCCAAGCGCATCGAGGACGGCCTCAAGCACATGATCATGGCGATTTCCGCCTGCCCGACGACCATCGCCGAAATGCTGGAAACGGCAGGCAAGGTGGCGCGCGATGAAATGCGCATCGACGAACTGGTCGACGGCCTGATCGACCCGAACGCCTCCGACGATGACATCGAAGCGCTGGCGGAAGACGAAGAGCTGGAAGTTGAAGAAGATACCGAAGACGAGGACGACGACGGCAGCGCACGGATTTCCGCCTCGCTGCTGCAACTCAAGCAGGACGCCCTCGAACGCTTCTCGGTGATCCATGCCCTGTTCGCCAAGCTGCAGCCGGCGTTGGCGAAGAAGGGATCGCAGGACAAGGGTTATCTCCGCCTGCAGAAGCAGATATCCGAAGAACTGATGAATATCCGCTTTACCGCCAAGTCGATCGAACGCCTGTGCGACTCGGTGCGCGGCATCGTCGAAGCGGTGCGCAGCCACGAACGCAAGATCCTGCATCTTTGCGTGGACAAGGCGCACATGCCGCGCGCACAGTTCATCAAGACCTTCCCCGGCCATGAGACCGACATGGAATGGCTGAAGCACGAAGTGCAGGCGAACAAGCCGTATTGCGCGCAGTTGATGCGTGCCGCGCCGAACATCCTCGAAGAACAGCAGAGGTTGATCGACCTGCAGCACCGCATCGGCATTCCGCTCAAGGAACTCAAGGACATCAACAAGCAGATGTCCACCGGCGAGGCCAAGGCCCGCCGCGCCAAGCGCGAAATGACCGAGGCCAACCTGCGCCTGGTGATCTCGATCGCCAAGAAGTACACCAATCGCGGCCTGCAGTTCCTCGACCTGATCCAGGAAGGCAACATCGGCCTGATGAAGGCGGTGGACAAGTTCGAATACCGCCGCGGCTACAAGTTCTCGACCTATGCCACGTGGTGGATCCGCCAGGCGATCACGCGCTCCATCGCGGACCAGGCGCGCACTATCCGCATTCCGGTGCACATGATCGAAACCATCAACAAGATGAACCGCATCAGTCGCCAGATCCTCCAGGAAACCGGGCTTGAGCCCGATCCGGCGACGCTGGCGATCAAGATGGAAATGCCCGAGGAAAAGATCCGCAAGATCCTCAAAATTTCCAAGGAACCGATTTCCATGGAAACGCCGATCGGCGACGACGACGATTCCCACCTCGGCGATTTCATCGAAGATCAGGCCACCCTGTCGCCGGGCGACGCGGCGCTGTTTGCCAGCCTGCGCGAGGTGACCAAGGAGGTACTGGACAGCCTCACGCCGCGCGAAGCCAAGGTGTTGCGCATGCGCTTCGGCATCGAAATGAACACCGATCACACGCTGGAAGAAGTCGGCAAGCAGTTCGACGTGACCCGCGAGCGCATCCGCCAGATAGAAGCCAAGGCATTGCGCAAGCTGCGTCACCCGACCCGCTCGGAAAAACTTCGCAGCTTCCTCGATTCCGAAACCTGATCGCGCAGTACCAACGGCCCAGAGCAACGGGAGCCGTTGCAGATTCACAAAGGGCCTGTAGCTCAATGGTTAGAGCAGAGGACTCATAATCCTTTGGTTGCGAGTTCGAGTCTCGCTGGGCCCACCAGCACGTTGATGGCGGGGTAAGAAAGTGACCGCCGATCGCCTGCCGTCGTTTTCGATGGCAGGCACTTGGTAGGCTGTTTTGATGAATGAAGGGGTGGATTCCATGTTTTCACCTTCAAGCGGAGCATCTGATATGCAAGAGATCATGCAATACCTGAAAGACAACGGTCAGCGTTTCGACTCGGAAATCGCCGCCGCGACGGGGCTTTCTCTGGCAAAAGTGCGCCGCTCCATTACCGACCTGTCGGCGCGCGGTGAGATCTCCAAGTGCAGCGTGACCCGATTCAACAACGGTGAGAAAATCGAAGCCGTACTCTGCCGGGTGGCCGGATTCATTCCGCCCAAGAGCCCCGGCAGGAAACCAGGCGCGTCGAGCTAGGCGTCACTGAACCGGGCGCCCATAGCTTGCGGGCCGTCATGTTTGCCGATTCCCGCCTCCTGCTCGCCATCCTGGTCGTCGCGTTCCTGCCCGGCTGCACGCTGCTGGGCGAAAAGCCGGCACCACCGCCAGCGCCGGTGCCCATAAAGATCGGCCTTGCCCTGGGCGGCGGCGCGGCGCGCGGCTTTGCCCACATCGGCGTGATCAAGGCGCTCGAAGCGCAGGGCATCGTGCCGGACATCGTGGTCGGCACCAGTGCCGGCGCCGTGGTCGGCGCGCTCTATGCCTCCGGACTTTCCGGCTTCGAGTTGCAGAAGATCGCGCTGGACATGGACGCCGGCCAGATCGGCGACTGGTCCCTGCCGGATCGCGGCGTATTCAAGGGCGAAGCGCTGCAGAACTTTGTCAATCGCGCCGTCGGCAACCGGCCTCTGGAAAAACTTCCGCGCACTTTTGCCGTCGTCGCCACGGACTTGAAGAGCGGCGAATCCGTCCTCTTTCGCACCGGCAACACCGGCATGGCAGTACGCGCCTCGTCCGCCGTGCCCGGCGTGTTCCAGCCGGTGAGCATCAACGGTCACGAGTACGTCGATGGCGGCCTGGTCAGCCCGATACCGGTGCGTGCCGCGCGCAGCCTCGGCGCCGACTTCGTGATTGCGGTGGATATCTCCGTCAACCCGCGCGATGCGCGCACCGCGAGCACGCTCGACGTGCTGCTGCAAACCTTCGCCATCATGGGTCAATCGATCGGCCGCCATGAAAAAACGGAAGCGGACATCGTGATTCGCCCGATCACCGCCGAATTGCCCGCAACCGATTTCGCCGGCCGCCACCGCGCCGTGCTCGAAGGCGAAAAAGCCGCAGCCGCCGCCATGGCGGATATCAAGGATCGACTGGCGCGACTGCGCGCCAAGTCTGTCGCCGAAGCGCGCTAAGGCCGCTTCGCCGCCAGCGGTGTCATCCGCTGGACCGCCTTGACCAGGATGCGATAAGTGTCGCGATCGAAGGCGGGCAGTGTGGTCTCCAGCAGCTCATGCAGGTCCGCTTCGCTATGCGCCGTGCCCAAATGGCGCCAGTGATCAATCAGATGTACCTCGTCGCCCTCCCTGATCCATGCCGGTCCCGCGAATGGCCAAGGCGTCAGCCGCTGGCGGCCCAGCGCCGCCATCAGGCGCGCACTGTGAAATGACGCCGGCTCCCTGCCGACGCAGGCGCCCCGGCATTGCTGCAACTGGTGCGCAAAGCACGCTTTGCCCGGCTTGACCTTCTCCAGTCCGAGCAGCGCGTGACAAAGGCCGTGCTCCTTCGCCAGTTCGGTCAGGCTCTTCTTTGCGTCCCGGGCAGTCTTGAACGGACCGTACAAGTGCTCCTGCTGCCGGTAATCGAGATCGCCCGCCAGCATCAGTTGCGGCCGCCACTCGCCGGGGCGCGCTTCGACGAGCTGCCAGAAGCAGACTTCCTCGTTGCGTCGCAGATGGCGGTTGTGGATCGGCTGCAATTGCTTGATCAGCGCCGCCTCTTTCAGCAGCGCGCCGATCTCGCCTCCCGTTTCGATCCACTCGATACGCCGCACCTGCTGCGCCAGGTCCATTTCCCTGGCCGCCGCGTGATCGGCGGCGAAGTGCGCCAGCACGCGCTTCTTCAATTCCTTGCTCTTGCCGATATACAGCGGCAGATCGTTCTCGCCGTAAAAGAGATAAACGCCGGCGCCCTCCGGCAGGTCATCGGCCATCCCGGCATCGAGGTTCGCGGGCAGGCTCGGGCGCGCCGTCAGCGCCTTGACGGTTTGCGCCAGCAGTTCGGGTTCCACTTCGGCCTGCAAGCGACCCCAGAACTGGTGGATCAACCGGGCGTCGCCGAGGGCTCGGTGCCGACTGCTGACGGTGAGGCCGTGACGCGCTATCAGGCTATCAAGATTGTGCCGCACATGCTGCGGAAACAGCCTGCGCGAGAGCTTCACGGTACACAGGACCGTGGCACGAAAATCATGGCCGGCGCGCCTGAATTCGTTCTTCAGGAAACCGTAGTCGAAGCGCGCGTTGTGGGCGATGAACAGCCGCCCTTCGAGACGCGCCTTGACCTCTTCCGCAACATCCTCGAACGGCGGCGCATTGGCCACCATCGCATTCGAAATCCCGGTCAGGCGCTCGATGAAACCTGAAATCGGCGTGCCCGGATTCACCAGGCAGGACCACTCGCGCACGCCCTCCTCATCGACCTCGACGATGCCGATTTCGGTGATGCGGTCGGTCGTCGCCGTGGCACCGGTGGTTTCAAGGTCGACAAAGGCCAGGGCGGGAAAGGACATGGGGTAGACGTGAGGGATTTGGAGCGCGACGCATCATACCGTGCGCCGCCCTGCGATAATCGGCCAGATGAATGAAGGCTTCCCCATCCGCTATGTCGATCCCGTATTCCGCCCGCCCAGCGAGGCGGAATCGCTGATCCTGCCCGTGACCGACGGCTGCTCGTGGAACCAATGCAGCTTCTGCGAGATGTACACGGCGCCGCAGAAGAAATTCCGCGCCCGCGATGCGGCGGAAACTCTGGAGACTCTGCGCCGCTGCGGCGAGCGCTTCGGCAGCGACATCCGCCGGGTGTTTCTCGCCGACGGCGATGCCCTGGTGCTACCGACCCGGCGCCTGCTGGAAATTCTCGGCGCGATCCGCATGCATTTGCCGGCGGTTCGACGCATCTCCAGCTACTGCCTGCCGCGCAACCTGCGCAAGAAATCGGTCGACGAGTTGAAAGAACTGGCGGCCGCAGGCCTGACCATGGCCTACGTCGGTGCCGAATCCGGCGACGACGAGGTGCTGGCGAAGGTGCACAAGGGCGAGACCTTTGCCAGCACCTGCGAAGCGCTGGGCAAGCTGCAACAGGCCGGCATCCGGCGTTCGGTGATGATCCTCAACGGACTCGGCGGCAGGGCATTGTCGGCGCAGCACGCAGAGAATTCCGCGCGCCTGGCCAATGCCACGCAGCCGGAATACCTGGCCACGCTGGTGGTGAGTTTTCCGCAGGGCGAAGAACGCTTCCGCGCCGGATTCCCCGAATGGCAGCCTTGCGATCAGCGCGAACTGTTCGTGGAAATGGAGACCTTCATCTCCGCACTGGAACTGCGGCGCACGGTATTCCGCAGCGATCACGTCTCCAATCGTCTGGTGCTGAAAGGCATCATGGGCACCGAGAAGAACCGCCTGCTGGGCGAAATCCGCGCCGCCATTGCGACACCGGAAACGGCCAAGCTGCGTCCGGTCTGGGCGCGGGGACTCTAACGGAAAACCAGGAGACAAGGATGGGTGCATCGGTCGCTGTGCCGCTCTGGGCATTCGTCATACTGGCCGGCTTTGCCGGCTGGGCAGTGCTGGTGCTGCTGCTGGTACCCGGCATGCGCTGGTTTTTTCGGCGCCGGATCAAGATGGTCATTCGCCAGATCGGCGGGCGGCTGAACATCGAACTGCCTTCGTTCAAGCTGACCCGCCGCCAGGTGCTGATCGACCGGCTGTTCCACGACCACAAGGTGCAGGCCGCGGCGGCGGCGCATGCGGTGGTCAGCAACGAGGCGCTGGGCGACGTCTGGCGCCGTGTCGACCGTTATGCGCGGGAGATCGTGCCCTCGTTCAATGCCTACGTCTATTACCGCATCGGCTATGCCCTGGCGCGGGCGGCGGCACGGGCGCTCTACCGGGTGCGCATCGGCTTCGTGGACGAGGCCGCCCTGTCCCGGATCGATCCGAAATCGACCATCGTCTTCGTCATCAATCATCGCAGCAACATGGATTACGTGCTGGTGGCCTTCCTCGCCGCCGAGCGCGCCACGCTGTCCTTCGCGGTCGGCGAGTGGGCGCGCATCTGGCCGCTGCAACAGTTGATCCGCGCCATGGGCGCCTATTTCGTGCGGCGCAATTCCGGCGACCCCCTGTACCGCACCGTGCTTTCCCGCTATGTACAGATGGCCTCCGAGGCCGGCGTCACCCAGGCGGTGTTTCCCGAAGGCGGGCTGACCGTCGACGGCCGCCTGCGGCCACCCAAATTCGGCCTGCTCGACTACATGCTGAAAACCTTCGACGAGCGCGAGGCGGAAGGCCGGCGCGACCTGGTCTTCATTCCCGTCGGCCTCAACTACGACCGCGTGCTGGAAGATCGCAGCCAGTTGCTCAAGCTGCACCCGGAAGCGCCGCGCCCAGGTCGCCTGCGCGGACTCGCCATTACTACCGGATTCTTTCTGCACAATCTGTGGCAAGTACTCAGGGGCGGCTGGCATCGCTTCGGCTATGCCTGCGTCAATTTCGGCACGCCGTTTTCGGTGCGCGCCTACGCCCGCGAACGCGGCCTGCATTTCCCTGCGCTGAACGACGTGCAGCGGCGTGAACAGGTGGGAATCATCGCCGCGCAACTGATGGATTCCATCGGCCAGGTCATTCCGGTGCTGCCAGTCTCTCTGGTAGCAGGGATCCTGGCGCGCGACCCGTCGCGCGCCCTGAGCGAACTGGAATTGAAGGCGGCGGCCCATGCCTGGATGAGCGAACTGGAGGCCCGCGGCGCGCACCTCTACATCCCGCGTCACGACCATGACTATGCATTCGGCGTCGGCCTGCGCATGCTGACCCTGCGCCGCATCGTGCTGGAAGAAGACGGCCTGTTCCGCCCCGCGCCGGAGCAGATCGAAACGCTCAACTACTATGCCAACGCTATTTCACATCTGGGCGACACTGCCTGATCGCTGGCGCGGGTCAGAAGCGCCCCCATCATTGCAACAAGGACCACAAGCGCAAAGGAGCCCAACATGAGCCGCAACGTACTGGACGAAGCCCATATTCATCCCGCCATCCGCCAGACCATAACGGACAGCAATGCCGACATCGTGCAGGAAGTGCAGGCTGCCATTGCCGCCAACAAGGTGGTGGTGGTCGGCATGGCGCAAAACCCCTTCCCGAAACAGGCGCGCAAGTCGCTGGATGCGCTCGGCACGCCCTACCAGTACCTTGAGTATGGAAGCTACCTGCGCCAGTGGCGGCGGCGCAACGCCCTCAAGATGTGGACCGGCTGGCCGACCTTCCCCATGGTGTTCGTCAAAGGCACTCTGGTCGGTGGCGCCGGCGACCTGAAGCGCCTGATCAGCAGCGGGGAGTTTGCACGGATGATTGCCGATTAGGCAGGCACGCGAGGCTGGCTGCGCTCACAGGGCCAGTACGCCTTGCGCCGCAACGATTCCGTCCTCGGACGACTTGACGCCGGAAACACCGATCGCACCGACAAAGACGCCGTCGCGGATCAGGGGCAAGCCGCCTTCGAGACAGATCGCGTCAGGCATCGTCATCATCACCGGGCGCCCCTGCAACACCATGTCCTCGAAGGCCTTCGTCGCCCGCTTGAACAGTATGGCGGTTTTGGCCTTCTGCTCGGCGACACGCACGGAACCCTTCTGGGTGCCGTCCATTCGCTCCAGCGAAATCAGGTGACCGCCGTCATCGACGACGGCAATGACCACGTTCCAATTGTTTTCCGCAGCCGTGCGGCGGGCCGCCAACGTGATGCGGAGTGCATCTTCGAGTGCGAGCATGTGTGGCTCCATAGTTTGTGAGTGACGGAATGAAGAAGCCAATCACCGCCTAGTGATTGGCTTCTTCCATTACCGCTGGTTGCGGGGACAGGACGCCGGGTACGTTCAGGAATGGCTTGTCGAGTTAGTGGATCGGCAGGAAGTGACCAAGCCAGTCTGTTGCACTCAGCTCAAGCCGCAGCGCCGGAATCATTCCGCTTGTAGAAGAAGGCTGCCGCAACCGCAAAGCCAATCGCAAGCGTCCCCGTAACAACCCTCAGATCGTCTGTGGCGTCGAGGGAGATGAGCAGCACCCACGCAGCAAGACATGAAATTGCCAAAGCAAGAAGAATTCTGGATAGAGTTTCCATTGAGTAGCCTCTGATTGCGTGGAGCCGGGGTGACCATGCACAGTGCAAGCAGGTCACACATTATGTTGCATCGCAGCAAATCTTGCACCGCAATAATCGTCCTGTCAACTCCCCTCGAAAGATGTCGTCAAGGATTCGACCCGGTGTCCATCTGGGGTAGAACCTGTCGCCGCCGCGCTCCACTGGTTGTTCCCAATGCAATGTCAACTGATATCCTGCGAACTCCCTGTTGCGAGAACCCTGTCATGAAAGCGTTGCCATTCGCCCTTGTCCTTGTCGTCTCCGTCGCCAGCAACTTGGCCATTGCACAGAGAGCAGCCCCGGTAAAAGGGCCTCCTGGCCTTTCCTGCGGGTCATACGTCGAGACCAGAATCAATGAGGGTACGCTCGGACCGAATTCAATCCAGATTTTTTCCTGGGTTCAGGGATACCTGAGCGGATACAACAACTACGCAAAGTATCCGATTGTCGCCGTTCCCGAAATTGCAGGCATTGCCACATTCCTCGACACGTACTGCCGGGACAATCCAATGCTCCACGTGTCCAACGGGATCGACTCGCTTCTTGCAGAGCTGGGTGGATACAAGCAGCCATATCTTGGCAAGTGAAGCAGCATGGCAATGTCAAATGAAAAAGCCAACCACCGTCAAGTGATTGGCTTCATTCATTGTTGTTGGTTGCGGGGGCAGGATTTGAACCTGCGACCTTCGGGTTATGAGCCCGACGAGCTGCCAGACTGCTCCACCCCGCGTCAGAGAGGCGCGATTATGCTTGGAATGCGGCGGTGCGTCAACGCAATTGACCAAAAAAGCTATAATGCGCCGCTTCCGAGGAGCGCTGCAAGGGTAGTTCCTTACCCCCCAGGCTCGGACCATCTTCAAACTGCGCTCACCTAACCCGTACCGGGCAGGGTGAGTTCGCCTCCCTCCCGGTCACTGTTCAAGGAGCTTTCATGAACGCCGTGACTGACGCTGTTGGCAAAACCCAGGATTACGTAATCGCCGACCTCGGCCTCGCCGCCTGGGGTCGCAAGGAAATTCGCATCGCCGAGACGGAGATGCCCGGCCTTATGGCCATCCGCGAAGAGTTCGCCAAAGCACAGCCGCTCAAGGGCGCGCGCATCACCGGCAGCCTGCACATGACGATCCAGACCGCGGTGCTGATCGAAACCCTGACCGCGCTGGGCGCCGAAGTGCGCTGGGCCTCGTGCAACATCTTCTCGACTCAGGATCATGCAGCGGCGGCCATCGCCGCCGACGGCGTAGCCGTGTTCGCGGTCAAGGGCGAGACGCTGGTCGACTACTGGGATTACACCCACCGCATCTTCGATTGGCCCGACAACGGCTACAGCAACATGATCCTCGACGATGGCGGCGACGCAACATTGCTGCTGCATCTGGGCAGCCGCGCCGAAAAGGACATCTCGGTGCTCGACAAGCCGGACAGCGAGGAAGCGACCGTGCTGTTCGCCAGCATCCGCGCCAAGCTCGCCAAGGACAAGACCTGGTACTCGACACGCCTGGCCAAGATCAAGGGCGTGACGGAGGAAACCACCACCGGCGTGCACCGCCTGTACCAGATGCACGAGCGCGGCGACCTGAAGATTCCGGCGATCAACGTCAATGACTCCGTCACCAAGTCGAAGTTCGACAACCTCTACGGCTGCCGCGAGTCGCTGGTGGACGGCATCAAGCGCGCCACCGACGTCATGATCGCCGGCAAGGTGGCGCTGATCGCCGGTTACGGCGACGTCGGCAAAGGCTCGGCGCAGGCCATGCGCGCGCTGTCGGCGCAGGTATGGGTCACCGAGATCGATCCGATCTGCGCGCTGCAGGCGGCGATGGAAGGCTACCGCGTCGTCACCATGGACTACGCCTGCGACAAGGCCGACATCTTCGTCACCTGCACTGGCAATGTCCATGTCATCGACCATCAGCATCTGGTGAAGATGAAGGACCAGGCCATCGTCTGCAACATCGGCCACTTCGATTCCGAGATCAATGTCGCTTCCATGGAAAAATATCAGTGGGAAGAAATCAAGCCTCAGGTCGATCACGTGATCTTCCCCGATGGCAAGCGGATCATTCTTCTCGCCAAGGGGCGCCTGGTGAACCTCGGCTGCGGTACGGGGCACCCAAGCTACGTGATGTCCTCGTCGTTCGCCAACCAGACCATTGCCCAGATCGAGCTGTTCACGCGCAACGCCGACTACCCGGTGGGCGTCTACACCCTGCCCAAGCACCTCGACGAAAAAGTGGCGCGCCTGCAGCTGAAGAAACTGAATGCGCAGTTGTCCGAGCTGACCGACCAGCAAGCCGCCTATATTGGCGTGCCGAAGAACGGGCCCTACAAGGCCGACCAGTATCGTTACTAGGAGTCCGTCATGCGTCTGCTCGCCGCCTGGCTGATCAACGCCCTTGCCCTGCTGGCCTTGCCCTACGTGCTGCCCTCGATCCACGTCGCCGGTTTCGCCACGGCGCTGTGGGTGGCGGTGGTGCTGGGGCTGATCAATGCGGTGATCCGACCGGTGCTGCTGTTGCTGACGCTGCCGGTCACGCTGCTTACGCTGGGGCTGTTCATCTTCGTCATCAACGGCATGATGTTCCTGCTGGCGGCGCGGCTGCTCGATGGTTTCGTGGTGGACGGAATCTGGGCCGGCATTTTCGGCTCGGTGGTGTACAGCCTGATCTCCTGGGCGCTGACGCGCCTGTTGCTGAGCTCGCCCAAGTCATGAAAGACATTCAGGAATCGCGCATGAGTCTTGAACTATCCATCGAGTTTTTCCCGCCGCAAACCACCGAGGGCATGGAAAAGCTGCGCACCACGGTGGCCCGGCTGGCCGTGCTGAAGCCGGAGTTTTTTTCCGTGACCTACGGCGCCGGCGGCTCGACGCGCGATCGAACGCTGGCCGCAGTGATGGAAATCGCCGCCGCCGGCCATTCGGCCGCGCCACATCTGTCCTGTATCGGTTCCACGCATGAAGGAGTCCGCGAGATACTGGCCACCTTCGCCGAGCGCGGCATCCGCCGCATCGTCGCCCTGCGCGGCGATCTGCCTTCGGGCATGAACGACGCCGGCGAGTTCCGCTATGCCAACGAACTGGTGGCCTTCATCCGCAGCGAGACCGGCGACCGGTTTCGCATCGAGGTGGCAGCCTATCCCGAATGGCATCCGCAGGCGAAGAGCCCGCGCGACGACCTGCTGAATTTCAAGCGCAAGATCGATGCCGGCGCCAACTCGGCGATCACGCAGTATTTCTACAACGCCGACGCCTACGAGCATTTCGTCGACCAGGCAAGGGCGCTCGGCGTGGCGGTTCCGATCGTGCCCGGCATCATGCCGATCTCCAACTTCTCCAAGCTGGCGCGCTTTTCCGACGCCTGCGGAGCAGAGATCCCGCGCTGGATGCGGCGCAAGTTCGAAAGCTTCGGCGACGACGCGGAATCGATCCGCGCCTTCGGCCTGGATGTGGTGACTGAACTTTGTCAGCGCCTGATAGAGCGCGGCGCGCCGGGTCTGCATTTTTATTCCATGAATCAGGCAAGCCTGACGCTGGAGCTTTGCAGTCGGCTCGGGTTGGGGCCTACCGGACAGGCTGCTTGACCGTGGCTTGAGCAAGATCCCCGATCGGACGGCTTCGTGCCGCGCATTGCCGACGACGCCTCACCTCTGACCGGGTGGGGCGTTTTTCATTCAACGCGTAGCCGGAAATTGGCGGCGTTTTCACCTCCTGTATCGGCTGAAGATTCGCGGCCGGAGGTTTAGGCTAGATCGCAGTAGTTCGGCGAAGAGGTGCCTATCGGTCTCCGCCCTTCTTCGACCGCCATCGCCAATCTTTCGACCGGGGAATCACCATGGCTAGTCCAGGACTTGCATTTCTAGCGCTGGCACTCGCGGGATATGCGCTCTCACCGGCGGATTCCACAAGCCCCGGCAAGCGGGTCGAAAGCGAAAGCTATACCGAGCCCGCAAAACTGGCCCGCTGCATTACCTACAACATCAACAGGAAGATGGCCAATCTGAGCGTCCGCACTCGTCCGGCCGATACCCCGGAAGAGAGCATCTTCCTGATCCTGACCAACCTGGAGCCTTCACCGACGATGTTTGGGGTGATCCGGGTCGATCAGAGCGAAGCCGGATCGCGGCTGACCACATGGCTGCCCGAGAGCACCGTGGCCGCAGCCCCTCCTGAAATTGCGCAAAAACTGATTGCCGGTTGCTGAGGCGCGTGGCGGCGTACTGCCCCCGGGGCCGGGCGACACCGGCGCCTGGGTCGCCAGGGGAACACCGGTCCGCAGGACTATCTGCGGCTTACCGTAGAGACGCCGACGATGACCAGCACAACACCGACCATCTGAGCGCTAGAGAAACCTTCATCGAGCAGCAGCCAGGCGAAGACGATGGTCAGTAGCGGCCCCACCATGCCCACCAGCGCGGCCTGCCCGCTGCCGACGCGGCGGATCGCCGCCGACTGGGCGAATACCGGTAGCACGGTGCAGAACAGACCCATCGCGGCGCCCAGCGCATACACCGGCCAGGGCTGCACCAGCGCCGCCAGCGGCTGCGTCGCCAGAAAGTGGCCGCCGGTGGCGGCGGTCGACACCAGCATGGCCAGTGCGGTGAAGCGCGCCGCGCCGAGCTTGGCGATCATGCCGGCGCTGCCGGAAAGATAGAGCGCATAGCTGACCGACGAGGCGAACACGAAGCCGCCGCCGATCCAGACCACGGCCTGGTCGCCGGCGAATTGCAGATCGTGGGCGAAGGCCGCCGCGATGCCGGCGTAGCACAGCGCCAGCGCAAGGCCCTCGCGCCGAGTGATGGCGCGGCCATGCAGCAGCACGCCGAGCAGCAGGGTCAGCGTCGGATAGGTGAACAGGATCAGCCGCTCCAGGCCCGCCGAAATGTACTTGAGGCCGAGAAAATCCAGAATGCTGGCGCCATAGTAGCCGAGCACGCCGAGCGCCGCGACCGCCAGCCAGTCGCGCAAACTGAGCGCCGGTGCGTTCTTCGAGGCGGAAAAACCGACCCAGAGGAATACCGGCAGGGCGAAGGCCATACGCAGGGCCAGCAGCGTGATCGCATCGACGCCAAACGGGTAGGCCAGCTTGACCAGGATCGCCTTGAAGGAAAAGCCGAACGCCGCAACGACAGCGAAGGCGATTCCAGCCCGATGCGAAGCTCCCGCGCCGACCGCGAGAGTCACCTGCGTCTGCCGCCCATGATCGAACCCAACACGCCGCGCACGATCTCGCGACCCAGCGAGGAGCCGATGGCGCGCACGGTGCTCGACACGGCCGCTTCGACCACCGTCTGCCTGCCGCGCGTGCCGGTGCGGACGCCGCCGCCGAGCATGCCGCCGAGCGTATCGCCCAAACCGCCGAGGAAGCCGCCGCCGGCGGGTTCCGCCGGCTCAGTCGCCGTACCACCAGCGCCGACTCCTGGGGCCGCGTTGCCGCCGCCGGCCTGCTGCGGTGCTACACCTTGCAGTTTTTCGTAGGCCGATTCGCGGTCGAGCGCTTTCTCGTAATGCCCGGCAATCGGCGAGGCGGCAATCGCGGCGCGACGCTCGTCCGCCGTCAGCGGTCCGATGCGCGAGGCCGGCGGCAGCACCATGCCGCGCTCGACCACGGTCGGCCGGCCCTGCTCGTCGAGGAATGACACCAGCGCCTCGCCGACGCCGAGTTCGGTGATCGCCGCCGCCGCGTCGAAGGCCGGATTGGCGCGCAGGGTGTCCGCCGCCGCCTTGACCGCCTTCTGGTCGCGCGGGGTAAAGGCACGCAGCGCGTGCTGCACGCGATTACCGAGTTGACCGAGCACCGCGTCGGGAATGTCAAGCGGGTTCTGCGTGACGAAATACACACCGACGCCTTTCGAGCGGATCAGGCGCACCACCTGCTCGACCTTCTCCAGCAGGGCCGGCGGCGCGTCGCTGAAGAGCAGATGGGCCTCGTCGAAAAAGAAGGCCAGCTTGGGCTTCGGCAGGTCGCCCGCCTCGGGCAGTTGCTCGAACAGTTCGGCCAGCAGCCAAAGCAGGAAACAGCCGTAGAGGCGCGGCGAGTTCATCAGCCTGTCGGCCGCCAGCACGTTGATCACGCCACGCCCGTCCTGCGTCTGCATCAGATCCTCAATGTCGAGCATGGGCTCGCCGAAGAAGCTGGTGCCGCCCTGCTCTTCCAGCGTCAGCAGGCCGCGCTGGATGGCGCCGATCGAGGCCGCCGACACATTGCCGTACTTGGTCTTGTACTCGGCTGCATGCTCGCCGACATGCTGCACCATCGCCCGCAAATCCTTGAGGTCGAGCAGCAGCAGGCCCTGGTCGTCGGCGACCTTGAACACCAGTTGCAGCACGCCGCCCTGGGTGTCGTTGAGATTGAGCAGGCGACCCAGCAGCAGCGGTCCCATGTCTGAAATCGTGGCGCGCACCGGATGCCCGGATTCTCCGAACACATCCCAGAACATGATTGGGTTGGCCAGCGGCTGCCAGTCCTTGATGCCCAGCCCGTCCAGGCGCTTCTGCAATTTCTCGGAGGCGAAACCGACCGCGCCGAGGCCGGACAAATCGCCCTTGGCATCGGCGAGGAACACCGGCACGCCAGCGTTCGACAGTTGCTCGGCGATGCGTTGCAGGGTCACCGTCTTGCCGGTGCCGGTGGCGCCGGTGATCAGGCCGTGGCGGTTGGCGAGTTGCGACAGCAGGACGAGTTCGGTGTTGCCGCTCTTGGCGATGGGCAGGGGCTGGGTCATGGCGCGGATTCCCGGGATGCTAAAATTTGCGATTGTACGTAACAACATCGCGGCAAACCCGCGCAACCAGGGAAACAACTATGGCTGGCCATTCCAAATGGGCCAATATCCAGCATCGCAAGGGGCGTCAGGACGCCAAGCGGGGCAAGGTATTCACCAAACTGATCAAGGAAATCACCGTCGCCGCCAAGATGGGCGGCGGCGACTCCGGCGCCAACCCGCGGCTGCGGCTGGCGATCGAAAAGGCCAAGGCACAGAGCCTGCCCAAGGACAACATCGACAACGCCGTCAAGCGCGGCACCGGGCAACTCGAAGGCGTGAATTACGAAGAAGTGCGCTACGAGGGCTACGGCATCAACGGCGCCGCGGTGATGGTGGATTGCCTCACCGACAACAAGGTGCGTACCGTCGCCGAAGTGCGCCACGCCTTCGCCAAGCACGGCGGCAACATGGGCACCGACGGCAGCGTCGCCTTCCTGTTCACCCATTGCGGCCAGATGATCTTCGCTCCCGGCACCAACGAAGCGGCGCTGATGGACGCGGCGATCGATGCGGGCGCCGACGACGTGCTGACCAATGAAGACGGCTCCATCGAAGTCGTCACGCCGCCCAACGATTTTGCGGCGGTCCAGGACGCGCTGGAGAAGGCCGGCTTCAAGCCGGAATTCGGCGAGGTGACGATGAAGCCGCAGAACGAAACGGAATTTGCCGGCGAGGACGCGCTGCAGATGCAGAAGCTGCTCGACGCACTCGAAGCCCTGGACGACGTGCAGGAGGTCTACACCACGGCGGTGATAGACGAGTAGGCGGTCCTGCTCCTTACTTGCCGGCCGTCTTTGCCTGCAACGCCTTCAGGTCGGCGGCGATCTCCTTCGAATGACGCGCGGCGTCGACCGTCAGATAAACCTTGGCAATACGGCCCGCCGGGTCGACGAGGAAGGTGTAGCGCTTCGCCACCTTGACCACCAGCCAGTCCGAGAGCGCGCCATATTGGCGCGCCACCTCTGCCGTGGCGTCCGAGAGCAGCGGGAAAGGCAGCTGGTATTTCTCGGCGAAGGCCTTGTGCGAAAGCGTGTCGTCGACGCTGACGCCCACCACCTGCGCGCCCAGTGCCGTGATCAGGGAGATGTCGTCGCGAAAGCTGCAGGCTTCCGTCGTGCAACCCGGCGTGTCGTCCTTGGGATAGAAGTAGAGCACCACCCACCGCCCGCGCCACTCGGCCAGGCGCCGCAGCGCGCCGGTCTGATCGGGCAGCGAAAACTCCGGCGCGACAACGCCGATCGCCGGCACCTCGGCCCGCACCGTGGCGACCAATAGGAGCGCGGTCACCAGTCCCGTAACGAGTTTGCGGATCATGAGATTTCTCCTTGGCGGGTCCCGACCATCATAGCGCCGCGCCAGTGGCCGCAGGGCTTGCGAATCGGTTACCCTTGCGGGCTGAATTTTCGACCGTGCTTGTCATGAACCGTTCCGTCCCCCTGTTGTTTGTCCTGCTCTGGAGCACGGGCTTCATCGGCGCCAAACTCGGCTTGCCGCATGCCGAACCGTTGACCTTCCTGCTGATCCGTTTTTCGCTGGTGCTGGTGCTGATGACCGTGCTCGCACTCGTGATGCGCGCACCCTGGCCGCGCGATGCGCGGCAGTGGTTTCATATCGGCGTCACGGGTCTGCTGGTGCATGCCGTCTATATCGGCGGCGTTTTCGTCTCGATTTCGAAGGGCCTGCCGGCCGGCGTCACCAGTCTCGTGGTGGGCATCCAGCCGCTGCTGACCGCGGTCGCCGCCGGTTGGGTGCTGAACGAAGCGGTGCTGAAGCGGCAGTGGTTCGGCCTCTCGCTGGGTTTCATCGGCGTCGCATTGGTGGTATCGGGCAAACTCGGCACCGCGTATGGCCTCGATGCCCTCTGGCCATCGCTGGCCGCGTTGCTCGCGATCACGGTCGGCACCCTCTACCAGAAACGGTTTTGCCCCAGGTTCGACTGGCGCACCGGGTCCGTCGCCCAATTCCTGCCGACGGCCGTCGCCACGGGAGTGGCCGCCAGCCTGACCGAAAGCCTTCACGTCGAATGGGCGCCCAACTTCATCTTCGCCCTGGCCTGGCTGGTACTGGTGCTGTCGCTGGGCGCGGTGTCCCTGCTCAACATGCTGATCCGGCGCGGCAGCGCGGTCAATCTCGCCAGCCTGTTCTATCTGGTACCCCCCAGCACGGCACTGATCGCCTGGCTGCTGTTCGACGAACGCCTGTCCGGAATGGCGCTGGTGGGCATGGCGCTCGCGGTGTGGGGCGTGTATCTTGCGCGGAAATGAAAGCCTCAACTGCCACCCCCATCCGCATACTGGGCATTGACCCCGGTCTGCGCTCGACGGGGTTTGGCGTCATCGACAAAGCCGGCAACACGCTGGCCTATGTCGCCAGCGGCTGCATCAAGACGGACGCGGCGGGCAGCCTGCCGCAGCGGATCAAGACCATCCTTGACGGACTGGCCGAAATCATCGCCACCTACCAACCGCAACAGGCGGCAGTCGAGATCGTCTTCGTCAACGTTAACCCGCAATCCACGCTGCTGCTAGGCCAGGCGCGCGGCGCGGCGATTGCCGCGCTGGTGACGGCGAACCTGCCGGTGGCGGAATACACCGCGCTGCAAGTCAAGCAGGCCGTAGTCGGCCATGGCAAGGCGGCGAAGGAGCAGGTGCAGGCCATGGTCACCCGCCTGCTCAAGTTGCCCGGCGCGCCGGGCCCGGACGCCGCCGACGCGCTGGCCTGTGCGATTGCCCACGCCCACGGCGGGCCGGGCATGGGCACGCTGGCGACCTTGGGCAAACGCATGCGCAACGGGCGGCTGGTGTAATGGCCTCCATCCTCTACGCTTGGGAATTCGGCGCGAATCTGGGGCATGTGGGCACCTTCCTGCCGCTTGCACGAGCCTTGCGAGACGAGGGCCACGACGTGCATTGGATGGTGACGCAGCCGGCAGTGGTCGGCGATTTTCTGGCCAGCGAAGGCTTCACCTGGCTTGCCGCCCCGACTGTACCTGAAACCACCCGGCAGGGCCCGCCCCTGACTTATGCCGATATCCTGCTACGCTTCGGCTATACCGATCCGCGCGCACTGTTCGGTCTGGTCGGTGGCTGGCGCGAAGCCATGCGCCTCACCGGCGCCCGGTTGGTGCTGGCCGACCACGCACCGACAGCGCTGCTCGCCGCGCGCAGCCTGGGCACTCCGGTCATGCTGTTCTCCAACGGATTCACGGCCCCGCCGCGACGCAGCCCTTTGCCGAACATGCGGCCGTGGGCGCCGGTACCGGACCAAACCATCAGCCAACTCGACCTCGCCGCATTGTTTGCCGTCAATCACGTCCTGGCACGCTATGGTTGCGCGCAGTTGCAGCATCTGGCTGATCTGTTCGACGTAGCCGAGGAAGCGCTGGTGACCTTCCCTGAACTGGACCACTATGCCGACCGCGGGCCGGCACGCTACTGGGGCAGCCTGCCCAGTGCCGGCGGCGGAAATACCATCGCCTGGCCGGCCGCAAGAACCCCGCGCCTGTTCGCCTATCTGCGCCAGGAGAGTCCTCACCACGAAGCGGTTCTGGCCGCCCTGCTGGCACTGGGCCACTCCACGGCAATCTACTTCCCGAACCTGCCGCCTGCCCTCAAAACGCGCTTTGCTGCATCCCATCTGAATTTTCTCGATCACCCGGCCGACATGGAGCAAATGACGCGCGAAGCCGACCTTGCGGTTACCTATGCCAGCCTGGCGACCACCACCGCCTTCCTGCTTGCAGGCAAACCGCTGCTCATGCTGCCCGGACATCTGGAGCAGTTTCTTGTTGCGCGCCGCGTCGAGGAAATGGGCGCGGGACGGCTGGTGAATCCCGAGCAGCCGCCGGGCGACCTGCGTGCGGTACTCGCCGATTTGATCGACAATCCCTCCTGGCGCGCCAACGCCCAGGCCTTTGCCGCCAAGTACGCGGCCTTCGACCAACCGGCGGTAATCGGCAATCTTGTCCGCCGCATCACTGAAATGATCGATGGCCACCAGCCCGCCCCTATCAAAGGAATGCCATGATCGGTCGCATCAGCGGAATCCTCATCGAAAAAAACCCGCCGTCCATCACGGTGGATGTGCATGGCCTCGGCTACGAAGTCGATGTGCCGATGAGCACCTTCTACAACCTGCCGGCGACCGGCGAAAAAGTCTCGCTGCATACGCACCTGATCGTGCGCGAGGACGGCCACTATCTCTATGGCTTCGCGTCGCCGGACGAACGCGCCGCATTCCGCCAGTTGCTGAAAATTTCCGGCATCGGCGCGCGCACGGCACTGGCCGTTCTTTCGGGCATGTCGGTGACGGAACTGGCGCAGGCGGTGACCCTGCAGGAAGCCGGACGCCTGACCAAGGTACCCGGCATCGGCAAGAAAACCGCCGAGCGCCTGCTGCTGGAACTGCGCGACCGGCTGCCGAAGGTGCTGGCCGGCGGAGGCACAAGAGTCGGCGCTGGCGATACGGCGAACGACACCCTCGCGGACATCATGAATGCCCTGCTGGCACTCGGTTACAACGAACGCGAGGCGCTCTCTGCAATGAAGGGGCTGGCGGCCGATGTTTCGGTCTCCGACGGCATCCGCGCGGCGCTCAAGCTGCTTTCCAAATCGCAGTGACCCAAGCCCGGAGGCACCTCGGCTAAACTGTCCGCATGAGCATCCAGACCGACAAATTCGCCGAGCCCGTACCGGAACGCCTGATCGCGGCGGGCCGGGAATCGACGCAGGAAGATGTGCTCGAGCGCGCACTGCGGCCCAAGCGGCTGGCGGATTACGTCGGCCAGCAGAAAATCCGCGGCCAGCTCGAAATCTTCATCGAGGCGGCCAAGCGGCGCGCCGAATCGATGGACCATGTCCTCCTTTTCGGCCCGCCAGGCCTGGGCAAAACCACGCTGGCGCACATCATCGCCCACGAGATGGGCGTCAATCTGCGCCATACCTCGGGGCCGGTGCTGGAGCGCGCCGGCGATCTGGCCGCGATGCTGACCAACCTCGAACCCTACGACGTGTTGTTCATCGACGAAATACATCGCCTGAGCCCGGTGGTCGAGGAAATCCTGTATCCGGCGCTGGAGGATTTCCAGATCGACATCATGATCGGCGAGGGCCCCTCGGCGCGCTCGGTCAAGCTCGACCTGCCGCCCTTCACCCTGATCGGCGCCACGACGCGCGCCGGCATGCTGACCAACCCGCTGCGCGACCGCTTCGGCATCGTCGCCCGGCTGGAGTTCTACACCCCGGAAGAACTCGCCCTCATCGTGCGGCGCTCGGCCCATCTGCTGAACTGCGACATCGTCGACGACGGCGCGGTCGAAATTGCCAAACGCTCGCGCGGCACACCGCGCATTTCCAACCGCCTGCTGCGCCGCGTGCGCGACTTTGCCGAGGTCAAAGCCGACGGAAAAATCACCCGCGCCGTCGCCGATGCGGCGCTGACCATGCTCGACGTCGATCACCTTGGCCTCGACGTCATGGACCGCAAGCTGCTCGGCGCCATGCTGGAGAAGTTCGGCGGCGGTCCGGTGGGACTGGACAATCTCGCCGCGGCCATCGGCGAAGCGCGCGACACCATCGAAGACGTGCTGGAACCTTATCTGATCCAGCAGGGCTACCTGCAGCGCACGCCGCGCGGACGCGTGGCGACGGCGAGCATCTGGCGGCATTTCGGACTTCGCTCGCCACATGAACCCAATCAAAACCTTTGGACCGAATAACGCCGGCTCGATGAACTTTCAGCTTGTGCTTATCAAGCCGAATGGATTTGACTTCGTCGAATCCTTCCGCGAGGTTATGGAGGCAATCCAGTGGGGCCTTCAGCAGTTGGGCCACGACGCACCGATTCGAACCAATACCATAGCGCCCGACGCCACGCCGATCGTCTTCGGAGCCCATCATCTCGTTCGCGAGTCGGTCTCGCTTCTGCCACCTCCCAGCATCATCTACAACCTTGAGCAGCTAATGCCTGGCTATCCTTGGTATCAGCCTCACTATCTTGATATTCTCAAACGCTTCCGCGTTTGGGACGGCGATCTCCAGTCAACGGAGTGGTTGCGCAAATCAGGGATTGCATCCTCGGCCATACATGTTCCGGTAGCTTACGCACCGCCGCTCAGTCGAATCGCCGTACGTCCCGATCAGGATGTGGACGTGCTTTTTTATGGCGTCCAGACCATGAGGCGCCAACAAATTCTGCGTGCCCTTGCTGACTCGGGTTTGCGCGTAGTTGTCTTGAACAACGTGTGGGGGAAAAAACGCGACGATTGGATCGCCCGCACTCGCGTCGTACTCAACATGCATCAACAGCAAGGCGGTCGACTGGAGGCGGCACGGCTGATCTATCTGATCGCGAATGGCGTACCCGTCGTCAGCGAGGTTGACAACTTGGCCACCGTTGAGCCGAATCTGGCTGGCGCCTTTATGGCTGCCCGATTCGACGACCTCGTTTCCAGTTGCGTGATGCTTGCAGGTCGCATCGACTTGCGCTCGCAACTGGCCGAGGCCGGAAAGGCTGCCGCTCTGTCGCCTCACTTCGACGCAAGCCGAATCGTGGCAGGCGCCATAGCCGCCACGTCGAGCATTGCCGACAGGTGTTCTCTTTAAGAGATGCCGCCGTTGGCCAAGACGCGCGTCCTCCTCCGCTTAACGCATTCGGCGCTACATTTGCCCGCTGGCGGCAAGTCGCTGTTGTGCAAGGAGCAGGGCTTTCAGTCTCATTGGATCTGTTTCCCTGGCTTTTGCCGCCAGGTAGGGATGCAGGGATGTAGTTCGCCCGCTGGGTGCCAAGCGTGCATACAAAGCATTTAGGCCAAAAAGTTGGTACTCGGAGCGATTGGATGCCAAGGCAAAATCAATAACCGCCATTTGCGGCGGAAGACCGGCTGAACGATAGGATTCAATTTTCTCGGCGCTGAAAATTGTTTCAAGATCGTCGAAAGAGAGTTGCAGATAGTTACCCAATACCAGGGAAGTCTCCCACAGGATTCTCGACATCCGGCTTGGTTCGGGGGCGCTTATGTTTGCTCCGTTCCGATGCCAACGATACTGAACGAGGGATTCAGAGAGGATGAAGATCTCGCTTCTCGCCAGGACCCGCAGCCACATATCGAAATCCTGCAACTGAACCAATCGCTCATCGTAACAACCCACTTCATCAAAGCAGCTTCGTCGCATAAGAGACGACGGGTGACAAAGACAGTTTCCATGCTGGAACATGTATGCCAACCAACGATGTCTGCTGCGGTTTGAAGCCTGGAAGAGGGCGGCCGGCGTTTCCTGCTGATTGACGTAGGGTCCGCCATTCTCATCGATCACATCAACTTGGGAGAACACAACGGCAACGTCCGGTGTTGCGTCCAGAATCGCCACCTGCAGCTCCAGTTTTTGGGGACGGAAGACGTCATCCGATCCCATGACCGCAATGTATGGCGCAGTCGCGACTGAGAGGCCGGCATTGATCGCGGCCGACATTCCAAAATTACCCGGCTGCACCATGACGCTCAGTCGCGGATCATGAAAGCTATTAGCTACCTCCAGCGACGAATCCGTTGACGCGTCATCAACAACGATCAATTCGATATCTGCCAGTGTTTGATCGAGAACGCTCTCGATGGCATGCCCAACAAACCTTTCGTGGTTGTAGCTGGGAATGATTACGCTGACTTTAGGCATGCGTGTCCCGTTGCGAGGGGTATCGCTCGCGATGGCGCACTGACGTCATCGACCCGCTTTCTTCAGGATAGCCGTCACTCGGGATGCATCTGCTGTCGTCATCAGCGGATGCAATGGGAGACTCAAAACCTCGTTGTGAATGCGATCAGCAATCGGAAAGCTATCCGCTTCCATTTCCATCTCACGATATGCCTCCTGACGGTACGGCGGAACCGGATAGTGCACCATCGTCTTGATGCCCGCGTCGGCCAGGACCTGCTGCACCGTATCCCGGAAAGAGGTTCGAACTGCATACAGATGCCATGAATGCCTTGCATGCTCAGGCTCGACAGGCAACCGCATCCCCGTACTCTCGAGTTCGCAACTGTAATGACGGGCAAGCTGGCGACGCCGCTCATTCCATTTATCAAGATTGGGCAGCTTTACCCTAAGGAAGGCCGCCTGAAGTTCATCAAGACGAGAGTTCGCGCCCTTGCACACGTGTCGATTCGGCTCTGTCGTGCCGTAATTCCGCAACCGGCGTATCGTTTGAGCCAAATGTGCGTCGTTCGTGGTCACTGCGCCACCGTCGCCAAGAGCACCCAGATTCTTGGTGGGATAAAAGCTGAACGCCGCAGCATCTCCCAAACTGCCGGCCTTGCCTCCCTTGTACGTCGCACCATGAGCTTGAGCGGCATCCTCGATAACCTTTAGACCGTGCATTGCGGCTACCGCGAGTATTTCGTCCATCTCAGCCGGAAGGCCATATAGATGTACCGCAATTATCGCCTTCGTCCTGGCATTCACCGCCGCCCCCAGGCGGGACGGATCGAGGTTGCAACTCGACTCATCAGGCTCAACCGGAACTGGCACCGCACCGACCAGCGAAACCGCCAGCCAGGTCGCGATGTAGGTATTGGAGGGCACGATGACTTCGTCGCCAGGACCAATACCGTATCCCCGTAGGATCAATTGCAATGCATCCAATCCGTTGCCAACGCCTATGCAATATTGGGTATCGCAATATTCACCGAACTCGGCCTCGAAGGCTCTGACTTCCTCGCCCAGAATCATCTGTCCGGAACGCATGACGCGCTTAAACGCGTCATCTAACTGGTCGGCCAGAGAAGCATGCTGCACAGCCAGATCAAGAAACGGCATCATGACCTGATCGCAGCAAGAAAGGAATCGTAGTCCCGAATGTAATCGTCGGGATCATAGTGCGTCGAAGCCACCACCAGAAGAACAGCATCGGGAGAGTAGTTGTACTGGGTGCTCCAGATCATGGGCCCGATATAGAGGCCGACAGATGGACCATCGAGTGCGACTTCCGCCCGCGCGGCGCCATCGTCAAGAATCACTGAACATGATCCGCGAAGACACACGAGAAACTGCTGCAGTTCGCGATGAGCATGCTCTCCTCTTGTCTCCTTGGTCGGCACATCGTAAACCACGAAGAACCTCTGTGGAACAAATGGGATCTCCTGCATGCACTCGCCGACGGCGAGGCTGCCTCTAATATCCGTCACGACGCGCAGGGGATATAGCTTTGCATTCGTGAAGGGAAGAGCCGGGCAGACCGCCTTGTTCGACCAGTCATCAATCCGGGCGACACGACGCTCTCCGGTCACATAGCCCGCAATTCGCGCAGGATTTCCAACCACAAGTGCATTGGGCGGGACATCGCGGGTGACAACTGCCCCCGCCCCGACCATGGCCCCGACGCCAATTGTGACTCCTGGCAGGATGGTCGCATTGGCGCCAATCGACGCGCCCCGTCTTACCAGGAGTGCTGGATACTGCTCCAACCGATTGCCACTGCGGGGAAATTTGTCGTTGGCGAAGGTTGCATTCGGGCCCACGAAGACATCGTCATCGAGACGGATACCATCCCAAAGATACACGCCAGACTTGATCGTGACCCTGTCGCCAATAGTGACACGCCCTTCGACAAAAACATGGTCGCAGAGGTTACAGTCGCGGCCGATTTTGGCGCCGGCAAGTACATGGGTGAACGCCCAGATTCGCGACCCACCTCCGATTTGCGCTTCAGGCTCCACAATCGCCTGCGAATGAATGAACGGCGGATCATCGCCAGTAGTATTCATCTTCGATCCAGAACCCCTGCAAGAGAAACATGACAAAATGTCGCGTTCGCAGATAGTAGCAAACATGGCTAAAGGGGCACGAAACATTCAGCTTTCACTACGCGTCTACTATGAAGACACCGACGCCGCCGGCATCGTCTATTACGCGAATTATTTCCGTTTCATCGAACGCGGCCGGACGGAATTCCTGCGTTCGCTGGGCCATGATCAGAATGCCCTGATGAAAGAGGGCATCGCTTTCGCCGTGCGCTCGGCGAACGTCGAATTTCTTAAACCCGCCAAACTCGACGACCTGCTCACGGTCGAAACCGCCATCGCTGCGCTGGGCCGCGCGCAGGTGACATTCGCCCAGCGCATCCGGCGTGACACCGAAATGCTGCTTGATGCGAAAATACGCGTTGCCTGCATCGATCCAACACGCGGCAGGCCTATCGCCATGCCGCAAGCCATTCACGGGCAGATGTCAGACCTGCTGGAATCCTGGCAATGAATGCGTCCCAAGCCCATTCGATAGTTGAGTTTGAGATCCGCAGCAGCCCGCCGGTCCAGCGGGTGGCAACTCTAACGAATGTGTGGCGGGAGTAACGATGCCTGACATCAGCTTCGTCACCACATGCAAAGGGCGCTTGGACCATCTTCGGCAAACGCTGCCCAGAATGGCCGCGCAGCCCAACGCCGAGTGCATCGTGGTCGACTACGATTGCCCTGACGGCACTGCGGACTGGGTACAAACCAATTACCCGGCGGTCAAGGTTGTAAGAGTCGCCCGCGCGCCGATATTTCATAAGCCGGCCGCGCATAATTTGGGAGCTGCGATCGCCAGCGCGCCGTGGCTATGCCTGATTGATGCAGACATTCTGGTCAGTGAATTGTTTTCGGCGTTTATAGCCAGGACCATGGAGAGCGGGTGTTACCTGCGCCCATCTCCGATTGATTTCGGCGCTTATGGCAGCTTTGTTTGCGCACGCAAGGACTTTGAGGCCGTGGAAGGGTTTGACGAGGCGTTTGAAGGCTGCGGCTACTCGGATGACGATCTTTACGTCCGATTGGGAATGGCGGGCGTCAGGGCCGCCAGCTTTCCGGGGGAACACTTCGCTGCAATACCCCATGATCACGAATCGCGCACTCGGTACTATGAGATCAGGGATCGTCCGCTCAATCATCGTATTAATTTTTTCTACGCCAACATCAAGCACGACCTTATGCGGCAGGCTGGAGGCGGAAATATTCCGCTGGCGAGCCGGCGCGCGATTTACGGAGAGGTGAGAAGGGTGGTTCTGGCGCAAGCCGTGAACGGCAACGCCGGTGCGAAACTGGAGGTGAGTCTGCCGGTAAGTTCAAGCGTTCCCAGACGTTACGAGTGGGAGGTCCATCGCAAATGGGTCTTTTCACTCGCCAAAATCCTTCCTCCGGCGCCCGCGTCTGGCGACGCCACCTGATCCCCCGAACATCGAGGAACCACAAATGCAGGCGCGCGAAATGTCGCTCAGGCTCCATGGCCACGACGTCTATGAGGGTTTCGATCCCAGCCCTTATCCGGACGATGTTCAGGGCTGGAATTCCGAACATCCGCTGCTTCAGGAGGTGATTCGGGTCAAGAAGCCAAGCCTGGTTATCGAAGTCGGCGTATGGAAAGGCGCATCCGCAATATTCATGGCCGAGCAACTTCGAACGGCCAAGCTCTCCAGTGTTGTCATCGGCGTGGATACATTTCTCGGTTCGGTCACCCACCTTACTCGCCCGGAATCCAGAGCTTCACTCATGTGCCGCCATGGCTGGCCTCAGCTCTATTACCAGTTCATGGCCAACGTGGTTCGGCGCGATTTGCAGAACTACATCTGTCCGTTTGCCCAAACTTCGGACACCGCCTTTCAGTATTTCTCGCAGTTGAATCTGCGGCCTGACGTTGTACATATCGACGCTGCACATGATTACGAATCGGCGTCACGAGACATTACGAATTTCTTTTCGCTGCTCACTCCGGGAGGCGCACTGGTTGGCGACGATTTCAGCGCTGAATGGCCGGAAGTGATTTGGGCGGCCACCGAGTTTGCCAAACGCAATCGTCTTGCGCTTCAACAGTTGCGCGGCAAGTTCCTCATCCAAAAAGGCCATGACTAGGCGTTGCGCCGGGGCCAGAGCCCTTCAGTTCAACGACCTGTCCACGGTTGAAACAGGCATCGAAGCCATTGGCCAGATGCAACCTCTCTTCGCCCAACGCATCCTGCGCAACAAGGAACTGCCGCTTGATGCGAAAATACGCATTGCCTGCATCGATCCGGTTCGCGGCAAGCCAATCCCCATGCCGCGCATCCTCCACCAACAATTGTCAGCCCTGCCGGGACCTTCGCAATGAACGTTACCCAAGACCTTTCCATCATCGAACTCGTCATCAACGCCAGCCTGGTGGTCAAGCTGGTGATGCTGCTGCTGACGCTGGTCTCGCTGACTTCGTGGTACTGGATCTTCCGTAAGGCCTTCGCCATTCGCGACGCGCGGATCAAGACCGACAAGTTCGAACGCGATTTCTGGAGCGGTGGCGACCTCAACGCGCTGTATCAGAGCGCCGTCAACAACCGCCACCAGACCGGCGCGCTGGAACGCATCTTCGAGGCCGGCTACCGCGAATTCACCAAGTTGCGCGGGCAGAAAACCATCGATCCCACCGCCGTGGTCGATGGCGCGCGACGCGCGATGCGCGCCACCTACCAGCGCGAGATCGACGATCTTGAGGCACATCTGGCCTTCCTCGCCTCGGTCGGTTCGGTTTCGCCCTACGTCGGCCTGTTCGGTACGGTATGGGGCATCATGCACGCCTTCCGCGGCCTGGCCAACATGGCCACGGCGACGCTGTCCGCCGTCGCGCCGGGAATTGCCGAGGCACTGGTCGCCACCGCCATAGGCCTCTTCGCCGCGATTCCGGCGGTGATCGCCTACAACCGCTTCGCCCACGACGTCGATAGAGTGGCAGTGCGCTTCGAGAGTTTCATGGAAGAGTTCTCCAACATTTTGCAGCGGCAGACCCGTTAAGCCATGGCTGCCGCCGTCCATGCTCCGGTGCAGATGCTGTGGGTCGGCGGACCGCTTTCAGCGCTGGAACGCTTGGTGTTGACGTCTTGGCTGGCGAACGGTCACGAGGTTCATCTCTATACCTACGGCAAGCCGGCGAACGCACCCAAGGGATTGCGTATTTGTGACGCGAAGGAGATTCTTCCGGCACAAGCCGACACACAGAGCTCCGCAGGAGGCCATGGCCCGGTCCGGTTTTCCGATATGTTCAGTTACGCACTGCTCCACAAGCATGGAGGCATTTGGGCAAACATTGATGTGGTCTGTTTGAAGGCGCTCGATTTTGCCGCCGGGATGGACTATTTCTTTGCCTCCGAAATGATTCCCCCGCAGGCCGGGGACGAGGGCAAGCTACGTATTCGCGCCTCCGGCTGTGTGATGAAGTCGCCGGCCGGCAGCCCGCTGACGAAGGATTGTCTCGCTGGCGCCGGTGCCTCCCCTGGCCCCGGCGAAATGGCAACGACAGGTCCTTTGTTGCTGCACGGGGCGATTGAGAAGTACAACATAACGACTGCACTGCTTCATCCGAATCTGTTTTGTCCGGTACCCTTCTGGAACATGACTGCGCTGATCAGCGGAATCGCCGTGCTGCCTTTCGAGAGTTATGGGATCCATCTATGGGCCGAGAGTTGGCGGCGCAATTTCTTCGACAAGAACGCCAGCTACGACCCCCTATCGCTCTTTGAGCGGCTGAAGGCGCACTATCTCGGACGCAAGGGAATCGCGCATGCGTAAGCGCCGGCTCATGAACGAAATCAACGTCGTCCCCTACATCGACGTGATGCTGGTACTGCTCGTCATTTTCATGGTTACGGCGCCGATGATCCAGCCCGGCAGCATAGACCTGCCCAGTGTCGGCAAGAGCAGCCAGCCGCCGATGGCGCCGCTGGAAGTCATCATCAAGGCCGACACCTCGCTGGCGCTGCGCGATCGGGCCAAGGGCAGCGCCGAACAAGTCGTGACGCGTACCGACCTCGCCGCCCGGATCAAGGAAGCGCAGACTGCCAATCCGCAACAGGCGGTGCTGATCGCCGGCGACCGCAACGTGAAATACGAAGTGGTGCTGGCCGTCATGGACGAATTGCAGCGCCAGCAGGTGGCCAGGATCGGCCTTCTGGTGCAGCCGGTGGCTGCGGGCAAGTGATTGCTGAATCGCCGCTCCTGACGCGCGCCGACAAGCCCGGCAAGCGTATTTCCTTCGCACTGGCGATATCCGTGCATCTGCTGCTCGCCGCTTTCCTGTTTTACGGCGTGCGCTGGCAGACCAAGGCTACCAATGTGGTCGAAGTCGAACTGGTACTTGCTGCGCCGGAGCCCGCAGTCGTGGCCCCGCCCGCTCCGGTCGCCGTGCCGCCAGCGCCGACTGTTGAGCCACCTCCGCCGCCGAAGCCCGACATTGCCATCAAGGAAAAGGAAAAGCCCAAGCCGCCGCCCAAGGTGGAACCTCCCCGACCGCGCGTCGATCCCGTGCAGGAGCAAATAAAGCGCGAGATGGAACAGCTGACACAGCGCAAGAACATGGATAACGCGGAACGGGAAGTTGCGCAGAAGCAGGCGGCGCAAGCCAAGGCCGCGCACGACAAGGCCATTGCCGACTATATGAGCCGCATCCGCGGCAAGATACGCGGCAACATCGTGGTGCCGCCTGAAATCAAGGGCAATCCGGAGGCGGTGTTCGACGTTACTCAGTTGCCCAGCGGCGAAATCGTTACCGTGCGCCTCAAGCGTTCATCCGGCCACGCGACACTGGACGCCGCTATCGAACGCGCCATCCTCAAGTCGAACCCGCTGCCCAAGCCGCAGCAGGCCGATCTGTTCGAGCGCTCCCTCGAACTGCGCTTCAAGCCGCTCGACGACTAAAAACGGGCCGGAGTCCGAGGCGCTATAATCGGCGCGATGAAATTTCCACGTTTTGTTCTTGCCTGCACCGCCGGTCTGGCTCTGTGTGCCGCCGCCGCCCACGCGCAACTCACGGTCGAAATTACCGGCGCCGGCGCCAACCGTCTGCCGGTGGCCATTGCCGATTTCGCCGGCGAGCGCATCGTCGCCCAGGCGCTGGCCTCGGTGGTCCGCGCCGACCTCGACCGCAGCGGCCTGTTCCGCCTGGTCGAAGCCGGCGGCGTACTGGCCGACACCGCCACGCCGCCCTTCGAAGACCTCAAGACACGCGGTGCGGATGCGGTTGCCGGCGGCAGCGTGACCACATCCGCCGATGGCCGCTACGAAACCCGGATGCGTCTGTTCGACGTACCGAAGCAGGCCGCGCTGGGTAATCCGACCTACCTGCACACCGGCGCGCAGTTGCGCGCGACCGGACACCGCATTGCCGATTTCATCTACGAAAAGCTCACCGGAGAGCCGGGCGTGTTCTCGACGCGGATCGCCTACGTGGTGAAGAGCACGGGCCGCTTCGAGCTGAAAATCGCCGATGCCGACGGCAGCAACGACCAGGCCGCGCTGGCGTCACGCGAGCCGATCATTTCGCCGGCATGGTCGCCCGATGGCGGCAAGCTCGCCTATGTGTCCTTCGAGGCCAAGAAGCCGGTGGTTTATGTGCATGACCTGGCCAGCGGCCGCCGCCATGTCGCCGCCAACTTCAAGGGCTCGAACTCCGCGCCGGCCTGGTCGCCGGACGGCAAGCAGCTGGCCGTGGTGCTGACCAAGGACGGCTCGTCGCAACTGTATGTCGTCAACGCCGACGGCAGCGGCGTGACGCGCATCGCGACGTCCTCCGGCATCGACACCGAGCCGCGCTGGGCGCCGGACGGCCAGTTCATCTACTTCACGTCCGACCGTGGCGGCAGCCCGCAGATCTACCGCATCACCAGCTCCGGTGGCAATGCTGAACGCGTCACCTTCGAAGGCAGCTACAACGTCACTCCACGCCTCTCGCCGGACGGCAAGAGCCTCGCTTTCATCGCCCGCAACGGCGGCCGCTTCCAGCTGGCGCTGATGGATCTGGCGACCAAACAGACGCAGATCCTCACCGACTCGGCCAAGGATGAATCGCCCAGCTTCGCCCCCAACGGGCGCATGATCCTGTATGCCACCGAGATTGGCGGGCGCGGCGTTCTGGCGGCTGTCTCCAGCGACGGCCGCGTCAAGCAAAAGCTCTCCGTGCAGGCCGCCGACGTGCGGGAACCTGCCTGGGGTCCCCTGGTCCGATAAGCAGTCGAACTCATCAAGGAAGCCATCATGCGCGCACACCTCATTTCTCTTTCTGCCTTGACCCTGCTGCTGGCCGCCTGCGGCTCACAGCCGCCGGCGCCCGAACAGAACCCGGCCGGCGTCGAATCGCGAACTCCCGGCCCGGTCAGGGTCGCCACGCCACCGGTGGTAACCAAAGTGCAGCCGGCTGACAAGTTCGATCCCGGCAGCATCGCCGCGCTGAAAGATCCGCGCAGCCCCTTGTCCAAGCGCAGCATCCACTTCGACTACGACAGCTATGTGGTCAAGGACGAGTTTCAGGCTCTGCTGACAGCCCATGGCAAGTTCCTCGCGGCCAATCCGAAAATGAAAATGCTGATTCAGGGCAACGCGGATGAACGCGGCAGCCGCGAATACAACCTGGCGCTAGGGCAGAAACGCGCCAACGCGGTGAAAAAGGCCCTGGCCCTGCTCGGCGCCAAGGAGGAGCAGGTCGAAGCGGTGAGTCTGGGCGAAGAAAAGCCTGCCTGTACTGAACCCACCGAAGAATGCTGGGCGAAGAATCGCCGGGGCGACATGCTTTATTCGGGTGAATTCTGAACATGCGTAGCAGTTTGCGCGCACTGCTGCCGGCGCTGTTGCTGGCGGCAGTGCTGTCTTCGCCCGTCCGTGCCGGGATGTTTGACGACGAAGAGGCGCGCGGCAAGATCGAACAACTGCGCGAACAACTGCGAGCGGAAGTAGCCGACCTCGGCAAACGCGCGGACACCGTCAGTCGCAACCAGCTGGATTTCGCCAACCAGGTCGAGGCCATCAAGGCCGATATCGCCAGGTTGCGCGGCCAGATCGAAGTCCTGACCTACGGACTCGAGGCCGCGCAGAAACGCCAGATGGATTTTTACGTCGACCTCGACAACCGGCTGAGGAAGCTCGAGCAACCCCCCGTCGAGGCCAAGACCGAGGCTCCGAAACCCGACCCGGCACTTGAAACCCGTGACTACGAAGCCGCGCTGGCGGGCCTCAAGGCGGCGAAATTCAAGGAGGCCGCCGCTGCATTCCTTGCTTTCATCAAGACCTACCCGAACAGCAGCCTTGCCGCCTCGGCCCACTACTGGGGCGCTTACGCCCACGCCCAGGCCAAGGACCACACCGGCGCCGCCGAACTCTTCGGCAAGTTTGCCACCGGCTGGCCCGCCGACGAGCGCGCACCGGCGGCGCTGGATAACCGGGTCGCGAGCCTCGAAGCAATCAAGGACTTGAAGGGCGCCCGCGCTACCCTCGTGCAGTTGGCCGATAAATATCCCAACAGCGAGGCCGGCAAGAAGGCAAAACTCAGGCTGAAGAAAAAGTAGTGCCGGCACAGCTCGACGCTCATTTGCAGGACTCGCTGCGCGTCACCGAAATATTTCACTCCATTCAGGGCGAATCCAGCCGCATCGGGTTGCCTACGGTCTTCGTCCGGCTCACCGGCTGCCCCTTGCGCTGCGTCTGGTGCGATACCGCCTATGCCTTCAGCGGCGGCGAATCCCTGACCATTGCCGACATCGTGCAGCGTGTTGCCGCATTCGACTGCGCCACGGTTTGCGTTACCGGCGGCGAGCCGCTGGCACAGCAGAACTGCCTGCCGCTGCTGGCCACCCTGTGCGATGCAGGCCATTCGGTATCGCTCGAAACCAGCGGCGCGCTGGACATCGGCGGCGTCGATCCGCGCGTGGCGCGCATCGTCGACCTCAAGGCGCCCGGCTCGGGAGAGATGTCGAAAAACCGCTGGGAAAATCTCGACCTGCTGACCGCCGGCGACGAGCTGAAGTTCGTCCTCGCCTCGCGTGAAGACTACGACTGGGCGCTTTCGGCGTGTCGCCAGCGCCGACTTTTCGAGCGTTGCCCGGTACTGTTTTCGCCCGTCCAGGGACAACTCGATCCGGCACTACTGGCGCAATGGATACTCGACGACCGCTTGCCGGTGCGCTTTCAACTGCAGTTGCACAAAGTGCTGTGGGGCAACGTCAAGGGACGTTGACCGACTAGCCTTGCAACGGCGGGCAGGGCGGTCGTTTTGCGGAAATAACTTGTGTGTTGACTCCGGCAAAGTTCAGGCCGCCGAACAGCCGCGCGTATTCAATCTTCACGCAGCGGTTCATCACCACGTCCAGCCCGGCGGCAGAGGCCTTGTCCGCCGCCTCCCGGTTGATTACGCCCAACTGCAGCCAGAGGCACTTCGCCCCGAGGCGAATCGCCTCGTCGGCAATCGGCGGCACGTCTTCGGACTTGCGAAACACGTCGACCAGGTCCACCTTCTGCGGTATCGCGGCGAGATCCGGATAGCATTTCTGACCGAGGATCTCGGTCGCCGCGGGATTCACCGGAATGATCGTGTAACCGTGTTCCAGCATGTACTTGGCAGCAAAATAGCTGGGGCGATTCCACTTCGGCGAAAGGCCGACCACGGCAATCACGCGGTTGCCGTGCAGAACGCGGCGCAGACCGGCGACATCGTCAATAATCATGAAAAGTCCTTGGTGGTCATCTTACTGAAGTGCAGGCACCGATTTCACGCCTGCTGCTGCGCCGCGAACAACACCCTGGCCGCAGCCCCGCGATTGCCTGGTCCGTCGATTAGGACAATACGCGCATTATGAAGCTGCGCGATGCGCCTGCAAATCGCCAGGCCAAGGCCAGTACCCGGCTTATCCTGGCCGGCAATGCGGTAGAAGCGATCGAACACCCGCTCTCGTTGCGCCTCGGGTATGCCCGGACCATCATCGACGACTTCCATTAGCGCACCCGATTCACCCTGCCGCACTTGGATAGTGACGTGGCCACTGCGTGGCGTGTAACGGATCGCGTTATCCACGAGGTTGGCGAGCAGCATCGACAACATGTCGGCATTGCCGGGCTGCGGCGGCAGGCCCGGCTCAACCGTGAGTTCCAGCGTCTGGTCGCGATGCAGCGCCAGTGGCGCCAGTTCCGCGCATGCCGCCTGCGCAATTTCGCCCAGACTTACCGGCTGGACGTCGGGCAGGGCCTGTTCGGGATCAAGGCGAGCCAGGGTCAGCAACTGGCCCACCAGCCGGATTCCTCTTTCGACACCGCGCTGCAACTGGTCCATGGCGCGCAAGCGCTCCGCTTCTCCTTCGGCGGCGCGCGCCGCGTGCAAATGGGCCTGAATCGCCGCCAGCGGGGTGCGCAACTCGTGCGCGGCGTTGCTGGTAAAGCGCCGCTCGTTCTCCATGGCGTCGGTCATGCGCCGCAGCAACTCGTTCAAGGCCAGCACCATGGGACGCACTTCCCCGGGAGCGCTGTCCGCGTTCAAGGGCGTCAGATTCTCGGGTTTTCGGCTTGCGATCTCGCGCTTCAGGACGCTTAGCGGATCCAGCCCCCGGCTGATCGAAAACCAGAGCAGGAAGATCAGGACCGGCAGGCCCAGCACCAGCGGGCTGACCAGGTGCAAGGCGATATTGCGCACCAGACGATTGCGCAGATCGTGAGCTTCCGCTACCACGATGCGGAAATTGCGATGCCTGTCCCAGACGCCGAAATGGCGCCATATCTGTCCTTCCTCATCGATGGTCTCTGAAAAGCCATCACTGTCGGTCATCACCGTATCGGGGGCATTTGCCGATCGCAATATCAGTTGGCCCTGGCCGCTCCAGACCTGGTAGCGCAGTCTCTTTTCGTATTCCTCGTGCAGCGAATGGATCGAGCGATTTCTGACCGGTCCGGTGACTACCGGAGTGAGCGGCGTGCCTGGCCCGGTCTGGATTTCGGAAGGCGATTTGCGCGCGGCCAGACGCTCGGGCAGATCCGGCCATTGCGTGAATATCTCCCCCAGCGTCGGCGCTTCGACACTGCCGGGGATGGCCAGCGGATCGTTGTCATCCGGATCGGTGACCCGCAGCAGCGCCAGTGCGGTCTGAGCCAGATGTGCATCGAACAGTTCGTACGTTTCGTTGATGGTGTCTCGGATGGTAAGCCATGCGATTGCCGCCCAGTACGCAAAGCTCACAATGAGCAGCCCGACCAGTAGACGCTGGCTCAGGGATAACCGATAGCGCACGATCACGATGCGGACCTGGCGATGGTGTACCCGACGCCGCGTACAGTCTTGATGGTGTCTGCCCCCAGTTTGAGGCGCAGGTTGTGGATATGCACTTCGACTGCATTGCTGTCCACATTGTGACTCCAGCCGTAGAGGGAAGTCTCCAGTTGACCGCGGGTAAGGACGCGCCCGACGCTTTCCATCAGCGCCCGCAGCACGGCAAATTCGCGGCCGGAAACAGCTATTGCTTTGTCACTTATGGTGACGGTGTGCGCCACCAGGTCCAGTGTCAGGTCGCCGATACTCAGCACACCGCCAGCACCATGACCGGAGCGGCGGATCAGGGCGCGCAAGCGCGCAATCAACTCTTCCATGTCGGCGGTCTTGACCAGGTAGTCGTCGGCGCCGCGGTCCAGGCTGATGACCTTGTCGCGCGTGGTGTCCCGCGCGGTGAGCATCAGAACGGGCAGGGTGTTGTTGGTGCTGCGCAACTCGCGCAACACCTCCATGCCGCTCACGACGGGCAAGCCGATGTCCAGCACCATGACGGCAAACTCCCCTGCCCTCAGCACGTCAAGCGCGGTCTTGCCATCCCTCACCCAAGTGACGGCAAAGCCCGCCTTGTCGAGAGCCGCACGCAAGCCATCCCCGAGCAGGGGGTCATCTTCGACAAGCAGAAGTTTCATGATTCAGGAAACCTCATTCAAACCGCGGCGAAACAGCGAGGGACATTCGGAGAGCCACCCAGGAGACAAACGCACATACCGGCAAGCACATGATTTCTTTGCTGTGTTCGGCGCTTGACCCTTGTCCAGATCGGCGATGCCTAAAGAATCTTAACACCACTTAAGTATCAGGCTCTTTCCTTCAGCCAGCGCTCAGACTGGCTTGTTATCGTCGCTTCCCAGTTGCAAATAGTCAGCAGCTCACGACAGCCAATTCCTGGTAATTCCAATTCTCACAAAGAGGTTTGCGATGACAAGACTAATTCTCTCGATGAAAAGAGCAATTCTCCCTCTGGCAGGTTTGCTGACGGCATTGGCATTTGTTCCGGACGCATCCGCCATGCCGTCATTCGCACGGCAGACCGGAAAAGCTTGCACTACCTGTCACTTCCAGCACTATCCGACGCTCAACGCATACGGCCAGGATTTCAAGGCCGGCGGCTTTACCGACACGGGCAAGCAGAGGATGCTGAAGGGCAAGGATCTGTCCATACCCGAGGTACTGAATCTCAGCGCCTTCACGAAGGTGCGGTATCTGAAGGACAACGGTACCGATATCGTCGGGCAACCAACCCGCGCCAGCGGCGAATGGAATGTCCCCGACGAACTTGCCCTGCTCTCCGGCGGGCGCATTGCGGAGAACGTCGGCTACCTGTTGGAAATGCAGCTTGCCAACGCCGCCGGTGCGACAGTCGCCGGCTTCAAGATCCCTTTCATGTTCAAGGCAGGCGGTACCAAGCTTGGCGTAATCCCCTATACCACCGATACTCTGGGAGCCGCCTACGGCTTCGAACTGCTCGCAACCGGGGCGGTGCGGAACAACAAGGTAATGGAGTCGCGGGCCGAGAGTTCTGCCCAGCAATACATCTTGACGGATGGCCCGGCCATGGGTGTCGCGCTCGTTGCCGCGAATCCGCTGTTCTTCGCGAACTTTTCCAAGTGGTCGCCCAACCATGGCGCCTCCGCCAATGGCAACGTCAGTCGCAGTCCTACGTCCAACTATCTGCGCGCGGCATTCACGCCGACGCTCGGCGATTGGGAACTCGCTGCGGGATTCCAGTCATGGAGCGGAACGTCCAACCAGGGTGGCGCCGTTTTTACGACAGCGGTCCAAACCAAGGCGTTTTCAATTGACGCGCAAGCCCATGGGACTATTGGCAATATGCCGCTGGGTGTGTATTTCGCCAACGCCTCCGCGCCGGGAACGACAGTCGCTCCCGGGACGGCCGCAAACCTCTTCAACGCCAACCCCAACGCTTCGAAGGCGACCACCCTTACCGGCGAACTGGGGATCATCCCGAACAAATTGACGCTCATGCTGTCTCAGCGCAATGCGAACACCGGCGCCGCACTGAACGCCACGGACAACGCAACCACGTTCGGTATCCGCTACGCCTATTCCCAAAATATCGGTTTGCAGCTGGAGCACAGTACGCGCAGCAAAGCTGGCGGGGTGGGTCGTTATACGGGATCACTGACTCCAGGCGATGCCCGCACCATCCTGATGCTTTCCGCCGGATTCTAAGTAGAGCAGGGCAATCATGGGGAAAGGCCCACGAGGCCTTTCCTCTATTCCCGATGGCGCGCGTCAGATGCGCGACGAAAACAAAGTTTCAGTGCTGGCTGATGTTTGTGCCAGCGAGCGTTGCGCCGCAACGAAAACATGAGGAGGAGAAATGCGCTTGACACTCCATGGTATTCGCGGGTCTTGGCTGGCGGGCGTCGCCTTGCTGGTCCCCGGCATGCTGCTTTCCCCCGTCATCACATTGGCACAGACCGTACCAATAGCCGAGCGGCTGCTGTTGTGCGGTGGTTGCCACAACTCCGATGGCAACAGTGCCATTCCGGAAAATCCGAACCTGTCGGGCCTGGACGCCGAGTACATCCACCGGCAACTGCAGGATTTCAGGAACGGGGCGCGCAAGAGCCCGGTCATGAGCGGAATCATTCCTTTGGTGGACGAAAAGGAATTCGAGGCGCTGGCGGCCTTTTTTAGCAAGCAGAAGCCAAAGCCCGGCGGTGCCGTCGATGCCAAGCTGGCGGCGCAAGGAAAGGAAATCTACGACGAAGGCATCGTCGGCAGTGCTGTGCCGGCCTGTTCCGGCTGCCACAATGACGATGGCAGCGGCACCGAAAAGTATCCGCGTATCGCCAGCCAGCATGCGGCCTACGTCGTCCAGCAGTTGACGAATTTCAAGAGCGGCGAGCGCGCCAATGACGTCAGGGCAGTGATGCGCGCCGTGGCCAAGCGAATGAACGAGAAGGAAATCCGCGCCGTCGCCGAGTACGTGGTTACCCTGAAGGGAGCACAAGAATGAAGCAAGCCGTCGCAGTTTTCATGATCCTGCAGATGTTGCCGTGGCAGACGGCATCGGCGGATATGGCAGATGCCGTGAAGAGCCCCAAGGGCTACGGCAGCAAGGGTTACGTCTGGGGCAAACTGCTGCCGGAGCAGGTAGAGGTGCTGAAGCTGAACGGCGATGCGGTGCGCGGCAAGGAGGCGTTTCGCGGTTGCCGCGGTTGCCACAGGCCCGACGCCGCCGGGGTAACCGACGGCACCTATCCGCGCCTGACCGGCCAGCATGCGAGCGTGGTCATCAAACAGGTGACCGAGGTGCGCGCAGGGGTGCGCGTCAATCCGAAGATGGACCCGTTTTCGGCCGAACACGCTGTCTCGACGCAGGAAATCGCCGATATCGCCGTTTTTCTGGCGTCCGCCGAAACGACCCGGGAGAACGGCAAGGGAGATGGCGATTACCAGGCCAAGGGCAAGGCGCTCTATGAGAAGGGGCGCTGTTCAGATTGCCATGGCCGACGCGGCGAGGGCAACGAAAACAAGGCGTATCCGGCGATTGCTGCTCAGCATTACGGCTACCTCAAGCGGGAAATGGACTATATCCAGAACGGAGTCCGCGGCAATTCCCATCCCGACATGGTCAAGGCGATTAAACATTACACGCATCGAGATATCGAGGCGATGGCCGACTACTTGTCGCGTTTGTCCGACTACCGTCAATCTGGCGCTGAAAGGAATGCCGAATGAAACGACTGAACGCAATACTGACTCTGGCCTTGCTCGCCGCTCCCGCGGCAGCGGCCGACGGCAAGACGGTCTATGACAACATTTGCTACAAATGCCACCGAACCGGAACTGATGACGCACCCAGGACCGGCAACAAGACGGATTGGGCTCCACGTTTGGCGCAGGGCACGGCGGCGCTGTACAAGAACGTGTTGGAAGGCAAGGGCGCGATGGACCCGCGCGCCGGCAAGCCCGAGTTGAGCGACGCCGAGTTGAAGGCAGGGGTGGACTATCTGATCGGCATGGTGAAGTAGCCGGCGCTATCGCGAGAAACGACAATGTCGAAACTGAAGCAATTGGCTACGTGGAGCCTCCTGTTGCTGGCGGCGGGATGCTCGCGCATGCCGGCGATTCCCAATCCGCTGGAGCTGGTCAGCGGCCCGTCGGTTCTCCACCTCGAGGTAGCGCCGTCACCCGGAGCGACGCCACTACTGCGCAATGGCCAGACTGTTAGCCTGACGGTGACGGAATTCGCCGATGCGCGGCCGGCTCCGCGCGGAAGAAAGTTGGGCGACATCAAGGCCACCGTGACCAACATGCATGGCAGCGAAGTCGCGCTGGACCAGGACGTGACGAGCTTCCTGTCCGCGGCGGCGAGGGAACAGCTGACGGCTGACGGCTTGCGTCTGGTCGGTGCTGCCGAGCCGGCGGATTTTCGTCTGAGCGGGACAGTCAAGGCGTTCGCGCTGAACGTCGCCGGGCGCGACGAACGGGTGATTGCCGTCGAGGCCACGTTGCGCGAGGGCAGGAGCGGCGACATCATCTGGTCCGGCCTGGTCAGCGAGAAGGGTGATCGTTACGCCGGAGTGACTGGCAACAGCCGCACCACCATCATCGAATACTTGAGCGAGGGAGTTTCGGAGTTCGCCGGCAAGCTGTCGGCTGCGGTTCGCGACGGCATGGCGAAGTCCTACCCGCGTAGCATCGTCGTCGGCCAGACAAAGAGCATCTCGACCATCCCCGGCGTCACCACGCTGCATGCCCCGTCCTCGCGCGACGAACCGGCCGCGTTGCCTGCCGCGCCCGCCCCCGTGCCCGCCGCTCTTGCCTCGCCGGATCTGCGCCCCGCGCCGCCACCGGCTAGCGGACCCGCTGCGGGCTATGTCTCGGTTTACAGTATTCCCGCCCGCGCCAAGGTCTACGTTGAGGACGTCTATTACGGGGTCGCGCCGATCAAGATCGAAATGCCTGTCGGCGTCGGCCGGTTGCGCTTCAAGCTCGACGGCCACAAACCGGCAACGGAAAAAGTCGCCATTCGACGCGGTGAGGTTACCGAATTGGAGGTCAAGCTGGAGAAGTAGCGCCGTCCCGCCAGCGCCGACTCTTGATGCTGCGGGCAGCGACAGATACGTGCCTGCGCAAGCGCGGCACGAATGTGTCGTCTGGCGATGCGGAAACTGAATGCCACCTGGCTCAATCCGCGCAGATACCAGGGCGGGCTTCTCTTCCGCGACCAGGCTACTGCCGTCAGACACCGTGGTTCCTCAACCCCGGGAGTGTCTGCATCTCTGAACAGGGCAACGCAGGACCGCGCGGCACCTGATCAATTCGCCAATGAACTTGCGCCCAGGTCCAGATCTGACTCACCGTCGCGCCGCACAGTTCCGGTGGCGGCAGCTGGCCGAGAAACTCCAGCGCCGCGATCAGCGCGGGGCCGGGCCGTGAACAATCGACAGGCGCCGCCCGCGTCTGTTTCGACAGCTTTTCGCCCGCCGCGTTGACCGCCACCGGCAAGTGCGCATAGTCCGGCGTCGGTACCCCGAGACACTCTTGAAGAAAAATCTGCCGTGGCGTCGACGCCAGCAGATCGGCACCGCGCACGACATGGGTGATGCCAGCCTCGGCATCATCGACCACCACGGCGAGTTGATAGGCAAACAGCCCGTCCGCGCGCAACACGATGAAGTCGCCCGTTTCGTTCGCCAAATCGCTGACGATCGGGCCCTGGATCGCGTCGTCGAAGCTCACCCGTGCATTCCCCACCCGCAGGCGCCAGGCACGCGCCTCGCGTCCCGCGACGAGCCCATGTCGGCACGTACCTGGATAGATTGTTGCGCCATCAGGGGCGATACCCGAGTCCGCCAGTTCCTTGCGTGTGCAGGCGCAGGGAAACACCCGACCCGCCGCCTTAAGCCGCTCCAGCGCCGCCGCGTAGGCTTCAATGCGATGACTTTGCCAGACAACTTCACCATCCCAGGCAAAGCCACAGGCGTCCAGCGCGCGCAGGATTTCGCTGCCAGCAGCCATCGAGCAGCGCGGCGCATCGACGTCCTCCATGCGCAAATGCCACTCGCCGGACCTTGTCCTGGCTTCCAGAAACGAGCCGACGGCGGCCACCAGCGAACCGAAATGCAGGTGGCCGGTGGGCGATGGGGCAAAGCGGCCGCGATAGGCCGGTGCGTGAGTCGTCATCGGCTAGAGTGATAGCACGCCCTGCGGGAAAACGGTAGCATTTGGTTCATTTCAATCAAGGAAACAGACATGGCAACGCTGGAACTCAAGGCTGACAATTTTCAACAGACCATCAATGACAACGCCAATGTCATCGTCGATTTCTGGGCTCCCTGGTGCGCGCCCTGCCGTGGCTTTGCGCCGACATTTGAAGCTGCCTCGGAAAAACGCGCAGACGTCGTCTTCGCCAAGGTAAATACCGAAGAGCAGCAGGAAATCGCCGCCGCCTTCAATATCCGCTCGATCCCCACCCTGATGGTCTTTCGCGACCAGATCGTCATTTACTCCGAGGCCGGCTCGCTGCCTGCCGCGGCCTTTGAGCAACTGATCGACCAGGCCATGGCGCTCGACATGGACACCGTGCGCGCCGAAATCGCGGGGCAGGCCGGTACCGGTTGAACCTGTGCGCCAAGGGTTTATGATAAAGCTCGTCATCAAGACCCGGCAATGAAATTCATCTTTCCCCGAAAACTCAGCGGCGACGCCGAAGTGCGCCGCATCGAGATGCTGTTCGATAGCCTGCCATCGAGCATCGTCGTGGCGCTGATCGGCATATTCCTGTGCTTTCTCGTTCTCTTCGAACATACCGCCATCGATATCCTGAAGGCGTGGACGGCCTACATGCTCTCGGTGCTGGCCGTCCGTGTCTGGATCTGGCACATGTTCGGCAATGCCGACCGGCACGGCGACGGCATTCATGGCTGGGAGTGGCTGTTTGCCGCGGGAGCCCTTCTCACCGGCCTCGGTTGGGGCGCGCTGTTCGGACCCCTCTATCCTCCCGCGACGCAGCCGGATGCCCAGATGTTCATTGCCCTGATGGTGGTGATCACGGCCTTTACCGGCACGGTCTTTCTTGCCCTCAGCAATACCACCTTCTGGCTATTCATCATTCCCACGCTGTTTCCGGCCGTCGCGCACTACGCCGCCGGCCTGGGCCGTCAGGCACAGTGGCCCATCACCGCCGCGGCGTGCTGTATTGCCGTATTCATCATCGTGCAGCGCACGCTCTATCAGGCAGCTACTACCAGCCTCAAACGCAACACCGAGATCGAGTCCCTGCTTGCCGAACAACAGGGGATTTTCGATTCGTCGCCCATGGGCATCGTTGTCATCGACAACACACAAGTAATCAAGTGCAACCTGCGATTCGGCGAGTTGCTAGGCCGCCGCATACAGGAGATCACCAATTCGCGCATCGATGATCATTTTGTCAGTGCCGCGGAGGCCGCTCAGTTTCTCGCCAACAACGTCGACGCTTTCGACCACGGACATCTGGCGCAGGGCATGTATCGCCTGCGTCGGGCCGATGGCAGCCAGTTCTGGGCCGAACTCTCGGGACGCCGGATGGCGGGCGGAGTGACGCACAGCGTCTGGATGATCTCCGATGTCACCTTGCGCGTTGCCGGCGAGCGGCGCTCACAACCGCGGACCCAGCAGTATCCGGCGAACGCCTCCGGCAGTTAAGGAAAGTTCAGCAGGACACTACACGTTGAACAGGAAGTTCAGCACGTCGCCATCCCTGACGACGTACTCCTTGCCTTCGGCCCGCATCCGCCCGGCTTCCTTGGCGCCCGCTTCGCCCTTGTAGGCGATGAAGTCGTCGAAGGCGATGGTCTGGGCGCGGATGAAGCCCTTCTCGAAATCGGTGTGGATCACGCCGGCCGCCTTGGGCGCGGTGTCGCCGGCGTGGATAGTCCATGCGCGCACTTCCTTGACGCCAGCGGTGAAGTAGGTTTGCAGGCCGAGCAGCTTGTAGCCGGCGTGAATCAGACGGTTCAGCCCCGGCTCGGTCAGACCGAGGTCGGCCAGGAACATCTGCTTTTCGTCGTCTTCCAGATCGGCGATTTCGGCCTCGATGGCGGCGCAAACGGCAACCACCTCGGCCTTTTCCGCTGCGGCGTGGCTGCGCACTACTTCGACATAGGGATTGTTGTCGAAGCCGCCTTCCTTGACGTTGGCGACGTACAGCACCGGTTTGGCCGTAATCAGGTAGAAGGGTTTGAGCAAGGCCCATTCCTCTTTGGAGAAATCCAGCGCGCGTATCGCCTTGGCCTGGTTCAACTGGACCAGACATTTCTCCAGCACCGGCACCAGCAATTTGGCTTCCTTGTCGCCGCCCGCCTTGGCCTGCTTCGAGTAGCGGTTCAAGGCGCGCTCCACCGCGGCCATATCGGCCAATGCCAGTTCGGTATCGATGACTTCGATGTCGGACAACGGATCGATCTTTCCGGCGACGTGAATCACGTTTTCGTCGCTGAAGCAGCGCACCACATGCACGATGGCATCGGTTTCACGGATGTTGGCAAGAAACTGGTTGCCCAGCCCCTCGCCCTTGCTGGCGCCGGCGACCAGACCGGCAATGTCGACGAACTCGACAATGGCCGGCTGGATTTTCTGCGGCTTGACGATGGCCGATAAGGCGTCCAGGCGGGAGTCCGGCACCTCGACAATGCCGACATTCGGTTCGATGGTGCAGAAGGGGTAATTCTCCGCCGCGATGCCCGACTTGGTCAGCGCGTTGAAAAGAGTGGATTTGCCGACATTGGGCAGACCGACGATGCCGCATTTGAGACTCATGGATTATCTTTCTTCGGTGCTTCTGTGTTTGGTAACGCCGGTTTTGAATTGATGCGCTGCGTGGCCGCGCTGAAATCCGCTTTGGCCAAGGCCGGCCAGGCGAGCAGCGCGCGATCCAGCGCGGCGTCGATCTCGCTGCGTTCTTCCTTGCGCGGAGGCTTCAGCACGTAGTCGACGACTTCGCTCTTGTCGCCGGGATGGCCGATGCCGATGCGCAGCCGCCAGTAATCCTGGGTGCCCAGATGCGCCGTGATGTCCTTGAGACCGTTGTGCCCGCCAAGGCCGCCTCCGAACTTGAGCCGCATCTGGCCCGGCGGCAGATCCAGTTCGTCGTGCATGACAAGCATTTCGGCTGGCTCGATGCGATAGAACTGCGTCAGTGCGCGCACCGATTGGCCGCAGCGGTTCATGAAGGTCTGCGGCAGAAGAAACCAGAGATTCTCTGCACGCGCCAGACCGGCCAGGCCGTGAAAGCGCGATTCGCGGCCGGGATTGACGCCAAGCTCACGCGCCAGACGTTCACAAAGCCAAAACCCGGCGTTATGCCGGGTTTCAGCGTATTCGGCGCCGGGGTTGCCGAGGCCGACAATCAGACGCAGCGAAGCCTGCAAGGATTATCTCTTGTCGGTCTTCTCGGACT
>Ga0209211_10000991_pt1 | contig 55926 bp, 56 predicted proteins | sample RifGroA2_FD_183992 | JGI IMG/M metagenome (GOLD analysis project Ga0209211, IMG submission 183992) | Groundwater microbial communities from Rifle, Colorado, USA - Groundwater A2 (SPAdes) (version 2) | ecosystem: Environmental > Aquatic > Deep subsurface > Groundwater | place: Rifle, Colorado... | reverse complement strand
GGCGCGCTTGGTCGCGGTGACCACCGCGTCCATGAGCACGGTGCGCAGGCCCTTGGACTCCAGCTCATGCACCGCCGCGATGGTGGTGCCGCCGGGGGTGGTGACCTCGTCTTTGAGCACGGCCGTGTGCTTGCCCGTCTCGATCACCAGCTTGGCCGCGCCCAGCACGGTCTGGGCGGCCAGGCGCCGGGCCGTGACGCGGGGGATGCCCATCTTCACGCCGCCGTCGGTCAGGGCCTCGATCACCATGTAGATGTAGGCGGGCCCGGAGCCGGAGAGGCCGGTGACCGCGCTCATGAGGGACTCCGGGATGGTCTCCACGATGCCCACGGCCTTGAACACGCTCTCGGCCAGGCGCAGGTGCTCCTCGGAGGCGTGCGCCCCCTTGGCGATGGGCGTGGCGCCCTGGTCCACGAGGACCGGGGTGTTGGGCATGGCGCGCACCACGGGGTTGGGCTTGCCCAGGTGCTTGACGATGGTCTCGGTGGCGATGCCGGCCATCACGGTGATGATGAGCTGGCTCTCGTCCATCGCCGGCGCGAGCTCGTCGAGCACGGCCAGGGCGGTCTGGGGCTTCACCGAGAGGATCACGATGTGCGCGCCCTTGACGGCCTTGCGGTTGTCGGGCGTGACGTGGACGCCGAAGCGCTTGCGCAGCTCCTCGAGGGCCGCGGCGTCGCGGCGGGCGGCAGTGATGTTCTTGGCGTCGAGGAGCTTGGCTTTCAGGAGGCCGCCGATGAGGGCGGTCCCGATGTGTCCGGCGCCGATGACCGCGATCCGCTTGTTGGCTAGCATGGGGGTCTCCTAGTCGTCGTCGTTGCGCTTCGACTTCTTGCTCGCTTCCTCGCGGCGGCGGTCATTGTCCACCGAGGTCTTGTAGGCCGCGATCATGACCAGCAGGCGCGGGTCCACGGCCTTGGGCTCGCGGACCGTCGCGTCCCACTTGTCGGTGACGCGGAATAGGTTCCCCATGAAGTCGCGGCGGATCTGCGCCACGACCGCTCCGGAGGGGGTGCGCAGGGTGAACTCGGTCGAGAGCCAATCGAGTTTCTCCGACTTGGCGACCTCGCGGCCCGAGGCGTCGAGGACGCTGTAGTTCGTGTACACCTTGAACAGGGACTTGAGTATCCGCTCCTTGATCGTGCCGATCCGGTTCCCCTGGGCGTCGGTGACGTCCACGGTGGAGCCCAGGGCGAAGAAGCGGGCGCGGGCCTCGGCGACCAGGTTGTCCGAGGCGTCGGTGAGACGGAAGGACTTGGTCAGGGCGATGAACTTGGCGGAGACCTTGCCGAGGGTCCGGCCGCCCGCCTTGAGGGTGAGGGTGTCGGTGAGGGCGAAGAACTTCTCGACCATGGTGAACGAGGCCGGGAGCGTGAAGACCGGCGCGTCGGCGCGGGGCGGCGCGGCCTGGTCCGCGGCGGGGGAGGCCTCAGCCAGCGGGCCGGCCTGGAAGCCGGCGACTTCGATGCGGCCGGCTTCCTCGAGCGCGAGGCGGATCCCCGGCAGGGCGGGGAAGGCTCCCGGGCGGTCCTGGGCTGTCGCGTCGGGGGCGAGAGAGATCACGGCCAGCAAGATGAGCAGGGAGATGCGGCGCATAGGAATACTCCTCGAAGGAATAGCCTTCCCGGACATTGAAGCAAAGGCGTCGCCGGCGGCGAAGGGTCTTTTGGTCCTCTGGAGGAAGGAAATGGACGGGGGTGGGGCGTGGGCCCTAAGGGCTTCTTAAGGAAGACCGCGGACGCGTTCGAGGTGCTTCAGGAAGAGCCCGATCAGCGGCCCGACCTTCCGGCCTTTTTTCACGAGCACGCCCAGGGGGCGGGTGATCTCGACATCGGAGAAGCGCAGGGCGCGCAAAGCCCCGCTGCTCACCTCGGCGCGGACGGTGGGTTCGGGGACGATGGAGACGCCGGCGCCGGCATGGACCGCTCCCTTGATGGCCTCGATGTTGTCGAGCTCCATCTTCGCCCGCACGGCGATCCGGGCTCCGCGCAGGAGCTTGTCGAGGGCCACGCGGGTGGGGGTGGTGCGCTCGAAGGCGATGAAATCCTCTCCCGCCAGGTCCCGGAGGGTCAGGCAGTCCTTCCCCGCGAACGGATGCCCGGGAGGGCAGACCAGGACCATCTCCTCCGTCTGCAGGGGGTGGACCTCGAGGCCCGGGCGCCGGCAGGGGTAGGCCATGATGGCCAGGTCGGTCCGCCGGCGGAGGATGTCGTCCTGGATGCGGTTGGACTTCTGGTATTCGATGGCGACCTTGACTTCCGGGTGCTCTCTCAGGAACTCGGAGAGGTAGGTGTTGAGCGTGTAGGTCCCCACGCTGTAGATGGCGGTGATGCGCAGGGTGCCGGCTCCCTCGCGCGACACGGATTTGAGCTGTTGGATCATCTCGTCATGGGCGTCGAGTATCCGCTTGGCCGCGGTGTGGAATATGAGGCCCGCGGGGGTCAGCCGCAGTTGGTGCGGAGAGCGGCCGATCAGCGTGGTCCCCAGGGTCCGTTCGAGGTTCTTCACCTGCTGGCTTACGGCGGATTGTGTGATGAAGTTCAGTTCCGCGGCTTTGGAGAAGCTGCCGCTGGCAACCACGTCCCGGAATACGCGGAGGGTTTCGATGAGCATGGAAATGCTTATTAGCTTAACTAATAGTACTATATTCACAATTAATTTGTGCGGGTTTTTACCGCATGTTACCATCGGGTCATATCCGGGGGCCGTGGTCATCCGACCGCCCCAGCCTGAAGGCATCCGGAGAACGGTGGTTAATGATGGAATCCATAGTCGACCCCACATTGTTGGCGGAGATCCGGCGGTATGGCCATTTCGACGTGGACGCCTGCTTCAATTGCGGCAGCTGCGCGGCGGTCTGCGCCTTGTCCAAGGATTCGGCGCTGTTCCCGCGCCGGAGCATGCGCTTCGCCCAATTGGGGCTCCGGGAGCCGCTAAAAAGGAATCTGGATTCCTGGCTCTGCTACTATTGCGGCGACTGCTCCACCACTTGCCCTCGGCAGACCGAGCCCGGCGAGTCCATGATGACCCTGCGGCGTTGGCTCACCGCGCAGTACGACTGGACCGGGCTGTCCCGGCGGATGTACCTTTCCCCGGGCTGGGAGCTCGGGGCGCTCGCGGCGGTGGGCGGCCTGGTCGCCTGGCTCATCTCCAGCTTCCATGGGCCCATGGTCCTCGATCACGTCGAGATGAACACCTTCGCTCCCGTTTGGACGGTGCACACCTTCGACATGATCCTCGTCGTGGTCCTTTCTTTCTTCCTGTTGTCCAATGTGGCGCGGATGTGGTGGTTCACCATGGTCCAGGGCGGGCCCGGCTGGCGTCCCCTCGGCGCCTACGCGGCGGAGCTCAAGACCCTCATCCTGCATTCCGCCACCCAGCTGCGGTTCGGGGAGTGCGGCAAGGACTACGGGCGCTGGATCAAGCACTGGGTCCTGGCCACGGGGTACGTGACGATGTTCACCCTGATCGTGGGGTTCTTGTGGTGGTTCCAGACGGACAACATCTATCCCCTGCACCATCCCCAGCGGTGGCTCGGGTACCTGGCCACGGCCGCGCTGCTTTATGGAACGGTTGAGATCTTGGTGGGCCGCCTGCGGAAAGGGGAGCAGCTCCACAAGTTCTCCGATCTGAGCGATTGGCTCTTCCCGATCCTGCTGCTGCTGACGACGGTCACGGGGATCTCCCTGCACATCTTCCGCTATGCGGGCTGGCCCCAGGGGACCTACGCCATGTACGCGATCCATCTCGTGGTCGCCGTCCCGATGCTCGCCGTCGAGGTGCCTTTCGGCAAATGGGCGCATCTGACCTACCGCCCGCTGGCGATCTACTTCCAGGCCGTCAAGGATAACGTCCTGCGGCGGCAGCTGCGCGAGGACGCCGCCGGCGCCGGAGCTGAAAGCGGATCGCGGCAGCCGGTCCAGGTGGGATAGAGACATGAACGACAATGGAGACAAGAAAGTCGGCGCCGCCCTGGTCATCGGCGGAGGCATCGGGGGGATGCAGGCCGCCCTGGATTTCGCCGCCGCCGGGATCAAGGCCTATCTGATCGATTCCGCCCCCTGCATCGGCGGGGGCATGGCCCAGCTGGACAAGACCTTCCCCACCAACGACTGCGCCATGTGCACGATGGCTCCGCGGCTGGTGGAGATCAGCCGCCACAAGGACATCGAGATCCTGACCCTGGCGGACCTGGAAAAGGTCGAGGGTCGGGCCGGGAACTTCACGGTCACGCTCCGCCAGCGGCCGCGCTACGTCTCCGCGGAAAAGTGCACGGGCTGCGGCGCGTGCGTCATCGCCTGCCCCCTGGGCAAGCTCAAGCCCCCGTCGGGTCCCAATGACAAGAGGCCCAAGCCGATCCCGGACGAGTACAACGAAGGCCTCAGCTGCCGTTCGGCGATCTACATCCCCTACCCTCAGGCCGTCCCCAACATCCCGGTGATCGACGCGGCGCAGTGCCTGCACATGAAGACCGGCAAGTGCAAGTTGTGTCAGAAGGCCTGCAAGGCCGACGCCATCGTATTCGAGCAGGAGGCGCGGACCGTGACGCTCAACGTCGGGGCCATCGTGGCCGCCCCGGGCTACAAGCTCTTCGACTCCAAGCTGAAACCGGAGTACGGCTACGGGACGCTCAAAAACGTGATCACCTCGCTCGAGTTCGAGCGGCTCCTTTCCGCCTCCGGCCCCTATAAGGGGAAAGTCCTGAGGCCGTCGGACCAGGCCGAGCCCAAGCGCATCGCCTTCATCCAGTGCGTGGGGTCCCGCGACCACGATCGGGACTACTGCTCGGCGGTCTGCTGCATGTACGCGACGAAGGAAGCGATCCTGGCCAAGGAGCATCTGGGGGGCGAGCTATCCTGCGACGTCTTCTTCATGGACCTGCGGGCCTTCAGCAAGGGATTCGAGGAGTACTATCTCCGGGCCCAGAAGCTGGGAGTCCGTTACATCCGCTGCCGGCCTGCGGCCGTGGCGCAGGTCCCCGGCTCGGACAATCTGACCATCACCTATCTCACGGAAGACGAGAAGAAGCTCGACGGAGAGTACGACCTGGTGGTCCTGTCCGCGGGCCTGCGGCCGACGCCCTCGGGGCCCAGGCTCCAGGAGGCGCTGGGTCTCACGCTGGACCCGCAGGGCTTCTGCGCCACGGCCCCCTTCGCTCCCACGGATTCCGGGCGCGAGGGCGTGTTCGTCGCCGGCGTGTTCACGGAGCCCAAGGACGTCCCGGAGACGGTGATCCAGGCGTCGGGAGCGGTCTCCCGGGCGCTGGAGTCCTTGTCGGCGGCGAAGGGGCAGCTCATCACGACGAAGGCCTACCCGCCCGAACTGGATGTGGAAGGCCAGGACCCCCGCATCGGGGTCTTCGTCTGCCATTGCGGGACCAACATCGCCTCCGTGGTGGACGTCGCCGAGGTCGTGGAATACGCGAAGCGGCAGCCGGGGGTGGTCCACGCCGAGAACGTGCTGTACGCCTGCTCCAACGACAACCAGGACAAGATCAAGAAGGCGGTCGCGGAGCATAAGCTCAACCGCGTCCTGGTCGCGGCCTGCACTCCGCGCACGCACGAGCCCCTGTTCCGGAACACCATCCGCGAGGCCGGGCTCAATCCGTACCTCTTCGAGATGGCCAACGTGCGGGACCAGTGCTCCTGGGTCCACATGCACGAGCCGGTCAAGGCGACCCGCAAGACCAAGGACCTGGTGCGCATGGGGCTGGCCAAGGCGCGGCTCATCCGTCCCCTGCAGAAGAAGCGCATCGCCATCAACAAGGATGTCCTGGTGGCCGGCGGGGGCCTGGCCGGGATGACCGCGGCCTTGAGCCTGGCCGACCAGGGCTACGCGGTCCATCTCGTCGAGAAGGAGGCGGAGCCGGGGGGGAACCTCCGGCGTCTGCGGCACCTCCTGAACGTGGATGCCGATCCCCAGCGCCACCTGGATGCCTTGATCGATAAGGTGAAGCGGCACCCCGGGATCACCCTCCATGCGGGCTCCCGGATCGCCGAAGTGAAGGGTTCGGTCGGAAACTTCGCCACCCGCCTGTCGGCCGAGGGCCGGGAGGATGTGGAACTGCGCCATGGGGCCGCGATCGTGGCGACCGGTGCGCAGGAATACAAACCGGTCGAATACCTCTACGGGTCCAGCGACCGGGTGCTGACGCAGTTGGAGCTCGAGGGACGCCTGGCGGACGATTGGGCGAGGTCTGCGCCGGACACCGTGGTCATGATCCAGTGCGTGGGGTCGCGCGACGAGTCTCGCCCCTACTGCAGCCGCGTCTGCTGCGCCCAGGCGGTCAAGAACGCCCTCAAGATCAAGGCGCTGAGCCCGCGGACGAACGTCTACGTCCTGTTCCGGGACGTGCGGACCTACGGCTTCCGCGAGGCCTACTATACCGACGCCCGCCGCAAGGGCGTCATCTTCGCGCGCTATGACGAGAACCGCAAACCGGAGGTCGCCCAGGCCGACGGAAAGCTGCGGGTGAAGTGCTTCGAGCCCGTTTCCCGGACCGACATCGTCATCTTGGCGGACCTGGTCGTCCTCTCCGCGGGGACGGTCCCCGCCGCCGACAACAAGGACCTGGCGCAGCACCTGAAGGTCCCGCTCGATCAGAACGGCTTCTTCCTCGAGGCGCACATGAAGCTGCGTCCCGTGGATTTCGCGACGGACGGGGTGTTCTTGTGCGGCACGGCGCACTATCCCAAGACCGTGGAGGAGACGATCGCCCAGTCTCAGGCGGCCGCGGCCCGGGTCGCGACCAGCCTGGCCGGCGATACGATGGAGCTGGAAGCCAACATCTCCCAGGTGCTCGAGGAGAGCTGCGACGGCTGCGCCTATTGCGTGGATCCGTGTCCGTACAAGGCGGTCACGCTCCTGGAGTACATGTCGGGCGGCGCGATCAAGAAGATGGTGGAGGTCAACGAAAGCCTCTGCAAGGGCTGCGGAGTATGCCAGGCCACCTGCCCCAAGAAGGGCATCCTGGTGCGGGGCTTCACGCTCGAGCAGATCGCCGCCATGGCGGAGGCCGCCCTCCAGGCGACCGAGACGCCGGCGGAGGCGCCCGTGGAAGCGGCGGCCGACACGGCCGGCGCGGCGGCGTGAGGGAAGAACCATGAACGAAACGGTATTGACGCAGGAGCCGCACGCGGACATCCTCAACCCCGAGCCGGTCGTGCTCGCGTTCTGCTGCAACTGGTGCTCCTACACCGGAGCCGACCTCGCGGGGACCTCGCGCCTGCAGTACCCTCCGGACGCGCGCATCATCCGGGTGATGTGCTCCGGCATGGTGCATCCCAATCTGGTCATCGACGCGCTCACCAAGGGCGCCGACGGCGTGCTCGTCTGCGGCTGTCATCTGGGCGACTGCCACTACCAGGACGGGAACTACCGGACGGAGAAGCGGGCGGAGGCGATCAAGCTCATGCTGGAGGATTTCGGCTTGGAGCCGGAGCGCTTCCGGCTGGAGTGGGTCTCGGCCTCGGAAGGGCCGCGGTTCGCCCAGGTCATGACGGAGATGGTGGAGGCGGTGAAGCGTCTGCCTCCGAGTTCGTACAAGACGGGGTGAAGCGATGCCGCGATTCGTAGTCTATTCGGAAGAGAAGAAGTTCATGTGGGACGGGGCCGCCTACGATGCCCGAGCCCAGGCGGAACAGGTCCGGAGCTCTTACGAGAAGAACGGCTTTGAGACCCGTCTCGTGGAGGAAGAGGGGAAATGTCTGCTCTATTCCCGCCGGGTCGCCGCCCAACAGGCGGCCCCCGAGGGCGGATAGAGGGTCGGTCCCATCATCTAAGGAGGGAGCACAATGGCTGTGAAAGTGGCTGAAGAGTGGCTGAACATCTGCGGCGGCTGCGAGGTGAGCATCCTCGACATCGGCGAGCCGCTCCTGGACCTGCTGCCGAACCTGGAGTTCGTGCACATCCCGGTGCTCATGGACCACAAGTATCACGGGCAGACCGGCGAGAAGGACCCCCAGGTGATCGAGATCCCGCAGGCGGACGTGGGCATCATCTCCGGCGGGATCCGCAACGAGAAGGAGAAGCACGTGGCCGAGGCCATGCGCAAGAGCTGCAAGACGCTCATCTCCCTGGGTTCCTGCGCCTGCTTCGGCGGCATCCCCGCCCTGGCCAACATGTGGACCCTCGAGGAGCTCCAGGAGAAGGTCTTCCGGGGCTCGAAGACCACGGAGAAGGCCGAGACTCCCAAGAAGGACCTCCCGCCCCTCCTGGAAAAGGTCCTCGCGGTCGACGAAGTCGTGAAGGTGGACCTCTCCATCCCCGGCTGCCCGCCCTCGCCGGACTGGATCAAGGAGGCGCTCCTGTGCCTGCTGAGCGGAAAGCCCTTCGTCATGCCCGACAAGAGCGTCTGCGACGAATGTCCCACCAAGCGCGAGAAGAAGGCCTCGGGCGGTTCGCTCAAGCGCCCCCTCGATACCCCCCAGTTCAAGCAGAACGCCCCGTGGGAGGAGACGCGCTGCCTGATGGAGCAGGGCTACCTGTGCATGGGTCCCGTGACCAAGGCCGGCTGCTCCGGGCTCACCTCCGAGCCGGGGGAGGCCAGGGTGCCGCGCTGCATCAAGGGGTACATGGCCTGCCGCGGGTGCTTCGGGCCGGTCAAGAAAGGCTCCAATCCCCTGGTGGACATGATGGGAGCGCTCTCGTCGATCGGCCTCAACCCCAACCAGGTGGCCGACCGCCGGGCGACCCTGAACCGGTACATGGGGGCCCATGGGATGCTCAAGCCCCTGCCGGCCAAGCCGGTTCCGGTGAAGAAGTAGAGTCCGTTTTCCAAGGGAGAGACAGCAATGGGAAAGACACTGACGATAGCGCCGGTCTCCAGACTCGAAGGACACGCCAAGGTCACCATCGAACTCGATGACGACGGCAACGTGGCGGACACCTTCGTCAACATCGTGGAGCTGCGGGGATTCGAGAAGTTCTGCATCGGCCGGCCCGTGGAGGAGCTGCCGCGGATCGTGACCAGCATCTGCGGGGTCTGCCCGTGGTCGCATCACCTGGCTTCGGCCAAGGCTTGCGACGCGGTCTATGGGGTGGAGCCCGCCCCGGCGGGCCGCAAGCTGCGGGAGCTGTGCAACGCCATCGCCTACACGGAAGAGCACATCCTGCATTTCTTCTTCCTGGCCGGGGCGGATTTCGTGATGGGTCCCGGGGCGGACCACAAGGTCCGCAACGTGATCGGCATCGCGCAGGCCGCGCCGGAGATCGGCAAGAGGGTCGTGCGCAACCGCCACCTCGGCTCGCGGATGCTCAACATCGTCTCCGGGAAGTCCATCCATCCGGTCACCGCCGTCCCCGGCGGGTTCTCCAAGCCGCTGACCGAACATGAGCGCGAGACCGTGCTCAAGATGGCCGAGGAAGTCCTCGAGTTCTCGAAGTGGGCCATCGCTTGGGCGAAGTCGGACATCTTCCCCAAGTATCTCGACGCGGTGAAGACGGTCGGGGTCATCAAGACCGGTTATATGGGCACCGTCCGCGCCGACGGCAGCATGGACCTCTACGACGGGAAGATCCGCCTCATGAAGCCGGACGGGACCTACGAGGACTTCTCGGACAAGGACTACGCCGACCACATAGAGGAGAAAGTCCTGCCCTGGTCCTATCTGAAGTTCCCTTACGCCAAGAAATGGGGCGAGGGGTTCTCCATGGACCTCGACTCCCCCAAGGGGATCTACCGCACCAATACCCTGGCGCGGATGAACGCCTGCGACCGGCTCTCCACCCCGCTGGCGCAGAAGGAACTGGAGGCCTTCCGCGAGGCCTTCGGCCGGCCCTGCCACCTGACGCTGCTGTACAACTGGGCGCGGCTCATCGAACTCCTCTATAACGCGGAGTACGCGGTGCAGCTGCTGAAGGACCCGGAGATCACGAGCCGGGAGACCCGGACGCCGGTGTCGCCGCGGGCGGGCCGGGGAGTCGGGCACGTGGAGGCGCCTCGCGGCACCCTCTTCCACGACTACGAGACGGACGCGGCCGGGATGGTGACGAACGTCAACCTGATCGTGGGCACCACGCACAACAACGCCCCCATCAACATGGCCGTCAAGCAGGCCGCCCGGACGCTGATCAAGAGCGGCAAGTACGACGAGGCCCTGCTCAACACCGTGGAGATGGCGATACGCGCGTACGATCCCTGCTTCTCGTGCGCCACGCACAACCTCGACGGGCGGATGGCCGTGAAGATCGACATCGTGGGGCCGGACCGGGAGGTCCGGGCCACCCTGGCCACCTAGGACGTATGGGAGACGGGGCTGTCCCGGCGCTGCGGCGCCGGGACAGCCCGGCTCCGGAACCATCATGCAGTCCCATCGCGACCCCGCGGAAGAACGGCCTGAGCCGGAGGATCTCAACGAGAAAGAGGTCCTGGTCATCGGTTGCGGCAACGTGCTCTTCGGGGATGACGGTTTCGGACCGACTTTCATCAAGGAGTATTCCGCGCGCGGCGGGATCCCCTCGGGGGTGGGGCTCCTGGATGCGGGTACGGGCGTCCGGGAAGTGCTCTTTGACCTCGCGCTCGGGGAGCGCCGGCCCAAGCGCATCATCGTCATCGATGCGATCGACGTCGGGCGCGCCGCCGGCGAGGTCTTCGAGGTCGACCTGGACGGGATACCGGCCAAGAAAGCCGATGATTTTTCGATGCATCAGTTGCCGACTTCGAACCTGCTGCGGGAGCTCCGCGCTTCGTGCGGCGTCGACATCCGCATCGTAGCCGTGCAGGTCGAGTCCATCCCGGAATCCATGCGCGCGGGCCTGTCGGGACCCGTGGCCGCCGCGCTGCCGGAGGTGAGCGCGATGGTGTCGGCGCTCATCGCCGAGACCATCCCGGCGGGGGTCTAGTCCAGGAGGCGGGCATGGAACGGCACGATCTCAGGGCTCGTTAAGAAATAGGCGCCCCGGCCCTTCGGGAGGCCCCTGCCGCTTTCGCCGGCAGGGGCAGATGCCCCTCGAAGTCGACATCCGCGACGACCAAGGCGCCGTCATCCGTACGTTGAGCCGCCAGCCCGCGTGAGAAGACCGCTCCCGGCGCTGGCCGATAAGCTCCGTATCCCTTTCCCCTCGGAATTGCGTATCCTTGCCATGGAGATCGTCGATCCGCCGGACTTCAAGGAAAGGCTGGGCCGTGAAGTAGAAGCCGCTTTTCCGGAGTTCCTGCGGCGGGCCAGGGATATCCTTTTGCGGGAGGGAAGCCATGCTGTCCGAAGCGGAGCTGGCGCGCTACGACCGCCAGATGCTCATGCCGGGGTGGGGACGGGCCGTCCAGGAGAAGCTCAAGGCTAGGACGGTGTTCGTGGCCGGGGCCGGCGGGCTGGGCTCCCCCGCCTCCCTGTACCTCGCCGCGGCGGGGGTGGGGCATCTCCGGGTCTGCGATTTCGACGAAGTCCAGCTCTCCAACCTGAACCGCCAGATACTGCACGACGACACGCGCCTGGGCGTGAACAAGGCCCTCTCCGCCCAGACCACCCTGCGGAGGATCAACCCCCACGTCCGGGTGACCGCCCTGCAGGGCCGCATCACCACCCGCAGCGTGGACCGGCTGGTGGGGGGGGCCGACATCATCCTCGACTGCATGGACAACTATCCGACGCGTTTCGTGCTCAACGCGGCCGCCATCCGCAAGCGCATCCCCCTCGTGCACGCCAGCATCCGGGGCCTGGAGGGGCGGCTGGCTTTCCTGCGGCCTCCCAGGACGGCCTGTCTGCGCTGCATGATCCGGAAAGCCCCGGCGCCGGAGGTCTTCCCCGTGGTGGGGGCGGCTCCGGGCGTGATCGGCTCTTTGCAGGCGGTCGAGGCGGTCAAATTCCTCGCCGGGATCGGCGAGAACCTGACGGGCCGCCTTCTGATTTGGGACGGGGTGCGCATGGAGCAGCAGGTGTTCTCGGTGCCCAAGGACCCCTCCTGCCCCGCCTGCCGCGGCCGGAGATAGGAGGGATGATGGGATTCCGGTTCGCGCACAACAACTTCAACGTCCTGGGACTTCCGGACCAGGTCGGCGAACTTGGGGACGGCGATGGCCGACAGGGTGCCGATGATCGCGACGACGATCATCAGCTCGATGAGGGTGAAGCCGCGGCGCGAGGGCACGCTGTGAAGGATAGCCGGTCTCCGGCGATCCTGCCAGGGGTATCCTCCGTGACTTTGGACTAGGCGCAATGCCACTCACTTAGGGTCTCCTTCCCCCCTTGTGGGGGAAGGTCGGGATGGGGGGAAGGATTCCTTCCGTCGAGACCCCCCACCTCGATCCTCCCCCGCAAGGGGGGAGGAAGAACAAACGACGGCTTAAGTGAGTGGCATTGGGACTAGGCGATGGTGCCGGAGCCGCAGACCGCGTCGCCGTCGTAGAAGACCGCAGTCTGGCCGGGCGTCACCGACATCTGCGGCTGGTCGAAAACCGCCTCCGCGCTCCGGCCGTCCGGCGCGGGCACGACCAGGGCCGGGGCGGCCTCATGCCGCTGGCGGATCTGCACCTGGAGCCGGAGCCCGCCTTCCGGCGGCCGCTCCACCGGGATCCAATTGACCTCGAGCGCCCGCAGGGACCCCGAGAAGAGCGCTTCCTTGGGGCCCACGGTCACCGCGTTGGCGCAGGCGTCGATCTTCACGACGTACAGGGGCGCCGGGCCGCCGGCCAGCCCCACGCCCTTGCGCTGGCCGACCGTGTAGTTCACAATCCCCTTGTGCTCGCCGACCACCCTGCCGGCCAGGTCCAGGATGGGCCCCGGGCGGGAGTCGGCGGCCGCGAAGAGGGCCCCGTAATGGCGGCTCTCCAGGAAATCCTGGCTCTCGGGCTTGGCTGCGTAGTCCTCCCAGCCGGCTTCCTGGGCCAGCGCCTTCACCGCGCGCTTGTCCATGCGCCCCAATGGCAGGAGGAGGCGGCCCAACTGTTCCTGGGAGAGCCCGGACAGGAAATAGGATTGGTCCTTTGTCCGGTCGGTCCCCCGCTTGAGCAGGAAGCGGCCGCTCTCCGGAGAGCGCTCGACCCGGGCGTAATGCCCGGTCGCGAAGCGGTCCAGGGCGAGTCCCAGGCGCGCGGCCCCGTCCCACAGCGCGCCGAATTTAACGCGCTGATTGCAGCGCACGCAGGGGTTGGGGGTGCGTCCGGCCCGGTACTCTTCCCGGAAATGGTCGAGCACCGTCCGGCGGTACTCGTCGGCGAGGCCCACGGTGTGGTGCGGGATGCCGAGCCGGGCCGCCGCTTCCTTGGCCGCGGCGATGTCCCGGGACTCGCCGGGGCCGTAACAGCCGGAGCGGCCCTCGTCCGGGATGGCCAGGCTGCCGTCCCAGGTCTGCATGGTGAGGCCGATGACCTCGTGTCCCTCCTGCTTGAGGAGGTGCGCGGTCATGGCGGAGTCGACTCCGCCGCTGAGGCCGACGGCGACCCGGAGGGGTTTCATGGGGGGACGGATATTCTAGGAGTTTTCGACCTGGGTGGCGAAGAGCTCGGCGTCGTCGGTGACGGCTTCGAGGGTGCCCTGCTCGGCGGCGCGCGCCATCTCCTGGTTGAACACGTCCCACACGGCGAGGACGCGGCGGATCTGCGGATAGAGGGGCTGGTCCTGGACGAGGAGCTTGGAGACCCAGCGCACCACCTGGGCCTGGACCGTCCGCGCGGCCTCCAGAGACTCGGGGCTGGGGGCCGCGGCGGCCATCCCCCGGGAGTAGCGCTCCCGGCCGCCTTCGAGCATGTCCAGGAAATCCTTGCCGGTAATCCGGCTGGCTTTCATGCCGCGCTCTGCGCCGACCTCTTCGGCCAGCCGGGCCAATTCCACGGAGGCCCGGGCGGCGAAGTCGAGCTCCTGCGGGGAAGCGGCCCGCGGGAGCCGGGTCCCGGCGGGAAGTTCCGGAGCGCTCCGGATGACCTGCGGCGACGCCGGAACCGGCGTCTGGGCGGCCGCGGCGCGGGGGGTCTCCCGCTCCGGAGTCAGGGCCGCGGTCCGGACCTGGGGGAGGACGGACTGCGGCTGGGAGAACGGGACCGGCAGGGAGAGCGTCTGCGGCGACCGGAGGGACAGGGTCCCGGCGGAGAGCCCCGCCCCGACGGCGCCCGCGCCCGAAACGCTGAGGGGAGACCCCAGGGAGAGCGGTACCGGGGTCATCTGGGCCGAGAGCCGCAAAGGGGCGGCGGCCAGGAACAAGGCGAGGGCGGATAGCATCGTGTCCAGAGGATACCCGAGACCAGGGCGGGTTGCCTGGGCCGACCGGACGGCCGGGAGCGGTTAAAGGACCCAAGAAGGGGTGGGTCCCCCGCCCAAGTTTTGCTACCATCGGCGGGTCATGGAGAACCGTAAGGTCCCCTACCGGAAGGTCGTGCTGGTCTGCGCCAACGTCCGCGACGGCGGGCGCCAGGCGTGCGGCAACCCCGGTTCCGGCGGGGCCGAGATCTGCGCGGCGCTCAAGGACGGGGTGAAGAAGGCGGGGCTCTCCGGCCAGGTCCGGGTGGTGCGCTCCGGCTGTCTCGGCCTCTGCGAGCACGGGCCCAACGTCGTGTTCCTGCCCGAGGGCGACTGGCTCTCCGGCGTGACCCCGGCGGACGTCCCGGAACTCCTCCGCAAGGTCCTGGTTTGACCAGCCCGTCTTGACCCTGTCCATCCTCGCCCGCGCCAGGCTCGTGAGGGTCTCCGATGGGAAGCAGCTGCTCGCCAGGTCTTATTTCTGCGCGAGCCCCGGAGCCAAGCACGGCGAATGGGCCGCCGCCGGGGCGGCCAAGTTCAAGGCGGAACTGGAAAGCTGCTACCAGCGGCTGGTCCAGGACATGATGCGCGACGCCTACCAGCTGGACACCCCTAGTGCTCCGACCGGATAATTGTCGCGGAATTTGGCCGCGCGATTTTGAGCCGAGACCAGGAGCGACGCGCGCGCATAGCGTGAGCTATGTAAGCGCGGAGCGACGCAGTCGCAGGCCAAAAGCGCGCGGCCCGTTCCTTAGCAGTTTCGCTGCGGAACGCAGCGAAACTATCAGCGGAAGGGAGGCCCCTGCCGCTATCGACCGGCAGGGACCGTGCAAGAGAATGTTCTCCGTACGCACGGTCCGATATCGGGAAATCGTGTCGTTGCTCGTCGCGCAGATAGTTCACACTATCTGCGCTCCTCGCGCCTAGCGCTTTCCTCAATCTCGGACCTCCAAATCTCGCGAAATTATCCGGTCTGAGCACTAGTCCTTGATCTCGCGGACCAGCCCTTGCTCGTCGAAGCCGATGGCCTTTGTGCGGAAGCGGTTCTTCCAGTAGAACCAGACGGTCTCGTCCAGGCTCGGAGTCTTGTGCCTGGCGGGGATCCCATAAGCGGTCAGCACCCCCTGCTTCGACATCCCGACCGAGACCAGGCCTTCCTTGACTCCCTTGCGATCCGCCGGCAGCGGAGCCGGGGCCGTCGGGGCGGGCTGGGGAGCGGCCAGCGTCGGTGCCGGGGCGGCCGGCGGCGCGTCCAGTTCCGAGAGGGCGGCCTCCCGGGCCGCCCGCGCGGCTTCCCGCCGCGCGGCGCGGGAATCTTGAGCCGGGCGCGGGCTCTCCGGCCGCGCCGCCAGCACGTCCTTGTACCCGCCGCAGGGTCCGCCCACCAGGCCCGCCGTCTTGTATCTTTGCGTGCGCGCCACCACCCCGTCCTCGAAGACGACCGCGAAGAAATCGTCGGACAAGGTCGCCACGACGCAATACTGCCAGGCCTCATGGTTCCCTTCGGATCGCCTGTCGCCGGGTTCGCCGAGGAGCCCCTGCACCTGTTCCGGGGTCTGCCCGGGCCGGACCTCGTCGTAATGGAGGGGGATCGTCCGGCAGCCGGCGAGGACGGCGAAGGCCAGGAGCGGGATCAGGTTCCTCATGTTCCCGAGTATATCACTCGGCGGAGTCTTCCGGAACGCGCTTTTGCTAGAATGGACTCTCGGGAATCTGCCCGGAGCTGATATGCACGAATACGCATTGGCCGAGAGCGTCATCGCGTCCGCGATCAAGACCGCCCGGGAGCAGAAGATGACGAAGGTGAGCTCCATCTCCCTGCGCATCGGAGAGCTCCAGCAGATGGACCTGGAGGCCTTCCGCATGGGGCTGACCGTCTCCATCCAGAACGCCGGTCCGCTCGTGAGCGGCCTGGATGTGCGGATGGAGACGGAGGGCGCCGTCTTCGAGTGCCGCGTGTGCCGGCGGCAGTGGACCTACGCGGAGGCCAAGGCCGGACTAGGGGCGGAGGAGGCGGAGTTCGTGCACTTCATCCCCGAGGTCGCGCACAGTTTCATCCGCTGTCCGGGCTGTCACGGGCCGGATTTCTCCGTGGTGCGCGGCCGGGGAGTGTGGCTGGATACCGTTCAGGGAGAGCGGGAGTCCTGATGGACCCGCGGGCTGCGTGAGAATCGTCCACAAGGTCATCCTCTTCACCTCCAGCATCATCCTCATCGTCGTCGGGATGGGCGGCTACCTCGCGATCCGCTGGCAGGAGCGGTTCCTTGCGGGTGTCCTGAGGGAGCAGGCGGCGCAGCATGCCGAGACCATCAAGAAGAGCCTGCGGCACCATATGCTGGCCAACAAGCGCGCGGACGTGCAGTGGATCATCGAGACCGTAGGCCGGCAGGAGGGCATCCGGGAGATCCACGTCTTCGACAAGAAGGGCACCATCGCTTTCTCCTCGGACCGCGGCAACATCGGGCGCCGGATCGACACGGCGTCCCCGCGCTGCGCGCAATGCCATGAGGCGGGAGCGAAACCCTCCCTCATCGCGCAAGGAGGCGGAGCGGCGCGCCTGCTCACGGACGCCGCCGGGAAGCGCATCATCTCGGCCATGGCGCCGATCTACAACGAGCCCGCCTGCCATCAGTGCCACGCTCCGGCCCGGGTCATCCTGGGAGAGCTGGAAGTCGAGCTGCCGTACGACCCCACGGAGCATCTGATCCGGACCAGCCAAAGGACCGTGCTGGCCCTGACGGCCGCACTGATACTGCTCCTCTCCCTCTCCCTGGGGGCGTTCACTCAGCGCGAGGTCGGCCGGCCGATACGGAGGCTCATCGAGGCGACCCATCTGATATCCGCCGGCGACCTGTCGCCTCGGATCGCCCATCCCTTGGAAGGCGAGATCGGGTCGCTCGCCCAGTCCTTCAACCGGATGGCCGGGGAGCTCGAGAAATCCAAAGCCAAGCTCGATAATTGGACCCAGGAGCTGGCTGACGAGGTCAAGCGCGCCACGGCGGACCTTCAGGAGGCCAACTTAAAACTCAGCGCCGCCAGCCAGGTCAAATCCAAGTTCGTGCGCGACGTTTCCCATGAACTCCGGGCGCCTCTGGCGTCCATCGAGAGTTGTCTGCAGGTCGTCTCCGAGGGCTACGCCGCTTCGGTCGAGGAGCAGGCGGAGATGGTGGAGCGCGCCCGGAGGAAGACGCGCTTCCTGCTGCGGCTGGTGAACGACCTCCTCGACCTGGGTCACATCGAGGGCGGCATCGCCGTCGACCGCGATCAGCACGTCCGCATCGACGCCCTGATACTCAAATCCGTCGATGGATTCCGGGAGAGAGCCAAGCAGCGGGGCGTGGCGCTGGAGACGGAACTGGCTCCGCAGCTGCCGGTCCTGCGCGCCAATCCCGTGGAATTGGAGCGGCTCTTCACGAATCTTCTGGACAACGCCATAAAGTATAATCGGCCTGACGGAAAGGTCCGCATTTCCGCGGTCGTGAAGGCCGGGCAGGTCGAGGTCTCCGTCTCGGATACCGGGATCGGCATGTCGGCGGAGGACCTGGGCTCCATCTTTCAGGAGTTCTTCCGCAGCGCGGCGGCCAGGAAGCATGAGAAAGAGGGGACCGGCCTGGGACTGTCGTTCGTCAAGAGGCTCGTGGATGCTTGCGGGGGGCGGGTCGAAGTCGAAAGCCAGGCGGGCAAGGGGAGCACGTTCCGCATCCGGCTCCCGAGCGCGACCGTTTGAGGAGGGGGAATGGGTTCTGCGGCAGCGAAGATATTGATCGTCGACGATGACGAGGACTACGTGGCGGCCGTGCGCGCCGTCCTGCGGCATGCGAGCTTCGAAGTCGTGTCCGCCGGCGACATGGAGGGGGGCTTCTCCATGCTGGAGGAGGAGCAGCCCGACCTCCTCATCCTGGACATGATGATGGGAGGGAAAGGGGCGGGTTTCCTGTTCTCCAGGAAGATGCGCAAGGACCCCCGGTTCCAGGCCCTCCCCGTCCTGATGCTGACCGGGATGCGCGAGCAGACCGGGTTCTCCTTCCCGGGCAAGGACAAGGACCCCAAGTGGCTGCCCGTGGATGATTTCGCCGAGAAGCCTCTGAAGCCGGATGAGCTCCTGAGGCGGGTGGAACGGCTCCTGAAGAAGGCGCAGGAATCCGCGCAATAGGGCTCAGCCGCCCGTCATCCGGGAGACGGTCCGCAGCAGGAGCTCCGGGGAGACCGGCTTCTCCAGGAATTCGTCGCCGGGCAGGAAGACGGCCTCGTCGCCTTCGATGGCGAACGGCTCTCCCGGTTGCCTGCGCATGCCGGTGAGGAGCAGGATGGGGGTCCGCGCGAAGCGCGCGTGGGCGGCGGCGGACCGGAGCTCCTTGGCGAAAAGGAAGCCGCCGGTCCGGTTTCCCATGACCACGTCGAGGATGATCATGTCGGGCGCGGCCTCTTCGAGCCGGGTCAGCCCCGTCTCGGGGTCCGCGGCGTGGAAGAACGCGTAGCCCCGGCTTCCCAGGACCAAGCGGATGCCGGCGGCGTAGTCGCCGTCGTCATCCACCATCAGTATCCTTTTCGGATCCATGGGACGCATCCCATTCTACCAAAAGCAGTCGTAACGCGCCGTTCGGACGGCAAAAAGGAGGCCTCCCGCCGAAACGGGAGGCAGCCTTTTCGATGCCGGGGGACGGCCCCTGACGCTATGGACCGTCAGGGGCCGCGCAAGAGTACGTTCTCCTTACGCGCGGCCGGACTTATTTGAGGTGCTTCGAGACGAGCGAGGTCAGCTCGAACATCGTGACCTGCTTTTTGCCGCCGAAGATCTTCCCGAGCTTCTCGTCGGCGTTGATGTTGCGCCGGTTCTTCTTGTCCTGAAGGTCGTGCTTCTTGATGTACTCCCACACCTTCTTGACGACTTCGGTCCGCGGAATCGCCTTCTCACCCACGATGGCGCCGAGATCGGCGGAGGGCGTAAGGGGCTTCATGAACGCTGCGTTGGCCATTGGTATCCTTCCTTGCTTGAGTTAACGCGCAAACCAAAGCATATCATAGCCTTCTTGGGGCCTGTCAAGCTAGTGTGTGTGTGCGGGTCAGACTTCGCAGACCGCGATCTTGAGGGGGGGCTGACCGTCGAACGAGGGGAAATCCTCTTCGGGGGCCAGGGTCCGGATGGAGCGCAGGGGCCTTCCAGCCTTGGCGGCGCAGCGGCGGAGCCGCGCCAGCCAGTCCTCGAGCTTCACGGCCGGGACATGGTTCGTCGCGAGTACCCGGCCTCCCCCCGGCTCGGCCGCCAGGACCGCGGGTTTGAACAGGGCGGGGTAATCTCCCTCCGTGTCCACGGCCCCGAACGGGCTCTTGGACCAGGCCGGGGGATCGAGGACCACCAGGTCGAAGCGGCGCGGCTCGAAGCGCTGGAACCGCGCTCTTCTCCCGACGCGCCCTCCGGGAGGGAGCCCGGCGAACTGGCGCAAGACCGGCAGGCAGTCTTCCGCCACCGTCAGGAACCGCTCCCCGGCGATCCCGTTGAGGAGCGCGTTGCGCCGTCCGGTCTCGAGGCTGGAGGAGGCGAAGTCCACGTTCCAGACCTCCCGCGCTCCGGCCGCAGCGGCGCAGACTCCGGCCCCGCAGGTGTAGGCGAACAGGTTCAGGACGCTGAGTCCCCGCGAGGCCTCCCGGATGAGCCGGCGGGCCGGCCGGAGGTCCAGGAACAGCCATGGGTCCAGGCCCCCGTGCCGGGGCCGGAAGAGGAAGCGCAGCCCGCCTTCCCGGCATTCCGTCTCCGCGAGGACCTCGGGGGCGGGGCGATGCCAGGTGTCGAACGACTCGCCCGCGGCCTTGCCCCGGTGGTTGTACGCGAGCCCGAAGGGGTGGGTGAGCCGGGCGCGGAGGGCCTCCGCGACGGCGGAGAGCTGCCGGGGGGAGAGGGGGTCGCGGAAGGTCTGCAGGAGGATGCGCGGACCGTAGCGGTCCACGGTCAGGCCCGGGAGCCCTTCGGCGATCCCGTGGAACAGCCGATAGGCGTCGGTCCCCTCGGCGCGGAGCCGCTCCAGCAGGGGGGCCCGCCGTCCCAGGGCCGCGTCGAGCAGTTCCGTGAAGGCCGGAGGCATGGCGAGAGGATATCATACGGCCCGCCCGGAAGTTTTGCTATCCTTGTCGTCATGCGAATCCACCTCCTTCCGAGCCTGATCCTCGCCGCGGCGATCCTGTCGGGCTGCGGCCTCGTATACACCAACATCCACTCGCCTCGGGGGTATCGCTCCGCCACCCCGGCCGACGTCAAGGTGGCGCCGGACGATCCGACCGTCACCGGGAGGAGCTGCAGCCGGGCCATCCTCTACACGGTCGCCTGGGGCGACTCGGGCTACGCGGCCGCTACGGCGCGAGCCCTGGAAGGGAAGCCGGGACTGATCCTCTACGACGTCAAGTCGGACATCAAGGTGACGGCGATCGGCCTCGGCCTCTATACCGAGGTCTGCACCATCGTGACCGGAAAGGCGGGACGCCCTTGAGACGCCTCGCGGCCCTGGGCATCCTGCTGGCGGCCATCGCCGCCGCGGCCCAGGACAACTCCTACGAGGCCTCGCCGGGGCTCATGCTGCCCAAGGGGCTGGTTTTGTTCTACAACAACCGCGCGCCGCTCTCCTATGCGACGCTCACGCCGCGCGACGTCCCGGCGGACGCCGTGCAGCTGGGCGAGGTCCGGGGGAAGAGCTGTCAGTACGGGGTGGCGGTCCCTCTGACCGCCAGCCTCACGGCGACCAGCGTCTCGGGCGCCTCCGGGGACGGAGGGTACTGGAAGGCCATCGAGAAGATCACCCAAGCCCATCCGGACATCACCGGCATCTACGACGTGAAGGTCGACGTCCACCTCATCTCCTTCCTCGGATTCATCCAGCGCACCTGCGTCGAGGTCCTCGGTAGAGGATTCCGATGGAGCCCTCCCAACCCCAGCTCCCCCCAGTGACCCGCGCGTCCGATCCCGGCGGCCTGAGCGAGCGGCGGCGGTCGGCGCTGTGCCCCCTGGCGCCGGCGCATTTCGTCCTGCTGGCCGCCCTCAACGTGATCGCCGTGCTGTTCTTCGTCGACTGGCGCTGGGCGCTGTGGACGTTGGCGGGGACCTGGCTCTTCTTCGCGCTCACCCCGATCCTGCCGACCTTCAGCTTCTACCTCCCCATCATCAGCCGGGGGAAAGGGAAGCGGGGGGTCGCCCTCACCTTCGACGACGGCCCGGATCCCAGGGTGACGCCGCTGCTGCTCGACATCCTGGAGCGGCAGGGCGTCCGCGCCACCTTCTTCGTCACCGGGGTCAACGCCGAGCGCTGCCCCGAACTCGTGCGGGCCATCCTCGCCCGCGGGCACCTGATCGGCAACCACTCCTACTGCCATTCGCCTTTCCTGATGCTCAAGGGGCGGCGGTTCCTGACGGAAGACGTCCGGCGGTCGCAGCGCGTGCTGAAGGGGTTCGGGATCACCCCGCTGGCGTTCCGGCCTCCCGTCGGCGTCACCAGCCCCTATCTCTGGTGGACCTTGCTGCAGGAGGGCCTGTACTGCCTGAACTTCAACTGCCGCGCCTTCGACATGGGCAACCGGTGGATCACGGGGCTGGCCCTGCGCCTGGTGCGGCAGGCCGCCGCCGGAGACATCATCCTGGTCCACGACGTCATGCCCCGGGGGGGGGACGTCGGGACGCTCCTGGGAGAGTTCGAGAAGCTCATCGCGGGGCTCCGGGCGAAGGGACTGGAGATCGTCCCGCTCGACCGGCTCATCGGGAAGGAAGTGATGCGCCGCGGGGTCTGCGAGACGGCCCCGGACGCGGCCGAGCTCTTCTACGACGGGCTGGCGGAGAGCTTCGACGAGGAGCAATTCGATTCCCGCGTGTTCCTGGCCCGGCGCAAGGAGCTGGAGCTGTTCTCAGCCCGCCTGCCGGGGCTTTTCGCCGGGGCGGACCGGGTCCTGGACATGGGGGCGGGCACGGGCATCTTCACCTTGGTCGCGGCGCGGCATTGCCGGGAAGTCCTCGCGGTGGACATCTCGCGCAGCATGCTCCGCATCCTGGAACGGAAGGCCGCGGCGGCGGGCCTCGACAACATCAAGACCCTGGCCGGGGATCTTGAGGACGTGGAGTTCGAGGGCTCGTTCTCCGTGGCGTGCGCATTCTCCTCCCTTGAGCACGTCACCGACCTCCCCGCCCTCCTGCGCCGCGTGGCGCGGCGCATGGAGCCGGGAGGGACGCTCTACTTCATGATCGCCCGGAGCTCAGGGCTGAGGCTCATCGCGCAGGCGGGCAACGCCATGCGTCAGGGGGTGTGGCTGAAGTCCTACAGCCGCGGGGAGATGGAGTCCATCCTCTGGGACGCCGGATTCGAGCCCCAAGAGATCGTGCCGCAGGGCTTCCGGTCCTGGTTCAGCGGCGGCACCTATCTCGAAGTCGTCGCCCGGAGGAGCGCCCGCTTCGCCGAGCCCGCGCCTGCGGCGAGCGCGGTCGCAGCGCCCGCCCTGAGCGCGGCCGGATCGCCCTCCAGCGACGGGGAGAAGCCCGCTCCGAAGACCCTGCTGGTGATCCCGGTCTACAACCACGTCGGGATGCTGCGGGGGGTCGTCGAGCGCGCGCTGGCGGAGGGCCTGCCGGTCCTGGTCGTCGATGACGGGAGCACCGACGGGAGCCTGGATTCCTTGAGCGGTCTCCCGATCGAGCGCCGCCGGTTCCCGGTGAACCGGGGCAAGGGGGCGGCCCTGCTGGAGGGCGCCGCCGCCGCGAAACGGCTCGGCTACGAGGCCATCCTGACCCTGGACGCCGACGGGCAGCACGATCCCGCGGAGGGCCGGCTGCTCCTGAAGACCGCCGCGGCGGACTGGCCCGCCATCGTGATCGGCGCCCGCCGCATGGAGTCGGGCGGCGCGCCCTCCTCCAGCATCTTCGGGCGGGATTTCTCCAATTTCTGGGTCAAGATGGAGTCCGGCCAGGCGTTGCCCGACACGCAGAGCGGCTACCGGCTCTACCCCGTCGGCTTCCTGACCTCGAGGGATTTCGTCTCCCGGCGCTACTCGTTCGAGGTGGAGGTCCTGGTCCGGGCGGCCTGGACCGGGATGCCGGTGCGCTCCACCCCGGTCTCGGTGACCTACGCGCCCGGAAGCGGCCGGGTCTCCCACTTCCACCGTCTCAAGGACAACCTGCGCCTGAGCTGCCTGCACACCTGGCTGGTGGGCCGTTCCCTGCTCCCCTATCCGCACGAACGGACCTTCGGGACCGCGGAGAAGATCCGCTGGATCCCGGAGTTGATGAGCCCCCTGGATTTCTTCCGCCGGATGGCCCGCGAACACGCCAGCGCGGCCGAGCTCGCCGCGGCGGTGTGGGTGGGCATCTTCCTCGGCTCGCTCCCCATCATGCCCTTCGGCGCGGCCTCCATCCTGTACGTGAGCCACAAATTGCACCTCAACAAGCTCGCAAGCTTCGGGGCCAGCCACGTTTGCATCGCCCCCTTCGTCCCGCTCTTCTGCATCGAGATCGGCCATTACCTCCGCTTCGGCCGCCTATGGACCGAATTCACCCGCCGGACCCTCTTGCTGGAGATCCATCACCGGCTCTGGGAATGGCTGCTGGGGTCCTTGCTGCTCGGCCCGGCGCTGGGGGTGGTGGGGGCGGTGTTCACCTACTATCTGGTCCGCAGGCTGCGGGCCAAGCCGGAGCCCCTCCCGGTCAGCCCTTAGCCTCGCCCGCGAGGCGCTCCGAGGTCCGGGTGAAGCGGAGGAACCCCGGCAGGTTCCCGAGGAAGCGGAGCCAGCTGTCCGGCGAGCGCCACAGCATCGTGAAGTAGCCCCAGAGCACCTTCGGCCGCATGAAGTGGTCGCGGTAGAATTCGTTGAACCGCTTCTCCAGCAGTTCCCGGGTCATGCCCTTGGGGACGAAGAGGAAGTGCATGCAGTCCATCCGCTCCCAGTCCTCGTCGAACTCCCCCAGCTCGCGGACCTTCTCGTAGATCGGCGTGCCCGGGAAGGGGGTGAACTTGGCCAGGTTGAAATCGTCGATGGGGAGCGAGAACACGTAGTCCCGGCTGCGGCGGATGCTCTCCTCCGACTCCCCCGGGAGCCCCATCATGAGCAGCCCTTTCGTCCGGATCCCGGTCTTATGGATGAGCCGGATCTTATCGGCCAGCAGGTCCAGCTTGGCGTTCTGCCGGTGCTGGGCCAGGAGCTGCTCGTCGCCGCTCTCGATGCCCAGGCTCATCATCCAGCAGCCGGCCCCCTTCATGAGCCGGAGCAGGTCCGGATCGATGTGCTCGGCCCGCACGGCGCAGTTGAAGGTCATGCCCAGGGGGCGTTCGATCATCAGGCGCGCGAATTTCGCCACCCGGTCGCGGTTGAAGGTGAACTGGTCGTCGTAGAAGTTGATGTGGCGGATGCCGAAGCGCTCGTGCAGATAGCGCATGTGCTCCACCAGGTACTCGGCGGAGTTGTACCGGAAGGTGCGGCGGAAGACGGAGCGGTCGCAGTAGGAGCAGGCGTAGGGGCAGCCGCGGCTGGAGATCGCGCTCGTGTTGGGGACCCGGGGATAGTTGAAGATCGGGAGCCGGTAGGCGTCGGGGAACCCGGGCAGTTTCTCATAGGCCGGGAAGGGGAGGGTGTCCAGGACGAGCCCGCGGTCCCGGTAGCCCGTGAAACGGACCTCGCCGGAGCCCCCCGCGCGGTAGACCAGCCCCGGGACTCCCGCCGGGGCGTCCGCGCCGCCGTCGAGCAGGTCCCCCAGGGTCTCCTCCCCTTCTCCGACCACGGCGAAGTCGACGGCGGGGAAATCCCGGAGGGCCCGCTCCTTCATGGAGGAGGCATGGATGCCGCCGAAGACGTTGCGGACCCCCGGCAGCGTCCCCCGGGCCAGTTCCGCGATGCGCACGCCGTCGCGGAAGGTGGAAGTGGTGCAGCTGAAGCCGATGAAGGCCGGCTTCACCGCCAGCAGGCGGTCCCGGATCAGCCCGTCCGAATCCGGCTGGGCGTAGCAGTCGATGATCTCGGCTGAGATCCCGCGCTTCTGGAGGACCGCCGCCATGCTGGCCAGCCCCAGGGGCGGCATGATGTTGGTTATGCGGGAGATGTCGCTCCTCGCGGCGTCCGCGCGGTACCCGAGAGGGTGCACCAGCAGTATCTTGCTCCGGTTCAGCATGGGCTGCGTTCTGGAATGGTTGCCATTGTACTTAATTCGATTGGGAAGGCCGGGATTTATGATAAAATCCCGAACTCCGGATGGGGCGGGACCCCGCTGACGCGGGGCCGGTCATGCGCGCGATGAAAAGACTGGAAATGGGCTGGCGGGTGTTCGCGAAAGTGCTCTCTTTCGCGACGTTCGGCCTCGGCTCCCTGCTGATGGTCGCCCTGGTGTTCCCGGTCCTCCGCCTGGTTCCGGGCACCCGGGAAGAGACGACCGACCGCATCCAGCGCGCGATCCATTTCTCGTTCCGCTTCTTCATCTGGTTCATGCATTTCATCCGGGTGACCGAGAAGCCGCGTTTCGAGGGGCTGGAGCGCCTCGGCCGCAGCGCCCCCTGCCTCATCATCGCCAACCACCCCACCCTGATCGACGTCGTCGCCCTCATCGCCTGCGTGCCGCGCGTGGACTGCGTGGTCAAGAAGGAGCTCTGGAACAACTTCTTCATCCGGGGGATCGTCTCCGCCGCCGACTACATCCCCAACGACGGGGGGGTGGACATCGTCGCGGAGGGGATCCGCCGCATCCGCTCCGGGCGCTCGATCATCTTCTTCCCCGAGGGCACGCGCTCGCCCATGGGCGGCCTGGGGCCCTTCAACCGCGGCTTCGCGCAGATCGCGGTGCGCACGGGCTGCGCCATGCTGCCGGTGACGATCCGCTGCGATCCGCCGACCCTGATGAAGGGGCAGGACCTCTGCGAGGTCTCCTCCCGGCGGCCCCAGTGGGTGTTCTCTTTCGACGAGCCGATGAACGTCCACCGGTTCTACGAGCCGACCAACAGCAAGGCGATCGCGGCCCGCAAGCTCAGCGCCGCCGTCCGCCAATACTACGAAAAGAGGTTGAGTCATGCAGAATCCGGACCTGGCGTCTCTTGAAACGGAAATCAAGGAGCTTCTGGTAGAGGCGCTGGAGATCCCGGATATCCAGCCCAAGGACATCGACAGCGAGCAGCCCCTTTTCGTGGAGGGTCTCGGCCTCGATTCCATCGACGCGCTGGAGCTCGCGATCGTGATCGGCAAGAAGTACCGGATCAAGATGGACGGCGACGTCTCCATGCACAAGCATCATTTCGGGAGCGTCAAGAACCTGGCCGCGTTCGTAGCCGCGAACCGCCAGGACGCCCAAGACGCGCCGCAGACCAAGTAGAGCGAGGCTATGAGTTCCAAGGAACAGATCACGCAGAAGATCACCGACGTGTTCGTGAAGGAGTTCGGGATCGACCGGAACCTGGTCAAGCCCGAGGCCAAGCTGTTCGAGGAATTGGACCTCGACAGCATCGACGCCATCGACCTGGCGGTCAAGCTGGAGACGGAGACGGGGATCAAGCTGGTGGAGTCGGAGCTGCGCTCCATCCGCACCGTCCAGGACGTGGTCGAGGTCATCTCCCAGCGCACCGCGAAGGCCCGATAGCCGCCCCGGCCGCGGGAGCGGGGCGGCGTCCAATCATGACTGCACGACCTCATTTCGCGCGCTTGGCGGAGCTGATGACGGCCGAGCGCCCGCCGGGACTCCCGGTCGCCTGCGACCATGAGGGGACCGTGGATTGGCGCGGCTTCCAGGGCGCGACGGCGGACCTCTGCGTCCGGCTGCAGGGCGACAGTGGCGGCGGGGACGGCCGCTGGCTGCTGGCCTGCGAATCGTCCTACGCTTTCGCAGTCGGGCTCTCCGCCTTGTGGCAGACCGGGAACATCGCGGTCCTGCCGCCCAACCTCCAGGCCGGCAGCCTCGAGGATTGTCGGGAAGGCCTGCGGGGCTGGATCAGCGACCTGCCGGCGGGCGCCGGAGGGGGGGTGCGGCGTCTGGCCCCTGTTTCCGGGGCCGCGGGTTCCTTCCCCTGGCGGCGTCTGGAGCCTGCCCGCGTCTGCGTCGAGCTGTTCACCTCCGGTTCGACCGGGGAGCGCAAGCGCGTCCCCAAGACCCTGGCCCAGCTTGAGGCAGAGGTGGTCGTCCTGGAGGACGCTTTCGGGGAGCTCCTGGGGGATTGCCCGGTGCTGGCGACCGTCTCCCACCAGCACATCTACGGGATGCTGTTCCGCCTGCTCTGGCCCCTCTGCGCCGGACGCCCTTTCCACGCCCATATGGCCTTCCTCTGGGAGGAGATCTTCGCGATGATGGGCCGCTTGCCGGCCGGGGCCATCGTCACGTCCCCGGTGCACCTGGACCGCATCGGCGCTCCGCCCGACGGCCCAGCCCGGCTCCCGGGGTGCCGGGCGCTGTTCTCCTCCGGCGGCCCGCTCAAGCGCGCCTCCTCCGAGCGGGCCTTCGCGGTCGCGGGGTGCGCTCCCATCGAGGTGTTCGGCTCCACCGAGACGGGCGGCGTCGGCTGGCGCCGGCAGAGCGGCGGCGGGGGCCCCGAGGTCGGTCCCGAGTGGACTCCGTTTCCCGGCGTGAGCCTCTCCGTCGCGGACCGCGGTCCGGAGGCGGGGCGCCTGTGCGTGCGCTCCGTCCCCGCCGGCACCGGACCCGGCGGCCCGGCCCTGGTCATGGGCGACCGCGGGGAGGTCCTGCCCGACGGTCGTTTCCGGTCCTCCGGCCGGATGGACCGGATCGCCAAGATCGCCGAGGAACGCTTCTCCCTCGACGAGATGGAGCGGCGCCTGCAGGAGCATCCCTGGGTGGCGCGGGCGCGCACCCTCCTCCTGCCCGGCGGCGGCGGCGGGCGCTCCGGCCGGGATTTCGTCGGGGCGGTCGTGGTGCCGGCCGAACCCGCGCAGCGGGAGCTGCGCGAGCGGGGCCGGCTCGCCTTCAGCCGCGTCCTGCGCGAGCATCTCCGGCGGCATTTCGAGCCCGTCACCCTGCCCCGGCACTTCCGCTTCGTGGCGGCGTTCCCGACGGACGCCCAGGGCAAGACCACCGCGGCGGCGCTCAAGGGGCTGTTCCATCCGCCCTACGACCCGGCGGTGACGGAACCGCAGGTCCTGGAGAGCGTCCTGGGGCCGGACGGGCTCACCCTGCGCCTGCGCGTCCCGGAGGACCTGGGGTATCTGGACGGGCACTTTCCGGAGTTCCCGGTCGTGCCCGGCGTCGTCCAGACGAAGTGGGTCTGGGCCGCCGCCGCGACCCTGCTGGGGCGGGTCCCCGAGGTCCGGGCGCTGGAGGCGGTGAAGTTCAAGGAACTGCTCCTCCCGGGCCGCGCCTTCTCCCTGCGGGTCCACCGGCAGCGGAAGGCGGGCTCCGATAAGCTCTGCTACGAGCTTACCGACGGCGACGTGCTGTTCTCCTCCGGGCGGTTCCTGCTGGGAGCGCCGTCCACGGGGCCCGCGGAGCCCGGGGCATGAGCGGCGCGGGACCCGCCTTGCGCGCCGACCCCGGCCCCTCCGTCCGGGTCCCCGAGGGCTCGGCCCCGCAATGGACCCGGCTGGGCGAAGTGGGTTCCCGCTGGGGGATCGCCTTCATGCTGTGGGCGTACGCCCTGTTCGGCCGCCGCGTGGCCTCCTGGTTCCTCTACCCCGTGGTCGCGTATTTCTTCCTCCGGCGGCCCCGGGAGCGGCGGGCCTCCCGGGACTATCTCCGGCGCCTGCAAGGGGCTGGCCCCGGAGACCCGCCTTTCTCCGGAGAAGTCTCCGCGCGCCGCGTCTACGGGCATTTCCTCGAGTTCGCGCAGACCATCCTGGACCGGCTGGACATCCTGAGCGGGGAGACCCGGGAGTACGTCTTCCACCGGCGCGGGCATGAGCTGCTCGACCGGTACGCCCGGGAGAAGCGGGGCGCCATCCTGATGGGAGCGCATCTCGGCAGCGTCGACTCCATGCGCATCCTCGCCGAGAAGAAGGGGATCTTCATCAACGCCCTGATGTTCCGGGTCAACGCCCGGAACATCTCCGCCGAGCTCAACCGGCGCTACAGCCACGGGAACCTCCGCATCCTGGAGAACGATCCCCACAGCGTCCAGGTGGTGTTCGAGCTCCTGCAGTGCATCCAGCGGGGAGAACTCCTCGCCATCCACGGGGACCGCTTCGGGCCCGGGGAAGGGGGCGACAAGGTCTCCTGGGTGCCCTTCCTCGGCCGGCCGGCCGCCTTCCCCCACGGGGCGTGGATCCTGGCCAGCCTCCTGGAATGCCCGGTCCTGCTGACCTTCGGCCTGCGGACGGGACACCGCACCTACGAGCTCTACGCCGAGGAGTTCTCCGAACGCGTCGTGCTGCCGCGCCGCGCGCGCGCCGAGCACATCGAGCGGTACATTCACCGCTACGCCGAGCGGCTCGAATTCTACATCCGCAAGGCGCCGTACCAGTGGTTCAATTTCTACGATTTCTGGGGTAAACCAGGATGAGCGAAAAACGCGAGGTCGTCGCCGGGGGATCGGACTGGAGGATCGAGGACGTGCTGTCCCTCGCCGGGAAGCGCACGCGGGTGAAGCTCTCCGCGGACTCGGGGTTCCGCTCCCGGGTGGAGAAGGGGGCCGGGTTCGTGGAGGACCTCTGGCGCCGCGATGAGACCATATACGGGGTTAACACCGGCTACGGCTTCTCGGTGGACCGCAAGATCCCGCCCGCGCTCGTGGAGGAACTGCCGCGGCAGCTCACGCGCTACCACCGCTGCGGGCTGGGCCGGATATTCGACGAGACGCAGACCCGCGCCATCCTCGCGGCCCGCCTCGCCTCCCTGGTGCGGGGCTACTCCGGGGTGCGCTGGGTCCTTCTGGAGCGCCTGGCCGAGTTCATCAACCGCGGCATCCTGCCCCTCATCCCCGAGGAGGGTTCGGTGGGGGCGAGCGGGGACCTGACCCCTCTGGCGTACGTGGCCGGCGCCCTGATCGGCGAAGGCGACGTGCTCCACGAGGGCCGGCGCCGGCCGGCGGCGGAGGTCCACCAGTCGGCGGGCTGGACGCCGCTGCGGCTGGCCCCGAAGGAAGGCCTGGCGCTCATGAACGGGACCGCCGTGATGACGGCCCTGGCCTGCCTCGCCTTCGACCGCGCGTCCTACCTGGCGCGGCTCTCCGCCCGGATCACCTCCCTCTCCGTCCTCGCCCTCAAGGGCAACCCGGAGCACTTCGACCCGCGCATCTTCGAGCTCAAGAACCATCCCGGCCAGGCCCAGATCGCGGGCTGGATCCGGGCGGACCTGGAGCCCGTGCGCGGGAAGAAAGGCGCGCCCTACGGACTGCGCCTGCAGGACAGCTACGTCCTGCGCTGCGCCCCGCACATCATCGGGGTCCTGGCCGACTCCCTGCCCTGGATGCGCCGCTGGATCGAGACTGAGCTGAACAGCGTCAACGACAACCCCATCGTGGACGGAGAGGCCCGGGCGATCCTGCACGGCGGGAACTTCTACGGCGGCCACATCGCCTTCGTGATGGACGCCATGAAGACGGCGGTGGCCAACCTGGCCGACCTGCTGGACCGACAGCTCGCCCTCCTCGTGGATCCCCGGACCAGCCACGGCCTGCCGCCGAACGTCTCGGGCGCCGCGGCGGAGCGGGCGCCCATCAACCACGGGTTCAAGGCGCTGCAGATCGGCACCTCCGCGTGGGCCGCGGAGGCCTTGAAGCTGACCATGCCCGCCAGCGTCTTCTCCCGGTCGACCGAGTCCCACAACCAGGACAAGGTCAGCATGGGGACCATCGCCGCGCGCGACTGCCTGCGCGTGCTGGAGCTCACCGAGCAGACCGCGGCGGCCGCGCTCATGGGAGCCCTGCAGGGGGTGGAGCTGCGCACCCGGGGCAAGGAGCTGCCGCCGTCCCTGCTGACGCCGGGGTCGCGGGACCTGCTCGCGGCGGTGCGCGGCAGGGTCGCTTTCCTCGACGAGGACCGACCCCTGGAGGAGGACCTGCGCTGGCTTCTGGACCAGATCCGGTGCAAGTCGTGGAAGCTGTACGCGGAGAAGCCGTGAGCCGATGCGCCGCCGCTCCGGCGAAGCTGTCCGCCGAGATCGAGGTGGACGTCCCGTTCCACGACCTCGACGGCATGAACGTGGTGTGGCACGGCCACTACTACAAGTACTTCGAGCATGCCCGGACCGCGGCCGTCCGCTCCATCGGCTTCGACATCGAGCAGATGACGGCCTCGGGCTACATCTGGCCGGTGATCGAGTCCCATTGCCGCTATATCGAGTCCCTGCGCTACGGGATGCGCCTCCTCGTCCGGGCGACCCTGGAGGACTCCGAGTACCGCGTGAAGTTCAGCTATCTGGTGTCCGACCAGAAGACGGGCAAGCGCCTGGCCAAGGGCTACACGGTCCAGGCCGCGGTCGAGGCCGCCACGGGGCGGTTGTGCCTGACCACCCCCCCGGTGTTCCTGGAGCACCTGCGCAGACATGGGCGATAACCCCTGCCGGCTCGCCGCTCTGGGCATGGTCAACTGCCTGGGGACCGACACCCGGACGGTGTGGGAGCGGACCCTGCGCGGGGACCAAAGCGGACTCGTCCTGGACGGGGAGTATTTCCCGGGCCGGCAGATCCGGGTCGGCCGCATCGGCGGCGGGCTCCCCGAGGTCCCGGAAGCGCACGCGCGCTACCGCTGCCGCAACAACGCCATCGCCCTCGCCGCCTTGCGGCAGATCTCGGAGGCGGTCCGCGCCGCCGTCCGGGAGCACGGCCCCGCCCGCGTGGGCGTAGTCATGGGCTCGAGCACCTCGGGCGTCGCGGCCTCCGAGACCGCCTACGCGGCTTGGATGCGCGACGGGGCGCTCCCCGCCGGCTACTTCTACTGCCAGAACGAGCTCTGGGGCCTGGCCCAGTTTTTGGCCGACTATTGCGGCGCGACCGGTCCCGCCTACGCGATCTCCACGGCCTGTTCCTCCAGCGCCAAGGTGTTCGCCTCGGCGCGCGCCCTGCTGGAGACCGGCGTGTGCGGGGCGGTGCTGGCCGGCGGGGCGGATTCCCTGTGCCAGCTCACCGTGCAGGGCTTCTCCTCCCTGCAGGCGGTTTCGGACCAGCCCTGCAACTCCATGAGCCGCAACCGCCGCGGCTTCAACGTCGGGGAGGGCGCGGCGGTGTTCCTGCTGACCCGCGAAGCGGGGGGCATCCAGCTCCTGGGCGTCGGGGAATCCTCGGACGCGCATCACATGTCCGCCCCGGACCCGGAAGGGACCGGCGCGGCGGCCTCCATGGCCGCGGCGCTCGCGGACGCCGGGCTCGCGGCGTCCGCCGTGTCCTATCTGAACCTGCACGGGACGGGGACCGGGCTCAACGACCGGATGGAGGGCAAGGCGGTCTCCCGCGTCCTGCCCGGGGTCCCGGCGAGCTCCACCAAGCCCCTGACCGGCCACACCTTGGGCGCCGCGGGAGCCATGGAGGTCGGCTTCTGTTGGTTGGCTTTGGCGAACCCTGCGGACGGGAAGGTGTGTTTGCCGCCCCACTGTTGGGACGGCGCCGCGGACGAGACCATCCCGCCCCTGGCGCTGACCCGTCCGGGGCAGACCCTTCCCGCCGCGGGCCGGGTGACGCTCATGAGCAACTCCTTCGGCTTCGGCGGCAGCAACTGCTCCGTGGTCCTGGGGAGGGACTCATGGTAGTCCCGGGCCTGCCGGCGGTGCGCGTGCGCGGATGGTCGGCTTGGGCGCCGGGGCTGTCCGCGCGGGAGGACTGGCTGGCTTTCCTGCGCGCCCCGCACGCCCTCGGTTCCGCGGGCATGCCGGAAGTCAAGTTCATCGCGCCCATGCAGGCCCGGCGCATGAGCCGGCTCAACCGCATGGCCCTCTGCGCGGGCCACGCCTGCTGCGCGGACGCCGGGGTCCCCGAGGATTCGGTGCGCCTCGTCATGGCCTCGCGGCACGGGGACCTCTCGGTCATGGTGCGCCTGCTCAAGGCCCTGGCCGAGAAGGAGACCGTCCTGCCCGCGGATTTCACCAATTCCGTGCACCACACCGCGGTCGGCTTCTGGGGCATCGCGGTCAAGGACCGGGAGCCGTCGCGGGCCGTGGCCGGGGGAGAGGCGTCCTTCTGCTACGGCTTCCTCGACGCGGCCGGCCTGCTCGTCCGCGAGCCGGGCCGTCCGGTCCTGCTGGTCATGGCCGACGACACGGTGCCGCCGCCGTTCGATTCCATCGCCGGCGGGCCGGGGACGCCGCACTCCGTGGCCCTGCTCCTCGAGAGCGGGGCGGGGCCGGGGTCCTGCCGCCTCGTCCTGGATGAGGGGGGCGCGGCCCCCGACGGGGGGCTCGGACTCCCCGCGCTCGATTTCCTGCGCTGGCACGCCCTAGGCGCGGCCGGCGACCTCGCGGTATCATCGGGGGGGAGGCTCTGGCGATGGACGCGCTAGCGGTTCCCGTCGACGCGCGGGAAGTCGTGCCCCACGCGGGCCGCATGGTCCTTCTGCGCAACGTCGTGAGCCACGACGCGCAGGAGACCGTCTGCGACGTGGCCGTCACCCGGGAGTCCCTGTTCTGCGAGGCGGAGGGCGTCCCCGCCTGGGTCGGCCTGGAATATATGGCCCAAAGCGTGGGCGCCCATGACGGGATGTCCTCCCGGGAGGGGGGCGGGCGGCCGGGGGTGGGCTTTCTGCTGGGTTCGCGCCGCCTCGACCTCCGGACGGCCCGCTTCGTCCCGGGCCAGACCCTGCGGGTGTCGGTCCGCCACCTTTGGGGAGAGGGGGAGCTTTTCGTCTTCGCGGGCGAGGTCCGGGACGCCGCCACGGGAGCCGTCCTGGTCGCCGGCCAGTTGAACCTGTTCCGGCCCGCGGAGATTGGGCGTTTCCTCGAGGAGAGAGACCTTTGAAAAGAAGAGTGCTGGTCACGGGCGCGAGCCGGGGGATCGGGCGCGCCACCGCCCTGCGGCTGGCCGCCGACGGGTTCGAGGTGATCCTCAACTTCAAGAGCAACCGGCCCGCGGCGGATGAGACCCTCGCGGCCATCGTCAAGGGCGGCGGCTCCGGCAGCCTCCTGCCCTTCGACATCGCGGACCGCGAGGGGACGCGGCGGACGCTGAGCGAGGAGATATCCGCGCGCGGCGTGTTCTGGGGCGTGGTGTGCAACGCCGGGACCGCGGCCGACAACGCCTTCCCGGCCATGACCGGGGGGGAGTGGGACCGGGTCCTGCGCACGAACCTCGACGGCTTCTTCAACGTGCTGTCGCCGCTGGTCATGGAGATGGTCCGCGCCAAGCAGGGCGGCCGCATCGTGTGCATGTCCTCGGTCTCGGGCATCGCGGGCAACCGCGGCCAGGTGAACTACAGCGCCGCCGAGGCGGGCATCATCGGCGCGGTGAAGGCCCTCTCCAAGGAACTCGGCAAGCGGCAGATCACCGTCAACGCCGTGGCGCCGGGGCTCATCGACACGGACATGATCAAGGGGCTGCCTCTGGACCTGATCGTGAAGAACATCCCCCTGCACCGCGTGGGGAAGCCGGAGGAGGTGGCCGCGGTCATCGCTTTCCTCCTGAGCGAAGGGGCGGCGTACGTCACCGGGCAGACGATCTCGGTCAACGGGGGTATGGTCTGATGAAGCGCGTCGTCGTTACCGGGATGGCGGGGCTCTGCCCCTTGGGACAGGATTGGGAGACCGTGCGCGGCAACATCCGCGGGATGAAGTCCGGCATCGTGACGATGCCGCAGTGGGACGAGGTGGACGGCATGCTGACCCGCCTCGCGGGCCCGGTGCAGGGTTTCTCCGTGCCGGAGCACTATCCCCGCAAAAAGATCCGCACCATGGGGCGGGTGGCCCTCCTGGCGGCGCGCTCGACGGAACTCGCCCTCCAGGACGCGGGGCTGCTGGAATCCCCCCAGCTGACCGACGGCACGACCGGGGTGTCCTTCGGGTCGACCTCCGGCTCGCCGCCCGCCATGGAGGAGTACTGCCGGCTCATCTACATCAACAAGAGCATCAAGGGCGTCTCTCCCGTGACCTATATCCACCTGATGAGCCACACCTGCGCCGCTAACCTCGGGCAGTTCTTCGGGATCAAGGGGCGGGTGGTGACCACCTGCTCCGCCTGCACGGCCGGGAGCCAGGGCATCGGCTACGCCTACGAGGCGGTGAAGTTCGGCAAACAGGCGATCATGGTGGGCGGCGGCGCCGAGGAACTCCACGTCATCGACGCGGTGGTGTTCGACATCATGTACGCGACCTCCACCAAGAATTCCGCGCCCCACAGCTCGCCGCGCCCCTTCGACAAGGACCGCGACGGACTGGTGGTGGGGGAAGGGTCGGGGACGCTCATCCTCGAGGAGCTCGAGCACGCCCGGGCCCGCGGGGCGACGATCCTGGCCGAGCTGGTCGGATTCGGGACCAACTGCGACGGGGTGCACATCACCAACCCCGCCACGGAGGGGATGGAGCGGGCCATGCGTCTGGCCCTCGCGGACGCGGGGCTCGACCCCTCGGCCATCGGCTACGTCAACGCGCACGGCACGGCCACCGAGCTTGGCGACATCGCCGAGAGCCAGGCCACCTATCGGGTCTTCGGGGAGCGCATGCCCGTCAGTTCTCTCAAGAGCTACATGGGGCACACCTTGGGCGCCTGCGGCGCGCTGGAAGCCTGGATCTCCGTGCAGATGCTGCGCGAGGGCTGGATCGCGCCGACGCTCAACCTGGAGAGCGTGGACCCGCGCTGCGGCAAGCTGGACTACGTCGTGGGCGGCCCCCGCGAGCTCCAGGTCGAGTACATCATGAGCAACAACTTCGCCTTCGGCGGGGTGAACACCTCGCTGATCTTTAAAAGGTGGCGTTGAGCTCATCCGTTGTGTAGAATCGGAGCGTCAGCGGCGCCTGGACGCAGTTCGGGGCCGCGACAGGGGGTCGGATGAAGTCCATGCGGGGAATCGGGGCGGTCGTCGTGTTCGTGCTGGCGGCGGTGCTCATGCCGAGCCGGGCCTTCGCCCGGATCAATATGGTGTTCGACGTCATGCCCGGCAATTTCATCAACAGCCGGGATGTGGACGGATTCAAGACCACCATGTATCCGGGAACCGGCATTTTCACCTATTCGGAGGAGGCCTCGGGGAACCTCGGCTACATCCCCACGATGAAGGGCGGCGTGGGCATCGAGACCGAGGACGCCTACCTGGACCTGACCGCGGGTTTCGGCGGGTTCGTCAACTCGGCGCTGATCGGGACCATGGCATTGGGGGACGCCGCCTTCTACTACAAGGCCGGCCGCAAGCTCTCCTTTGGGCCGCACATGAGCTACGTGCGCGTCGACGCGAAATACAATGGGGCTGATGGCTGGGCGGATTCCGACGACGTGCACATCCAGGGGGGCAACGGCGTCATCTACGGCCTCAACTTCCGGCTCGGCAAGACCGTGGCGTTCCTGGGGTCCTTGGACTACTTGTCCGTGGCTCCGCTGAAGGCGTCGACCCCGGCCCGAACGGGAGGCCGCAACACCACCATCAACACCAGCAAGATCGACGTGTCGGGCTGGATGGTGCAGCTGGGCGTGGCGTTCCGGTTCTTCACCGCCCGGTAACTGGATCCCGGCTTGCGCCGGGAAGACGGCAGGGTTTCTCAGGCGCCGGGCCGCGGCGGGGAGACGGACACCCGCCTCGGCCGGTCGCGTTTCCGACCCATTCCGTCATTCTGGCGAAAGCCGGAATCCAGCTCGCACTGACGTCGTCATTCCGGCGAAAGCCGGAATCCAGGAGAAGGCGTGTATGTCTAAGTTGCCCTGCGTCTATATCCTCGCCAGCCGCCGCAACGGTACGCTGTATGTGGGCGTGACCTCGGCCTTGGCGAAACGGGTCTGGGAACATAAGAACGATATCGGGGAGGGGTTTACCAAGAAGTATCGCGTGCACATGCTCGTATGGTTCGAGGCGCATGAGACCATGGAGTCGGCCATCCGGCGGGAGAAAGCCATAAAAGAATGGAAACGAATTTGGAAGGTGGAGCTCATCGAGCGAGGCAACCCGGGATGGAAAGACCTCTACGAGGAAATATGCCAATGAGTGGATCCCGGCTTGCGCCGGGATGACGGAGGCAGAGTGGATCCCGGCTTGCGCCGGGAAGACGGCAGGGTTTCTCAGGCGCCGGGCCGCGGCGGACTTACGGAAATCCGCCGCGGCCGGTCGCGTTTGCGGCGGGCCAGGAGCAGCTCCCACAGGGGGCCCACGGCGCCGGTCTTGTGCATGGCGGCCACGTGGCTGTCCATGACGTCGGGGGGGAACACGCAGTGCCGCACCCCGGCGAAGGCCTGGGTCAGGGTGCGCTCCAGCCAGCCGCGTTCGACGGCGGGGGAGAGGTAATAGGCGGGCTCGAGCAGGGGCTGCTCGGCCTGGATGAGCCCTTCCTGGATGGCCAGCCGGGCCAGCGGCGTGCCGGGCAGGATGCGGATGCCCATGAAGATCATGGCCACGCAGTCCTGGAGGGAGACGAGGTTCGCGATCCCCTCCCGCACGGTGTCCGGCGTCTCGCCGGGGCCGCCGAACATGAAGAAGTCCGAGGCCGCGACCCCGTGCCGGACGAGCAGGGCGTTGGTCTCCCGGACTTCGGCGAAGGTGAAGCTCTTGCCCAGCCCGCGCAGGGTCGCATCGCAGGCCGCGTCCGCGCCGAGCTCGGCTCCCGCCAGCCCGGTACGCTGCATCCGCGCGACGACCGCGTCGTCGAGCCCGCCGGGCTTGAAGTAGGCGGTCCAGGGGATGGCGACCTCCCGGCGCTCCATCTCGGCGATGACCTCGAGATAGGCGCCTTCGTCGTCGTTGAAGACGGAGTCGACGAAGAACAGGTACCGGGCTCCGTGACGGTCGCGCAGGAGGAGGATGTCGTCCACGACGGCCTGGGGGTCCCGGCGGCGGAGCGCGGAGCCCTCGAGCAGGGGGTAGGTGCAGTAGAGGCAGTGGTAGGGGCAGCCGCGCTTGGTCTGCACCGAGGCGATGTGTCCGCTCTGCTGGTAGAACGCCAGGATGCGCTCGTCGTAGAGCGCGGAGCCGATCCGTTTCCCGTCGATCCGGGAGCTCGCGCGGAGGATGGGCTCGGTCGGAAAGACGCCCCGCGCCGCGTCCCCGGCGAACGCGACCGCCAGGACCTCGCCTTCCCCGACGACGCCGAAGTCGGCCCCGACCTCCTTCAGGATGAGCTCCGGCATCAGCGAGAAGCCGGCTCCGCCGAGCAGGATGCGCGCGTCCGTGGCCTGCCGGATGCGCGCGACGAGGTCCCGGACGCTGCGGATGTAGTGCTCCTCGCGGAGCAGGTTCACGTTGTCTATGTTCCGGATCGAGATGCCCACGAGGCCGGGCTGGAAAGCGCGGACTTCCGCGGCGAGCGCGGCGAGGTCGGAGCCTCGTTCCAGGAGGTCGGCTTGCAGGACCTCGTGCCCGGCGTCCCGCAGGGCCGCCGCGACCATGCTCGAGCCCAGCGGATAGACCGGATAGGGGGAAAGGGTGACGTTGGACGAGATGAGGAGGACCTTCACCCGACGGCGCGCTCCGACTTCGCCCAGCCCGCGCCCCGGCTGCGCGGCCGGCGGTAGGCGCCCTCCGCCCGCTCCTTCTGCACGACCTTCATGAAGAGCTTGGCCATCTGCAGCTTCTGGGTGTTCTGCGGGTAGAAGGCGTCCCAGGCGTAGTAGTACATCTCCTGGAGCTTCTCCGGGGTCATCTGCGCCGGCCGGAAGACCGGCTCGCCGCAGGTGTAGCGCCGCCAGTCGTTGGTGAGGATGCGGCCCTGGCCCTCGAGCTGGGTGCGCGTCGGGGTATGGGGGAAGGGGGTCATCACGGTGAATTCGGCGAGGTCCAGGTCGATCTCCAGCAGGAAATCCACGAGGCGCTTGATGCCGTCCTCGTCGTGGTCGTCCACGCCCAGGAGGATCGTCCCCTCCACGCCGATGCCGCGCTCCTTGAGCCGCTTGACGCGGTTGCGGATGTGGTCCGAGGTGTCGAAGATGGCTTGATAGACGTACCAGCAGCCGGCCTGCGCGGCCAGGTCGAGGATCTCGTCGTTGTCCTTGATGGGATGGCTCACCCAGTGCTTCTTGAGGGGGATGAGGGCCTTGAAGAGGTCACGCTCCCACTGGTCGTCCTGGGCCAGGGAGTTGTCCACGAAGAACAGCCGGTCGTTGTCGATGGAGGCGATCTCCTCGATGACCCGGTCGATGGGCCGGGGGCGGAAGGCGCGCCCGCCCAGGAACTCGGCGCAGCAGGGGTGGCAGGTGAAGCGGCAGCCGCGGGAGGCGTGGATGAGGTCCACCATCTGCACGCCGCGATAGTTGTACAGCTCCCGGTGGAGGATGCTGCGCCGCGCGGGACCCACGCTGCGGATGTCGGGGAAATCGTGGAAGTAGTCGTAGACCTTCTTGAGGCGCCCGGCCGCGAGGTCCGCGAGCACGCCGCCGAACCGGCCCTCGGCCTCGCCCAGGAACACCGAATCCGCGTGCTTCGCGGTCTCCTCGGCGTGCAGCATGGTCCCGATGCCCCCGAAGATCACGGGCACGCCCTGGGCGCGGAAGCGGTCGGCGATCTCCCAGCCCCGCGGCATCTGGCAGGTCAGCATGCAGGAGATGGCGACGAGGTCGGGCTTCTCCGCGAAGTCCACGGGCTCCAGGTGTTCGTCGGTGAAGACCAACTCGTGCTCCGGAGGCACGGTGGCGGCGAAGCAGACGGGGCCGTGCGGCGGCAGGTGGAACTCCGTCTGCCGGTCCAGCTTCGGCCATTTCGGGTAGATCAGTCGGATCTTCATGTTCAGCGGTCCGGGGCCGGATATCTTACCCCGAATGTCAATTTTACCATAATGGGCCCCCGGCTGGTAAGGAGGCGCGGTTTGACGGTCGTCGTCGGGTTGTGTACCATTTAAGTTAATGAGGGCTGTGTTCGCCATCCTGTTATTGCTATGTCCAGCCGGGGCGCGGGCCCAGGGGGCGCCGCCCGCGGCGGCGCGGGCCGACGTCCTGGACGACATCAAGACGCAGCTGACGCCGTTCTCCGCCCTCCGGGGGAGCTTCCGGCAGGTCAAGACCATCAGGATCCTCAAGCGGCCCCTGCGCTCCTCCGGCGAGTTCCTCCTGGCCAAGGACCAGGGCGCCCTCTGGCGCACCTTGAAGCCCAGCGTCAGCACGGTCAAGGTGACGTCGAGCGAGGTGGCGCAGATCAAGGACGGCAAGGTGGGGTTCCGGATGGGGGTGGAGGACCAGCCGGCGCTGCGGATGGTCACCAAGGTCCTCTTCGCGATATTCGCCGCCGATGTCGACGAGCTTAAGCGGCATTTCGACATCACGGGCGAGTCGAAGGCCGGCCGCTGGCAGGCCGAGCTGAAGCCCAAGGAGCCCCTGGTGGCCAAGGTCATCCCCCTGATCCGCATGCGGGGGAGCAAGGTCCTGGATGCGATCCAGATCTCGGAAGCCAACGGCGACCTGACCGCGATTGATTTTGCCGGGGTGGAGCTGGACGCCAAACTGCGCGCGGACGAGAGCGCGCTCTTCGGAGTGGAGAGTCATGCCGCCAACTGAGACCGTGGCCGCGAACAAGACCGCCGACGGCAGGCTCCCAGCCCTCGATCCCATCCGCGAGCTCGCCCGGAGGGTCCCGCTCTACGCCAAGAAGTTCGCCGGCCTCCCCTTCGAGACCTGGGAGGATTTCTTCCGCCTGCCCCTGACCACCAAGGAGGACCTGCGGCAATGCTCACCGGAGGACACTCTGGGCGTGCCGCTGCCCCGGGTGTGGCATTATCATGAATCCTTCGGCACGACGGGCCGTCCCATCTCGACCTGGTTCACTTTGGGGGATTTCGAGCGGGAGGCGGAGTTCACCCAGCGCTGGACGGCGGGCATCCGGCCCGGGACCCGCGTTCTCAACCGCTTCCCCTACTCCTTCGCCGTGCCGCCCTTCATCCTGGAGCTGCGCTGCCAGCGCGAGGGCGGGGTCGTGATCCCGGCCGGGAACTTGAACTGGAACGTGTCCTACCTGCGGGTGCTGGAGATCATCCAGCGCGTGCGCCCGGAGGCCATCGCCTGCCTGCCCCTGGAGATGGTGATGCTGGATGTCCTGGCCGAGCGCTGCGGCTTCGACCGCCGGCGCGACCTCGGTTCGCTCAAGCACGTGCTGCTCTCGGGGCGCATCGTGCCGCCGGCGCTGAAGGAGCATATCGAGTCGCGGTGGGGCGTCGCGGTGACCTCGGCCTACGGGAGCACTGAGGGCGGGGGTGTCGCCACGACCTGCGGGTCCTGGCGGTTCCACATCCATCCGAACTCCTTCATCATCGAGATACTCGACCCCGCGACCTGGGCTCCGGTGCCCCGGGGCGAGGTCGGCGTGCTGGTGCTGACCTCCTACTACCGCGAGGGGGCGCCGCTCATCCGCTACGTCACCCGCGACCTGTGCCGAATCCACGCGGACCCCTGCCCCTGCGGCGACCCCGAGCCGACCCTGCAGGTCCTCAGCCGCATGGACGATGTCGTGGACTACGAGGGCAAGCGGCTCTATTTCCACGACCTGGAGCAGACGGCCCTGACCTTCTCCGCGCAGTTCGGGAGCGCGGTCTACTTCCTCATCGCCACCGACCGCGGCCTCCGGCTGCGGGTGGAGACGCACAACGGCCTGCACCAGCCTGCCCCGGAGTCCCTGGAGGCCCTGCGCGCGGCGGTCGGAGTCCCGATCGAGGCGGAGATATGTCCCAAGGGGGAGATCCTGGACACCGGGATGCTCCTGCGCACCCCGCACGTGTACAAGCCCTTCAACCTGTCCGATTGGCGCAGCGATCCCCGCCGCTGCGTCACCCTCACGGAGTCCCTGATGGAGTTCTCGCAGCTCGGTCCGGCGGACCTGGTCGACATCGGCCGCCGCGCCCTCACCAACGCCATCCTGCGTCGGACGATCTGAGGATCGGGGTGAAGCCCTCGCGGCTCCTGCCCGCCGTCCTCGCGGCCCTGGTCGTCCTTTCCGCGGTACTCCTCGTCCGGGACTTCATCCGCGGCACGGGCTACGAGACGGACCTGCTGGCGCTGCTGCCCACCGACCGCCGGCGCCCCCTGGTGAGCCAGGCGATCGCGCGCATGGGAGAGGCCGGGGCGCGGAAGGTGGTCCTGCTCCTCAAGCACAAGGACCTGGAGTCGGCCGGCCGCGCGGCGGACGCAGCCGCCGCGGCGCTCAAGGGCCGGGAAGGCGTCACCCACGTCCTGTCCCGGGTGGACGGCGACGTCTTCGGCATCGGCCGGGATTTCTATCTTCCGTTCCGGTACCGCCTGCTGAGTCCCGCCCAGAGGGAGCGCCTTCTGAAGGAGTCCGATGCCGGCCTCTTGTCACGCGCCACGGAGAGCCTGTACGCGCTGCTGGGGCCGCCGCGTCTCGCGCCCCTGGAATCCGATCCCTTCGGCCTGTTCAGCGAGCGCCTACTGGAGGCCGCGTCTTTGAGCCCGCTGCGCGTGGACGGAAGCCGGCTGACGGTGCGTGACGGGGGCGACGTCTGGGTGGTGGTCTTCGTGGACCTGTCCGGCCAGGCCTCTTCCATCTCCCAGCAGCAGGCCCTGGCGGCCGTGATAGACGGAGCCGTGCTCGCGGCCAAGACCGCGGGCGCGGCGGAGGTGCTCCGCTCCGGCTTCATCCTGCACTCCGACCGCGCGTCCCGGCAGGCTCAGCGGGAGATGTGGCTGATCGGCACCGGCTCCGCGCTGGGCATCATGCTGCTCATGCTGGCGGTGTTCCGCTCCCTCAAGCCCATGGCCCTCACCATGCTCTCGATCGGCGTGGGCTGCCTGATCGCGGCCGGTCTGAGCCGGCTGTTCTTCCCGCACATGCACATGCTGACCTTCGTCTTCGGCTCCAGCATCATCGGCGTGGCGGAGGACTACAGCGTCCATTACGTGTCGGGCTGCGCCGATCCGAACCGGCCCTGGGACGCCGAAGGCCGGATGCGGGAGATCCTGCCCTCCCTATGGCTGGCTCTCGTGACGACCGTGGCGGGATACGCGGCTCTCGCGCTCCTGCCGTTCCCCATACTCCGGGAGATGGCCGTGTTCTCCCTGCTGGGCCTTCTGGGCGCGTGGCTGGCCACCGTGGCCTGGCTGCCGCTCCTCAGCCGCCGCATGCCCGCCATACAGTTGGGCCCCCTGCCCGGGCTGCTGGAACGCGTCTGGGCGCGTTGGCCGCGCTTCGACCGCGGCTGGGGACTGAAGGCGACCCTCGCCGTCCTGCTCGTACTCTCCGTCTGGGGCATGACGCGGCTGCGCCCGGACGACGACGTGCGCCGGCTCTTCCAGTCCGCTCCGGACCTGGTCCGCGAGCAGGGGCGCGTGGAAACGCTGCTGCGCCTGCCCGGGGCGGGGACCTTCTTCCTGTTGAGCGCGCCCGACGAGCAGGCCCTGCTGGAGCGCGAGGAGACCCTGAGCGAAGGGCTGGAGGAGGCGCGGCGGCAGGGGCACATCCGGGATTTCCAGGGCGTTTCCCAGTTCGTCCCCTCGCTCCGGCGGCAGGAGGCCGACGCGGCCCTGCAGTGGCGGCGGCTCTATCGGGAAGGGGGCCTGGCGTCCCGGCTCTTCGCGGACCTGGGCTCACCCGAGGTCGCCGCGCTGGCCCGCGGCCAGGCGCAGGCCGCCACCCGGTCCCTGACCCCCCAGACCTGGCTGGACGCGCCGCTCTCCATGCCCTTCCGTTCGCTGTGGATGGGGAAGACGGCGTCGGGCTGGGCGTCGGTGGTCGCGCTGGGCGGCGTGGAGGGCGCTCCCGCGGCGCGGGCGCTGCGGGGCCTGGCGGCGCGAGTCCCGGGGACGGTCTTCGTGGACGAGCTCTCCGACATCTCGTCGCTCATGGGGAGCTTCCGCGCCGGCATCGCGCGCCTCTTGATCCCGGGCTACCTGCTGGTGGCGCTGGTGCTGTACTTCGCCTGCGGGGCCAGGACCTGGAGGGTCCTCCTTCCGGCGGCGCTCGCCTCCGTGTTCACTTTGGGGTTCTTCGGCCTGACGGGACGCAATCCCGACCTGTTCTGCATCCTGGGGCTGGTCCTCACCCTGGGCATGGGCATCGATTACGGGATCTTCTTCCAGCACGGGGAGACGGACGATCCCCGGGTCGCCCTGCTCAGTTCCTCGGTGGCCGCCATCACCACCTGGGCGTCCTTCGGCCTGCTCGCCCTGAGCCAGACGGCGGCCCTGCAGTCCTTCGGCCTCAGCACCTTCCTCGGCATCCTCCTGTCCTGGCTGCTCGCGCCCTGCTTCCACTCCGCGGAGGCCGTGTGAGGCGGACGGCCGCCCTGCTCGCCTGCGCCGCGGCCCTGGCCGCCTGCCGGGGCGGCCCGCGTCCCTTGGACCCGGGCATATTCCTGCTGCCTCCGGCCGCGGCGGGCTTCGAGGGCAGCCTGGCCCAGGAGGTGTCCTTCGAGAAGGGGGAGACGCGTTTCGAGAGCACCGCCCTGCTGGAGGTCTCCAAGGAGGAGGTGATCCTCGTCGGCCTCAGCCCCCTGGGGACCCGGATGATCACCTTAAGATGGGACGGCCGCAAGCTCGTCCAGGAGCGGGCTCCCTCCATCCCCAAGGCGCTGCCGCTGGAACTCATCCTGCGCGACGTGCAGCTCGCCTCCTGGCCCGCGGAGGCGGTTCGGGCCGAGCTCCCGGGGCGCCGCTGGACGCTCGAGGATGCCGGTTCCGAGCGCACCTTGCTCAAGGATGGCCGTGCGGTCGTGCGCATCCGCTACGGCGGCGCGGACCGGCGCCGCAGCGACCTGGAGTTCGAGCATCTGGGCCTCGGCTACCGCATGAGGATCCATCCCCTGCCGGACGACGAGGAGGGGGGGTGATGGGGGGGGATTCCAAGCGCCGGTATTCGCGGTATCTCTGCCGCATCGCGGTGCGCGTGCAGGTCCCCGGGGCCCGGCCCCCGGTGGAGCTGGAACTGCGCGACGTGGGGATGGGCGGGGGCCTGCTCCACGGCCGGGAGCGGCTCGCGGCCGGGCCCGTGGAGGTGCATTTCCCCTGCGCGGGAGGGACGGCCAACATCCGCTCCCGCATCGTCCGGCGCGACGAGGACCCGGCCGAGCCGGGCGCCTGGATCTACGGCGTCGAGTTCGACCCGCACTTCAGCGAACGGCACAAACTGCTCGAGCTCGTGGACCGCGTGCGCCGCGGTGGATAGGGACACGGAGGGAGGACGCGCGCGCCGTCTTCTGGCTTGGGCGAGCATCATCGCCGCTTTCGCCGTCCTGCTGCGCTGGAGTTGGCTCAAATGGCCGGACGTGCTGATAGACTTCGGACATGAACTTTACATCCCATGGCAGCTCTCCCTGGGGAAGCCGCTATACCGGGACATCATGTCCAAGAACGGTCCGCTTTCCCCCTATTGGAACGCCCTCTTGTTCCTGGGGTTCGGCGTTTCCCTGAAAACGCTGGTCTTCGCCAACATCGCGATCCTGGCCGGCATGACCGTCCTGATCCATGGCCTTTTGCGGCGCTTTTCCGGGTTGCTGGCGGCGACGGTCGCGACTCTCGTTTTTCTCGCCATCTTCGCCTTTTCACAATATGTCCGGATGGGGAGCTTCAATTATATCTGCCCCTATTCCCACAGCCAGACGCACGGTCTGGCTTTGTCGCTCCTGCTGCTGTATTTCCTGGGGAAGTATCCCGAGGGCCGCCGCCTGCGCCAGATCGCTTGGGCCGGTCTTTGCCTGGGCCTGACCTTCCTGACCAAGATGGAACTCTTCACGGCCGCGGCGGCGGCGGCGGCGCTGGGCTTCATCCTCTTCTTCTCCACGGAACCGTTCGCCGGCCGAAGGGTCCTCACGGCCTCCGCCTGCTTCGGCGCCGCGGCCCTGCTGCCCGCGGCGCTGTTCTTCCTGTTCCTTCTGAAGCAGATGCCGGCCTCCGAAGCGCTGGCCGGCACCGTCGGTAATTGGACCTACCTCAAGACCCAGGCCGGCAATCCGATGTTCCAAGCAGGCATGGGCGTGGACCGCCCTTGGGATAACATCGCGCTCATGCTGGGGCTGCTCCTGGGCTGCCTTGTCGCAGCCGGGGCCGCGGCGGCGGCGGATCGGGCCACCCTGCACCTCAAGGCCAGAAGGGTCCTGATCCCGGTTTCGGGGGTCCTCGTCTTCCTGCTCGCCGCAACCGAGTCGTCTCTGGGCCTTTGGAGCCGGCTGCCGCGCGTCTTGCCCGTCGTTGCGTCGGGTGCTTGCGCCGCCGCGACGATGCTCTGCCTGTCTCGGCGCGGAGACCCGAGCCGCGCCGTCAAGAGCATCCTCCTCGCCCTGTGGTCCGCCTTCTCGCTGGTATTGCTGGGGAAGATGCTCCTGAACTCCCGGATCATCAACTACGGCTTTGTCCTGGCCATGCCCGCGGCGCTCCTGCTGGTGGTCCTGCTCGTCTCCGTGCTGCCGGAATGGATGCGGCGTGTCAACGGGGGCGGCGGGCTCTTCCGGGCCTTGATGCTCGGCTTGATCTTCGCCGGCGTGTTCCAGCATCTGCTGTGGTCGAATCGCTTCTATTCCTCCAAGTCCTTCGGGATCTGGCAGGGCGGCGATGCAGTCCTTACCTACTCTCCGGACTCGGAGCCGACCGGGTACGCGATGGTGTTGGCCGCGCAAGAGCTCGGGAAGATCAGCGGTCCTGGATCGACGCTCCTGGTACTGCCGGAAGGAGCCATGCTCAACTACGTTCTGCGTCGGGAGAACCCGACTCCGTATCCTCTCCTCATGCCGGCCGACATCGCTTCCGCCGGAGGAGAGGCTGTCGTATTGGAGCGGATCCGGGAGCGCGCTCCCGACTTCATCGTGCTCATGCACCGGCACACCCGGGAATACGGCTTCGACTATTTTGGGGCCGAAGCGGGCTATGGGAAGCAGGTCATGCAATGGGTCGGAAAGAACTACGTCCGGGCGCGGCTCATCGGCGCCGTCCCGCTTCGGGACGAACGGTTCGGGATCGAGATCCTCGGACGGAAGATGGAGGCTCCGGTCCCATGAATGCCGCCCAAGCGGTCGCCGTCTCCCGCCGGAGCTGGCTCATCGCGGCGGCCGGTCTTCTCCTCCTCCTGCTGGTGTGGCGCCGACTCCTGCTCCAAGGAGAGATCCCTGTCGACGGGAACCTGCTGACGCTCTCCGCCCCGCATTGGCGCCTGCTGCGCTCGCTCTGGGAGCAGCCCCGTCTGCCGCTATGGGACCCGTGGCGCAGCTTGGGACAGCCGCATCTGGCCGACCCCCAGGCCATGGCCCTCTACCCGCCGGCCCTGCTGCTTTCGGCCCTGCCGGATATCGCGGGCTTCCTGCGCTCTTGGGTGGTCCTCCATGCTCTCCTGGCGGGGGCGTTCTGGTGGCTGCTCGTCCGGCGGCGGACGGGCGATGCTCCGGCGGCGGCTCTGGCCGCCGCGCTGGGGGCCTGCAGCGGCTTCTTCACCGCGCGCGTCACCTTTCCGAACCACTTCGCGTCGGCGGCCTGGCTGCCCGCCGCGCTGCTCGCCCTCGAGTCGGGCTCGCCCCTCGGCCTTGGGGCGGCCCTGGCCCTGCAGTGGCTCGCGGGCTTCCCGCCGTTCTCGCTCGTCACCGGAGCGGTCCTGGCCTGCGTCGCCGCCGCCCGCGGCCGCGCGGCGGGGAAGACCTTGTGCGGGGGGGTGCTCTGGTCCCTGGGCCTGGCCGCCGCGCAATGGCTGCCGTTCCTGCAGTTCCTGCTCCACTCCGACCGCGCGGTCGTGCTCGACGCCGCCGGCGCCACGCTGTACTCGGTGCCGCCGCTCCAGCTCCTGAAGATGCTCGTCGTCCCTTTTTGGGACCTGCTCCTGCCCCGGCTCGACGGGGATCCCGCCATCCTGGGCTTCTACGTGGGGCCCGTCGTCCTGCTCCTGGCGCTCTACGCGGCCCGGGGCGGCAGACGGCTCCTGGCCGCGGGCGCCGCCGCCGCGCTGCTGCTGGCCCTGGGCGGCTGGTTGCCCGGCTATGCCTGGGTCCCGCCTCTGCGGTTATTCCGCTTCCCCGCCAACTGGCTCCTGGCCGCGACGGCCGCTTTGACCATGCTCGCCGCGCACGGGGCGGCGGCCCTGCCGGGCCGCTGGCGCTGGCCCGCGGTGGGGCTCGCAGCCCTGGACCTCGCCCTGTTCGCCCAGGTCCCCCGGCAGGGGTGGGCGCGTCCCGAGCTAGTCTCGGATGAGCCCGCCCTGGCTTCCCGACTGAAGGCGCAGGGGGCGCGGGTCTATCATGAGGAGTCCCTGCGCCGCGCCTGGGAAGCCCAGTCCCTGGAAGGCGAAAAAGACTACCTCCTGATGCGCGAGTCCCTGGCCCCCTCCTTCGGGGCCGTCCACGGAGTGGCCGAGGCCAGCGGCTATCAGGTCCTGGGCTCCCGCGAGGCCTCGGCGTTCCGGCGCTGGGCCGATGGGCCCGATGGGGCCGAGGCGCTCTCCTGGGCGGGCGTGGGGGTGGTCGTCGGCCTGGCGCCGGGAGCGGCGCGCGCCGAGCCCGGCACCGTGACCCTGCGTGCCGCGGGCGGGCGGCGGGACCGGGTGTTCTCGACCGCGCCGCGGGCCTCCGTCGCCGTGCTATCCTGGGCCCCCGGGCGCGTGCGCGCCCGCGTGGAGAGCCCGGAGCCCGCCGCCGTGGTCCTGGGTGAGGCCGGCGTCCCCGGCTGGACGGGACGCGTGGACGGGCGCCCCGCCCCGGTGGCCCTCGCGCGCGGGGTCTTCCCCGAGCTGCGGGTCCCCGCGGGGGACCATGAGGTCGAATTCCTCTACCGGCCTTGGACCTTCGGGGCGGGGCTGCTCCTCAGCGTCCTGACGGCGGCCGCCGCGGCCTGGAGCCTGGCGCGGCGCCGGGCTCAAGTGTAGTGCTTCCAACACTTCTTTACATTTGAAAAGCCGTCTTACCGGCGCCAGCCGGTAGCCGGCGTGTGGAACGGATTCAAAACCCTGTTCTGGTGCCTGGACCCCGGCCTTCGCCGGGGTCACGGATGTGATTGGACCTATGACTCACTACACTGGGGCCAGCAGGTCCCGGTAGTAGGCGAGGGTGTTGTCCACCATGGCGTCCAGGCTGAACTCGCGGAGGACGAGCTCCCGTCCGGTCTGCGCGAGCCGGCGGGCCGCATCGGGGCGGGCGAGGGTGTCGTCCAGGACGCGCTCCAGCTCCGCGGCCGAGCCCGCGCGGAAGAGCCGGCCGGTCGCGCCCTCGCGTACGAGCTCCGCGTTGCCGCCCGCGTCGCTCGCCACCACCGGGATGCCCATGGCCAGCGACTCGCGCAGGGCCCCGGAGATCCCTTCCCCCTGCATGGCCGCGTTCACGCTCACGTCCAGGAGGGAGAGCACGCGCGGCACGTCGGCCCGGAACCCCAGGAAGCGCATGTCCGCCTCCGCGAGGCCCGCGGCCCGGGCCGCGGCGCGGCAGACGGGACCGTCCGTGTCCCGGCCCGCGACCAGGAACACCGCCTGGCGCCCGGAGCGCCGGAGCCCTCCCGCGGCGGCGAAGAACACGCTCTGACCCTTCCACTCCGAGTAGTTGGCGATCTTCCCCACGACGGCCGTCCCCGCGGGGATGGCGAGCTCCGCGAGCAGGGCCGCGTCCTTGGGGACGGGGGCGAAGCGCGCGGTGTCCACCCCGCTGCGGATGGTGCGGGTCCGGGCGGGGTCCACCCCCGCGTCGATGAGGCGCCGGCGCACGTTCTCTGCCACCGCGGCGTAGCCGTCGATGCGCGGGCTGCGATACTTGAGGGCGCTGAAGGGGTTGCGCTTGACCGCGAAGGACACCCGTCGCGACACCACGAAAACGGGGCGCGGGCGCAGGAGATGCATCGCGATGAGCCCGACGGCGTGGGCGCGCGGGTGATGCGCGTGCAGGACGTCGGCCTTCTCCCGGGACAGCAGGTCCTTGAGGCGCCAGGCCGTGGGCAGGTCGTAGTCTTCCCGGGGATGCAGGGGCTGGTGGTCCAGCCCGGCGGCCCGGGCCCGCTTGGCGGCCTCCCCGTCGCCGGGGGTGGCCAGGAGGACCGAGACCCCGCGCGCGCGCAGGCCGAGGGCGAGCGCGAGCATCTGCGCCGCGCCGCCCGACCAGCCCTGGCTCTCGCTGAAGAATACGACCCGCATGGCCATTGCAGAGTGTACTTCCCTTTCCCGGTTCAGTTCCAGACGCCGGGGATCTTCTCGCCGCAATCGGGGCAGGCGCCGCCTTTGAGCCGGTTCGCCTTCACCGTGAAGCCGGCGCGCTCGATCAGCGGCACCCCGCAGCGGTGGCAGGCGGTGTCCTCCCAGCGGCCCATGCCCGGGCGGTTGCCCGTGTACACGTAGCGGAGCCCCTCCGCCTTGCCGATCGCGGCCGCGCGCAGCAGGGTCTCGGCGGGGGTGTCGGGCGTCTCCGTCATCCGGTAGTCGGCGTGGAACCCGGTCGCGTGCCAGGGGATGTCCTTGGACACGGAGGCCAGGAAGGCGGTGAGCTTGCGGAGTTCCTCATCGGAGTCGTTGAAGCCCGGGATGACCAGGGTCACCACCTCGACCCAGACCCCGAGGCCGGGGAGCGCCGCGATCGTCTCCAGCACGGGGGCCAGCGCGCCGCCGGTGACCCGGCGGTAGCGGGCGTCGTCGAATCCCTTCAGGTCCACCTTGCAGAAATCGAGCCAGGGCTTCAGGTTGGCCAGGGCCTCCGGGGTCGCGTTGCCGTTGGAGACGAGGGCCGTGCGCAGGCCGGCGGCCTTGGCGAGCCGGAAGACCTCCACGGCCCATTCCCCGGTGATGAGGGGCTCGTTGTAGGTCGAGGTCACGATCGGCGCCCCGCCCTCCTTGGCCAGCTGTATGAGCTGGGCGGCGCTGCACTCCTGGGGCCGGGCCGAGGAGGCCGGGTCGCGCAGGGCCTGGCTGGAGAGCCAGTTCTGGCAGAAGCGGCAATGGTAGTCGCAGCCCAGCATCCCGAAGGAGAGGGTGCGGCTCCCGGGCCTGACGTGGTAGAAGGGCTTCTTCTCGATCGGGTCGATCTGGAGCCCGGCCACGTAGCCGTCGGGGACCATGAGCTTGCCCGCGACGTTGAAGCGGACCTTGCAGACGCCGCTGCGCCCTTCCGGGACGACGCAGCGGTGGCCGCAGGCCAGGCAGCGCAGGGTGCCGCCGGGCCCGGGTTCCACCAGGGACCCCTCCCGGCTCATCCGGCGCAGGAGGTCTTCGAGGCTCACGTGAGGGCTAAGGTGAATTCCCAGGAGCACCAGCAGGACCCGTCGGCCCGGTCGGGGGGGCAGGAGACGCAGCGCGTGCGTATGCGGGGGTCTATCGCCTCGGCGAAGCCGCTGAACTCGATGAGCCCGACCGCCTTGCAGGGGAAGTCGGGCAACCCCTTGCGCTTGCGGGAATCCTGGACCCGGCAGGTCTTCATGCGGAACACGCAGCGCGACGGGGTGACCTCCACGGTCTCGGCCTCGTTGAGGTGGGCGTAGAGACGGAAACCGAGGGCGCGGACCAGGGCCGGGATGCCGCCGCCGGGAGGGAGCCCCAGACGGTCCATGATGCGCTTGGCCTCGATCCGGGAGAAATGGGCCCAGGTCTCCCCGTCCAGGCGGATGGCCTCGTCCAGGCCGTGGGTCTTCTCGACCGCCTGGAACCAGAGCCCGTCGTGGGCCAGCCAGTTCTTCGCCGCGTCCTGGAGCAGGCCGAGCAGTTCTTCCTTGGAAAGTTCCGCGAAGCTTCGGGTGTCGGGGTCCATATCGGCAAGCCGTGGAATCAATTGTACAATAGCGCTGAGATGAGCGCATGACGGTTTCACCCGGGACCCAGCCCCCCGTGACCTACCGCACGGACGCGGCCGTGTTCTGCGCTTTGGCCGCGGCCGGCCTCAGCCTGTCATGGTGCCTCATCTTCTTCGCCGGCACGAGCATGCTGGGTCTGGCCCGGAGCGAGGTCGGGGAGGTCCTGCCCCTCCTGGACGTGCTGCTCCACTATAAGGGCACCGTCCTCCTGGCCGCCTTCGCCCACTACCTGGCCCTGAGCGCCCTCCAGCCCGCGCTGGGGCGCGGGGTCCCGCCCGACCGCCGCCGTCTCCTGTGGGCGGGCGCCGCCATGCTGCTGGCCTCGGCACCGACCCCCTACACCGCGGGACCGCTTCTGGGGCTCTCCCCGGCCCTCCTGGCCGCGGCCGGGCTCTGCTGCCTCTGGTCGGAGCCCGGGCGGACCTGGAGCCTCGATTCCCCGCGCACGCTCTTCGCGGCGCTGTCCTTGGTCCTGTGCCTTTTCCTCGTCGTCGGCTTCGTCGCGGGGTTGGAGATCGTGCCCCCCTCGGCCTGGCCCAACGCGGCGGAGAGCCGCGCGGCCAAGGCCGTCGTGCTGCAGACCCCCGAGGACGCCCTGTCCCGGGTGCGGCGCCTGCCCCTGCGCTCCTTCGGCCTGCTTTCGAAAGAGGCCCGGGCCGAGCTCAAGGCCGCGGACTGCGAGGTGCCGCAGAGCGCCTTCGAGTCCAGCCCGCACAACGTGTTCAGCGCCCCGCTCCTCGATCCCGACCAGGGGGGGGATTTCGTCGCCCTGTGCTCCAAGAAGGGCGAGGCGACGGTCCGCATCGTCTGGAACGACCCCAAGGCCGAGACGCTCTGCTCCCGTGAGCTGTCCACGGCCCCGGACCAGCGCTTCATCGGCGCGACCGGCCCCGGGAAGCTGGGCTATGCCCGGATCATCCGGCCCGTCTCCCCGGAGTACCTGCTGAAGGCGGCCCAGGCCGAGGGGAAGACGCCTCCCGTCCTGCCGCCCGGACTGATGGGCATCGAGGACGAGTTCGTGGGGAAGGAATCCTCGGTCTTCTACTGTCTCAACGGCCAGTGGCTCACCGTGCCGGGCTCCCGCCCGGTCCAGGTACTCAAGAGCACCGGCACCGTCGATCCGCTCCAGCCCTGAATGGCCGCGTCCTGGGGCCGGACCTTCGCGGCGTTCCGCCATCGCAACTACCGCCTCTGGTACGCCGGCCAGATGGTCTCGCTCCTGGGCACGTGGATGCAGATGACGGCGCAGGGCTTCCTGGCCTTCGAGCTGACCCGCTCCCCGGCCTTCCTGGGCTATGTCGGGTTCGCGGCCGGTATCCCATCCTGGCTGCTGATGCTGCACGGGGGCGTGGTGGCCGACCGCCACCCGCGGCGCACCGTCCTGATCATCACGCAGTTGACTCAGATGGCGCTGGCCCTGGCGCTGGCCGCGCTCATCGCCTCGGGCTGGATCCGGCCCTGGCACCTCATCCTGTTCGCCATGCTGACCGGCGCGGTCAACGCCTACGACGCGCCGGCCCGCCAGTCCTTCGTCCTAGAACTCGTGGACCGCCCGGACATGACCAACGCCATCGCGCTGAGCTCGACCATGTTCAACCTGGCCCTGACCGTGGGTCCGGCCCTGGCCGGCTTCGTCTACTCCTGGGTGGGCCCCGCCCTCTGCTTCCTCCTCAACGGGGTCTCCTTCCTGGCCGTGATCGCGGCCCTGGCCCTGATGAAGATCCCTGCGAGCGTCCCGCACCGGCGCCGGAGCTCGGTCCTGGCCGAGCTCACGGAGGGGATACGCTACACCGCGCGCGAGCCCGTGGTGCGCGCGCTCATCCTGCTGGTGGGGGCCACCACGCTCTTCGGCTTCGCCTCCACGACCCTGCTGCCGGCATGGGCCGTCAACATCCTCCACGGCGACGCCACGACGAACGGATTCCTGTACTCGGCCCGGGGGCTCGGCTCCCTCGTGGGGGCGTTCTGCTTCGCCACCTTCGGGCATCTGCCCATCCGGGGCAAGGTCCTCACGGCCGGGACGCTCGGGTTCCCGGTGTTCCTGTTCCTGTTCGCGGGGGCGCGCGACACATCCTGGGCGTTCGGCCTCATGGCAGTGGGCGGGATGGCCCTCATCTGGATCTTCAACGCCACCAACGCCCTGATCCAATCCGCGACCCCCGACGACCTGCGCGGGCGGGTGATGGCGGTCTACAGCCTGGTTTTCTTCGGCCTGTCGCCGCTGGGTTCCTTGTGGATCGGTCCCGCCGCCCATGCCTGGGGCGAGTCGGCCGCGGTCCACGCCGCCGCCGCGGCTTCCATGCTGGTGGCCGTGGCCGCCCTGGTATTGGCCCCCCAGCTCCGCTCCCTGGACTAGACCCCTCATCGTGCACAGCGGGGACGGGCAGCGGACATGGCAGCTGTGCCCGGGCACAGTACCGTCGGCCCGCACGTTCGTGCGCTCCGTCGAGCCAGGCACTCGACCAGTGCAGTGAGTCATAAGTCCGATTACATTCGTCACCCCGGCGAAAGCCGGGGTCCAGGCGCTAGACGTCACCCCGGCGAAAGCCGGGGTCCAGGCGCCAGAACAGGATGTTGAATCCGTTCCACACGCCGGCTACCGGCTGGCGCCGGTATGACGGCCTTTCAAACGCAAAGAAGCGTTGGGTACGCTACACTAGACGGGGCGGAAGGACGGGACCGGGACGCAGGGCGCCCATTTCCCCGCGGCTTTCCACCAGCAGAGGTATATTCAGCCGGTCGTAGTAATCCTTTCCGGGAGCTTCGGCCGAGGGCGCGGCCTGAGCGGACCACAGCAGCAAGGTCAGGAGGAGGATCATGCGCATCGGTTATCCGCGTAGCGCTCGCGGAACTCGGCGCGGGCGGACGCGAAGCTCCCGGCCCGGATCGCCGCACGGATGGCGACGGTGGTCTGCGCCATGAAGTGCAGGTTGTGGTAGGAGAGCAGGCGGAAGGCGGCGAGCTCCTTGCCGCGCAGCAGATGCCCGAGATAGGCCTTCGTGTGGCGCGCGCAGACGAAGCAGGAACACCCGGGATCGAGCGGCGTGAAGTCCCTGCGGAAGCGGGAGTTCGTCACGTTGATCCTGCCGCTCGCGGTCATGACGTGGCCCGAGCGCGCGGCGCGCGTCGGATAGACGCAATCCATCATGTCCACGCCGCAGGCGACGGCGTCCCACAGGTCGAGCGGGGTGCCGACGCCCATCAGGTAGCGGGGACGTTCCGCGCGCAGCAGCGCGGTCGTCTCGGCCAGCATGCCCCAGGTCGTCGCCTTGTCCTCGCCGACCATGAACCCGCCGATCGCGATCCCGTCGGCGGGCGACGCGTTGTGGTGCTCGGCGGAGCGCCGGCGCAGGGCGGGATGGAGCCCGCCCTGGAAGAGGGGGAAGAAGAGGCACTTGGAGCCCGCGGCGCGCGCGGCGGCGACGGCGGGCACCGAGCGGTCGTGCCAGCGTATGGTGCGCTCGAGGGCCCGGGCCGCCTCGGCCTCGGAGCACGGGTAGGGCACGCATTCGTCGAGGGTGGTCCAGGCGTCGGAGCCGAGCGCCGCCTGGACCCCGATCACCGATTCGGGGGTCAGCCGGTGTTCCGAGTCGTCCAGGTGCGAGCGGAAGGTGACGCCCGAATCGTCGATCGTACGGTGGCCGGAGAGGCTTAGGACCTGGAAGCCGCCGGAATCGGTGAGGATGAAGCGGTCGTAGTCCATGAACGCGTGCAAGCCGCCCGCGGCCTGCACCACTTCGACGCCCGGGCGCAGGTACAGGTGGTAGGAGTTGGCGAGGATCGCGTTCGCGCCGAGCCGGCGCAGGTCCTCGGAGTCGAGCGCCTTCACGCTGGCCTGCGTGCCGACCGGCATGAACACGGGGGTCGCGACCGGCCCGTGCGGGGTCGCGAGCATCCCCGCGCGCGCGCGACCGTCCCGGGCCTGTATCGTGAACGGCATGCGGCATTCTACTTTAAAGGACCGCTGGCGACCGCTGGCGCCCGCTTTGCCGGAGAGATAGAATCGCTTATGCTCAAGGCGGCAGCCGCCCTGTTCCTGTTGAGCGCTCCGCTCCTCATGGCGGATCCCGGCGACGAAGCCGTCCTGGACACCC
>Ga0209211_10000989_pt1 | contig 55969 bp, 45 predicted proteins | sample RifGroA2_FD_183992 | JGI IMG/M metagenome (GOLD analysis project Ga0209211, IMG submission 183992) | Groundwater microbial communities from Rifle, Colorado, USA - Groundwater A2 (SPAdes) (version 2) | ecosystem: Environmental > Aquatic > Deep subsurface > Groundwater | place: Rifle, Colorado... | reverse complement strand
CTACATGCCCGGTTCCGGCGTCTTGAACAGTCTCCGCTACGCGGCTATCGGGCCCGACGGAACGTTGTCGGACTGGCAGGCGGCGGGCAGCGTTCCGGCCCCGCGCTACGGGCATTCCCTGACGCTTCTGGAAGACCGCCTGCTGCTGGCCGGCGGCAACGACGGTTCTTCGGCCAGAGCCGAAACCTGGACCTATTCCCCGGCCGGGGACGCCTGGACGCCCTATACGCAGCTGCCCTCCCCGCGCTTCGGCCATGCCGCCGCCGCCGTTGAGAACAGGCTTTATGTTTTCGGCGGCAATAACGGTTACGCCTCGCAGTCCCACGTGTTCCACAGCAGCGTGCCGGCCGCGGGAACCGCGCCCTGGGCGGCGGGGGAACCGATACCGGCCGCGCGCCAGTTCTCCGCCGTGGCCCTGACCGGGGGCCGCCTCCACCTCATAGGCGGAGCGTCGGGCTCGGTCCCCTCGGATTCCGTCTGCTCGGCGGTGGTACTGGGCGCGGAGTACCAGGCCGAAGTGGCCGAGAACGCCGGCTTTATAGGCGCCAAATCCTCGAGCTGGTCCGCCAGCCCGGCCTTCGCCTTTACCGAACTGAAGCCCGGCACGCAGTATTACTACCGGGCGCGGGCCCGCAATTGGTCCGGGGTCGCCACCGTTTTTTCCCTGAGCGGGTCCACCTTCACCTACGCCGCTGTGCCCGGTACCGCCCCCTGGACCAATGTCTGGGTCTCTTCCGCGACGCTGAACTGGACGGCCAACGGCAACCCGGCGGGCAGCGACTACGCCGTGGTCTACTCCTCCTACCCGGACTACTCCTACCCGCAGGGCATGAGCGCGGCGGGCGCTCTTTCTGCGGGCCTGACCGGCCTGCAGCAGAGCACCACCTATTACGCCAAGGTCCGCCTGCAGGACGGGGACCTGCTGTCGCGCTACGCCGAACTGCCGCCCGTGCGGACCGGCTTCGACCCGGCCCTGGACGTCAGCAGCCCCACTATAGACAGCAACCAGGGGGATATCCCCGGCTGGCAATCCACCAACACCTTCCTCTGCGACGTGGACTTCGCCGATGTCGGCGCGGCCGGCCTGGACCGGATAGAACTGCGCATTTCGACCCAGGCCGCGGACCCGACCAGCTTCGTCGGTGAGTGGACGCCGGCAATCACGGCCATCAATCAGGATGCCTACACCGCTGACTGGCGCCTGACCCAGCAGGTCTGGGAGGCCATGCTCGACGGCGCCTCCAACTATGTTTCCGTCCGCGCCTATGACCGCTCCGGCAACCGCGGCGAGGAACTGGAACTCTTCATGGTGCGCAAGGACACTACGCCCCCGGCGATAGCGGTCGGTTACGCGGCCCCTGCGGCCTGGCAGATAGATTATCCCGGAGACGTGACGCCCCTGGACTTCGGCGACCCGCTGTCGGGCCTGGCCCGGGTGCAGTATAGCGTCAGCGCCTCCAAGAACTTCGCGGACGGCGCCGTGATACCGTGGACGGATATCGCCGGGCTGACCCCCGGCGCCACCTGGTACCGCCCCACGCTGACTTACAGCTTCAACGCGCTGGCCAACGCGACCTCCAATTACTTCAGCTTCAGGGCGGTGGACGTGGCCGGCTCCACCCGCACGCTCACCGACGCCTTCGGCATAGCCAAGAACGTCAGCGGCCCCATAGTGGATATCTCCACGCCCACGGCCCTGTTCCTGTCCACGTTCACGCGGGTTTCCGGCGACACGGCCGAGACCAACTTCCACCAGGTGATGGGCACCGAGGTCTCCATCCGCGACCTTACGAGCCTGCTTTACTACAACGCCGGAGCTTTCCTCTCCGGCTCGCACGCCTGGCAGGACGCGCAGGATTTCCCCAGCAGCTATACCATAGTCTTCCAGAATCTGCCGCTGATCAGCGGCCGCCAGTACCAGGTGGTGGCCCGCTCTTCCGACGCGGCAGGGGACTACTCGCAGCTGTTCGCCACCCACACCTTCACTTTCGACGCGGACGCCCCGGCCGCCGCGGTGCTGTACCCCGCCGACGGCTCCACCGCGGCCTCCCTGGCCGCCGTCAGCGGCACGGCCGCCGACCCGCAGTCCGGCATAAGCGCCGTGGACGTGGCGCTGCGCCGCCTCTCCGACGGGAAATGGTGGAAGAACTCCGTTTCCGAATGGGCCGACGCCCCCGAGCCGCTGCAGGCCGGTACCACGCCGTACTGGACCTGGAATTTCCAGCCCTACCTGCGCGACGCGCTGGTGCACGGCGCTTCCTATTACGTCACCGTGCGCGCCTCCGACCTGGCCGTGCCGGTGAATACCGGCGCGTTCCACCTGTCCGGCTCCACGTTCACCTACGCCGACGCCACGCCGCCGCCGCCCACGGCCGGCCTGGCCGCGGTACCCGGGGCTTTCAGCGGCGCCGTCAACCTCTCCTGGCCCTCCGCCGGTGATAACGCGGCCGGCGGCTACCTGCTGGCGGGCCTCTACAAGATCGCCTATTCCACCTATACCGGCGCGCCCGCCTCCACGGCTACGGCCCAGGTAAGTATTGCCACGGCTTCCGTTACCGCCGGCAGTACCCGGTACTGGACCCTGACCGGCCTGGACCCGGCCGCGGCCTACTATTTCACGCTCTGGACCGCCGACGACGCGCAGAACTGGTCCGCGGTCTCCAACGAGGCCTCGGCCCTGAGCGGGGCCCCCGACAGCGGCGCCCTGACCGGCCGCGTCACGGACGCCTCCGCCCAGCCCCTGACCGGCGTGCTCGTGGAGGCCCGCTCCCCCGCAGGGGCGCTGGAGGGCAGCGACTACACGGACGCCTTCGGCGCCTATTCCATCCCCGGCGTGGACTCGCTCTACGTCAATATCCGGGCGGTCTGGACCGCGCAGGACATAGAGAGCTCGGTCACCAAGGACAATGTTCCCAACGGCTCCTCGAACGTCAACTTCAGCCTGAGCGTCTCCTACCAGCTGGCCAGCATCCTCGGCGTGATCCCGGCGAACTATCTGCCGGCCTCCTCCGGCGCTAGGCCCGCCTCCGCGCGCTATACCACGCGTGAGACCCGGACCTCTTCCGGCGCCGAACCCTTCGTGGAACTGTACAGCCGCGGCCGCCGCATAGGCGCGGCTTACACCGACGCCGGCGGCTCGTTCGAGATCCCGAACCTGCTGCCCGGCACCTACTCGCTGCGCGTCTTCAACGGTTCGGAGTTCAGCCGGCTGGAGACGGTGAAGCTCGGGCCCGGCGAACGGCTGGTCTTCTCGCCGCAGTGGGACCTGCTCAACAAGGCCGGCGTCTTCGCCTATCCCAATCCGGCCAGCACCGAGGTGCACTTCCATTTCTCGCCGTCCGCGGTCTCCTTCGAGGCCGAGGTGCAGATCTTCGACATCTCCGGGCGCCTGGTCAGGACGCTCGACGCCCACGCGCCGGACCTGGCGCAGCTCGGCGGCAGACGCCTTACCTGGGACCTGGTCCGCGACGGCGCGGCGCCGGGCGTGTATCTCTATGTGCTGCGTGTTAAGGATGTTTCCACCGGACGAGCCGAGAAGGTGGTAAAGAAGTTCGCGGTGGTGAGGTAGGCCGCCGCCGGCCGCGGGTAAATTAATATAATTTAAGGCTCAATAATGCGTAAACTTGCCGTACTCATACTTTTCTCCCTCGTCTGCCAGGCCCGGCCGCTGCTGGCGCAGGACGCCGCCAGCCTGCAGTTCACGGTGGCCGCGCCCGACCCGGTGATGGCCGGCGAGGAAGTGACGCTGCAGACGCTCGCCGTCAACAGCGGCGCCTCCGTGTGGGAGCGCGGGAGCTACTACTGGATAGGCGAGGTGTACGCCATAGAGGGGGAGGGCCGCCGTTTCCTGACCCAGACGGCCAGCGTGTCGCCGGCCGAGGACGTGGCCCCCGGCGCGGCGCAGGGCGTGCAGCTGCTCTTCCGCGTGCCCGACAATCTGGCCGGCCGCCGCCTGCTCTACCGCGTGTTCCTCATCAAGGACGGCCGCCGCATCCTCGAAACGGATTTTAAAGGCTTCCAGGTCATAGAGAAGGAATTGCGCTACACTATCCCCGAGGATTTCAAGATCGGCGGCGACGTCTCCTTCACCTACAAGAACAACAGCCGCGACGGCTGGGACCACCACCAGGGCATCACGTCGGCCAACCTCGTGGGCAAGATCCGCCAGTCCTCTTTCCTGTTCAATACCTACGTGGTGCACACCTACCACCGGCCGATCACGCCCACTATCGTGCTGCTCAACTACTACGCCCCGTGGGGCACCCTGAGCATCGGCGACATCTCGCCGACCCTGACGCCGCTGTCGATGGACGGGCAGGGGATGCGCGGCGTCTCGTTCGAGCGGGCCCGGGGGAGATACTCGCTGCTGGCCCTGGTGGGACGCATCGTGGCGCCGGAGGAGCCGGGCCCCAACAGCGGCGGCCGCTTCGCGCGCTACACCAGCGGCCTGAAGGCAGGCTGGCAGTTCCGGCCCAACCTCAAGGTCTCGGTGGACGCGGTGATGAGCCGCGACGATATGCATTCCATCAACATCACCACCGCTGCGCTGACCATAAAGCCGCAGCAGACCGTGGTCTACGGCCTCAACGCCGAGTGGAAGTTCCTGAAAGCTTTCTCCCTGAACAGCGACTACCAGATGAGCGCCTACAAGGCGGACATGGAAGCCTCCGGGGCGGCGGTGGGTGGCTCCGCCTGGAAGCAGGAACTGAAATACCGCGCCGACCTGTTCACCGCCCGCGGCGCGCTGTCGCGCATCGACCCCAAGTTCTATTCGTTCGGCAGCCCGTCGGTGATCCCGGACCGGCAGGTGGTGGACGCCGAACTGGGTCTCTTTCCGGCGGACTGGACCACCTTCACCGTGGCCTACAACGCCTACACGGACAACCTCGACGCCGACCCGGCCAAGACCACCACGGACCAGGCCCAGACCACGCTGGGCAACATGCTGCGCATACTGGGCAAGACGGTCGTGAACACCTCGATCATGACCAATACCGCCAAGGCCCAGACCGAGGGCGTGCAGGACAACCAGACCACCACGCTCAACCTCTCGGTAACGCAGCCGCTGGGCCGCCATACGCTCAGCGCCGGCCTGCAGCAGTCCTCTTTTAAGGACAATCTCGGCCTGTCCCACGACCTGGACAGTTCCCTGCTCTCGCTCAACGGCTCCTTCAAGATAAACCGCCGCCTGTCCCTGTCGACGGGCCTGGTGAGTTCCGCCACGAAGGACAAGGTGGATTCTTCCACCGGCAAGAACAACAGCCTCACCGGCAGCCTCTCCTACGCCATCCCGCGCCGCGGCATGGCGGTGCAGTGCTGGGCCACGCTGGCCTCGGCCGAGAACGACTCGCCGCTTTCTCCTTCCGACAACAGCTCGGTCACGCTCAACGTGGAAACGGTCTGGCTGAAGAGCCAGAACTCCAGGTTCACCTTCGGCGTGGGCGGCGTCTCGCGCACGGATAACCTCAATCCGGCCGCCGACGAGACCGTGCTGAACGTTATGACCAGGTACAATTATTCCTTCTGACCTGAGCGCCGCCGGGGCGTGAAAAAAGGGCCGCTGCCGGCCCTTTTTCTTTATCCGTGGCAGGGGGTCAGGAGCCGCTTCCGGCCTTTTTCCGGGCGCCTTTCCTGGCGCGCGGCTCGGGCCGCGCGGTCTCCGGCATTGCTTCATCCAGCGCCTTGAGATATTCGGGCAGTTGTTCGTCGCCGGGGGAGAGCTGCAGCGCGCGTTGCCACGAGCTCCGGGCCTGGCGGTAATCTTTCAGCTGCAGGTAGGCCGAGCCGGCCCGTTTGAGCGCTGTGACGTCGTCCGGCTCCAGGCGCAGCACGCCTTCGAGCTCCTTGACGGCCAGGTAGAATTTGGAATCGTAGATGTGGTGGAGGGCTTTTTCCTTCTTATGCTCGAGCACGGCTATGTTCTCCGGCTTGGTGTCGTTGAGCTTGAGCTGGGGCGCCTCGGTCTCCAGCGCGGCCACCAGGCGTGGAAAGGCCCGCTCGGCGGGGGCCAGCTCGGCGGCGTAGCGCAGCGCGTCGTAGGCGAAAGGCAGGTCCGCCTTTTCGCCCAGCCAGGCGCTGATGCCGTCCGCGGCGGCGCCCCAGGCCCTGGAAGTTGAAGGGCGGCGGGGGGCGATGGCCGAGATGGTGCGCAACCGTCCCTGGGCCGCGACATAGTACGGGTTGGTGGGGTCGGTGGCCAGCAGTTCCTCGAGCTTCTGCAGCGCGTCGGCGTACTGGGCGCGCTGCACCAGGCGCGCGAAGGCGCCCTTGAGGTCGGAGGAGGAGCCGGCCATTTTCCGGCGTGCCTCTTCTATCATGTTCTTGGCGGTGGTCTGCTTGGGGTCGGCGCGCAGCACCATGTTCCATTGTTCGATGGCCTTGGCGTACTCGCCCGCCACGTAATGTGAGAAGGCCTTGTCATAATAGGCCTTGAGGTCGAAATTGTCCGGGGAGGGCTGCGCCAGGGCGGCGAGTCCGCAGAAGGCGGCCAGCGCCGCGGTTAGCAGAAGTGTTTTCATGATTTAGTTTCCTGTGGCTGGTCCTGGCGCATGATGATCATCTCTATGCGCCGGTTCCTGGCGCGGTTCTCGTCGGTGTCGTTCGGGGCGGCAGGGCGGAACTCGCCGTAGCCGTAAGCCGTGAGGCGCCCGGGGCTTACGCCCCTGGAAGCCAGGTAATCTATCACGGAGAAGGCGCGCATGATGGACAGCTCCCTGTTGGAGGCGAATTTGTTGCCTAGCATGCGGGCCGAGTCCGTATGGCCTTCCACCACCACGCTGTTCTCCATCTTCAGCAGGCTGTCGGCTACCGGGTCGAGCACCGCCATCGCGGACCGCTTGAGCTTGGCCGAGCCGGAGTCGAAGAGCACCGGCGACGCGAAGGTCAGCTTTATGCGCGAGGTGGTGAACTCCACCCCCAGGCTGCCCTCCTTGATCTGCTCTTTGAGGTCTTCCTCGACCTTGCTGGCCGCGTCCAGTTCCTTGAGCTTCTTGTCGGCGTGCTTGATGCCCAGTTCCTTCTGCATCTGGGCCAGCGCCTTCTCGTATTCGGAGCCTTTCATGTTGTAGGCGAAGCCGTACAGGGCGAGGAACAGGATGACCATGCAGGTCATCAGGTCCGCGTAGGGGACCATCCAGAGCTGGGAGGTGTCTTTCTTTTCGCTCATTCGCGCGGTACTATGATCTCGATCCTGCGGTTCTTGGCCCGGCCTTCGGCCGTGTCGTTGGGGGCTGCGGGGCGGTGCTCGCCGTAGGCCGCTGCTATCATCCGCTCCTGTGGCACGGAGTACCTGGCGGCCAGCAGGTCCACCACGGCGTTGGCGCGGGCGGCCGAGAGCTCCCAGTTGGTGCCGTAGTCGCCTGACTTTATGGGGATGGCGTCGGTGTGGCCCTCCACTATGACGTCGTTGGGCAGCGTGTTGAGCACGGCGGCCACCGGCCCCAGTACCTCGGCGGAAGAGCCGCCCAATTCCGCCTTGCCGGAGCGGAAGAGCACCGGCGCGGCGATGTTGATCTTGATCTGTCTGGCGGTGATCTGCACCTCCGCCATGTCCTTCATGCCCGCCTTGAGCAGGTCCTCAGCGAGCTTGCGCGCCAGGTCCTCCTCGGTGAATTTCTTGACCACGTCCTCGGCCTTCTTCTCGCGCTGCTGCTGCGCGTTGTCCTTGTCGAAGCCTTCCAGGAATTCCGCGTTGGAGGCCAGGTCGGGGCGGACGGTGAAGACGTAGAGGATCAGGAAGAACAGCATCAGGTTCGTCATGATGTCCGCGAGCACGACGAGCCAGAGCGGGTTGTCGCCCACTTTATGGCTGGAATATCTGGCTATGAAGAACTTCATGCGGAGCGTTCCCGGCGGGCGGGCCTCAGGCGGCCGTCTTGGCTTTGCGCCTCAGCGCCAGCGACAGGTAGCCCTCGAGTTTCTTCGAGACCAGCCAGGGCACGTCCCCGTCGTAGATGGAGAGCACGCCCTTGGCGATGATCTCGCGGCTGAGGATGTCCTCGTCGGAATAGTAGCCCAGCTTGCTGGCGATGGGCAGGAACAGGAAGTTGGCCGAGAAGATGCCGTAGAAGGACGCGGTCATGGCGATGGCCATGGACGAACCCATCTTCGACGGGTCCTGGATGTTGCGGAGCACCTGCACGACGCCGATCAGGGTGCCGAGCAGGCCGAAGATCGGGGCGAAGGTGCCGGCCGAATTGAAGATGTTGGTCTGCTGCTGGTGGCGCAGGCGCGTGGTGTTGATGTCGTTCTCCATGCGCTCGCGCAGGATGTGGCTGTCCACTCCGTCGAGCATCATCTGGCAGGCGTCGGTCAGGAACGGGTGCGGCGAGGTGCGCAGCTCGCCGGCGATGGCGTCGATGCCGCTCTTCTTGCCGATCTCGGCGTAGCGCACGATGGCGCGGATGAGTTCGTGTATGGGCGGGCGCTTGGGGGGGAAGATCACCATCTTCACCGAGGACTTCAGCCACTTCAGCGAGGCCCACGGGTAGGCGATCATCACCGAGCCGGCCGTGCCGCCGAAGATCAGGATGATGGCTTCCCAGTTGAGCAGGAACTTGAGCATGCCGCCGGTGGAGAGTACGAAGATTATGACGCCCAGGCCGGTCAGGCCTCCAAGGAATGTCATCAGGTCCATAATAGTTTACCTCAGGGGTCAGGGTTTAACGGCCGGGGCTGGCGCGGGCTTCGGCGCGGCGGCGGCCGGGGCGGCCGCGGGCTTTACGCCGGAAGCGGGAGGGGCGCCGGCGGGTTTGGCCGCCGCCGGGGCGGCCGCGGGTCTGGGGGCGGGCGCGCCGCGGCCCTTGAGCGTTACCAGGCCTTCTTTGATCAGCTGCCGCAGGGTCTCCACTACCTTGGCCCGGTCGCCCTTATAGGCTTCGGCCGGCAGGTCGCGGGTGAGCTCGAGCTCCTGCTTAAAGCGCTCCTGCATGCCGCCGGCCAGCTTGGCCAGGAAGGCGGCCGCGTGGGGGGAGCCCTTGAGGGCGGCCGCCAGCACGCGCACCGGCAGCCTGCGGGCCAGCGTCTGCGCGTGGGCGGGTTCCAGGTCCTGGATATTGGCCAGGCGCACGACGGAGGCGTTGAGCTTCTTGCCCATCACGGGGTCGAGCCGGGCGAAGGCCGCCAGGGCTTTCTCCTGCACGGCTTCGTCCAGCCCGCTGAGTATGCCGACGGCCTTGTCCTCGCCGCCCACCACGTAGTCCAGCGCGGCCTGTATCTCGGCTTCGAGCGAGCGTATGCGCGCCTCCGGCATCAGCGTAACCTTGGGCAACTGGGCCAGGGCGTCGGCGCTCTTCGGGTAGAGGGTCTCGGCCAGCCTGGCCGCCACTTCGCCGGGGGCGTAGCTGAGCACGATGGTCAGGTCCTCCGTCGGGCGCGTTTTCATGATGAAAGCCAGGCTCGAGAGGTGCCCGGCGGTCAGGAACCAGAACGGGGGCTTGCGGCCGTCGGCGGGCTGGGCGGCCTGGGCCTCCTGCGCCTTGGCCGTCTCGCGGGCTTCGGGCTCGTCCCGGCGCTCGGCGCGTTCGGCGCGCTCCCCGCCGGCGGCGGCCGCGTGGGCGCTGAAGGCTTCCACGAAGGCGCCGGCGCTCCTGGAGAGCGGCGCCAGGAATTTGAAAACGGTCAGGAAGGCCAGGATGCCCACCACGACTATCCAGGTCAGGCTCCAGAGGTTGGGGGGGAGGAACAGGTCGGCAAAGGTCAGCGGCCGGACCTTGCGGAAATCCATGCGCTCGAGGGTGATCAGGTCCTGCCTGTCGGCGGGCAGGCCCAGCAGGCCGCCGGCCAGCTTGCGGGCCAGCTGCGCGTCCTCCTCTGAAACGGACTTGTCGAGGATCAGGCTGGCGGAGATCTTTTTTACCATGGTGAGGCTGCTCGACAGCGAGGCCTCTCCCATTTTTTCCTGCTGCGGTATGCCGGGCAGGATCTCCCTGGCTTTCTTGTCCTGCGCCTGCAGCTCGGCGGAGATCATTACGATGATGTCCTCGGTGCCCAGCGCCTCCGAGAGCACCATCCGCACGCGCTTCTCCAGCGAGTTCTCCAGCGCGAGCTTGGCCTCGATGGAGGCCTGGCTGGCCGACTGGGCCTCGAGCGGCGCCGCGGACAGGAAGAATTGCGAGGCCGCCAGGGCGGCAAACAGGAAATATTTAATCATTAGTGTCCCCCGCATTAATATGCGTATTAACTGATTATAATATAGTGCGGGCGGCAGGTACAAGGGAACAGCCCGGGGGGACGCAGGAGGGGCTGGCTGTAACAAATCTGTCATTGAAATGGTTTATCATTAGTGTATACTATAATGTCGGCGAACGGGCGTTTTCGGGCCCGTCTGCCATTTTGCCATATGAAAATGCGGGGATATCTCGAGAACACTGCGGCGGCGGCCTTGTTGGCCGTCTGCCTTGCCGCGCCGGCCCGCGCCGCCGGCGCGGGCACCACCGCCGCCAATTTCCTGAAGATCCCCGTGGCCGCGCTGCCCTCCGGCATGGGCGAGGCCTACACGGCCATGGTCGGCCCCGATTCCATCCTTTACAACCCCGCCGGCCTGGGCCTGATGAGCTACTCGGCTTTCTCGGGCGCGCACAACCAGTACCTCATCGGGGTGAAGCAGGAGTACCTCGCGGTGGCCTGGCGCTTCCCGTTCGCCACGGTGGGGGCGGCGTTCTCCTCGCTGTCCAGCGGCGACATCGACGCCTACGACGAGAACGACATGCCCATAGGCAAGACCTCCACCGGCCACCGGCTGATGGTCCTGTCCGTGGCGCAGAGCTGGCCCCATTTTAAAAAGGACGCGGGCCGCCTGGACCCGATGCTCATCAACCCGCCCTGGAGCAGGATCGACCCGGTCACCGACTACCGCCCGAAGGTGTACCGCCTCTCCGCCGGCGCCAGCGTCAAGAAGATAGACGAGAAGCTCGCCGGCGAAACCTCGGGCACCTACGCTTTCGACGCCGGGCTGGCGCTGGTGCTGCCGCGGCATTTCCAGGTCGGCGCTTCCGCCCTCAACCTGGGCGGGGGACAGAAATTCGCGGAGGCGTCCGCCGGCCTGCCCTCGTCGCTGCGCTTCGGCGTGGCCAAGGATTTCCGCACCGTCAACGACATCATGATCTTCACGGTGGCTTCGGACATGGTCAAATATTCGGACCAGGACTACATCTCCGTCACCGGCCTCGAGATGGACATCATGAAGATGTTCCAGCTGCGCCTCGGCTACCGCAACAACAAGGACGCCGGCTCCAAGCTCTCCGGCGGCTTCGGCATGAACTTCGACCGCATGGCGGACAAGAACGGCCTGCTGAAAGGGGCCAGGGTGGACTACTCCTACGTGGACTACGGCAGCCTCGGCGCCACCCACCGCCTGGGAGTGCAGTTCATCTGGTAAGCCGCGCTCCCCGCGCGGCCCGGCGGCTTCAAATCCCCGCGATATTTGTATAATTTAAACGTGGATATCGAGAGATATATTAAAGATCGGGCCGCCGCTGTCAACCGGGCCCTGCCCGTTTTCGTCCTTGGCTTGAAGGGGGCCCAGCCCCGCTTGGCCGAGGCCATGACCTATTCGCTGGCCGCCGGAGGCAAGCGCCTGCGCCCCGTGCTGATGGGCGCCGCCTACGAGATGTTCGGCGGAAAAGCCCGCGACATCCTGCCCGCGGCCTGCGCGCTGGAGATGGTGCACACCTACTCCCTGGTGCACGACGACCTGCCCGCGATGGACGACGACGACCTGCGCCGCGGCCGCCCCACCAGCCACAAAGTTTACGGCGAAGCGCTGGCCATACTGGCCGGCGACGCCCTGATCACCGACGCCTTTACCGTCCTGCTCGCTTCCAAATACCCTGCCCGCGTCAAGCCGGCGCATCTGCTGCGCGCCGCGGCCGTGATGTCCGCGCGCGCCGGGGCCCGCGGCATGGTCTCCGGGCAGGCCGCCGACCTGCAGGCGGAGGGCTTTCTGAAAGGGCGCCTGACGCCCGCCCGCCGCGCTGCCGGGATGGACCTGCTGGCCTACATACACCTGCACAAGACCGCGGACCTGATCACGGCCGCCGTGGAGATGGGCGCGGCGCTCGCCGGCGCGCCTGAAAAGGATTTCAGGGCGGTGTCCGCTTTCGGCCGCGAGCTGGGGCTCTGCTTCCAGGTGGCCGACGACGTGCTGGACGTGGTGGGGGACAAGAAGAAGCTGGGCAAGAGCGGCAGCGACGCGCGCAACCGGAAGCTCACCTACGCCTCGCTGCTGGGGGTGGAACAGGCGCGGCGCGAGGGCGAGGCCCTACAGCGCCGCGCATTGGCCAGGCTGCGCGGGGTGCGCGGCGCCGCGGCTCCCAAGGCGGCCCTGGCCGGCATAGCCGATTTCGTCTACAGGCGGGAAAACTAATGTCACTGCTGAATAATATCAGAGGCTCCGAAGACATCAAACAGCTGGGCGCGGCGGACCTGCCGCGCCTGGCGGCCGAGGTGCGCAGGCTTATCGTCGAGGGCGTAAGCCGCACGGGCGGGCACCTGGCCAGCAGCCTGGGCTCGACCGACCTGATACTCGCGCTCCATTACGTCTTCGACACGCCCCGCGACCGCCTGGTCTTCGACACCGGGCACCAGGCCTACGCTCACAAGATCCTGACCGGCCGCGCCGACAAATTCCACACCATACGCACCAAGGGCGGCCTCTCCGGCTTCCTCAAGCGCTACGAGTCCGAATACGACGCTTTCGGCGCCGGCCACGCCTCCACGGCCCTGTCGGCCGCGGCGGGCATGGCCGCCGCGCGCGACCAGGCCGGGGCCCCGCACCGCGTGGTGGCGGTGGTGGCCGACGGCGCGATGACCGGCGGCATGGCCTGGGAGGCCATGCAGAACGTCGGCCAGCTGAACACGGACCTGCTGGTGGTGCTCAACGACAACCAGATGTTCATCTCCCAGCGCGTCGGCCGCCTGGGCAAGATCCTCACCCGGCTGCTGACGCTGGGCACCGTGCAGAACGCCGAGCGCAAGTTCGAACTGTTCCTCAACCGTTTCGAGTTCTGGGGCAAGAAGATCCTGCGCGTGGCCAAGCGCGCCAGGGTGATGTTCTTCCCCGGCATGATCTTCGAGGAAATGGGCTTCCATTACTACGGCCCGGTGGACGGCCACAACATCGGGGAACTCGTGGAGGTGCTCGGCTACGTCAAGAAGCTCAAAGGCCCCGTGCTGCTGCACGTGGTGACCAAGAAGGGCCGCGGCTACGAGCCGGCCGAGGACGCGCCCACCCATTTCCACGGCACGCCCAAGTTCGACATCGAGACCGGCGAGCTGGTGAGGAAGGGCGGCGCCGGCGGCGCGCCCACTTTTACCGCCGTGTTCGGCGACACGCTGGTGCGCCTGGCCAAAAAGGACTCCCGGATCTGCGCGATCACCGCCGCGATGCCCGAGGGCACCGGCCTCGACAAGTTCCGCGACGTGTTCCCGCGCCGTTACTACGACGTAGGCATAGCCGAGGAGCACGCCGTTACCTTCGCCGCCGGCCTCGCCGCCGACGGCGCCCGCCCGGTGGTGGCGGTCTACTCCTCCTTCATGCAGCGCGCCTACGACCAGGTGCAGCACGACGTCTCCCTCCAGAAGCTGCCGGTGGTCATCGCCATGGACCGCGCCGGCATCGTAGGGGAGGACGGGCCCACCCACCACGGCGTTTTCGACATCGCCATCTTCCGCACGCTGCCCGACGTGGTGGCGATGGCGCCGGCGGACGAGAACGAACTGCAGCACATGCTGGCCACGGCTTTCGCCTGCGGCCTGCCCGCGCTGCTGCGCTATCCCCGCGGCCGTGGCTACGGCGTGCCCATGGATCCCGAGCCGAAGCCGCTGCCGCTCGGCAAGGGGCGGCTCCTCTCGCGCGGCCGGGACGTGAATTTCCTGGCCATAGGCAACCGGGTGCACCCGGCGCTGCAGGCCGCCGAACTGCTGAAGGCCTCCGGCATAGACGCCGGCGTGGCCGATATGCGCTTTATCAAGCCCCTCGACGGTGAACTCATCCGGGAGCTGGCCGCGGCCGGGCCGCTGGTGACGGCGGAAGACGGCGCGCTGGCCGGCGGCTTCGGTTCGGCCGTGCTGGAATTCCTCAACGCCGAAGACATACAGGCCCGGGTACTGCGGCTGGGCATCGCCGACGCCTATATTGAACAGGGCAAGCCCGAGGAGCTTTACGCCGACATCGGCATTTCTCCGGAACGCATGGCCGCGGCCGCGGCGGCCTGGCTGGGCGCCCGCGCCGGCGGGGCCCGCGCTTAAGATCTGCAACACAAACGCTACAAGGAGCAACCGTGAACAAGAAACCCAAGATCAGCAAGGAAGTTTTAACGCTTCGCAGGTCCAAGGCCTACAGGAAAGCCTACCTGGACCCGGAATTCCTCAGCAGCGACGCGATGCGGCCGGTGCGCCTGCAGCTGGAGCTGCAGAAGCCTGAAATGACGCTGTCCGAGCACGGCGTCAAATCCACCGTCGTGGTCTTCGGCAGCGCCCGCATCTGGGACAAGCCGCAGTCCGAGGCGCGCGCGGCCGAAGTCCGCGCCATGCTCCGCAAGGACCCGAAGAACCCCGTGCTCAAGAGCAAGCTGGCTTCGGTGGAAGGGCTTAAGAAGTCCGTCAAGTATTACGACGTGGCCCGCGACTTCGGGCGCCTGGTCTCCCAGGCCGACGTGTTCAAGGACCGCAAACTCGTCGTCGTCACCGGCGGCGGCCCCGGCATCATGGAAGCCGCCAACCGCGGCGCCCACGACGCGGGCGCCAAGAACATCGGCCTCAACATCACGCTGGACATGGAGCAGGGCCCCAACCCCTACATCTCCCCGGAATTCTGCTTCCGCTTCCACTACTTCGCCATCCGCAAGATGCACTTCGTCATGCGGGCCCGCGCGCTGGTGGCCTTCCCCGGCGGCTTCGGTACCATGGACGAACTGTTCGAGGTGCTGACGCTGGTGCAGACCGGCAAGAAGACCCGCCTGCCCATCGTCCTGGTCGGCAAGGACTACTGGCAGGACGTTATCAACTTCCCCAATATGGCCAAGTGGGGCTATATAGCCAAGGAAGACCTCAAGCTGTTCAGGTACGCCGAGACCGGCGCGGAGATCCTCAGGCACATAGAGGACTTCTACAAGGTCTACCCGCTGGCCAACGGGAAATAATGGCCACGACAGGACGGACAGCGGCCGCGCTCTGGGCGGCATTAGCCGCCGCGGCGGCGCTGGCCGCCGCCGTCCTCGTCTCTTTTTTTCCGCCTCCTTCCACCTTCGCCTCGAGCTATCCCCCGGAACACCCGCGCGTGCGGCCGGGCCGCTTTGCCGTGCCCGCCTGCAACGGCCTGGAGTGCCGCCTCTGCCCCTACGAGTGCTTCCTGCCGGAAGGCGCCGTCGGCCGCTGCAAGGTCAGGGTCAACTACGGGGGGCGGATAAAGACGCTGGTTTATCCCGGGCCCGCCGCGGCGAAGAAATAATATGCGCCTGAAAGCCGTCCTCTGCGCCGCGCTGCTCCTCCTGGCCCGCGCCGGCGCCGGGGCGCGGGAGCCCGCCGCGGCCGGCCGCTTCTACCCGGCCGACCCGGCGGCCCTCGCCGCGGCCGTGGACCGCTACCTGTCCGCAGGTCAGACCGCCGGGCCGGAGGGGGAGATCGCGGCCGTGCTGGCGCCGCACGCCGGCTACGAGTACTCCGGCCGCCTGGCCGGCCTGGCCTATAAATTCATCGCCGACCGCTACGACACCGTGGTCATACTTGCCACCGGGCATACCGAAGGGGTGCGCGGCGCGGCCCTGCTGGCCTCCGACGCCTATGTTACGCCGCTGGGCAGGGTGGAGCCCGACCGGGCCCTGGCCGCCGCGCTGGTCAAGGCCAGCCCGCTCTTCGAGGACAGGCCGGCGGCCCACGCGGCGGAGCACGCCGTGGAAGTGCAGCTGCCTTTCCTGCAGCGCCGGCTCAAGCGGCCTTTTAAGCTGCTGGCCGCTACCCTGAACGCCGCCGGCCCGGCGGAGCGCGCCGAAATAGGCTCCGCGCTGGCCGCCGCGCTTAAAGGAAAAAGAGCGCTGCTGGTCATCTCGGCGGATCTCTCGCATTACCCGTCCAGGGCCGATGCCGCCGCTTCCGACGGCGCGCTGCGGCTGGCCCTGGAGGCCATGGACCCGGCCCTCCTGCGCGCCGCCGCGCAATTCATAGCGCGCAAGGAGATCCCCGGCCTGGATACCTGCGCCTGCGGCGAGGCGGCCATAGAAGCCGGCCTCACGGCCGCGCGCCTGTTGGGGGCCAGGTCTTTTCTGACCCTGGCCGCGTCCGACTCTTACGCCGAAAACCCCGCCGGGGACCCCGGCCGCGTGGTCGGGTACCTCTCCGGCCTCTTTCTGAAGGCCGGCAAGCCGGCAGGCCTGGCGCTCACAAAAGAGCAGAAGGCGGCCCTGCTGCGCGAAGCCCGATTGTCGCTGGAGCGGCATTTCTCCGGCGAGGACCGTGCTTCGGGCCTGGACGCCGATCCCCGCCTGAACCTGCCCGGGGCTGCTTTCGTTACGCTGCTGCGGGACGGCGCGCTGCGCGGCTGCGTGGGCACGGTACTGCCCGTCCTGACGCTGGCGGACGCCGTGCGCTACGGGGCTTACGGCGCGGCTTTCGCGGACGGCCGCTTCAAGCCGCTGCGCAAGGAAGAGCTGCCCCTGGTCAGGCTGGAGATCTCCGTGCTTTCGCCCCTCAAGCCGGTAAAACCGGGCGCCATACGGCCCGGTTCGGGAGTTTTTCTGCAGCAGGGCAACCGCAGCGGCCTTTTCCTGCCGCAGGTCTGGGAGCGGATCCCGGCCAAAGAAGATTTCATGGGGGAACTCTGCGCCCAGAAAGCGGGTCTGCCGCGCGACTGCTGGCGGCAGGCCGCCACCGCCTTGCACTCTTTTACGGCGGATTCTTTCGAGGAAGATATACTCCGGTGAACCCTTTATGCACGATTGAGCCCGGCTCCGAAAAGGGGACCACGGCGGGTGCCGCGGCGGTCTTCTCGCTGCTGGTCTTCGTGCCCGCGCTGTTCTTCGCTTCGGTCATCGCGGGCAGGGAGATCAGCCGCTACTACGCGCTGGCCTGGGCTCTGTTCGCAGGGGGGACGGCCTTCGCCATAGCCTACACTGGCCGCGTCTCCGCCTGGCGCAGGCTTTTCTTTTCGCTCTCCGCCCTGGCCTTTCTGTTCCATTTCAAATCGAGCCTGATTACCGGAGCGCCGGCCCCTTCCTGTTTTGCCGACGCGCCTTTCTGCCATATAGCGATGGCGCCGTATTTTCTGAATTACCTGCGCCAGCAGTATCTCGCGCTCGCCGGCGGCGGCTGGGCGCTGTGGGGACCGCTGTCGCTGGGCGCGGCGTGGCTGTTCGTCACGCTGGCCCTGGGCCGGGGCTGGTGCTCGTGGGCCTGTTTCTACGGCGGCATCGACGACGGGCTCAGCGCCCTGCCCGGGAGACCGCTGCTGAAAATAGACGGCTGGGCGCTGAAGGTGCGCGACCTGCCGGCGGCGCTGCTGATCTTCCTGCTGCTGGTATCGCTGGCCTACGCGCTGCCGGTCTATTGCCTGTGGCTGTGCCCGTTCAAACTGACCGGCTCTTTTCTCGACGGGCAGGGGTGGCATAGAACAGCGCAGTACGCGCTGCTGCTGGCCGCGCTGGCCGCCCTTGTGATAGCGCCGCTGCTTACCAAAAAACGCTTCTTCTGCTCCTTCCTCTGCCCTTTCGCGGCCTGGCAGGCTTTCTGGGGCCGGCTGAACCCTTTCCGCCTGACAGCCGCGGCCGACTGCAACGGCTGCCGCGCCTGCGTGGCCGCCTGCCCGATGACGGCCATCAAATGCGGGCCCGGCGGCAAGGCCGAGATCCTGGCCTATTGCAATCTCTGCGGGCAATGCCTCGACGCCTGCCCCAGGGCCGGGCTGCGCTACACCGTCTTCGGCCTGGAGCTCCCCGCGGCCGGCGGCGCCCTGGGCGCGCTGCTCTCCGTGAAATATTTTTATGTTTTCTCCGCGCTGACGCTGGCAACGGCCTTTTCTTCGCTGTGGGCCCCGGCCGCGCTGCGCGACTTGGTTAAATTGATCGGGGGTTAGGAGGAAAAATGAAAGACGGAAAATGGCTGGAGCCGCGCTATACCAGCAAGGAGATCTTCGAGAAGGATTACGCCAAGCTGGACCTGTCGGGCATGGACGTAAAATGCCCCGGCTGCAAGGATTCGGTGACCCTCAGCCGGAAGAATAACTTCGCCAAGGCCGCGGGCTGGTGCAAGCGCTGCAACAGGGCCGTTACCATTTAAGGTGCCGGCCCTTTTCTCCGAAGGCTTCCTGCTGGGCCTGTCCACGGGCTTCTATTGCCTGGCCTCCTGCCTGCCGCTGCTGGCGCCCTATCTGCTGGCCGAAGGCAGGAGCGCCTGGAAGTTCAATTTCGGTATCTTCCTGCAGTTCCTCGCCGGCCGCTTCGCGGCCTACATGCTGTTCGCGCTGCTGGCCTCGCTGGCCGGCCAGGCCGGCCGCTACGCCCTGCCGGCCTGGGCGCTGCCGCTGGGCATGGCCGGCTGCGGCCTGCTGATGGCCGCCATGGCCGCCGCCAGGGTGCGGGGGGAAGCCGCTCCCTGCCTGCTCAGGCAGGACCTGAACCCGTACTTCAAACGGCTGCCGCTGGCCCTGGGCTTCCTGACGGGCATTAATATCTGCCCGCCTTTCGCGGCCGGTTTCGTCAGGCTGCTGGAATTGGCCGACATCATGAAAGGCTTCTCTTACTTTGGCGGCTTCTTCGCCGCCACCTCCCTGTTCATCTCGCCGGTGCTGCTGGGCACCCCCTGGCTGGGCCGCCGAGCCAACGAGATAGGCCGCCTGACCCTGTTGCTGGCCGGCTTGTGGTACCTGGCGCTGGGCTTGAAGGGCTTGATAATCCTGTATTGACATTCGTCATAGGCCCTTGGGCCTATATGGCTGTGGGTCCTTTGGTCTTGCCAAATTTGCCTTTAGGCCCCTATAATTTATACATTGATTATAGTCAACAGCGCAGTGGAGGCTTCTAACATGCGGAATATGCTTTTCATCTTTGTCCTGCTGGCCGTCAGCGCCTGCCCCGCGGTCGCGGCCGATAACGCCGGCGTCTCCTACGAGCAGCTGCTGCGCGAGATCACCACCCCGCCGGCGTCCGCCTCCGCTCCCGAAGCCAAGGCCGCTTTCGTGGAACAGGCCGAGGGCCGTTACTGGGTGACCATACAGACCTCCGACAAGCGCGAGCGCACCGCCCTGCTCGAAGCCGGTTTCGACATAGTGGAAGTGGAGCGGGACCGCGTGTCCGGCATCGCCGGCCCCGAACTGGCCGGCCTGCTCTCCTCCAAATCCATTACCGTGCTCGGCAAGACCCCTCTCGCCGCCTACGTTTCCTCCTTCACCAAGGATTTCCCGTCGCAGGACGCGATCTACCATAACTACCAGGAGACCACCGACCTGCTGCGGAGCATGGCCGCCGCCAACGCCGACATCGCCTCGCTCTTCTCCATCGGCAAAACGGTGGAGGGCCGCGACATCTGGTGCCTGCGCGTCAACGCCAACGCCAAGGGCGAAACTCCCAGCTCCAAGCCGGGCGCCTTCTTCCTGGGCAACATCCACGCCCGGGAGCATTTGGCCAACGAGGTGCCGCTGCTCTTAGCCGCGTGGCTGCTCGAGCACCGCAACGACGCCGAGGTCAAAAAGTACATTTCCTCGCTGGACATCTACGTGGTGCCGATGGGCAACCCCGACGGCGCCGAGTACGACATCAAGACCGGCAACTATCAGTACTACCGCAAGAACATGGCCAAGAACGCCGGCGGCTCGCGCGGCGTGGACCTTAACCGCAATTTCGACTCCTGGTGGTGCGAGGCCGGCGCCTCCGATTATCCCGGCGCGGACACCTACTGCGGCCCCAAGGCTTTCTCCGAGCCCGAGAGCCAGCACATCAAGCGCTTCATGGAGGCCCGCCGCAATATCAGGACCCATATCAGCTACCACACCTACGGCAGCCTGATCCTGTATCCCTGGGGCGGCAGCGACGAGAACGTGGCCGACGAGCGCGACCGCAACGTCTTCATAAAGGCCGGCGACGCGATGGGCCGGCTGACCGGCTACTACTCGCAGAAGTCCAGCGACATGTACGTGGCCACCGGCGACAGCGCCGACTGGGCCTACGCCGCCACCGGCGCCTTCGCCTTCACGTTCGAGCTCGAGGGGCGCAATTTCTACCCCGGCGCGTCCATCATCAAGACTTCCGTTGAGAAGAACATCAAGGCCGGCCTCTACCTGCTCGGCATCACCGACAACCCCTATAAAGTGCTTTAAAAGAGGCGCCACCGAAAGGCCCGGCTCACGCCGGGCCTTTTCATTTCCGGAGGTTTGACCGCCGGGGGAGATATAAGTTAGGATTTTTTCAGCGATGATAACCTACCGTTTCCTCAAGCGCCCCGACGCTAAAACCCGGGCCCAGCTCATAGAGATCTACCGCGAGCAGGGCTGGTGGGGCCGCGGCGACAAGCCCGCCTTGCTGGGGAGCATCCTCAAGGGCAGCCGCCTCTTCCTGGCGGCCTTCGACGGCGGCCGGGCGGTGGGCATGGCCAGGGCCATCGACGCCCATTCCAGGGAAGCCTACATACACGACGTGGCGGTGCTTAAAGCTGCGCGCGGCCGCGACATCGGCTCTCAATTGGTGCGCCGCCTGCTGCGCCGCCTGCGTGGCCGCGGGATTAAGTGGGTGGGGCTCATAGCCAGTTCCGGTTCCGCGCCTTTCTACCGCTCGCTCGGTTTTCGCACTCCGCCCGACAGCGAGGCCATGATGCTGGGCGGCCCTCATGCTTAAGAAAATTTCTCCGTCCGACCACGCCCGGCTTAAACCCTACTTCGACGCCCAGCTCTACCCGCTTTGCCCCTACTCGCTGGCCTCCATGATAATCTGGAGCGGCTGCGTGCACGAGGCCTTCTGGCGCGAGGAGAACGGCGCCCTGTTCCTTTCCGAAATTGATATAGAGGAGCCGCGCCAGGGCCGGCTGCTGCTGCCCCTCCTGCGCCCCTTCCGTTACCCCACGCCCAGGGAGCTGGCCGACGCGGCCCGCGCGCTGGGCTATCAGGAATATCATTACGTGCCGCAGGATTACGTGGAGATCATCGGCTCCGACAACATAGCCGCCTATTTTAACGTGACGGAGGAGAGCGGCTACGGGGATTATGTTTACAACACGCAAGACATGGCGCAGCTCAGGGGGCATAAGTATTCGCGCAAGCGCAACATGATCTCCCAGTTCTGCAAGGCGGCGGGCCCCGGCGTGAAGGTGCACCCGCTGGAGGGCGCCTGGCTGGAGAAGTGCCTGCGGGTCTTCGACGACTGGCAGACCCGGCAGGGCGGGCCGGTGATAGCCGATATCCCCAACTGCGAGCGCAAGGCCATCGTGAACGGCCTCTCCCATTTCAGGGAGCTGGGGATGACAGGGGTGGCGGTGGAGGCCGGCGGTAAAGTGGCGGGTTTCGCTTTCGGGTCGCGCCTGACGGCCGACACCTGGACGCTGAATTTCGAGAAGGCCGACGCCGCGGTGAAGGGGCTGTACCAGTTCCTCGACAGCGAGGCGGCCAAGACCGTACCGGCGGAGTACCGGTTCATCAACAAGGAGAACGACCTGGGCCTGCCGGGGCTCAGGAAAGCCAAAGAGTCGTATTACCCGGCGCGTTTCGTGAAGTCCTACATTCTGGGTCTGAAAGCCTGAGCGCGGCGCCCGGGCCAGGGGGGAACATGCATACCGAAGAGAAGAACGGTCTCAAGCTGCTGCGTTTCGACGTATTTAAGGGCCTGCCCGGCCTGGATTGCGCCGTGGCGACGCGCCAGGGCGGCGTCAGCGCCGGCCCCTACGCCGGGCTTAACCTGAGCGCGGCCACCGGAGACAAGATAGAGAACGTGGAGGAGAATCTGGGGCTGTTCTGCGCCGCCCTGGGGGCCGAGCCGGCCCGTCTGGGCCGCATGCGCCAGCGCCATACCGCCAACGTCGCCGTGATAGAGGCCGGCGGGGAGACGCCGCCGGACAACACCGACGCGCTGGTCACTTCGGCGCCGGGCGTGCCGCTGCTGGCCCTCTCCGCCGACTGCGCCCTGACCGTCTTCTACGACCAGGAGCACAAGGCGCTGGCCGTGATCCACAGCGGCTGGCGCGGCGCGCTGCTCGACGTTTACGGGGCCGCGCTGGCCGCGATGCGGCTGCGCTACGGCACAGATCCGGCCGAAGTGGTGGCCGGCGTGTCGCCCATGATCTCGGCCGCCCATTACCCGGTAAAGGAAGATTTCCTGGAGAAACTGCAGGCCTTCTATCCCGGCGGGGCGGACAAGCACTTCCTGACGATGAAGGAAGGGCGGCATTTCTTCAATTTGAGGGAATTGCTGCGGCTGCGCCTGGAGGCGCTGGGGGTGGGCAAGTACGAGTTCATGCACCTGTGCACCTACGCCGAGAGGGAAATGTTCTATTCGTGGCGGCGCGACGGGGAGAAGACCGGCAGGTTCGGGCTGATGGCGCTGCTCACCTGAGCATGTCCCAGGCTATCTTGGCCAGCAGCGCGGCCGAGACCGTGAGCAGCATGGGCCTTATTATCCACCCGCCGCGCTTGAGCGCCACGTGCGCCCCGGCATAATTGCCGGCCATGCCCGCCAGGCCCATGGCCAGGCCCAATTTTATGTCCACCGCGCCCAGCCACAGGAAGGCGGCCAGCGCCGCCAGGTTGGAGACCAAATTTAGCAGCTTGGCCAGCGCCGTGGCCCGCAGCAGGTCGTAGCCGCACAGCCTGGCGAAGCCCACCGCGAGGAAGGTGCCCGTGCCCGGCCCCAGCAGCCCGTCGTAAAAACTCACCCCGAAAGCCAGCCCGCCCGAGCGCCGCAAGAGCGACGCCTCCGAGTGCGCCCGGCTGGTGTCGGCCAGGCCGAAGTGCCGGCGCGCGGCGAGGAAGACCGCTATCGGCGGCAGCAGGACCAGCAGCAGGTAGCGTATGGCTTCTGGCGGCACCAGGGAGATCAGCCGCGCGCCCAGGAAGGAGCCGCCCGCCGCCAGCACGACGAGGATGAACAGGAAGTCCAGGCCGAAGCGGGCTTCCCTGAGCATCTTCGCCGCCGCCACGGCCGTGCCCATGGAAGAGGACAGCTTGTTGGTGCCCAGCAGCAGCGCGGGGTTCAGCCCGTACGCCAGGTAGGCCGGCAGGGTTATAAGCCCTCCTCCCCCTGCGATGGAATCCACGAAGCCGGCCAGGAAGACCAGCAGCGTGAGGGGAAGGTAGGGTTGGGCGGCTTGCAGCAGTTCCATGGTTATTTGGCAGCGGCCAGCGCCTCCAGGGCGATCCTGGCCCCGGCGGCCTCGGCGTCCAGGTCGGCCAGCAGCGCCGCGGGGACCTCCGCCGAGCCGGCGCGGCCGGCCTCCTCCAGCAGCAGGCAGACTTTCTGCAGGCGCTGGGCGCCTATGTTGCCGCTGCTGCCTTTAAGGGCGTGGGCGGCCTGGCGCAGCGCCTCGGCGTCGCGGGCCGCTACGGCGGCCCGGATGGCCGCCAGACGCCCGGGCAGGTCCTTTAAATAGGTGCCAGCCAGCTCGGTCATGAAGGCCTTGTCGTCGGGGCCGGCCAGGTCCTTCAGTTCGGCTATGACGAAAGAGTCCAGCCGGGAGTCCCAGCGCTTCAGGGTCTCGGCCATGACCTCCAGCCGCACCGGCTTGGGAATATAGGCGTCCATGCCGGCTTCCAGGCATTTCTCCCGGTCGCCCTGCAGCGCGTTGGCCGTCATGGCCACTATCGGGGTGCGGCGCCCGTCGGCCTCCAGCCGGCGTATCTCGGCGGTGGCCTGGAAACCGTCCATTTCCGGCATCTGGCAGTCCATCAGGATCAGGTCGTAGTGCTGCCGCTTGACGGCGGCCACGGCTTCCAGTCCGTTGGCGGCCACGTCGGCCGCGTAGCCCAGCCGTTCGAGCTGGCGCAGGGCAACCTTCTGGTTGACCACGTTGTCCTCGGCCACCAGCACGCGGAAATATTTATTGGCCGCCGGCGCGGCCTCCTCGCCGTGGGCGCCTTTCGCCTCGGCGGGCGCGGCCGCGCGCCCCTCCAGGGCCGCGGTGACGGCTTGGAACAGCGACGAGGGCCGCAGCGGCTTGTGCACGCAGACGGAGATGCCTCCGGCCGTCAGTTCCTCGCCGGACAGGTCCTGCCCCAGCGAGGTCATCATCACTTTGCGAGTGCTCGGTATGGACCGGTCGATCTCGATGGCGCGGGCCAGCTGCAGCCCGTCCATGCCGGGCATCTGCATGTCCGTGATAACGAGTGAGAACGGCTTGACGCCGGCGGCGCTCCGCAGCGCCGCGAGGGCCGCCTCGGCCGAGGGTACTGCCTCGGACTCCACGCGCCAGGCCGTCAGATGATGCGTCACTATTTCGCGGCTGGCGGCGTTGTCGTCCACTATCAGCGCCCGCACGCCGTCCAGACTGCCGGGCTCCTGGCGGCGGGTCTTGGCCTCGCCCTTGGCTAAAGGCAGCGTGAACCAGAAAGTTGAACCCCGGCCCGGTTTGCTCTCCAGGCCTATCTCCCCGCCCATCAGTCCGACGAGGCGCTTGGAGATGGAGAGGCCGAGGCCCGTGCCGCCGTACTTGCGCGTGGTGGAGGCGTCGGCCTGCGTGAAGGCCTGGAACAGGGTGGCCTGCGCCGCTTCGGGCACGCCGATGCCGGTGTCGCTGACGGCGAAGCGCAGCCGCGCCTTGCCGTCCTCGTCTCCCAGCGCCTTGACCCGCAGTATCACCTCGCCGCGCTCGGTGAACTTTATAGCGTTGCCGAGCAGGTTCAGCAGTACCTGTCGCAGGCGGCCGGCGTCGCCCCGCAGGGCCTGGTGCACGGCGGGCTCGATAAAATACTCGAACTCTATGCCTTTGCCCTGGGCCCGCGGCGCCAGCAGGTCGACCGTGCTCTCCACCGTCTCGCGCAGGTCGAAGTCCAGCGTCTCTATGTGCAGCTTGCCGGACTCTATCTTAGAGAAATCCAGTATGTCGTTGATGATGTCGAGCAGGGCCTCGCCGGCGGAATTGACCGTCCTGACGTAGTCCTGCTGGCGGGGGGAGAGCTGCGTATCGAGGAGCAGCCCGGTCATGCCTATAATGGCGTTCATGGGCGTGCGTATCTCGTGGCTCATGTTGGCCAGGAATTCGGATTTCATCCTGGCCAGTTCCACGGCGGCGTCCTTGGCCTTCTCCAGCTCGTGCTGGTTCAGCTTGGCTTCGGTGATGTCGAGTTTAACCGCGACGAAATTGGTAATGCGCCCCTGCGGGTCCTTTACCGGGGAGACGGAGGCGTTCTCCCAGAAGAACTGGCCGTTCTTTTTGCGGTTGAGCAGCTCGCCGTGCCATTCTTTGCCGGCCAGGAGCGTATCCCACAGCTCCTTGAAAACGCTCTTCTGCATCTTGCCGGAGTTGATGATCCTGGGGTTCTGGCCCAGCAGTTCGGCCTGGCTGTAGCCCGTGAGTTCCACGAATTTGGGGTTAACGTACTCTATGCGGCCTTCCTGGTCCGTGATCAGGATGGAGGTGGGGCTGTTCTTGACCGCCGCCGAAAGTTTGCGCATCTGCATTTCGGACTTCTTGCGCGTCGAGATGTCCGCCGCCACTCCGAGGAAACCGTTGACGCGTCCGTTCTGGTCCCGCAGCGCCGTGATGGTCAGGTCTACCGGCACGCGCGAGCCGTCCTTGCGCACGTAGGTCCATTCCCTGTTGTCCAGGCTGCCGCCGCGGGCCATGGCTACGAAAATATCGAACCCCGTTACCGGCTTGCCCAGGCTGGCGGCCAGCTCTTTTCCGCGGGCCTCCGTCTCTTCGGGCAGGTGAATGACCGCCGGCGTGTTGCCCAGTATTTCGGGCGCCCGGTAGCCCAGCAGGTGCTCCGCGCCCGGGCTGAACAGCGTTATCCGGCCTTCGAGGTCGGTGGCGATGATGGAAAGTTGGCGGGCCGAATCCAGCACGCCCTGCAGGCGCGCGTGCTCCTCGGCCAGCCGTTCGCCGGTCTCGCGGTGCAGGCGTCCCGCGCGCACCGCGGCGGCGAGCGCCCAGGCTATGCCCAGGAAGGCGGCGAGGAAAATGATGTTGATCAGGCGGTTGCGCTGGGCCATGCCGGAACTGGCCTGCGCCTCCAGGGCGATTATGTAAGCGCCGTCGGCGCGCTGCAGTTCGTCGAGCGCGGCCTTCAGCTCGGCGGTAATCTCGGCCCCGCCGCCCGCCGTGGCCCTGGCCGCGGCCGCGTTAAAGCCCCGGGTACGCCGGGTCAGCACGAAATCCTCCAGGCTCGCCTTGCGCCGTTCCACCAGGGTAAGAACTTTGCCCGCGAGGCGCGTGTGTTCGGGGTGCCCTTCTTTATTGCGCGTGAATCTCGTTCGGGCCCGCTGCATCCCGTTGACAGCCGAGTCGAAGGCGGCAAGGGCGGCCTGGTTGCCCGTGATGGCGTACCTGCGCGACGCCGACTCCGCCTCCAGGATGGAGGAATAGAGCTCTTCCGCGGCGAACGACGCGGCCTGCGCCAGTCTGAGCTGCGCGTTGACCGCGCGCCAATGCGCTATGTTCTGGTAGAGCAGCCAGCCAAGGACCAGGACCGGCACCGCCAGCGCGGCGGCCGTTATGGAGACTTTAGTGGATTTGGAAAATGATTTCATGATCGTAAACCCGCCCCTGACGCCTATCTGCCCCGGCGTCAGTGTATGATACAAAATTACGGGGTTTAGCTCTTTGCGGGGGGGGCGCATAATATGTAGAATTAAAAATCAAATTATAAGAGGCGGTGGCTATATGGAAAAAGATTCCAACCTTGAAAACCTCAGGAACACGATAGAGATCTCGGGCGGCGCCAAGCGCGTGGACCTGCTGCTTAAGAACGCCCGGGTGGTCAACACTTTCTCCGGAGACATACACCGCACCCATGTTGCCATCCACGGCGGCAAGGTGGTCGGCTTCGGCGACTACAAGGCCAAGCAGACCATGGACCTCAAGGGCGCCTACCTCGCCCCCGGCTTCATAGACGGCCACGTGCATATAGAAAGCTCCATGGTGAAGGTGCCCGAGTTCGCCCGCACCGTGCTGCCCTGCGGCACCACCTCCGTGGTCATCGACCCGCACGAGATCGCCAACGTGCTGGGCCTCGACGGCATCAAGTACATGCTCTCCTCGAGCCTCAACGCCATGCTGGGCGTCTACGTGATGCTGCCCTCGTGCGTTCCCGCCACCCACCTCGAGACCGCCGGCGCCGAGCTGGACGCCCACGACCTGTCGCTGCTGCTGGGCGACGAGCGCGTGCTGGGCATAGGCGAGATGATGAATTATCCCGGCGTGCTGGGCCGGGACAAGGGGGTGCTGGAGAAGATAGCGATCGCGAAAAACAAAGTGATAGACGGCCACGCCCCGATGCTCAAGGACAAGCAGCTCTACGCCTACGTCTCGGCCGGCATCAAGAGCGACCACGAGTGCACCGACGTGGCCGAGGCCCGCGAAAAACTGCGGGCCGGCATGTATATCATGATCCGCGAGGGCACGGCCGCCAAGAACCTCAAGGGCCTGCTGCCGCTGGTCAACTCCGAGAACTCCCGTAAGTTCATCTTCGTCACCGACGACCGCCACCTGGAGGACATCGAGAAGCAGGGGCATATCGACTACCTGGTGCGCACGGCCGTGAAGCTGGGCGTGGACCCGATACGCGCCATACAGATGGCCACTATCAACACCGCAGAATACTTCGGCCTCAAGAACCTCGGCGCCATCGCTCCCGGCTACCAGGCCGACCTGGTGATCCTGCAGGACCTCAAGAACCTCAAGATCACCAAGGTGTTCAAGCAGGGCAAGCTGGTGGCCAGCGACCGCAAGATCACCCCCGGCGTCATCAAGGACTACGAGGGCAAGACCCGCGGCACCGTGAACGTGAAGTGGATAGAGCACGAGGACTTCGCGCTGAAGGCGCAGGGCCCTTACGCCAAGGTCATCAACGTCATTCCCGACCAGATCGTCACAAAGATGAGCGTGGAGAAGGTCAAGCAGGACGGCGGCTACGTGTCCTCCGACACCGACCGCGACATCCTCAAGATCGCCGTGATAGAACGCCACATGGCCAGCGGCCGCATAGCGTTGGGCCTGGTGAAAGGCTTCGGCCTCAAGAAAGGCGCCATCGCCTCCTCGGTCTCGCACGACTCGCATAATATCGTGGTCATCGGCACGCACGACGGGGACATGTACACCGCCGCCGTGCAGGTGGTCAAGATGCAGGGCGGCATAGTGGCCGCCCTCAACGGCCAGGTGCTCGAAGCCCTGCCGCTGCCCGTGGCCGGCCTGATGAGCGACCGCAGCTCCGAATTCGTGCGCGAGAAGCTCAAGCGCCTCGGAGAGACCGCCAGGGCGCTGGGCTCGCGGCTAAGCGACCCGTTCATGGCCATGGCTTTCCTCACGCTGCCGCCCATCCCCGAGCTGCGCATCACCGACCGCGGCGTCATCGACGCCGTAAACTTCAAGGTGACCGAGCTGTTCTCCAAGGGACCCGCCAAGTGAGGCGGCTGGCCGCGCTGCCGCTGCTCGCGCTCTGCTGCGCGCCGGCCCTCGCCGCGCGGCTGGAGCGCGGCCCCTACCTGGAGAACATGACGCGTGACATGGTCACCTTGCGCTTCAGGGTGGACGCGGCCAGCCAGGCCTGGCTGTCCTACGGCGCGGCTCCGGACTGCGAGCGCTTCCTGACCCCTACCACGGCCGTGAAAGAACAAAAGGTGCCGCTGTTCGGCCTGCTGCCCGACACCACTCACTGCTACCGCCTGTACCTGCCCGCTGAATCCAGCACCGCCGTCTACAAGGCCTTCGAGGGCTCCTTCACCACCTTCCGCGGAGAGGACAAGCCCTACTTCAATTTCCTCGCCTTCGGGGATTCGGGCTCCGGCTCCGGGGAGCAGCTGGCGCTGGCCGCGCAGATGCAGAAGTTCAGCCCTGACTTCGTGCTGCATACCGGCGACGTGCTGTCCGAGGGCCTGGAGGAAATGGCCGACGAGGAATACTTCCAGCCCTACGCGCCGCTGCTGGCGCGCGCGCCGTTCTTCCTGGCGCTGGGCAACCACGACTACGGCCGCGACCTGAAGGTGCCGGCGGGCAAGGGCTTCCTGAGGGCCAACTTCACGCCGTTCCACAGCACGCCCCTGACCGGCCTGCCGCCCCATTACTATTTCTTCGATGTGGCCCACGCGCGGTTCTTCGTGCTCGATACTAACGCCTTCTACGGCGCCAGGTTCGCCCCGGAGCTGGCGCCAGGTTCCAAACAGTACAAGTGGCTGGAGCGCTTCCTCTCCAAGTCCGCCGATAAAACCTGGAAGTTCGTGGTGGTGCACGAGCCGCTCTATTCCACCGGCGCGCACGGCCCCACCGAAGAGCTGGTGGCCGCGCTGGAGCCGCTGCTGCACAAGTACAAGGTGGACCTGGTGCTGCAGGGCCACGACCACAATTACGAGCGCACGCACCCGGTGAAGGAAGGCCTGGTGGACCAGGCAGGGGGGATAACCTACCTCACGCTGGCCGGCGGCGGCTCGCCGCTCTACATACAGCGCCGCAACGAGGACTGGTCCGCCAAGTTCCTGCCGGTCTACCATTTCGCCGTCTTTGACGTGAAGGACAAGTACCTGAAGATGACGGTCTACGACAAGGCCGGCGACGTCGTGGATACTTTCGAACTGCAGAAGTAGCCGTCTCCTCGCCTTGCTGCCCGGCCCCGACTCTGGCCAGGGTGCGCGCCAATGAAAAAAAACGCTGCACGCTTTATCGTCGTCAACGACAAGATGCAGAAGGGGTACCGCTATGAGCTAACGGCCCCGACGGGAAAGGACTTCGCGCCGGAATTCGCGCCGGAATTCGCGCCGGAACTGACCCCGGCGCAGATGCTGCGGCTGGGCGTGTTCGGAGGGAAGTACCTGACCGACTGCAGGGATGAATTCCCCGCGTCCTGGTTCAAAGGCGCGAAACTTTCACCTGAGCGGCACGACCCGGCGCTTAACTATTTCGGCGTGAACGCCAGCCAGCCGCTGAAGGTGTGACGGGATAAGGGCTGGATCCATCCCGACGACCCGCGCGGCTGGTTCCAGTGGTATTGCCGCTACTACCTGGGGCGGCGGCTGCCGGGGGAGGACGACCGCCAGATAAAACGCTGGCTAGCCATCAAGCGCCACCTTTCCCAGGTAAAGGCCAATTGCGCGCCGGGCGAAAAGAGCTGCCGCCCGCGCCAGCGCCAGGCGCTGCTGCACTGGGCCTACGACAGCCGCGGACTCTGAGGGCGGCGTAAGTGTCGCGCCGCTTTATCAGGCGTCAGGGCCGATCACTCTTGCGGGTGAATACAGGACATCACCGTCATGGAAACGCGGGTTTTTCCGACGAGAAATGTTGCAACTGCCGGAACCTTGTGCCATAATATGTGTGCGGGGTAGAGCAACCTGGTATCTCGCAAGCGAGTCGAGTAGGGGAATCAGTACATATCAGAAGGCATCAGCACGACGAGAGTCGTGCTTTTTTGTTCTCTTGAGGAATCAGGAGAAGTCGCTAGACAGACCTAGAGGCGATCATAAATCCGATCACTATTTCCAACCGATCACTTTTGGATGAATCAGGGTCGTGCTTTGTCCGAATGAGTGCTATGCTGCCTAAGTCAATATTGCTTTTGACTTTACGAATAACTTTATGTAAACTTTATGCATGTACAAGCCTGAATTTAAAGTCCCAGCCCGGGTCTATCGCCTCCTGGAAAGCATAACTGAGATTAAAGAGCAGATCCGTGCCTCTGCCGTAAAGGTTCCCTGGGTGCCTTCCTTGGTAAAAGACGCCATGGCCCGCGCCGCTTGGGGTTCAACCGCTATAGAGGGTTGTACGTTATCCCTTGAGGCCGTAAAGGGCCTGATGGAGGGGAAAAAGGCTCTTGGTTACCCTAATAAAGACGTGCGCATGGCCCAGAACTATCTTGCTGCGCTGGAGTGGCTGCAAAAGCGGGAGAAGGCCGCTCATGTTACCGAGAAAGACGTTTTATTTCTGCATAAGCTTATGGGCGAGGGGGCCTGCGACGATGGTCCCGTAGGCGCTTACCGGCGGTTGGATGTGCGGGCAGGCCTGCATGTGGGCGCCCCATGGAAGCAGGTTCCCGGCCTTATGCGTGATTTGCTGCATTGGCTCGATACTGAAGCCAAAGATCTGCCTGCTGTTTTCTCTTCAGCCATCCTTCATCTGCGCTTTGTCGGAATCCATCCTTTTCGTGACGGCAATGGCCGTGTAGCCCGGGCATTGGCCACCTGGCAGCTCTATAGGGCTGGTTTTGATACTCTCCATGTCTTCGCTCTGGACGAAATATTGCTAGAGAACCGTGCCTTGTACATAAAAGCCCTTCAGCGCGTACAGGTAGAGGGGGAGGATTTGGGCTCCTGGCTGGAGTTTATGTCCGAAGCCGTGCTCGAAACTCTTGAGCGAGTGCAAGGCCGCATGGCCGCGCTCGGCTTGAAGGATAAAGGTCTGTCAGTGTCGCTGACCTTGCGCCAGGAAAAACTTTTACGCACGTTGTGCGAGCGTGGGCCGTTGGGTATCCGGGGAATAGCCCGTGCCCTGCGCGTAACCGCCCCCGGCGCGCATTATGCTCTGAAGCCCCTGCTTAAAGCCGGGGTAATCTTTACAGAAGGAAAGCATAAGACCACAAAGTATTTGCTTAAATAGCGTTTTAATAACTTACATTTGCCCTCTTGAGGGAAGGTAAATATGAATCGCCTTTATGTTGTAATGATAATCTCGTTGTCGTTTCTGTTGTTCGGCGCGGTGGTCGCCGTATGCGCTGCTCCGGCTTCGTCTCCGAATGTCTATCTTTCTTTTGAAGATGGCACTTTCGCCGAATACAGTCTGGAAAAATCTACCATTATTAAAACCATTCCAATTACGCCACTTGCCGGCTCCAGGCGCAAAGACACTTGGTTGAGGATGGTGGCGAATCAGCACCAAGAATTGCTGCTCTCGGATTCCTATGAGGGCCCACTTTTATTATGGAACGGTAAAAAAGAGATCCCGCTAAATGAGCTGCATAGCGGATGTACACAGCACAAGAGCGATAAGGCATGGGAGGAAACCAAGGTCTTCCTTTCTGAAAGAAAAGGTGTATATTATGTGGCCTCTAACTGCAACTATTTTACTGGCGGTGGGGAGGATTCTTCGAACGAAACCGAAGTGCTGACGGTCTTTACTCTGCGCAAACACTCCGCTTTGACGGGGGTAAGGGAAATACTGCGGAAAGAATATCCAGTCTGTAAGTGTTCCACCGGAGCCTGCTCTGAAAGTTGTGCAAAGGGTGTTGTTGAGGTGCCCGGAGGAATATTTGACTCGAAATTTATATTCAAGTCGTTCGTCGAGGGGCAGACTCAATCACGAACTGAAGAGAATCTACTCTATACTTTTAATAATTGGCGATGTGATGCAGGAAAAGCATTGCCCACCAGCCTGAGCGTCGCCGACATCGCCCCGGATAATACCGTGCTTGGCGGTTACGCGGACAATGCCTGTTGCGGTTGGGCGAACTGGTTAAGCGACCAGGCGGTAGTGCTAAGTTCTGGTGGCGCCGGCGTCAATGTGTACGACGAATTTCAACGTTATGATAATGCCAAGGTCGATGTTAACTTTTCTGTTTCCGCGATGGCGTTCTCACCATCAGGAGAGAAATTTGTCCTCCAGGTTACCGCAGATTATCCTTATGATAAGCTTATTCGCTGGGGCGCAGATCATATTGGGGCTGAGACTGTTGATGTCGAAACAAGCGCCCGCATCAGCTCGTTGGCGGAAGCGACCCCTGCGATACAAATATTTGATAAGGCGGGGAAACTTATCGAAGCCATTCCGAGTATGGAAGGTGCAGGATTCGCAGGCTGGCTGGGGAACAATCGGATTTTGCTTAAGGGCAAGGACAGGTTGGTGATATTTGAGATAAACACTGGTAAATATAGCGTCCTATCTGTGCCAGGCATTGTTTTAGTATATGTGCCGAAAATCTGATGCTGCTGTAGGCAGATTGGTTTCCCCCAGGATCCGAGCTAATGGCCTAAGTAATCAGCTAATCAGCAGGCATCACTAGGTATCACTCTCTAGGGTTTTTCCGCGAACCGATCACAAATCCGATCACCATCATTCTGCTGATCACTTTTTTGAGTCGGGGGGAGGAAACTGAAAAGTTGTAAAGCCCTGTTTTATCGTCGGAGAACGTTGCTATTGTCTCCGCACCTGTGCTATAATACATGTGCGGGGTAGAGCAGCCTGGTAGCTCGCAAGGCCCATAACCTTGAGGTCGTTGGTTCAAATCCAACCCCCGCAACCATTTAAGAGATTCGAACCTGGAACTAGAAATATCAGGACCGGCCCCGGACGAAAGTCTGGGGTTTCGTGTTTATAGGGGTGCGAGGGAATTTAAAATAATATAATACGCCTATGGCTGATACATGGCGCTTTAGCGATGAGTGGGCGGTGCGGGCGGCTGCTGGGCTGCCCGGGGTCACGCCCCAGGCCGTGGAACAGTTCCGCGGCGAGAAGAAGAAGTACCTCTCCCACGCGCTGATAGACGCCGGCCTGGTCACCCAGGAGCGGTTCGTCAAGGCGGCCGAAACACTCTTCCGGACCGCTTATTCGGCCCTGTACCCGGAAAGGGTGGATAAGTTCGCGCTGTCGCTGGTGCCGGAGAAGATCTGCCGTAAGCACGGGCTGATCCCGGTAAAGGTACTGGACGCCGAGATAAAGGTGGCGATGGCCGACCCCGCCGACCTGACGGCCCAGGCCGACGTGGAGGCTCTGACCGGCCGCAGAGTGCTGCCGCAGTTCTGTCTGCCGCGCGAGGTGGAGGCCTGCATGGAGCAGCTCTTCAGCTCGGATACGGTTATCTTCGACCTGCTCAGCAAGGTGGAAGCGCCCGAGGAGATCCTGGTGCTGGGGGAGAAGAACTCCGGCGATTCGCAGGATGCCTCCGTTACCTCGCCCGTCATCAAGCTGGTCAATTCCATAATTTCGCAGGCCTACCGCAAGGGCTCCTCCGACATCCATATAGAGCACGAGGAGAAGTCCAGCCACGTGCGTATCCGCGTCGACGGCGAGCTGAAGAACGTAATGCGCCTGCCGCGCCACATCGCCGTGGGGGCCGTGGTCTCGCGCATCAAGATCATGTCCGACCTGGACGTCTCCAACCACTTCATCCCGCAGGACGGCCGCACCAAGCTGCGCATCGGCTCCGCGGAAGTGGGGCTGCGAGTCTCCACGCTGCCCACCTCCTTCGGCGAGAAGGTGGTGATGCGCATCCTCGACCAGCGCGCCGCCGAGGTGCCTTTCGAGAAACTGGGGTTCGCGCCGGAGGTGGTCTCCGGCCTGGACAAGTGCCTCACCTCCACGCAGGGCATCATCCTGGTCACCGGCCCCACCGGCTCCGGCAAGACCACTACACTCTACTCGGTGCTCAATAAGGTCAAGAGCGAGAGGACCAACGTGGTCACCGTAGAGGACCCGATAGAGTACAAGCTGCCCGGCATCAACCAGGTGCAGGTCAACGAGAAGCAGGGGCTCTCCTTCGCCGCCGTGCTGCGCTCGGTGCTGCGCCAGGACCCCGACATCATCATGGTCGGCGAGATCCGCGACAAGGAGACGGCCGACATAGCCTTCCAGGCCGCCATGACGGGGCATCTGGTGCTCTCTACCCTGCACACGAACGACACCGTCGCCACGCTTTCCCGCCTTGTGGATATGGGCGTGGACCGCTTTAAAATTTCGCCCGGCCTGCTGGCCATTACCGCCCAGCGTCTGGTGCGCAGGCTCTGCCCGCTCTGCCGGCAGCAGGTGCCGGCCGCCGAGGCCAGCCCAGCGATACTGCAGGCCCTGGCCGCCCACGGCCTGGAAAAGACCTGTTACCGCGCCGTCGGCTGCAAGAGCTGCGAGATGAGCGGCTACGCGGGCCGGACCTCCATAGTGGAACTGCTGCTGATTAACGGCAAAGTTAAGGAGCTCATCAATAACAACGCCACCGCGGAGGACATAACCAGGGCCGCAATAGAGACCTGCGCCCTGCGCACCATGACCAGGGACGCCTTGTGGAACATGGCTACGGGGCAGGCCGACCTGAAAGAGGTGGAGCCCTACCTGAAGCTGGAAAAAGACCAGGGCGCGAGGCCGGCTCCCGCTCCGGCTGCGCCCGCGGCCGCGGTGCCGGCGGCGCAAACGCCCTCTCCCGCCATGCCCGCGGGCAAGCCGCGCGTGATGGTGGCCGACGACGACCCGGTAATGCGCATGCTGCTGAAAAAATTCATAGAGAACTCCGGCTACGAGGCCATAGAGGCCGCTGACGGCGAGGAGGCCCTTACCAAAATAGCCGAGGGGCCCGCGCCGGACCTGCTGATCTCGGACATCAACATGCCGCGCATGAACGGCTACGACCTGGTGAAGGGCGTGCGCGGCGCGCTGGGCCTGCTCGATCTGCCGGTGATCATGCTCACCACCGAGAGTTCGGATAAGAGCCAGGAACTGGCCTTCCAGATGGGCGCTGACGACTACGTGATGAAGCCGTTCAAGGGGCCGCTGGTGATGGCCCGCGTTACGGCCGCCCTGCGCCGCGCCGGGCGCGTAAAGTAGGGCCGCGCCCGCGCCGCTTTAGCGGGGGCGCCAAAATTTGTAATATATCCGCAAGACACAGCAGGAGGAGACAACCACATGAAGAGAAACATGTTAATCGCAATAGCCTGTCTGATCGCCGCCCCGGCCTTCGCCGCAGACGCCGAGATGACGGAAGACCAGAAGACCCTTTATTTCCTGGGGCAGGCCGTCAGCTCCAAGATCAAGCAGTTCGAGTTCACCCCCGAAGAAACCAAGTACATCGTGCAGGGCTTCTCCGAGTCCCTCGCCGGCCAGAAGTCCAAGGCCGACGAGACCTACGGCATGAAGCTAAACGCCTACCTGGCCAAGAAGCAGGAGGCCATCGTGGCCAAGCAGAAGGAAGCCGCCAAGCCTTTCCTGGAGAAAATGGCCAAGGAGAAGGGCGCCAAGAAGCTGCCCTCCGGCGTGATCGTCATTCCCGTGAAGGAAGGCAAGGGCGCTCTGCCCAAGGCGACCGACATGGTAAAGGTGCACTACCACGGCACCTTCCCCGACGGCAAGGTGTTCGACTCCTCGGTGGAGCGCGGCCAGCCGGCCGAGTTCCCGCTGGGCGGCGTGATCCCCTGCTGGACCGAGGGCGTGCAGAAGATAAAGGTGGGCGGCAAGGCCAAGCTGGTCTGCCCCTCCGACACCGCTTACGGCGACCAGGGCGCGGGCGGCACCATCCCCGGCGGCGCCACGCTGGTCTTCGAGGTGGAACTGCTCGAGATCCCCAAGGAAGAGGTTCCCGCGGCCATGCCGAAGGCTCCCGCGAAGCCCGAGGCCAAGAAGGAAGAGCCGAAGAAAGAGGAAGCCAAGAAGGAAGAAGTTAAGAAATAATTCTCAAGCGGTCAAAAAAGCCCCGGGAGACCGGGGCTTTTTTATTTGGCTCGGGCGGCCGTCAGCCGCCGGCGCACAAGTTTCTCCGCTTCTACGGCCAGGAATACCGCGGCCGAGAGGGCCAGCGCCAGCCCGAGCTCGGCGGCCGAGAGCGGCGAGGTGCGGAACAGGGTATTGAGCCAGGGCACGTAGATGACCAGACCCTGCAGGCCGGCCGTAAGGCAGACCGCGCCCAGCAGGGGGCGGTTGCTGAACAGGCCGAGCTCCCAGAGCGTGCGCCGCTCCGAGCGTATGGCCAGCGCCTGCCCCAGCTGGCTGAGGCAGAGCACGGTGAAGACTATGGTCTGCCAGTGGCCGCGCCCCGTGCTCAGGCCCCAGTACTGGGCCGCCAGGCAGACCCCGGCTATCAGCAGGCCCACCCACAGCACGTGGGCGCCCAGTCCGCCGGAGAAGATGCTTTCACCCGGGTTGCGGGGGGGGCGGCGCATGATGTCCGGCTCCGCCGGCTCGGAGGCCAGCGCCAGCCCGGGCAGCCCGTCGGTTATCAGGTTTATCCACAGTATCTGTATGGGCAGCAGCGGTATGGGCAGGCCCAGGAAAGGCGCGAGGAAAATGGTCCAGATCTCGCCCGAGTTGCAGGCGAGGATGTAGCGGATGAAACGCCGGATATTGTCGTAGATCCTGCGCCCTTCCTTTACTGCCTTGACGATGGTGGCGAAGTTGTCGTCGAGCAGTATCATGTGGGCCGCTTCCTTGGAGACGTCCGTGCCCGTGATGCCCATGGCCACGCCGATGTCGGCGCGCTTTAGCGCCGGGGCGTCGTTGACGCCGTCGCCTGTCATCGCGGCGAAGTGCCCGTTCTTCTGCAGCATTTTGACTATGCGCAGCTTCTGCTCCGGCGCCACCCTGGCGTAGACCCTTACCTCCTCTACCCTGCGTTCGAACTCCTCGTCGCCCAGCGCGTCCAGCTCCCGGCCCGTCAGCATGGCCCCGGCGTCTCCCGGAGCTATGATGCCCAGCCGCTCGGCTATATTGCGCGCCGTAACGGGGTGGTCACCGGTTATCATCACGGGAATGATGCCGGCCTCGCCGCATTCCGCCACGGCGGCCGCCGCTTCGGGCCGGGGCGGGTCCTCGAGGGCTATCAGGCCTATAAATACCAGGTCCTTCTCCGTACCGGGGTTTTCCTTGCCCGGCAGGGCGTCCCAACGCCGGTAAGCCAGCCCAAGCACCCGCAGGCCGCGGGCGGCCATCTCTTCGGCGGCCGCGCGCATGCCGTCCGCGCCGGCGCCGGGGGCCAGGAAGGAGGCGGAGTTGTCCAGCAGGCTCTCGGCCGCTCCTTTGGTGACGGAGAAAAAAACTCCGCCGCCCGCGTCCAGCGCGCCGGAGTGCAGCGTAGTCATCATCTTGCGCTCCGAGTCGAAAGGCAGTTCCGCCAGGCGCGGGTGCGCGGCGTCCAGGTCCGCCTTGGCCAAACCGCCGGCCTCGGCCAGGGCGCATAGCGCGGTCTCCGTCGGGTCGCCCAGCCAGCCGTCGGGGCCGCGGCGGGAATCGTTGTTGAGCGCGCCGGCCTTGAGCAGGATGGCGTGCAGCGGCTGCAGGGCGGGGGGGACGGGGTCGCCTGCTTTCAGCGGCTTGCCGTCCAGACAGAGCTCCTGCGCCGTCATTTTGTTCTGCGTCAGCGTGCCGGTCTTGTCGGAGCAGATATGCGTTATCGAACCCAGCGTCTCCACGGCCAGCAGCTTGCGCACCAGCGCGTTCTGGCGCACCATCTTGGCGGCGCCCAGCGCCAGGGCGATGCTCATCACGGCGGGCAGCGCCTCCGGGATGGCCGCCACGGCCAGCGACACCGCAGTCAGGAACATCAGGGCCGGAGGCTCGCCGCGCGCCAGGCCGGCCGTGAAAACTATGGCGCAGATGCCCAGTATGCCCCAGGCCAGCTTGCGCCCGAACGCCGTCAGGCGCCGCTGCAGCGGGGTCTGCACTTCCGCCTCGTCCTGCAGCATGCCGGCTATCTTGCCGAGTTCGGTGCCCATGCCCGTGGCCGTTACCACGCCGCGGCCCCGGCCGTAGGAGACGGCCGTGCCGCTGAAGGCCATGTTGAGCCTGTCGCCCAGCGGCAAGTCGTCCTCGGGAATGGGCAGCGCGTGTTTCTCCACGGAAAGGGATTCGCCGGTCAGCGCGGCTTCCTCGGTCTTGAGCGAGGCGCAGTCCGTCAGGCGCAGGTCGGCCGGCACCACGCTGCCGGCCTCCAGCAGCACCAGGTCGCCGGGCACCAGGGACGCGGCTGGGACAAGGGCGGGCGCGCCGCCGCGCAGCACCGAGGCCGACGGGGCGGCCATGCGCTTGAGCGCTTCCATGGCCTTCTGAGCGCGGTATTCCTGGGCGAAGCCCATGACGGCGTTCAGCAGCACTATCGCGAGGATTATTACCGTGTCCAGCATCTCGCCTATCAGGCCGGAAACTACGGCGGCCGCTATCAGCACCAGGATCATGAAATCCCGGAACTGGTCGAGGAGCATGGCCAACGGGGAGCGCCTGGGTTTTTCCTTAAGGGCGTTGGGACCGTATTTGGCGAGGCGCAGCGCGGCCTCGGCGGCGGAGAGTCCGCCGGCGGAGGTGCCGAGCTCTTTGAAAAGCGCGGCGGCGTCTTTCTTATGCCAGTCCGCGGCGTTGTCTTTTTTCGTAATTATCCCCCGCTGATAATATACAAAAAAAGCCCCGGCAAGCCGGGGCTTTTTTCCTGCGGGAGGCGGGTTAGGCCTTGGGCTCCGCGGGCTCGGGTTTGATGAGCACGGACATCAGTATGGCGGCCGCCAGTATGCCCAGCACCACGCCCAGCGAGATGAGGGGGTCTATCTTGTAGTAGCCCGAGATGGTCATCTTTACGCCTACGTAGAAGAGAATGACGGCTATGCCGAACTTGAGGAAGCGGAACAGGTCCATCACCGAGGCCAGCAGGAAGTACAGCGAGCGCAGGCCGACTACGGCGAAGACGTTGGAGGTGTAGACGATGAAGGGCTCGCGCGAGATGGCCAGCACGGCCGGGATGGAGTCCACCGCGAAGACCAGGTCGGTGGTCTCGATGACCACCAGGGTGGCGAAGAGGGGGGTAGCGTGCCAGACCGCCTTCTTGACGAAGAATTCTCCGCCGGAGGCTTCCTTGTCTATGGGCATTATCTTCCCGAGCAGTCTGAGCAGCGGGTTCTTGCCGGGATCCATCTCACCGTCCTTGTGGACCAGCATCTTTATGGCGGTCAGTATCAGGACGGCGCCGAAGACGTAGATGAGCCAGTGGAACCGGTTGATGAGCCCCACGCCGGCGAAGATGAGGATCAGGCGCATAAAGACGGCGCCCAGGATGCCCCAGGTCAGGATCTTCGGCTGGTACTTCTTGGGTACCCCGAAGTACGAGAAGATCATGATGAAGACGAACATGTTATCCATAGAGAGGGAGTACTCTATGGTATAAGCAGTGAAGAACTCGACCATGCGGTCGAAACCCAGCATGTAGCCGGTCAGCACGCCGAAGACGGAGGCGACCAGTATCCAGAAGGCGCAGAGCAGCATGGCTTCTTTGCGGCCTATCTCGTGGGCCCGGCCGGCCGAGAGCTTTATGTCCGCCACGAACAGGGCGGTAGCGGTAACGGCGAAAACGGTCCACATTATTTCAAGAGGGGTCATATGGGAATTATATAAAAAAAGGCGGACTTAAGCGGGCCTGCGGGCCACGATGTGCGCCATGACTTCCGGCCGGCCGGCGCCCGGGCCCAGAGAGTCGCTGACAAGTTCGAAGCCGGCTGCGAGAAAGGTCTCGCGCAGCGCCAGGGCGGAGACGAACATGGGCAGCCTGAAGCGCCGGTCGGAGTCCGCGCCGGCGGAGTAAACGGTGGCCAGCGCCCTGGCGTACGGCGCGGTAGGGCCGGCCTCGCGGCCCGCCGCCCGCGCGAGTTCTTCTATGTCCGCCGCGCCTAGGGGGACGAAGCGCAATTCAAGTTTCCCGTCCAGGCTCACCGGCTCCCGCCGCAGCGCCCGCAGGCCGAAGGCGTTGAGCCGCGCCGCGATGGCCGAGCCCGGCCAGTCGGGAAAATCCTTGAGATGTACCAGCCGTCCGCCCGGTTTCAATACGCGGGCGGCTTCGGCCAGGAAGCGGCCGAGGTCTTCCAGCGAGAGCGAGTCGAAGCATTCCAGCCCGACCACCGCGTCGAAGGAGGCGGCCGGAAAGGGCAGGGATTTGACGTCGGCTAAATGGAAGCGCGCTCCGTTGCAGTGGCGCCGGGCGTAGAGAGCGGCGTGCGGGTCTTTTTCGGCCTGCGTCCAGTTCTCCCGGAGTTCCCCGGGTATATGCTTCCACAGGAAGCCGCCGGCCGCGCCTACCTCCAGCACGGCGGAGCCCGCCGCCAGCCCGGCTTCGCCGCGCAGGACGCGGTCTATCGCTTCCTTCATGGCGGGGAGACGGCCGGCCAGGTCCCGCTTGGCCTCCAGGCTGAGGAAATTCCACTGGCGGTAATCGGCTTCCGTCGACAGCGTGGCCAGCGCCTCGCGGGCGGAAAGGCCGCGCTCCAGCCGGTCGAACAGGGCTTCGCCCCGGGAGAGGAGGAAGACCAGCGCGGCCAGGCCGAACAGCGGCGCCAGGAACGGCATCAGCCAAGGGGCTTTGCCCAAACCGAGGGTGATAGCGGCGGCCGCGGCCAGGGCCGGTCCTCCGGCCCGCCGCAGCAGGCGCCGGGCGTCCCCGTACGGGTGGCCGCATATTTTTACCAGGTCCGCCAGCAGCCTGTCCTCCTCGGGGTCGCCCTGAGGGAGGTGCAATCGCAGCTCCGGCGCGCCGGCCGGGTTCCACAGGCAGCCTTTTACGGTCCAGCTGAAGCCGAGCAGCTCCGCTTCGGCAATATGACGGGCCAGGTGCTCCCGCTTCTGCCGGTAGACCAGCAGCAGGGCCGCCGCCGTCCCCAGCGCCAGCGCGGCGCCGGTCCTTGCTTCTTCCGGGGCGGCCAGGGGCAGCATGTAGTAGAAGGCGGCGGAGAAGAGCAGGGCAGCGGGGAGGGCCGGCAGCCAGAGGCGGGACATCCAGCTCTCGCGGATGAGGAAAGGTCGCGGCGTGTCGGTTTGGGGCATAGGGTCGATGCTACCTATTATAGCGGTAGCGGGCAGGGGGGGCAATGGGCGGGTTTCCTTGAATAGTTGGCGGATATTGTCTAAAATCTAAACAGCAAATTCTGTTAGGAGGAAACAATGAGCGACACATTCGATATAGTTCTGCTCCTGGCCCTGCCGGCTTCCGGCAAATCCGAGGTCAGGCGCTTCCTGGCCAACGTAGAGCCCGAGAGGCTCCAGAAAGAGTTCCACATAGGCTCCAACCTGCAGCTCGACGACTTTCCCTACGTGCACATGATGCGCCGCGCCGACGACGAGCTGGCGAAGCTCGGCAAGAACCGCCTGTTCTTCAAGTCCGGCGACCGCCCTTTCATCGACACCAAGGACTGGGGCACGCTCATCCACCTGCTCAACGAGGACTACCACGACCTGATGAAGAAGAACGTGGTGAAGGCCGAGTCCGCCGCCGACCTGCTTATGAAGCGCATCGATAAGGCCGGCGAGAAGGCCAAGATCGCCCCGCGCCTGGCCGGTCTGGACGCCGCCACCTGGAAGACCGTGGCCGCCGCCCTGGAGCCCGAGGCCCGCGCGATGCTCGACGAGAAGCACGCCGCCTACCCCGCCTCCTTCGAGGGCAAGACCATCGTCATCGAGGCCGCCCGCGGCGGTCCCGACAAATCGACTTTCCCGCTGCAGGACCCGCTGGGCTACCAGTACTCCCTCAGGGAACTGGACCCGGAGATCCTCAGGCGCGCCGTCATCCTCTACGTCTGGGTGACCCCCGAGGAGAGCCGCCGCAAGAACACCGCCCGCACCAACCCCAACGACCCGGGCTCCATCCTGCACCACGGCGTGCCGATGGAAGTGATGCTCAACGACTACGGCTGCGACGACATGGACTACCTGGAGAAGAACTCCGAAGTCCCCGGCACCATCACCATCGCCAGGGACGGCAAGAAGTACCACCTGCCGATAGGCCGCTTCGACAACCGCGTGGACAAGACCTCGTTCCTGCGCGTGGAGAAGAAGGACTGGGACCCGAAGATGGTGGCCGACGTGACCAACGGCATCAAAGGCGCCACGGACAAGCTGTACTCGATGTCCGCCGCCGCGAAGAAGTAAAGGTCGCGAGGGCAAGATGAAAACGGCCGCCGGCTAAAACCGGCGGCCGCTTCATTTGCGGGGGGAGAGCTTACTTGTTCCAGTCGTCCGTCTTCGCGGTCGCCAGCTTGCTGTTGTGGCGGCCGTAGAAGAAATAGATGGCGATGCCGATGGCCATCCAGACTATCAGCCGCAGCCAGGTGGCCAGCGGCAGCATGAACATCTGCCCGACGGTGATGAGCACGCCGAGGGCCGGCACCAGCGGCACCAGCGGCGTCTTGAACGGGCGCGGCAGGTCCGGGTGGGTGCGGCGCAGCACGATGATGCTGGCGCAGACTATGGCGAAGGCCAGCAGCGTGCCTATGGACACCATCTCGCCGAGGGCGCCGATCGGGAACAGGCCTCCCAGCACCGCCGCGGCAGCGCCGGTCACCATCGTGGTCACGTGGGGCGTCCTGAACTTCGGGTGCACGTTGGAGAAGAACTTCGGCAGCAGGCCGTCGATAGACATCGCGTAGAAGATACGCGGCTGGCCCAGCAGCAGCACCAGCATCACCGAGGAGAGGCCGGCGATGGCGCCTATCTTGATGAACTTGCGCAGCCAGAACAGGCCCGGGCCGGCGGCGTTCACGCCCACCGCTATCGGGTCCGGGACGTTGAGCTGGTCGAACTTCACTATGCCGGTCAGCACCAGCGCCACCGCTATGTAGAGCACGGTGCAGATCGCGAGGGAGGCGAGGATGCCTATCGGCATGTCGCGCTGGGGGTTCTTGGCTTCCTGCGCGGCGGTGGAAACGGCGTCGAACCCGATATAGGCGAAGAAGATCACGCCGGCGCCCCGCAAGATGCCGCTCCAGCCGTACTGGCCGAAAGTGCCGGAGTTCTCCGGGATGAAAGGCCTCCAGTTATCGGCGTTGATGTAGGACACTCCGAAGGCTATGAAGAGTATCACCACGGTCACCTTCGCGAACACCGCGAAGTCGTTGACGGTGGCGGACTCCTGTATGCCTACCACCAGCAGGCCGGTGACCAGCGCGATGATCAGCACCGCCGGCAGGTTGATGATGCCGCCGGTGGCCGCCCAGCCGTGTATGTGGTCGAAGGAGAACGGCGCGCTGGACAGCGCGGCCGGGATGGTGACGCCGAAGTCCTTAAGGAAGCTGACCACGTAGCCGCTCCAGCCCACCGACACCGCGGCGGCCCCGAAGAGGTATTCCAGGATCAGGTCCCAGCCTATGATCCAGGCCAGCAGCTCGCCTATGGTCGCGTAAGAATAAGTATAGGCGGAGCCCGCGATCGGGATCATGGAGGCGAACTCGGCGTAGCAGAGGCCCGCGAAGGCGCAGCCTACGGCCGAGATGATGAACGAGATGACGATGGCGGGGCCGGCGTACTGCGCGGCCGCCTGGCCGGTCAGGACGAAGATGCCGGCGCCGATGATGCCGCCGATGCCCAGCAGCGTGAGGTTGAGCGGTCCCAGCACGCGCTTGAGCGCATGCTCCTTGTCCTTGGTCTGCTCCATCAGCGCCGACAGTGACTTTTTCCTGAACAGTGCTTCCATAGTCCTCCCTAAAGTTGCAGAATCCCGAAATATTACAAATTCTGCCGGCCCGGTACAACCGCAACCGCCCTCGCGGTCCGTGCGCCGGCTTCCGCCCGGCCCCGTTTATCCATGGTATTTTTGATTTCCGATTAAAATTACTATATAATTATGGAGTTGCCGAGGTAGCTCAATTGGTAGAGCATTCGCTTCGTAAGCGAATAGCACCTCTCAAAAATCTTCTAAAATTCGTCTAAAAAGGGTCACAGGTGTGGCTCTTTTTCTCCTATGAGAAAGCCAGCTTTGCTGTGCTTTGCGTACGGGGTCTTTCCTGTTACCCCTATTTCGCCCAAATTTGCGCTATTTTGACAAAAAATGCCACCAAATTAGCCACCAAAAAATCTAGCTGCAGATTTTGTCGCCAGCCAGGCCTCAGGCTTGGTTTTGGGGGAAGTCCTTTCAGGACAGTGATTGATGGCTGTTTTTGCTTCCCAATGAAAAAAAAGGCTGCCGACGCCACGCTGTCCGAGGCCACTTGTATACCCTAGTATCAAGTTATTCTCACACAGTTCGGAGTGAAGGCAGGAGTCTATATGGAAATCAAAGTATCAGCGCAGGAAGTGCAGGAAACTTTAACCGCCGCACGCTCGGGTGCCACGGATGAAGCCGTTGAGGCATTTAAAAAGCTCGGAATTCTCAAGTGCAAGGAAGCCGCACCTATACTAATCTCCCGCATTACAGATAAGAACCCCCGGATACGGCTGGTGTGCGTGCAGGAGAGCATCGATATCCTCGGCAAGGACGCCCTAAAGCACCTTGTAGCCCGCCTGGAGGATAACGTAGTCGAAATCGGAATGACCGCAGCCTCACATCTGGCCTATTTAGGCACCCAGAAGGCCGCTGAGGCCCTTATTCGGGCCGCTGGCAGCACAGATCTTATAATTCAGACGCATGGCACCTATGGGCTGTCCTTTTGGAACAGCAAGGAGGGTGCTGGCGTGCTCCGCAAAGCGGTTTTAGATCCAGACTCAGATTTTCGCGGCACTATCGCTATAGCACTGGGACAGATAGGGGGCAAGAAAGTACCTCCTGAGCTGGTCAGAGCCTTTGCCCGAGCTACCGATGAAGCAGAAAAGATGCAAATAGCCGCCGCCCTGACTATGCTGGGGGATGATCAACGGGAAGTCATACGGGAGGGATTGCGCTCACAATGGGCTCCTGTAAAGTTTGCGGCGCTGACATGCGTGAAGGCAATTAAAGACAAAGACGCGTTTCTCGACATAGTGCCTCTATTGAAGGATGTGGACGAAGGTATAGCAAGAGAAGCAAGTTATACGTTGGAGGCTATAGGGCTGACCCAAAAAGAAAAAAGATTTCTTTCAATTAATGATCAGGCAAAATACGTCATAAAAAGAGCCCTGCCTGAAGGGTACCAGATGGACGCGGACGAATGAGAGGGTATTTGTATGGCAGTTATAATATTTCTCCTTGTAGGCGCTTTTCTACTCGTCAGCCTCTTCTTAAAGCAAGACGGGGAATCCAGGGTAAGGTTTAAGTTTATATATAACTTCATTTGCATATATGAAAAGGAGACCGGCATTCGATTGACCTCTGACCAGGCTATAGCACTGATCCAAGTCACCATGGCCGCTATGTCCAGAAGCCCGAAGGACAGAGTTTATTTAGACTCCGGGTACCCGAATGCTCAGCGCATGGTGGACATGTTATGCGCTGAGGCCGAGAGGACGGTTAATAATAGGTTTTAGCTGTACCGACACCACGCTGTCGGCGGCCCCCGGTACAATATGTTAGATGGTTCAGAGGTAGATATATGGCGATAGTAGCGGTTTTAATAATAATTTGTCTGGCTTGCTCGGCTTCGAGCGAGAGCAGAAAGGCGGAGGTAATTCGGATCGTAGCTGAAGACCGCATCGCCACGCTTTTAAAGGTTATAGAGTACCTTGAAGCCCGTGAAACCCCCGGCAAGTTGGCGGCTTCTCCAGAATATATAGCCATGAAAAAGGTTATAGCGGAAGCCGAACATAAAGTCGGTGGATGAATAAACAAAAAAGGATAAGATGCTGTTATGAGAACGAAAAAAGATTTGCGGATTTGTCCCATGTGCGGTGAGAATACTCTTTTAGAAGAAGATGTCGTTTGCCAGGATTGCTTCGATAAACAATTCAGCAAAGAAGATATAGCGGGGGCGCGGCGTGCAGCCCAGGCGGCTTTTGGCGGCGATAGGAAGTTGGAATTAACAATTTACAGAGGCAGTCACCAGGTGGGCGGCACCTGCATCGAGATGAAATCCGGCAGCTCAAGGATACTTATAGATCTGGGCATGCCGCTCAACGACAAAGAGGGCAAAGATTTTCTTGTTGATCCTTTGAAAGGCAAGAAAGAATGGGACGCAAAAGACATTTCAGATCTCAAGAAGAGCGGTATTCTGCCGGACATTAAAGGGCTATATCAGGATGATAAAAAAGACTTCGATGCCATCCTTGTCAGCCACTCGCACGGCGACCACTACGGCCTCCTGCATTTTGCCAATCCAGCAATACCTGTGGTCATGAGCCCCGGGTCCCAAAGGCTGATAGAAACCCTTAACGCTTTTGTACCAAGGCAGGTGCTGCTTTCAAACATTATCCCGGCTATCCATAACAAGGATATTACGATAGGCGGCTTCATAGTGAAGCCGTACCTGATGGATCACTCGGCGTTCGATGCGCGCGGCTTTTTTATAACAGAAAAGAGCACGGGGAAGACACTGTTTTACTCCGGCGACTTCAGGGCCACCGGTCACAAGGAAAATGCTTTTAAAATGCTGGTCGACCGCCCACCAATGAAGCCGGACTATCTTGTTCTAGAGGGAACTTCTGTAGGAAGGGGGGAGCCGGAGTTTAAAACGGAAAAAGAGGCGCAGCTAGGGATAAGGGAAGTGCTCAAGAAAGGGTCGCGCCTGGTCTTGGTGGCCTGTTCAGGGCAAAATATAGATAGGATATGCTCCCTCTACGCCGAGGCGCGTAGGGCAGGCTATGAACTCGTAATAGACCCCTATATAGCCTGCGTACTTGAAAACCTGCGGGATTTACCTTATGCCCGCAATATCCCGCTGATTGAGAACCCCGGAATGAGGGCGTTAATCCACAATTACGCCCGCGGGGACAAGTATGTGCGCAAGATTTATAAGGAAGGCTGTAAGTTTAAGCCTTTTATCTCTACTCTCGGCAGGAAAAAGATAAAACCTCGCGACATGGGGGAGGGGAAGTATGTTGTTTTAATGCGGGACGGAACCGTGCCGGCGATTAAAGCCATCCCCGGCTATAAGGACGCGTTGCTGATTTACTCGCAGTGGAAGGGCTACCTGCAGAAAAAGCACATGAAGCTAACGCAGTTCATCTCCGAGTCTGGCCTGGACAAAAAACTAAAACACATCCACTCATCCGGCCACGCCGACGTCCCAACACTTCAGTCGTTAGCCAAGGCCTTGAACCCTTACAAAATAATCCCGGTACACACCGAGCGCCCAAAAGAATATGCAGGACTATTTATAAAACAAGAAATATTAACAAGTGAAGACGGGGAAATCCTGAATTTATAACTCAAGGAAGTTCTATTCGTTCCCAAAGAGATATCAAAACAATTACCGTGTATATTTAGCTAAAAGAGCACCATAGTCATATTTTCTTTTGCTGTAGATTGAATCCTTGTATTTGGCTAGAAATTCCGTAACAGGATAGATATTCTCTTTGAACAGTCTGTACCCCATAAAAGTGCTGGTCGCAAATTTTAATTCAGCCCCAACCGGCAACCCTGCCTGCATTAAGGCTGACAACAGGATTTCGCTTTCAGGATCATGGTTAATTAGAATTAAAATATATTCGATTTCCTTACTAAACCCCTCGAGGTGATGATGATTTCGTAGAAGTCCAAGATCCACTAATTGATTAAAAGCAGATATGGCGTCCTTCTTTAGATTCTCCACATATTCGGGCTTCGAAAGGAATTTATTTAAGTCTGTGATATGTTCAGGGATATCCGACTTTTTCGCATCTCCGCCAGTTTTCTTAAGGAGTGCCGCTTCTTCGTATTTCACCTCAATGATGGCCAATTTCTTTTCAGCCTTGTTTTGTCGCTTTTGCGAATTTGACTCCCATAAAACACCTAGCATGTCAAAGCGTGCATTCGTTCCTCCAAACTCCTCAGCGTATTCTATATCACATATAAAATAATCTGAAGGTGAGCTTTTATCACCTCTGATTGAAAGTCCATTGCAATCTCGCGCAATCAACTGCTGGAATTCTCGCTCCTGCCCCAGTTTGGGGTGAACATCCATTTCATTCTTAAGGCTGGGCAGAATATTAATCCATTCCTTAACAGCTTCAGGTGTAAGTAGTTTCCCATTTATGCCTGTTAATCTTTTAAGAATATCAGCATTCTTGACATATTCCTTATCAAACTCACCGATGTATGTCGGCACATTGCCAGAAGAAGTTTTCTCTGTAATTCTAATCAGATTGCCGCCACGGTAATACACATTGATATAGTTATTGCGAATGCCCACAAACAGCGTTGCATCTTTTTTCGCAAGAAGCAGAAATGGGGCTAATACTCCAGTTTTAAGACTTAAGATAAAGTCGTCTGAAATCTTTCTGGCTTTATTTTTGCTCATATGTTTATCCTTTAACTGATATTGCCCTAATAGAAGGCATGCATTCGGTGGGCTTATAGGTTATCTTAGTCTGCATTTACTAGTGAGGTTGAATATCGTTGGCTTCGGCCCACTGATCTGATTCAAGGCTTTTTCCGCAGCCAAATACACTTCAGTATTGTTGTTTTTTAGGCAGCGCTTCAAGGGTACTATCGCCCGGCGGTCGCCAATATTTCCTAAAGCCTCGGCAGCCACAACTATTTCGGACCATTGATCAATCGCTAGTCGTTTAATTAGTGCGGGCACAGCCTGGACCGCTTTCATTTTCCCCAAAGCTTCTGCGGAAGACTTTCGGATAAACGGATTATTGTCTGCGAGGCCACGTATCATTTCTTTTGGAGTAATAGGGTCGGCAATTTCGCTCAGCGCCTTTGCGGCAGCTACGCGAACAATTTCATTTTTATCCCTAAACGCCGACAGAAGAGGGCGTACAGCCTTGGGATCTTTCAGTTTCCCCAGGGCAATTGCGGCATGTTGCCTGACATACCAGGATTTATCTCTAAGGGACTGAATTAAATATTTCAAAGCCTGGACGTCACCTATTTTCCCAAGCGCCTCCGCGGCAGATCCGCGAACAAGCCAATGCGCATCTTTCAGCATCCTAATAAGCGGCTTGGAAGCCTTTTCAGAAGCTACAGCGCCCAAAGACACAACACCTGAAAGGCGGACCCGATAATTCTTATTGCGCAGAAGCGGAAACAAAAATTCCGACGCGGCAGTCCTCTTTAAGAGGTCTACTGTTTGCAAACCCTTGTTAAGGTTATTAAAGCCATCGTCCTCCCTGAGCCCGGTAATATGCTCAACCAATGGCGCCAGCGCGCCGGTATCGTCCAGCGATCCTAATGCCCGCATTGCAGTAGAAGCATCAAGGCCTTTTGCCTTGAGCATCTCAATGGCGGGTTTCATGGCACGGGGATCTTGTGCCCTTGCAAGAGCCAGGACCGCCATTGATCGCGAAGAGAAAGTCTTTGATTTAAGCGCGGTGGCCAAGGCATCCATGGCTTTTTTAGTTTTAGTCGCCCCCAGGGTCATTGTGACCTGACCCTTATCCTGTCCCAGCATTTTAATGAGTGCTGTCTGCACTTTGGGATGTAATGCAATTGCTTTACCCTGCAGCGCCGACGCTGCTTCTCTTTGAACCGCAGGATTTTCATCCTTTAATGCGGCGCCCAACTCCTTTTGCTCGCGAACACCCCTAAAATGGCTCAATGCCCATCCGGATTGCCTGCTGATATCAGGGTTTGTGTCCCTCAATGCCTTCATCAAGATTGGCAGCGTAATCTCCGTCTTCATTAAAGTCAGGCCCCATGCCGCCCTGATTGCGACATAGTGATCTTTGTTGCCAAGCTCTATAGCTAACAGCCTGGCGACATTTTTAGAATTACTCTTTGCCAGAAATCCAGCCGCCATTTCCCGGACACGGCAGTCCTGAGAATAAAGATGACTATGAATGATTTTCTTATCGTTGTTCATTGTTAATCGTCCCCTATGATTATCATTCTACTTAGTTTACTCCGGATTAACCATCCAATCCGCAGGTCTCGCGCGGTATGTCTAGACGTCCCTTCCCGGCTGTTTAGACTGGGATTCTTTTTCTACAGTCAGAGATGTCTTTAGAACTTTAATTATTCGTGTGATTTCTTTTATGTTCCTGCGCCGCTCTTTGAGACTTTTGTTGGCCTTATAGGCGGGTGCTGCCAGTTCCAGCTCAAACCCGATACAGGCATTTAGAGCCTTAATTTCTTTTTCAGTTATTTCTTTGAGCCATTTTGCATACTGAGTGGAATTTTTGACTTCCATATTTTCTCCTTAATCTGACACTATCTTTAACCCACACTATATATATACGAAGCCGCCCGCCAAAACTGCCGCAGGAAAACACTAAGTGCTTGTTTTGTATATACATTTTGTCTTTCCGCTACGCATAGTGTAGAACAGCGCACCGCCAGCGTGGTGTCGTTGGGGAGTGTTTATGAGAGAAGCAAAAAGCCGCCCCGCTGCTAAGTAGCGGGGCGGCATATCCGGGAGTATAAATATCTACTTCTTGTTGGCCGAATAATCGGCTATACGGTGATTTACCTCGGCTTTAAGGTCTTTGGGCTCAAGGACTTTAATGTCCGGCAGGAAGCGCAGGATATTCGGCACGGCTTCGTTGTGAACGCAGATCTTGGCCTCAACCTTAAAAGTGTCCGGGCCTTCCGCTATTATCTTTTGCGCGGGGAAATACTCGGTAAGTTCAAAGTAATCCTTGATGCGGTTGGAAACTTCCATCACTACCCGGGTGCAGCGGTCGCGATTGAACCAGATATTGCGCGCGTCCTTTAAGGTTTCCTCTATCCACGCCGGCTTCTCGAATTTTTCCTCGGTCAGCGACTCGACTTTGAGAATGTGCGTATACCGCAGCGTGCGGATTTCCTGCTTGCGCTTGGCTTCCGGTTCAAGCAGGTAGCCCAAATACCACATGCCGTCGCACATAATGAAAGAGAACGGCCAGACTTTTGCGGTCTTCTCGGCTGTCCCGCTTAGATAGGTGAGATTTATTTTATGCTTGAACTGTATGGCGTTATACAGGTCCTGGTAAAAAGGCAATTGCGTATCGGGCTGCTTTACGCGGGGGGTGATCATGAAGAAGGGGGAATCTGTTTCCTCCAAAGTAAAGGCTTTGTCCAGGGACTGAAGGATGGACTTGTTGATCTGTCCGCCGAAGACCTTGGCGAGCTTGCACAGAAAGGCCATAGTAGCGGCGTCCTGGTCGTTGATATCCAGTTTTTCAAAGCTCTTCGCCGCAGAATTGAATACCCACTTGCCCTTCTCGTGTTCATCCGGGAGAATAAAGTGGTCGTCCCGCATAGCCAATAGCAGCCGCTGCAGCGTGCGCTCGCTTACTTCCAATTCCGCAGCCATCGGACGGGTTCTTATGTAACCGTTCCGGTTAAGCGCGGTCAGCACGCGCATAAACCTGTTTAAAAAAGTGTTGTACTTGCGAGGTCCGCGCTTGGCGGTGGTAGCGATTATTATTTTCTTCTTGCCCATTGAGTCCCCCGTTGCGTTAAACTACCTTTTCCTAATTATAGGATTTGCACGGGGGAATATGAAGACTTAGAAATTAAACTATCTTTTGCAGGTGCTCCAGGATCTTTACCATAGCCAAGGTGTCCTGGCCGCAGTAGACTTTCAGGTCCTTCGCGGTCTGTTCCATTTCGGACTTGGATAGTTTCCCGGAAAGCATGCTGAAGTAGGCCAGCTGCGCGTCACCGCCATTGGCCACGGGCAGGCCTTCGTAAGTCATATCCGGTATAAGAGCCGGCAGGACTTTCTTTATGGAATACCGGCCATGGAACTGCGGGTGGACGTACGCCCGGGCCTGGAACGGCTTCATCAAATCCTTTATCCGGTCAACAAGGGCAAGGAGGGCGTCCGCGCAGGCGGGGAAGTCCTCGGCCAGCTCCTTTATGCGGGAGGCCTCAAAAGCGGCGTTATAGGCCAAAAGCGAGCCTTTGGGACCTATGTTGTCTACCATGAACCTGGAAAGCGCGGGCCGTGGGTCGGTTTTAGCGTCGCCAAGGTACTCCAGGTGGCGCACCCCGGCACCGGGCTTCGCCTGTATATGCAGCGAAAGCTGGAACGGTATCTGCTGGTAAGGCCTGGAGCCGTCGTACAGCGGGACAGCTGGCATTATGGTCTCGAAGTCTATATAGTAAAGCGGGTACTCCAGCGCGCCCAGAAATTCCGCAATGGCGGGCTTTTTTATTACCGCCTTGCCGGTTTTTTCAACCTGAAGGTAAAGTAACTGTCCGGCATTTAAGTCAAAATCTTCCGGCACATCGCGGAACCGTAATATTCCCAGGTCCTTAAGCTGCTCTTTCTTCTCCCACTTCAGGCGGGGGATATCGTAAATGGAATATTCCGGGATGCCTGCCCAGCAATGGCCGCGAAACTCGCACTCGTACGGGGCAGAGCATTGTTGTCCTATGCCTATTTCAGGAGCCTCGTCGTTGGCGAGCACTTCCATGAATGCTTCAAGGTTTTGAATTATTTCATCTCTAAGGCCCGAGATTTCTTCGGTAATATCCTGCTTGATAAAAAAGTCTTTGGGGGTTATGGGTCCGTTTTTTACGAACTGGTTGTTTATGTGCATCAGCCAGACTTTTTTAATTTTAAGCCCTGCCCCTTCAAGAATATATTTTTGAATGGCGGCGTCCGGATAATGTTCATCCTTAACTTCGGTGGTGCTCTTTACCTCTAACATGTCCCAGGTACCGTCGGGGTTCTTTTTCAGGATGTCCGGGCGCACCAGTACATTGTTGGAAACAAAAGCAGCCTCATAAATGATCTTAACGCCTTTTTTTAGAAGCTCGCTTGTCTGTTTAATTGCCTCGGGCAGCTGCTTGTAATCGAAAGCCACCAACTGACCGCCATCGTAATATTGCCGGGCCAGATCACCAACCACGTGGCCTTCGTCAAACCTGGCCTGCACGTCTTTCGGAACGGGGGGAATAAGGTCCTTCCTGAAATTGTAAAGCCAGAGGTGCTTATGGCACTGCAGGCCCTTCATGAACTGAGATTTTGAAATTCTTTTAGTCGCCATTTTAGTCTCCCACCCCTTCAAGGATATTATAAAACTTCCCACCGACAGCGTGGTGTCGCAGGGGGGAATGTCAGTATTTACTCACCAAAACCCAAAATTCAATGAAAAACCTAGCGACGCCACGCTGTCGGGATGGTCTTTTATAATATTTTTGCGTAGTACAGATAATATTACGCCTCTTAGCCCGTACCGGAAGAGACTGCCTTAGGAGGCATTAGTAAATGAAAAACATAAAGTTGATAGCCTGGATGTTTATTGTCCCGGCCCTTCTCTTTATGGTGACGGCCTGCGCCAGCACCAATAAAGCGAAGCAGAGCGCGATGATAAGCCAGCAGATGTACGAAAGCGCAAGCAATACGGTGGTTGAGCAAATAACCGAAATCGTAAAAGCGGCAGACGCTGGCACTATAACCAGCGAGCAGAAAAGAACGCTGGCCGACTTGAGCGAGTTTAAGAAAGTGCTCAACAAATACGCTGAAGCCCACAATGCATACGTGACCGCCTTGAAGATCGCGGAGACTTCCTCCTCGAAAACCAATGACGTAGGCAAACAAGCCCGTGACCTGGCCGCCCTAAGCAGCCAGATCATCGATTACTGTAACAAGCTCGGGATAAAAGTCCTATAGGAGAAAAGCAATGAATCATAACGAGAAACTAAAAGCGGTGTTACTGGCAATAGCCAAAGACGACGGTCAAAAAGCCGGGGCGTTAGGCCTGCTTGACGCGCTGAGCGCTGCAGCAGGAATACTGGCCACAGGCCCCACGGGCCTGATTGTGAAAGGCTTCTTAAGCCTAGCGAAGACCGTTTCTTCGGCACTTAAGAACCCTACGGAAATAGACAAAATAGATCTGAACACTTTATTTGTCGAATCTGTGGACGCAAAACTGAAAAAGAACGGGATAGACGACGATAAGATAAACAGCATCTTAAACGCATGAAAATAAAACCGCCGCCTCTGTTATGGGCAGAGGCGCGTTTCTTCCGCGGTCTGCTCAATAACACCGCGACACACCCTTGTCGGGTTCGTCTGGTATGCTATTGGGATAAGCATTGAGAAGTCGAGGGTCACCATATATGCAAGAACTGATTCCAGCAACAGATATCGTCAACGATGTCTTTTCCAAAATTGAAAGCCGCTATTCCGGACATCTCGATGGGGAACGCCATTGGATTAAAGCCCCAAGGTTTAGTTTTTCTAATACGCATGGAATAATCCCAAAAGGAGAGTTAATCCATATACAGTCTAAGTCTCCCATGTTAAGAGACCTTCTTCTAGCTTGGCTCGGCACACAACTTGCGCTAAAGCAAAAGATTCCGGTCGTCGTGCTGGCAAATCCTGCTCAATCACGCCTATACATTGAACTCTCCATAGCCTCCATGGCAGAAGTGTCTCCAAAAGCTATCACTACCGGCATCTTTCATAGGGAATTCTGGCCGGTAATGACCCGCGCGGCAGGCAGCTTGCTGGAATCAGGAATTTTCTTCTTAGATCCCAACCCCCTACTAGATCTGGAGAAAGCAGTGCACCATTTATGGGAGCATTATGATTCAGCTGCATTTGTGGCCTGCTCTTCGCTAAAAGAGTCCATTAACCGCGCAGCCAATATCAAGTTGGCAGACATATACAAATCAATATGGGACGGGAGAGACTTCGGTGTTGTATGGGTAGGGGGACGTGCGACTTCTCTGAGTGCACATAAAACTCCGACCTCACTACGTGCATCAGCCAGGAAGATGAATGGGCAACTCCATGAAATCATTGTGGATGGTTGGCTCACTGACACTGTCACCGATGGAATCTTAGTTGGCGTAAAGCCCACCAATGAACGTAATGCGTCCCCAGAGCTTTTTGATTGACTTGCTCGCAATGATTACTAACCCCGGAGACCATATGAACTTTAAAGACTTTTCCGTTCCCAAGGTTTCAGGCCGCATATTCTACCAGTACGCTTACTATCCCTGGCCGGTGAAGCGCAAGCAATTTAAAGCCGCCATAGCTTTCTACAACCGCGGCCTTAAGAAAGACCCCAAGAACGCCGCCTTCCACCGCTGCAAAGGCTGGTTTTACCATCGGGACGGGAATTATTCAATGGCCCGGGCCTGCTACTCCAAGGCCATTAAGCTTGCGCCAAAGGACCCGCTTGGATATATGTGGCGCGGCTATCTTAACGCAGAGATGAGCCATCCCAAGAAAGCCTTCACGGATTACAACAAAGGGATTGAGTGCGCCCCGGAAAGCGCCATGCTATATTCCTTTCGCGGTCAGGCGTACAGGGACATTGAGAACATTCCCTCGGCGTTAAAAGACTTCGCCAAGGCTATCGAACTGGACCCGACATTTATATCCACTTATGGCGAGCGGGGCTGGGTACACTTCTTCAATAAAGATTATGCCGCAGCCATAGCCGACTTCAACAGTATCTTAAAGTATTCCCCACGCAATGTTGAAGCACTGGCGGG